>Ga0310690_10000693_pt1 | contig 67652 bp, 60 predicted proteins | sample AusTroGonzalo_MG_2_FD_207661 | JGI IMG/M metagenome (GOLD analysis project Ga0310690, IMG submission 207661) | Bovine rumen microbial communities from tropical cattle in Woodstock, Queensland, Australia - Gonzalo_04 (v2) (version 2) | ecosystem: Host-associated > Mammals > Digestive system >... | reverse complement strand
CTTTCCATTTGTCAGCCAGTTTGTTCCAACCATTGAAGCGGTCGTAGGCCGAGAAGGCGAAATGTTGTTTGCTGTTTCCAAACCATGCAGCTCCGAGCATGGCGAAATTCTTTAATGCTTCTTCTTTAGTCATAGCTTTGAATTTTTAATTGTTATTTATTAGTTTGTTTAAGTCCTTCGATTAGTTTGTTGAGTATGGGAATCATGCCCATGTATTCCTCCTCTTCATCCGCTTTTTGGATAATGTCTGCGAGAAGACAGTCGGGGATATGCTTCGCTTGTTCTTGCATTTCCATGCCTTTCTTTGTCAACGATACGATGCGCTGTCGTGTATCTTCTTTACCGCGTGTGCGAGTAACCAAACCTGCTTTCTCCATACGTTGCAAAAGCGGGGTGACGGTATTGGTGTCGAGCATCAGCTTTTTGGCAATGTCGCAGACGGTCTGCTTGTCCTGTTCCCAAAGCACTAGTAATACAAGGTATTGAGGATAGGTGATGCCCAGCGGATCCAGATACGGGTGATAAACCCCTACGGTGAGCCGTGCCGCTGTGTAAAGACGAAAGCAAAGCTGATTATCCAATTTAAGTTGCTCGTAGGTCATCTTTCAAATTTATGTCGTTCGCGATGCAAAAGTACAACTTTATTTTTATATCGCAAGCGATATTTTTCTTTTTTTTGAAAAAAAATCAAATCAGACACTTGGAAACAGGAAAACACATTCTAGTAAAGAAATGGTAGGCAATTTATGGCACCGTGAAATCTCCTTCTGCGATAATAGCCGCCTTACCGCCGACAAAGATATTTCCATCGGAATGGATTTCTGTGGCGATTACCGAAGGTCGTTCCATCGCTTCACCCTGGAGGAAAGTACACTCAGTTTCCACGCTTATACAGCCTTGTTGCTGAAGGTAGTATGTGAGTGAGGCATTGGCAGTGCCTGTAGCCGACTCCTCAGGGATACCGTATAATGGCGCAAAATCGCGCACATGGGCAGTGAAACCATCATTACCGAAAGCAAAAACATGAAAACTTACCGACCCGTACTTCTTAGTAAGGTCTGAAATAGCTCCCATGTCGGGCTGAAGTGATTGCAGAGTGGTTATATCGGGTAAAGGCAGCATAATGTCTGGCAAACCTGCATAAACCACCTGTACGGGCATCGTCGGATGGTAATCCTTCACACCCAAAGCCTGATAGAGTTCCTTCATATCGCTGATGGTAGTCTCAATATGTGGCTTTGCCATCTGCATCATCACCTTCTCGTCTACCTTGATACTCAAGTCGCCTGCTAGTGTGTGACAAAGGCATTGTCCTGAGGCCAGTCCTTTTTGGTGAAGAAGGAAGAATGAGGCGATGGTAGCATGTCCGCATAGTTCCACCTCTGCTTTCGGGGTGAAGTAACGAATTGTGAACTCATGCGCAGAATGCCTTTTGATGAATGCTGTTTCCGAAAAGCGTAGTTCGCTGGCGATTTTCAGCATGAGTTCTTCCTTTGGGAAAAAGTCAGAATCAAGCAGCACCACTCCGGCAGGATTTCCACCGAAAGGTTTGTCAGTGAAAGCGTCAACAATGAAGAACTTCATATTGCTTCCGTCATTCTTCCAGCATCCGTTGAATGTCTGCTTCCATATCCGATGGCGAAACCATTGGTTCGAAACGGAGGATGGTCTTACCGTCCTTAGAGACCAGGAACTTGCCGAAGTTCCAACGGATAGCGTCGCCTTGGTCGAAGCCCGTGCCGGTCTTTTGGTGAATTTCGTCAAGCATTGCCGCAAATTCCTCTGCTCCTTCGGGATAGCCTTTGAAGGGAGCTTTTTCTTTTAAATAGGTGTAGAGCTGACTCTCATGCTCACCGTTGACATCAATCTTGTCGAACAGCGGGAAGGTGACGTTGTAAGTCAGGGAGCAGAAGCTCTGAATCTCCTCGTTGGTGCCTGGCTCTTGCTCCAAGAATTGGTTGCAGGGGAAAGCTAGAATCTCAAGACCTTGGTCTTTGTATTTTAAATAAAGGGCTTCAAGGCCTTCATACTGCGGAGTCAGTCCGCACTTGCTCGCCACGTTGACGATGAGCAAAACTTTGCCCTTGTAGTTTGATAACGATACATCACTTCCGTCGATGTCCTTAACGGTGATGTCATAAATGCCGCTGGTTTGCTCGACTACGGTTTCAGTTTCAGCGACTTGGTCAGTCTTGTTGTTTGAGTTGTTGCAGCTTGAGGCCATCATTAGGGCTATTACTGCGAGGAATAAAACTTTTTTCATATTGAATTGAAATTTGAAACTACATATCTTTCTTATGCCCAATAATGTTTTCATAGCTCATTATGCTGTCTATCTTACGCTTTTTCTTGGAGAAACTGATGGCCTCCTTGGGCATAACACGTTGGTATCCGTTCTCTTCCAGAACTTTCACGGTGCTTTCATAGCCTCTGAAATACAGGTCTTCGATCTTCGCCATGTCGTAAGCCGTGCAACCGTAGGTGTCAAGCTCAATGAAAAGGTCCGCTTGGGCTGTGTCGGCAGCTACGTTTGACACCATCATCATCATAAACGAGCGGTAAGCCACCGATATGAGATTGTCCTTGTATTTGTCCTCTTCCAAATGGTTGAGATTGAGCGCGATGACCTTCTCGCATTTTTGGCGAATGGCCGACACGGGCAAGTTTTGGAACGCTCCGCCGTCAATGTAGTGAATCCCATTGATGCATTTCGGTTGAAAGATGACAGGGATGGAGCATGAGGCCACCACACGAGGAGCGATTTCTCCTTTGGTGAACACTTTTGGCACACCATGTTCGATGTCGGATGCAACGATGAAGGTCGGTATAGGCAGCTCTTCCAAACGGTTGTAAGGCAGCTTTTTCTGAATGAGCTCCGTCAACGGACGCGAATCAAACAATCCTCCTTTTGGCACACTTGGTGTAACGATATCCTTGAAGAAATTCAATCCCTGAAAGGTTTCAACCATTTGTTTTGGCGTGAAGCCTGAGGCGTAGAGCGTGGCCACAAGAGCACCCGCGCTGGTGCCCGATACTACGTCAGGTTGTATGCCGTACTCCTTTAGCGCTTGAAGCGCACCACAGTGGGCTGCAGCCCTGGCACCGCCACCACTGAAAGCGATGCCCAACGGATATTTCTTTGTTGCCATTGTCCTTAGCTTTAGATGTTGCAAAGATAATAAGAATTCGCAATACTATCACTATCTCTTTCCTCTATCTTACAATCAAGTGTTTTTCCTGTACACCCGCGCTCTTTTATGAATGGTGTGTTCAAAAAGTCGCCATAGGTTTTGCACATCGGTGTTATCTTCCAACTCCCGAGTCGATTCGATGTACTTGATGCCGTTCTTTGTGATGCCCTTGGCAAACTTGTCGAAAATCATGGCGTTCACCCCTTTGTTTAAGTAATGTTCATCAATGGCAATCAGCAATAAATCAATGGTATCGTTGTGCTTCAAGGCTTTTAGGATATGGACGCTTCCTAAAACCTAGAAAGGATTTTGTTTAGCCTTTTTCTGCAAACTGTTTCAGTGTCTGTTCATTCAGCCGCTGTATCGTCCATTCTTCCATGGGAATAGCTCCGATGGAACGATACACCGTTAGTGCAGGCTTGTTCCAGTCCAGGCAAATCCACTCCATACGGCCACAGTTGCGCTCCACGGCGAGTTTGGCCAAATATTTCAGCAAGGCTTTCCCATAACCCTTGCCGCGTTTCTCTGGGATGATGAAAAGGTCTTCGAGGTAAAGCCCTTTACGTCCAACGAAAGTGGAAAAGTTGTGGAAAAACAGGGCGAAACCAATTACCACACCGTCCTCTTCGGCAAAGACTACCTCGGCTGAGCGTTCCTCGAACAGGGATTGACGCAAGGTGGCTTCATTTGCCACCACCTCGTCGGCACATTTCTCGTATTCGGCAAGTTTCTTGATGAATTCAAGGACCAGACTTTCTTCGCCTGGCTGAGCTTTTCGGATATTAAAGGAATTGTTCATCTGTGTAATACTTAGTATATATTGTTTGTCCATATAATTTGAATGCAAAAATAATGTAATTTGATAGAATGTTATACTTTTGTAGCCTAAATCAAATCTTAGCGATATGTCAAAAGTATTCACCTTTTTGTTTCTTTTTTGTGCCTTAACAGGCTGGGCCCAAGATTTGCACATCAAAAATGCACCGAAACCAGATGCTGCCATTCCTTCACTACGCGCGGATGGCTTGCTTACCTCACACTGGACACAGGATTATCCGTACAATCAACTCTGTCCCAGAGACCCGGTTAATGGCAACACATACAGCTATGCCGGATGCCCTGCTATTGCCATGGGGCAGATTATCAATTATTTGCGGACGACACAAGACACTCGCTTTGACGACAGCGATGACTATTACCACAATTATGCTGGTCGAAAATACATGATCGATGACGACTGGGAATCGATGCAATTCCCTTCGTTCCCATTGCTGAACGTGATGCTGGATTCTATTGACGCTACTTTCCAGCTTGGAGAGGGACTGTCCGACGAGTTGGCAGCCGCCTTGGTTTTTGCCTGCGGCACGGCCCTCACTCAGGTTTATACTTCGGAAGGTTCTGGCACCTTTTATGTGGATCAAGCCTTCGAGGCTTACCAACGGTTTGGCTTTACGGACTGCGTTCTGTTTCGCGACCCCGATTCTTTGATGTATGCCACCTTGATCTCTAATCTGCAAGCTGGATATCCTGCCCATCTGGCTGTTGAGAATCCTGCTGGAACGGTCGGACATAACGTGGTGGTCGATGGCTATCGCCAAAGTGACGGCAAGTTCCATATCAACTTCGGCTATGGTGGAACTTTAGACAACTGGTACGACATACCCGACCCGAATTTTTATTATGGGATGACCAAGATGGAAGGAATTATCCTGAATATCATTCCTACGCCTACGGCTGTTCACGAAACCTCAGGCCAACAGCCGCTTGAAGTCTTTCCCAATCCTGTTTCCGATGTTCTTTATTTGAATAACCTTCCTTGCGAAACGGTGGATTATTCCATTTTCAATGTTATAGGTCAGAAGGTGGCTGAGGGCTCTTCACATGGAACTATTTCCGTTACTGCTTTGGAGAGAGGATTCTATTTGTTGCAAGTCAAAGGTGAGAGTCTTCTTGAAACGGTCAAGTTCGTTGTGAAATAATCGTTTTCGGATAACTCATCTGCACATTCTTTCAATAAGATCCTTGTGCTGCGGGAAATCGTGTAGAAGTTCCTCCTTTTTCGCCAATTCGAAGTTCTCAAAGGTGAAAGCAGGAGCCACAGCGCAGCCCACGAGCGAGAATCCCTTTTTTCCAGGCAGTTCAGCAGCAAACCATTGCTCCGGCTCAATGACGACCTGCATCTCGGCATCGGCAGACAGGTGGTGTGTCTTCAATTCACCATCGGGAGTGATAACGTAGAGGTCGAGTGGCTCGCCGGCGTGGTAGTACCAAATCTCCACCACATCATGCAGACGATGGAAAGCTGAGAAATCCTCGTCGCAGAGCATATAATAAATGGTGGAAATCCGCTTCTTGCCGCTTTCATCGTTGCCGTACACCTGACGGTACCAGCCGCCTTCGGGATGAGGAGCGAGTCCAAGCTCCTGAATGTATAGTTGTTTTGATGGTTGCACTATCATGATTTGCCAAATTTGGATGATTGAAGCTACAAAGATAGAGATATTTTTAGATGTTCGAGCAGATTCCTCCAAAAAGACTATCTTTGCAGTCCAATTTTCAATCTAACGTCATGAAAACCATCAAAGACATCTATAAAATCGGTGTGGGTCCTTCAAGCAGCCACACTATGGGTCCGCAAAAAGCCGCCTCTATCTTCAACGAACGCTATCACAATGCAGCCGCCTTTGAGGTGACGCTTTATGGTAGCCTCGCCGCCACAGGCAAGGGTCACATGACCGACTGGGCTATCCTCAACACACTACAAGCCCCGACGGAAATTGTATGGGAGCCTGACATTATCCTGCCTTTTCATCCCAACGGAATGTGTTTCAAGGCTTTCGACAAGGAAAAGAGCCTGTTGGGCGAATGGACAGTCTATAGCATCGGAGGAGGCAACCTCGCTGAAGAAGGCAAACAGAGCCCACAGCCTGACATTTATCCGCTTTCAAAGATGACCGAGATCCTTAACTGGTGCGAACAAAGGGGACGCACCTACTGGGAGTATGTCTACGAGTATGAGAACCAGCATGAAATTGAAGAGTACATGATGGAGGTGTGGAAGGTGATGAAAGCCGCCGTCGAGCGCGGATTGGATGCCGAGGGTGTGTTGCCTGGGCCGCTCAACTTGAGTCGCAAGGCCGCCATGTACCACATCAAGGCTTCGGGCTACACCCACACCTTGCGCAGTCGCGGTCTGGTGTATTCCTATGCCTTAGCCGTCTCAGAGGAAAATGCCTCGGGTGGACGTATTGTCACAGCTCCCACTTGTGGCTCCTGTGGCGTGATGCCTGCTGTGCTGTATCATCTCTCCAAGAGCTACGATTTCACAGACTTGCGCATTGTCCGTGCCTTGGTGACAGCGGGTTTGGTGGGCGACATTGTGCGCACCAACGCCTCCATCTCGGGTGCCGAGGTGGGCTGTCAGGGAGAAGTAGGCGTGGCCTGCGCTATGGCTGCTGCTGCCGCCAACCAGTTGTTTGGGGGAAGTCCAGCACAGATTGAGTATGCTGCCGAAATGGCTTTGGAGCATCATCTGGGTATGACTTGTGACCCTGTCTGTGGTCTTGTGCAGATTCCCTGCATCGAGCGCAACGCTTATGCAGCCGCCCGAGCCTTGGATTCCAATATTTACTCATCTTTCTCAGACGGGCGTCATCGCGTGTCGTTCGACAAGGTGGTGGAAACCATGAAGCAAACGGGAAAAGACATACCGTCACTCTACAAGGAAACGTCGCAAGGAGGTCTTGCTCGCGATTATGCCCAGATGTAAGATGTTCACCGCACCGTATTCCGTTAACAAAAAAAACCGCCCCAAACGGAGCGGTTTTCTTTGTTACACCGTGTGAGAAATCAAAAGTCTTTCTCAGTGGTGAATTGGAGGCGATCAGGATGTGCCTCGAGGAGTTCGATGAAGTTTTCTTTACTGGCAGTACTAAAGCCACCCGTCATAGAAACATTGAAACCATTGTTTTCATAAACGCCAATTCCATAACGTTTTCCAAAAACCACTTGCTCGGGAAGCTCATCCACATTGTAAACAAACTCACCTTGCATCTTAGCCTTGAAAGGTGCAGTGACTTCGATAGTCTTTGACCAAGGCAATGTAACGCCAGTCTCGGTTACTGACTCGCCATTGGCATCGGCATAGGTTACATTCAGCTTAAAGCAATCGGACATGACCAAGCTTTGATACTCCCCTACAACTTGATAAACCACAGAAACAGTAGTAGGTGTCGGCTCTGGATCCGGAGTGGGGGTAGGAGTCGGTTCGGTCTTTTTGCATCCCATGAGCATCAAGCCACCAATAAGAAGGGTGGCGAACATAAACATTACTTTTTTCATGTTGTTTAAATTTTAGGTTAATAATTTGTTGATTAGGTGTTTCGATTTTCAAAACTGACCGCAAAATTCAAACAAAATGAAATCCCATGCAATAGCTCAGACGAAGAGTTAAGCCGTCATACGAAAGAGCAAAACCGCGCAGACGGTAAATCAATCTAAGATTTGTTAAACAGAAAGAATCTCAATAGTTTGTAGTTTTGTACAAACTTTTTGTCTTTTTACTTTGAAGTTGTTTTTCGGACTAATTATTCATCGTTTTCCGTCAAATCCTTTTGTTTCCGGTCCCTATACTCGGTAGGAGTAAGGGTAAAACGCTGCTTGAAATTTCGAGCGAAGACGATACCGTTGGAAAAACCGCTAGCGGTGGCAACCTCAGCGATGGGTATCTCTGGATGCTCGGCGAGAAGGGTGGCACTGTGTTGTAAGCGTATTTCGTTCAGGAAATTTTTCAGCGAGCCATACTGGCTTCCTTGGGCGAAAGCGGCACCAATGCGGTCTTTGGAAAGATGCAGGCTATCCATCAGATGCTGACGGTCGAACAATGGGTTTAAGTACATCTTCTCGTCCAGGATGATGTGACGTAGATACTCAAACAACTCGCTGTCGGTAAGTGTCGAGAGATTGGCATCAGTAATGGTATTCGTTTGTTTTTCGGTTGTTTTCTTGATAGCTTCAATGTATTTCTCCTCATATTCTAACCTGACGGCGATTTCTTTGGCGAGTACGGCGTTCTTCTCACGGAAGGAGAGCAGCTGCCGCACAATAAGGAAAAATAGGATTGCCATTACCAACAGGATGATTCCCAAGGACAAGGCGATGAGGCTGATGCATCTCTTGGCAAATCTCTCACGCTCGGCTTTGAATTGTTCTTCCGCCAACTGGTAACGGAGGGTATACTCGTGTGCCCAGATTTCTTGCCATTGCTTGTTGAGTTGGTTGCTCATCTCTGCATAGTGCTGCCAATTGTCGACAGCGGTTGTGTCGAGTATCACAAAGACCGTCTCAGGATTTTTTTCGTAAAATATTGCCCCCGCCTCAGTAGTGTAAAGCGTATCGCTTGCCTGAGGCTCGTGGTGGGCGGCTTGGTTGTTTGAGCAGCCCACCATCAAAAGAATTAATATGAGGTATATTGACTTCTTCATCATAAACACCAACGGAATTGGGATGATCTATGTTGGAATCTCCAATTCGGTGGAGCCTCGATGTGGGCTTTCATTTAATGACTCTGGATGTAATTGATGGCAGCGTCAATCTGAGCTTTGAAGTCGCCGTTGTGGTCCTTGCGAAGCACCTCAAGGTCGGGTATGTGGCCAGTGCCCTCAAGCACTTTACCGCCAATCTGGGCCTCGAATGTTGAGGTGTAAATGTAATGGTGCATGGTGCTGATGCCGCCAAAAGGACCGCCGTAGTTGAGGTCAATGCTAGTGGTGGGTTGCAATGGACCGGTGGCACCAAAAGTACGTTCGCCGATGACATGACTCGTGGGCAATACGGCTTTGATGGTCGCAGGCTCTATCTCGCCCATACTGATGGAGAAGATGTCGCAAAGGATGACGTAAGGGATGTTCTCGGCGGTGATGTCGCGATGGTATTGGCTTTGCGGCTCAATATAATAAGGAGTCCATACGGAGTGTTCCAACCTACCGGGACCTTCCTTATAGCGCGTCTTCATGATTTCTGTTTTCTCATTGAGGAACGAGCCAATCAGATAGTCGAGGTCGTCTTGATAGCCACCGGTGTTACAGCGGTTGTCGAGGATGATGCCGGCCAACTGCTCACGCGGTGTCTCCTTGATGGCCGTCAGCCAATGGTCGATGACAGCAGCCGCAGCACTGGCAGGAACTGAGCCACCCAAAGTGTGCATGACGGGTGTGAGGGCCGCCATCGATTGCCAGAGATAAGGAATCTTGCGTCCATCGGGAAGGGTGAAGAGACAGTAATGATAGGTGACCTCTCCGCCAATCTCCTGCACAAAAGCCGTAATTGATTCGTGCGCCGCCAACTCGTATTGCGAGTCAATATCATTGTCAAGGAAAGCAATCAGATGATCTTGTGCGTCCCCAAGCGACTCCATGTAATAATCCCTTTGTTCCACTTCAATCATCCCAGGACGGATGCTAAAATAGGGCACATTATCGTTGGGCGAAGGAAACAGGTTTCTCACCGCAATGTTCATGTGGTGGTCTCTCATGCGGCCCATCGCTCCCTCATACAAGGTCGCCAACGCTTCGAGGGGCACGTTTTGTCCGGCTTCATGTTGCGCATCCAAAGCGTTGAACTTGGGCATGTATTCAGTGTAAACGGCATCCCAATCCGTTTCGTCAACGTCCCAAAACACATAGCCCGTGCTGATGCATTTCCAAAGGAATTCGAACTGGGTGGAATAGCTGTCGTAGGCCAATTGGTCGGTTTCGCCGATGTAAGGATGATAGTCAGCTTCTTTGCGGCAACCGCTAAAAATCAAGGCAACCAATGCCAAAAGGATGATATTTCTTTTCATGTTTGTTGCAATTTAAGGTTAATGATTCAGAAACTAAAAGCCAGACCAAGGGTAATGGAAAGCGTGTTCAAATAGCGTGGGTCGCTCAAATGTGCGTAGCCTTTGTGATGACTGACGAGGTCATAGTAATACAAAACGTCAATGCTGATAACATCTCTTTTGCCTACTATTCCCAAAAATGAATAACTCAAGCCCAATCCGCCTACAGCTCCCGCGATGATGCGTTGGTCTTCACTATTGAACTCGCGTTGTTCTTTGAAGTCGTCGAAATAGACATAATAATCTGTCATCCAGTAGGTTTTGCCTTCTCTTTCAGCGAACAACCAATAGGCGCCATAACCTCCACAGTAGGCATGGCCACGCAGTTTTTTCCCGCCAAAGGAGAAATCGGCCATGATGGGAAGCGTAATAAAGGTATTTTTGTATTTTGTGTAAACAGGGTCGAGGTAGTGGAGATTGCGATCCATACGGTAGAAACGGGTCATTAAGCTCAAATCAGCGCGGATAGCCAACCAGTCGGTAAAGGCATATCTGAACTGAAGGCCCGCGTCAACAGCATTTTGCGGAGAATAAGTCTCATCAATGCGACCCAAATTGGATTGCGAGATGCTCGTCCAGTTAGGACCCATTTTCATTCCGACACTCCATTTGGCATTGAAATCTTGTTGTACGGGTTGTACGGGTCTGGATTTGGAGCTGAAATATCCAGTTTCTTCCGACGTGATTTGGGCATTGGCCCCCACAGCCATCCAGCACAACAGGACGACTGCGATAAATTTCAGGTAGTTTTTCTTCATAATATTTATTTTTATCTCTTTCACGAATTTGACAAAGTGGTTATCTACATACCATTACGGCTGCAAAGATACATAAAAATCCGTAATTTGAAAGTCGTTTATCCAACGAAGGGTTGCAGCACCAGTTTCATCACTTTTACCGGACGGTCGGCGCCGACCTCCAACTTAGGGCATCGTGTCTCCTCGCCGGTATCCTTGAAGCCGCACTTCTCCATCACGCGGCCTGAAGCGGGATTGTCGACAAAGAAGTCACCCCAAAGTGTGGTAAAGCCTTTTTCATGGAAGCAGTAGTCGATCACCTTCTGAAGGGCCTCTGTGCAGATGCCCTTGCCCCAATATGGATGGGCAATCCAATAGCCCACCTCGCATTCGTCGTCGGCAATGTGCAGGTTTGACTTGGACGCAGGAAGATAGCCAACACAACCAATGATTTCATTATTGGCTTTGAGCACAACGGCCCAAGTGGAGTCGTTCATGAAGAATGTGCGGATGACCTCCAAACTCTCTTCCACGCTCTTATGGGGCGGCCAACCGGCACGGGGACCCACCTCGGGGTCGCTGGCATATTTGTATAGCGCCTCTGCGTCGTCTTCGCGCCAAGGACGCAGCTGTAGTCTCTCAGTTTCCATCACTATTTATCATTTTGATTAAACATGAGCATTTTTCATGCGTTAGTTATTTCACGGCGCAAAATTAGGGATTTGTTTTGATAAAATCATTAGTGGCTACCATCTTCCCTTACTCGATAAAGGAAAACAGAAAAAAGTGTGAGAACTCAACACTCTCGGTTGTGACAATGGCTATCCGTTGTCTCAGGCTCAAGGGTGGCGTGAGCGATACCGTGTTCAGTAAGAGTGTGTTTGAGATTTTCTGAAACTTGTGGCCAGTATGAAAGGTCGTCTATCACGATGTGCGCCGTGAGTGCCGTCTCGGTGGTGCTGATAGCCCACACATGGATGTGGTGCGTTTCTTTCACGTGCTCATTTTCACCCAGAATTTGTTCGATTTCATGCAAATCAACACCTTCTGGAATACCGTCTACAGCCAATCTAAGACTATCGGAAAGCAACTCCCAAGTGGAAAACAGAATAACGACAGCGATGACAAGCGACACAATGGGGTCGATGATGGTCCAGCCTGTGCAATGGATGATGATGCCGCTGATGACCACGCCAATAGATACTAAGGTGTCGGCAGCCATGTGGAGAAAGGCACCGCGCACATTGAGGTCGCTTTTTTGACCATGCATGAGCAGTAGGGCAGTGGCACCGTTGATAAGGATACCCACGCCCGCCGTCCATGATACGGCGATGCCATTCACCTCAGCTGGCTCGCTGAACTTGTGGATGCTTTCAATCACGATGGCTCCCACCGCCACTAATAGGATGACGGCATTGAGCAATGAGATGAGGATAGTCGACTTGCGATAGCCGTAGGTGAAACGCTCATTGCGCTGCACCTTGGCCAAGCGGAACGCTATTAGGACAAGCACTAGGCTAAACACGTCGCTCAGGTTGTGTCCCGCGTCGCTAAGCAGCGAGAGCGAGTTTTGCCACAAGCCCACGCCCGCCTCGATGAGTACGAAAAGCCCATTGAGGATGATGGACAAAATGAAAATACCGTTCAGCGACTGTGCTGGAGCGGAATGATGATGGTGGTGATGATGGTGTTCCATAATAACAATCTATTTATCGACTGCAAAGATGAGAACTTTATCGTTTGCCACAACTCATTATTTTTGATGAAAAATGAAGATTTCTATCATCATAACTGATGAACGGTATGACTATTGAATATGGTTTTGGTCGCCCATATCACCCCGCGAAAACTAACTGCAGTGCTGCAATTAAAATCCGCGGCCTGGGGGGGTACCCGGGTCGCGGATTCTTCATGTCAAACTTGATTCAGTAATGCATCATCATATTTCAAATTGCATCGATGAATTTCACGACGGCATCGCGGTCTTTTTTGGGCAGTTCGCGGAACAGCTCTACTGTGCGACGGGCGTCGCTTTGGGCGTTACCGTGCCACATGATGGCCTCAATGACGGTTTGGGCTCGACAATCGTGCAGACGATCGCTGCGGCCCGTGCAGATGGCTGACAAGCCTCGACCCCAGAGCGGGGTGGTGCGGCACCAGCCTGTGCGGATGTCGTTCTCCATGTGGAGCTTGTGCTGGATATAGTCGCTATAAGGCCAAATCTTCTGATTAGGATAACGGGGCAGACGCGGGTCGCTGTCGGCGAAGAAGCCGGACGGGTCGGTGAAGTCATCGTCACCAGTCTGCCATGAGGGGCGGTGGCAATAGGCGCAGCCCATCTGCTTGAAGAGCTCCTTGCCGCGTTGCACCTCGGGGTCGTCCATGTTACGTGCAGCAGGAACAGCCAAACCACGATGCCATACCATGAAGTTGACATAGTCCTCGTCTTTCATCTCGGGCACCTTGAGTGATTCGGGAATCTGATCGTTCATCATCAGATAGTTGTAGATGTCGGTCTCCACATTCCCCGTGAGGTTGTATTGTGGGAAGTAGTTGTAGAACTGGGCTTGCACATCCGGGTCTTGCGAAGCCTTCTGTGCGTATGCAGCAGTCATATAGTGGCCCATCTTGGTGCGGTGCGTAACGTTGGTGATGTTCCAGATGGCATTGGCGCCCGGAGCATCTTGCAAGGGACCGCGGGTCAAAGCGTAAGTATACCTTTTCGGGTGGTTGGTGTTGCCATACAGTCCTGTTGGAGCCCAGTCACCACCGGCCCACATTGCAGGGTTGATGCCGTTCTGCATATAGCCGTCATTGTATTCCTTCTGGTATTGAGCTTTTAGCGAGTCGTCAGGAATGGCGTCGATGAGGCCTGTGCCATAAATACCGATGGTGGATTCAAGACGTACTACCACATCGCTGTACGGGATGTCGTTGCCGCCCACTTGCAGCGGAACGTAATACGCCTCCTGCGGGATGTAAACTTCGGGGTAGGTGAGGCTGTAGGTCTCCCCGTCGGGGAATTGGTTACCCCATTCATCTACATAGCTAAGCCAGTTGATTTGAATCTGAGTCTCGTCGATGGGAGCCTTGAAGGGCGCAACAGCTTTGGTTTGGGGCATACCCGTCAGGGAGCTCAGGTAGGTGTCGTTGCGGTCGGTGACGACGAGCAGGTAGCCGTTGCCCCAGTCATCGGCGCGATAGCGGTTCATGCGCATCCCGTGTCCATAACCAGGATGGCAAGCGATACAGGAACTGCGAATATAAAGAGGTCCGAGGCCGTTGAATGGCGGGTTGTTTTGTGTATAGGTGCGCTCGAAGAAGGCTTCTCCATACTTGAACGCTTGCGTCAGACCGGCTTGTTCGGTGGCAGGCGTGGGGTCTTCGTAGGCCGTAGCTGAGGTGTTGAAGGTGGTGCCTAATTCACCTCCAGCGTAAGTGTCTTCGCTGACTTCGGTCGGTATGGGTTCCTTGGGCTGGCAAGAGGTGAAAGCCACAGTCATCATACCTGTCGCGATGAGTAATGCTAATGTTTTATTGGTACGCATAATAATAAGGTATTTAAGTATTACTTTCCGTTCAAAGCGGCTTTGGCTTCATCAAGCATATCGGAGAGGTTTTGACAGGCTTCCATAGCTTCACCGGCAGTGGCATCGAGATAATTATTCACGAAGGGTGCCTTCATGTTATGGATTTTCTCCAATGCAGTGTTGATGGCGTTGACAACTTTAGTGTCTAACTCGGGGTCGATGTCCTTGACAAAGTTGTGTACGGAGAGATCGTTGTCGCGTTCTTCTTCAAGGCCGCCCATATAGGCACTTTTGACGCTGCTGATGTTGTCGTAGAAGTCGCTGATGGAGTTTTGGCTGTAAGGCGATTCCACGTAGGTCGGGTCGTCGCCGGTGTGGGGCTTGCCAATCTTTGAGGTGCCTACCTCATCCGAGATGTCGATGCAGCCGTCGATGATGGCTTGCAGGGCTTGGGTACGGGTCGAGTAGGTGCTTCCTGCCTGACCTGCAAGGGTCATGTTCTCGCCGTAGGTGTTGCCATTGGCCATAGTGGTGTTTAACTCTAACTCCTCCATCAGGGCTTTGTGGGCCTGGGGAGCATCGGTGTTCCAGCTCACTTCAAGTTGGAAGCAGCGGTTGCGCAGGTCACGTGAGACCGCCACCGCATAGGTTACCATGTCGTCGGTGATTTCGTCCACGGGTCGTGCGGCACCGTCGCGGAAGAGGATGTACTCAATGCCGTGGAAACCGAGCAGGGCATTGCCGAGCTGCTCACCAGCCACCATGCCGTCTTCATCAGTTGCAAGGGCGGCAATCATGTTGGGGCTGCCCATCAGGTTGTTGAAAGCATCTTCGTCCAAAGGCCACGAGTCGATGTGCGGGTCAATGCCGAAGTCGGAGGCGGCACCGAAGAGGAAGGCCTCGCTCATCTCCCACCAGTGGCGGGCTTGGAGGAAACAGGTGGCAGCACGGTCCACGTTGTCCTGGGTCTTGTTGGCCTTCAAGACTTCAAGCTTTTCGACAAGTTGGTCTGACTCGTTTGCCAAATTGGTGTAGCATGGATACACGGTGTGGTTGAGGTACTGTTTGATGATGGCGTCTTTGGTGGCCATGTTGGCTTCCTCAGTGGTGTCCTGAGGGTCTTTGTTGCAGGAGCTGAAGCCCACTGCGAGCAGGACTGATGCTGCAATCAGCGCTGCGGATTTGAATAGTTTCTTCATTTTTATTGATGTTTAATAGTTATTTCGTGAAAAACCCGCTATATGCCACGCCTAAGGAGAACGATGGCTCATCATTGTACTGCTCCTTGAGGAAACGTTTGGCGTATTCCGCCTTGATGACGACCTGCGGGATGGGATAATAGTTCACACCAAGGGTCATCACATGGCGGTCGGTCCATTGATAATCGGTGAGGGCGTTGGCGGTGGGGATATAAGTGTCATAGTAGTCGTAACGGCCAAAAAGGTATAACTGCTGTTTGCCCGTGCTCTTCATGGAGTGCATGATGTCGTAAGCCACTTCGCCGCCATAGGCGATGGCTGCTTCTCCGACCAACGAACGTGGATAGGGAGAGAAACTCTGGTGGTTCTGGTTCTTGTTCCAAGATGAGATAAGGCTGGCGTCGCCAAGATGTCCGTAGTCAAAGTTGCCTCTGATTACCAATCCGTTAGCCTTGTAGTCAAACTCTGCTGTGCCGATAACAACGGTGCCTTTCACGTCTTTGTAGGGACTGGTTTCCGAAAACTCGTTGGTGACGATATCATTATTAAAGGTGTTTCCTATATAGCCGCTTACGCCCCAATGGAAGTTCTTGATAGAATAATTGTCGATGCGCAAAGCTCCAGCCAAATGATTGGCTACTTTAAACTCGTAGCCCGATGCGGAACCGTTTTTCACCCAGTTGGCGTTGTTGAACATATTGGAATTGAGGGCGGGCACCACAACGGCCTCATAACGCCAGTCACCGAGACGACCCCAGAGACTGATGCCTGTCTCATGCCAAGTGGATGGAAGAATGTTGAACTCGCCTTCGGGACGGTAGCAGGTGAAAAACTGCGTGGGCAGGTGGGCGTTGTTGGTTTGTCCCACGGGCACGATGAGGTGTCCCAAGCGGATGTTGAACCCTTTGCCGAACGACTTCTGAATCCAGAACTGTTCCAGCGCTACCTCGCCGCCGCGCTCGATTTCATGTTCAAACTCGCCCGTTTCTTCTGCTTCCACCTCAACAGCCATTTCGTTGCCACCATGTTCAAACTCAATCTCACTGCCCATTGTCCAGCCTTTTCCGAAGTCGTAGCCCAGGTTGATGACTACATGAGGCAAGTCGACGCGTCCGTGGCCTTTGGCGTCCTTGTAACGTTCGGCATGTGAGTAGCGGAACATGTTGTCGCTATAGAAGTTGCGGGTGTAGACAGCCTCACCGTAGCCGCCCACCGTTAGGCGCGACAAAGAAAACAGCTTTGTTGAATCGGTAGGTGTGTTTTGCGCTTGCAAAGGGATGGCGCTCAACACCAAACCTAAAGCTGCGCATTTAGCAATTGTTTTCAGTTTCATAGTCAGATACTATTAGTTCAAATTCGATGGCAAAATTCACGCTTTTGTCCTTGCAGTCCAATCCCCATCAATGATGAATTTGCTTCACATGCTTCATCAATAATGGGGATGAGGGTGGAAGCCAAAAGTTCCTCTTGCAACAAAAAAGGACTTGATGTCAGACTTTTTCCTACCTTTGCGACTTCGCAAGGCTAATCAACCCCATGCGATAGGACAACAAATGAAACGTATATTTTTGATTATCTGTTTAATCGGGGCTATGTTTGCCTCAACAAATGTCAATGCCCAGACTCCTGAAGAAGTCGTTGAACGCATGAACACTGAATTCAGAAAAGGCGATTCCCTTGGAATGGCTTTCGATTTTGTAATGACTCTTCCCATCATTGGCGAGTTTAAAAGCACCAACTACGTTTTGGGTGATAAACTGAGAATTGACCTTAACCTGAAAGACGAAAAGGCTATCAGCTGGAACGATGGTACGACCGAATGGGAATACTCGACGAAGAGTAACGAGGTGAAAATCAACCATGCAAAACCCAAAGAAGAAAATGACAACGCCGGCAACACGGGACTTGTCACAGGCGTTAACGAAGGCTATGACCTCTCTTTCGACAAAAAGACCGACGACAAAACCTGGTACATCACCTGTAAGAAAAACAAGCACAACAAGGATAAGGACGACCCGAAACGTATTGAAATGGCTGTCTCAAAAGAAACCTATCTCCCTGTCTTCATGAAGACCAAAGCCAAAGGCATCTCCATCTCCATGGAGAATTTCGAGGTAGGCGTTACCGAAGAGCAGGTTACCTTCAATCCCGCTGACTATCCTACCGCAAAGATTATTGACAACCGATAATACGGTTTATTTACGGTTATTGATTCGAGGCACGGATTATACCTCTACGGAGTGAGTGTAATCCGTGTCCGTCGTTTAGGTTGGTGTAGATATACCCGGGCTGGGTCTCGGTATGATAGCCGATGGATTCAAAGAAACGCATCAGGTTCTTATAGTCGGTGGTGCGATGGTAGGCACATACGGCAAGCGTAATGGGGTTCTTGGCCGCTTTGAGGTATTCCTGTGCATCTTTCAACACATCCAGTTCCTCGCCTTCAATGTCCATCACGACGAACACACGCTGTCCTTCGCATTTTTCCAGCATCTCGACCAGACTGACTCTCTTTTTCTTGCTGTCTTCATCGTCCTCCTTTTTATTCTCTTTCTCGTCCTCTTTCTTTATTATCTTTTTGACTGAGAGGGAGGCTTTCATCAACTCCACTTTATTCATGTAGGGGGCAAAGGTCGCCTCAAGAGGATTCTGCCAAGGGATGTGGGATTCCAACAAATAAACCTTACTGACTTTATCGATGACATCAAGGGCGAACAAGCCTCTCGCACTTCCGATGTCAAGCTCAACAATCTGTTCATCATCGTCAGAATGTTTGATGATGCTTTTGCCAATCTTGTCAATCACATCGTTTACCATATCCATAATCGCAAAACCCCTTCCGCCTCCCGCGTCAATCAGGATATCCCCGTCTTCGATGTGATAGCGCTCGGATTGATAGGCATGGGGATTGCGTTGGCGGTAGCCGTTTCCTGAAATGTCCTCATCCTCGATAGCAAAGCGGTAGAGCCAAGGGATGATCTTTTCCTTCTCGCCCTTTGGGAAATACAAAGGATGTCCGTTATGCATCACATAACACAACTTAGAATCCTCGTCGGATTGGACTTCTATAGGGGCCATAGCGCGCGTTTTTTCGTAGGGATACATAGCGGCGCAAAACGGACGTTTCTTCAAATACTCGTATGCAAGCCGTATGTCCTCGTCGTCGCTGTCCTTGTACCGAAGCAATGACAATTCATAATTCAAGGCCTTTACACTATCCTGTAAGTCTTCGATTTCGCTATCCACTCTGCGTGAGGTGAGCGTCTTACTCAGACTACTAATTAATTTACCAATTCTAAACATGATTTGGAAATTTTATTGTTGCAAAAATAGGGAAGTTTGATGAAAACAAGACAAAAAAGAGACAAATTTTGTACTTTTGCGGCAAAATATAGTAAAATGATGGCAGGGATAAAAAGAGTTTTGATTTCAGTTTTCATAATGGTCCTGTTGCTTCCGTCTGTAGCACAGGAGAGCCATTCATACCAATTCACCTTGGAGGACTGCCTCCGATTTGCAACGGCAAACAGCTTTGAACGCAAGTCGATGGAATTGACGGGCAAGTCGTTGGAGACCTCATACGAACAATCGAAGCAACAAAGGCTGCCCAACCTGAGTGCCTCGGTGGGACAGAATTTCTCGAACAATGAGAATGGATGGTCTACCTCTGGAAACGTGGGCGTGGGTACTTCGGTGACCATCTATCAAGGCGGCAACATCAACAACACCATTGAGCAGAGCCGTCTGAACATGGAACGCAATTCGGTGCAGATGGAACGCTTCGACAACCAGTTGACCACCAATATCTTGCAGAGCTTTCTCACCGTACTCGGCAATCAGGAAATGCTGAAGTACCAATTGGAAGTACTCAACACCAGCCGCGAGCAGATGAAGCAGGGACTGGCGCGATACAAGGTGGGATCCATCCTCGAAAGCGACAAGCTTTTGCTGGAAGCACAGTACTATAGCGACTCGAATAACGTGGTGGACACACGCATCAAGATAGAGAACAACCTGCTTGACTTGAAGATTTTGCTATCGATGAACCCAACTGATGTGCTTGAAATCGTCTCGCCCGACACAGAACATCTCGACAATTTGATGGCCACCCTGCCTACTGAGGAGGAGGCTATCGAACTCGCAATGGATTATCTGCCGGAATTGCGTATGGGTGACTACGACATCAAGCTGGCAGAAAAAAGTGTGGATTTGGCAAAGGGAAACTATTTCCCCTCCATCTCAGCCAACGCCAACATGGGGATGGGCATACTGTCGTTCGACAGTGAGGGCAACTCGAAATGGTACGGCAAGCCGACCGAATCGGCAGGTGTCTCGATGAGCATCCCCATCTACAGCAGGGGACAGACCAAGGCCAATGTGAAGAAGAGCCGCATCGCTTTGGAACAGGCTCAGCTGGACTATGAACAAACCCAGCTCACGGTGCGTCAGACAGTCGTTCAGGTCTACCGTGATGTGGTTTCTGCTTTTAATGCCTACAAGGTGTCGCAACTGCGCGAAAACGCTTACGGCAAAAGTTTCAACGCCTACAATATGCAATATCAATACGGTAGCATCACCACGGTGGAACTGCTGCAACAGCAGAACAACTATTTGAATGTACTGAACACTTACATCCAGAACAAGTATTCCCTGTTGATGAAACGAAAGATTTTAGACGTTTATATGGGTAAACAAATCACATTATAATATGAAGAAGAAAAGAAGAATCTGGTGGATTATCCTCGGTGTCGTCGTAGTGGCGATTGTGGCGATTGTCATTGTAAAAGCCACGAAATCGGCTAACAAGGAGCTGGTTATCCGCACTCATGTGGTTGCGGAATACACCGTTGAGAACACCGTCACGGCAACGGGTACCATCGAACCGGTCGAAACGGTTGAGGTTGGTACGCAGGTATCCGGCAAGGTGGAGAAAATCTACGTCGACTTCAACGACGTGGTGAAGAAAGGTCAGCTGATGGCCGAGTTGGACAAACAGACACTCAACCAGAGCCTCAGTCGGGCCAAGGCCAGTTTGACCTCTGCTGAGAGCCAACTCAACTATGCCCAGCTCACTTACGAGCGCACCAAGCAGCTCTATGAGGCAAACGCCGCTACTTTGGCTGCCTATCAAGAGGCACAGAACACCTACACACAGGCTCAGATGAACAAGCGCAACGCGCAGGCCTCCTACGATCAAGCCCGCGTCGATTTGGCCTACGCCGAAATCTATTCGCCTATTGACGGAATCGTGCTCGACCGCGCTGTTGAGGTGGGCCAGACGGTGGCAGCCTCGTTCAGCACACCTACCTTGTTCACCCTTGCCAACGACCTGACCAAGATGCAGGTGGAAGCCGATGTGGACGAAGCCGATATCGGGCAGGTGAAAGAGGGGCAGAGGGTGACCTTCACCGTAGATGCCTATATGGATGAAGTGTTTGAGGGTACCGTTAACCAGATACGTATGAAACCCACCACAACAAGCAACGTGGTGACCTATACTGTTATCATTGGAGCCCCCAATCCCGACCTGAAACTCTTCCCGGGTATGACGGCCAGCGTGACCATCGTTACAGAGGAACAAAGGGGCTTGGCTGTGCCCGCCGAGGCGTTTAATTTCACACCCGATGAGCAGGTGCTGAAAGCCATGCGAAAGCCTGAAAAGCCTGAGGGGATGCCCGAACCTCCCCAAGGCGAAATGCCTATGATGGATGCAAACCCAACGGGAAATCATAGCATGGTATGGGTGAAGAAAGGCGATAACATGATACCCCGTCCCGTTAAGGTTGGTATGAGTGACGGCGCCTACAAAATCATAGAGCAAGGTGTTCAGGCTGGTGACTCTGTGGTGTTGTCGGCACAAATAGCTGTAAAGGAGAAAGCTGTGAGAAAGGGTGACAACCCCTTCATGCCTGGCCCTCCAGGGAAAAACAAGAACAACGGTAACAACAAAGCCCCTAGCGGCCCACCGATGTAATCACTTTGGTCATGAATACTCAAAATTCCATTATCAAGGTTGAGAACCTGAAACGGACTTTCGTCGTCGGCAGCGAGGAGGTTCACGCCCTCAAAGGCGTGTCGTTCGAGATTTGTCAAGGCGAATTTGTGAGCATCATGGGCTCGTCGGGTAGCGGCAAGTCGACTTTGCTCAATATCCTTGGCTGCCTTGATCAGCCTACCTCGGGGGAATACCTCATTGACGGTATCTCGGTCAGGGAAAGGACCAAGAACGAGTTGTCAGACATCCGCAACCGTAAGATTGGATTTGTTTTTCAATCATATAATCTCTTGCCGCGTACTTCGGCACTGGAAAATGTGGAGTTGCCACTGGTCTACAACCCCGATGTCTCGCACCGCGAGCGTCACGAGAGGGCGCAACATGCTTTGGAGTTGGTCGGACTGAAAGACCGTATGGGCCACATGCCCAACCAGCTTTCGGGTGGTCAGCAGCAACGTGTGGCCATTGCACGTGCTCTGGTCAACGACCCCGTCATCGTATTGGCTGACGAGGCAACAGGTAACCTTGACACCCGCACCTCTTACGAAATCATGAGCCTGTTCCAAAGCTTGCACGAGCAAGGCAAGACCATTGCTTTTGTGACGCATGAATCGGATATTGCGGTGTTCACCAGCAGGACGATATTCCTTCGCGACGGTCACATCCTTCGCGACGAGTTGGTGACGACCAAATCGGCAGCTGAAGCATTGGCGGCATTACCCAAAGATAACGATTATTGATATGGATATACTTAACCTCATAAGAATATCGGCAAAAGCCCTACTGCGCAACAAGACCCGCACGGCACTCTCGATGCTCGGCATCGTGATTGGTATCGCAGCTGTTATTGCTGTGGTCAACCTGGGCGAGGGACTGAAGCAGAGCACCGCCAACCAACTCTCCGACATGGGCACTAACCTCATTATGGTGATGCGTGCCAATCAACGTCGGGGTGGTGTCAGCATGGGCTCTTCCAATGTGCAATCGCTGAAGGTACGTGATTGTGAGTTGATTGCCAAGAACGCGAAAAACGTCACAGCGGTCAGTCCTGTGGTGAACAGTGGCGGACAGCTGGTGAATGGCTCTAAAAACTGGTCGGGCACCGTCTATGGCGGATCGCCTGAGTACTTGGAAATCCGCAAATACGAGATTGAGACGGGTGTGAACTTCACAGAAGAAGACGTGAAGAAGTACGCTAAAGTAGGCTTGATAGGACAGACCATCGTGGAGGAGCTGTTTGACGACGGCGAAGACCCCATAGGCAAGACTATCCGTGTGGGCAATATGCCGTTTAAAGTGATAGGCACCCTGAAGGAGAAGGGAGAAAACACTATGGGCATGGACCAGGACGACCTGGTGGTGATGCCCTTCAGTACAGTGCAGAAGCGTATGCTGGGCGTCGACTACATCCAACAGATTGTATGCTCGGCAGCCTCGGAGAACGTGGCTGAAGCCGCTGTTGAGGAGATAGAGAACATCTTGCGTGCCTCCCACAAGATTCCAGACGGTGGAGAAGACGATTTTGAGGTGCGCACCCAACAGGAGATGTTGGAGATGATGTCGTCCATGACAGGCATGATTACCACCGTGCTGGTCGCCATCGCACTGATTTCTCTGTTGGTGGGCTGTATCGGCATCATGAATATTATGTATGTAACTGTCACGGAGCGCACCAAGGAAATCGGTTTGCGTATGTCCATCGGTGCCAAGAATTCAGCTATCCTGATGCAGTTTCTCACCGAGAGTATCATTTTGAGTTTGATAGGCGGCGTGATTGGCTTGCTGTTGGGACTTCTGCTTTCCTACGTGGTCTCGTTGGCGATGTCGTTGCCTTATGTCGTCAACGTAGCTTGGATGGTCATTTCCTTTGTGTCCTGTGCCGTCTTGGGTCTTATCTCGGGCTTCTTCCCAGCATTGAAAGCCTCACGAACCGACCCGATTAATGCTTTGAGGTACGAATAATTGATTTAATACGCGTGAACGCCTCCCAATAGCAGATTGACTCCGAAATAGGTAAACAGCACGCTGAGGAAGGCGAGGATGCAATAGATATGGAAAAACAAAGGTTTTTGGAAGGTTTTCCATAGTTTTTCGTGTAAGGGTGCGGCATAGACGAGCAGAGTGATGAGAGCCCAGACTTCTTTTGGATCCCATGACCAGTAGTTGCCCCAGGAGACGTTAGCCCAAATGGCTCCGATGAAGATGCCGATAGCGAGCAGAGCAACAGCGGGATAAAGCATTTCTGTGCTCAAGGCTTTAAGACGGGCTAACCGTTCCAGGTTCTTGGGCTTGATGACCGCAATGATGCCGACAATCATGATGGCGAGCAGAAGGGCATAAGCTGTGACGATGGTAGAGATATGGAAGCTGAAGAAGGGTGAACGCAGGACAGGTAGTAGGGGATGGGTGAGCATTCGGATGTAGAGCACTACAAGCAGAATGACAAGTACCAAGAGCCATGAGATGGTGACGATACGATGGGTCGAGGGCTTCGTCGTTGCCGCTCCTCGCAATGACGGACGGAGCAACAATGCCAACAGGGAGAGGAAGAGCAAAGCATAACCCACGTATGTGACTCCGATGCCCCAAGGGTCGCGAGCGACATCGAGGATGGAGTTGCCCTTTTCGTCATAGTCGCTTTGGTAGAAGCGGTAGTGCTTATACCTTAATATATTGTTCATCGAGATGACGATATCCTGGGTGGCCTCTCCGTCGCGGAGCTGGATATAGCTTACGTAGTCCTTCGGCTTGCTGCTGCCTTCGTAGGTCTCAATCTCGAAATGGTCTAAGGTGAGGCTGAAAGGGAGGGCTTGTTTCGTAATCTCATTGTTGTTCTTGATGAAGAAGTGGCTTTCAGGACGGTTGGGTTCAAGTTGCATTCTGCCGTGCTGTCCAGTAAGCATGGTGAGCAAGGCACCGAGCAGGATGAAGAGAATGGATAGATGCAGGGCACAGACCGCCATCCGTTTCCACATGCGGCAGCGCACCCCCATATAGATCAAAAGGACAGCTACCATAGCCCATAGCCCTACGAACCACCAAGTGCCGTAGACATGGGACAAGGCAAAATCCGAGCCGTGCAGCCTCTCGACAACGGTGCCTGCTGCAAGGACGACTATGAGCACGATGATGAGAACGGAGGTGATATGACGGACGTATTTCATAGGCTTGGAATTGATGTTGCAAAATTAAAAAAGATGCGGGACAATGACCTTTGCCCCGCATCAAAACTAACTCAAAATGTATTCTAATTCTTGTGGCAAAAATCTGATGCAAAGTAACAGCCATTATGAAAAGTGTGAAATCCCCATTATTTGGTATTTTGCCTCGGGCAGAATCCCCATATTCGGCGATACTGTGAATAAATGGATTTTTTCTATCTTTGCCCCATCAAAAACACGCATTAAGATGACACAAAAGAAGACATCCTTCACAAAAGACACCAAACTGGCCGAGTTGCTGACCGATGACCGCAGGCTGTTACAGTTGTTGCCCCGTTTCGGAATAGCTTTGGGCTTTGGTGACAATAATATAGAAAAGGTGTGCCTGATGAATCATGTCAACACCGAACTGTTCCTCATGATTTGCGAAATCTATTCCGACAGCGGCTTCAGGCCTGGACCAAAGGAGCTTCAGCAAATCGACATGAACGGGTTGCTTTCCTATCTGAAAGCCTCGCACCTATATTATCTTGACGAACGTTTCCCACACATCGAGGAACATCTGCAGCACATCATTGAAGCCTGTGGACAGAAATACGGCCCGATGCTGAGCCATTTCTACGACGAATACAAACAGGAGGTGATGCGGCACATCAAGTATTACGAGGAAGAGGTGGTGTTTCCCTATATCGAGGCATTACTTAAAGGAGAACGCACCGATTCCTACAAGATTGACGAGTTTGAGCACAACCACACCAACATCCAGGATGTGCTTGACGACATGATGAACATTCTGCTGAAATACCTGCCGGGCGACATCCTTCCCAAGGAACGCATTGAAATCTCGCACGACATCATAGAGCTGAGCGACGACCTGAACCGCCATTCACTTATCGAGGAACGTATCCTCATCCCTTGTGTCGAATCCCTTGAAAACACACAGCCATGAGAAACCGCGTCATCATCTGTGAGGCCTCTGAGGTTATTGCCATCGGATTGGCCGAAATCATCGACAGCATGGCGCAGTTTGATGTGGTGATGCGTCTCGATAGCCCCGAACACCTGTCCGAAAAGATTGTGGCTACAGATGCCAACATGCTGATTGTCAATCCCGTTCTGTTGGGCTTCCACAATAGGGAATTTCTTTCGCAGTTGGGGAAAGAGCATCCTCATGTCATTGTGATTGCCTTGGTGACTACTTGCCTTGATCATTCCATGCTGACTCCCTACAGTGGTGTTATCGAAATCAACGACACGAGGTCGAAGATTATCAGCAAGATGGACGAGTTTGTACAAAGCGAAACCGCAAAGAACAACGAAGACGTGGAGCTTTCGAAACGCGAGACGGATGTGTTGGTGGCAGTCGCCAAAGGCATGATGAACAAGGAGATAGCCGACCAGATGAACATTTCTATCCATACAGTCATCTCGCACCGCAAGAACATCACCCGCAAGACGGGTATCAAATCCGTTTCGGGCCTTACCGTCTATGCTTTGCTGAACAACCTTATCGACGAAAAGGACTTGATTTAAGTGTCATTCTCTTTACACCGCAAGCAATACCAACAGCTGCGCCGTAAAGATACGAAGGAACATCGTCAGGGGATAGACGGTTGCATAACCCATATTGGGGAGTTTGCAACCCTCAGGCGCCACCGTATTGGCGAAGGCAAGGGTAGGAGGGTCGGTATGCGAGCCTCCAATGAAGCCCATCAGGGTGTAATAGTTCATCTTCAGCACCAAACGTCCAAAAGTGGCCACGATGAGAGGTGGCACCATAGTGATGAAGACCCCATAAACAACCCACATATAGTGTTCTTGAACGGTGTTGACAAACTGTCCTCCAGCACCCAGTCCCACACCAGCAAGGAAGAGCGCAATGCCCACCTCGCGCAAAGCGTGGACGCCTTGTCCCTCAGTAAACTCGGTGCTGAACCAACCTTTCTTTACGCCCAGCCAGCCCCCAATAATGGCCACCACCAAAGGACCTCCTGCGAGACCCAGCTTAATGGGTGCCTTCATTCCTACGGGAATCGGGATGGAACCAATGATGATGCCGATAGCAATGATGACGAAGATAGGGATAAGCAGGAAGCCACCCTTTTTTGCGCTGGCAGTTGACCGTTGGGAGTTGACAGCTGCTTCAGCGAGGACAGTGGACTCTTTGGCCAAATCGATGCGGCACAGGGGACGGAGCAGGATGCAAGTCACAATCATGCCCACCACAGCAAGAGGATAAGCTACGGCATAGCCAGCTGCCAAACGCTCGGAAGCACCCTCGATGCCCAGGTCAGTAACGGCCTGTTGGGCTGCCGAAAGACCGGGCGTATTGGTGATAGCCCCTGTGTAAACGCCAGCCATATCCGCCAGATCCTGCTTGGCGACTTTGGCGATGATAATGGTCATCAGCACACCCAAGGCCACGTTGACCAGAGCCATAAGGTTCATGGACAAGCCGCCTTTCTTGAACGAACTGAAAAAGTTGGGACCTACTTGCAGACCAACAGCCACCACAAAGAGAATCAGGCCAAACTCCTTGAGGACGTGAAGCATATCGTGGTTGAGAGAGATGCCACAAGCACTCAAAGCGATGCCTACAAAGAGCACCCAGGTGATGCCCAAAGAGATTTTGGCAATCTTGATTTTGCTAAGAAGAAGTCCGACAAAGATGGATACTGCCAGATAAAATACAGTGGGACCCACGCCCGAACCGGTGAAGAGATTCAACATAGATTTCTACTTATTTTGATTTTGAGGGCGCAAAATTAGGGAATAATACGATTGCGTTGGCAAAAGAGCAGAAATATAGTTTTTCCCCAAACGCCCCATCTATTCAAAAAAAGACTATTTTTGCACAGTTTAAAACCAATATGAGTCATGAAGAAACTATTACTTATCGCAGTCGTCGCTTTAATGACGATGCCTCTGTTTGCCCAACTGGACAAAGTGGAACCCTATCTGAGTCTTGAGGAACTTCCCGATCTTATCAAATGCCTGCCGCCTCCGCCGGCTTTCAACAGTCCAGAGTTCTCCTACGACGTGCTTCGCTATCAATGGGGAAAGACCCAACGACAGGACTCGTTGCGTGCCGCGATTGCCAGACGTGATGCCGTTTGGACGTATGAAGCCCTTCTCGCCGAGTTCAACGTCCCCTTCGGGCTGAACATTTCAAAGGCTGAAACCCCTGAGATATGGAAGCTGATGGAGACCAGCTTGACCACTACCGACCCGATGCGTGTGGCTCCCAAGGCTTACTATCACAGATTGCGTCCGTTTGAGATGTATGAGGAGCATCTGCTGTCGACGGAGACCGAGGCTGAGTTGAGTGGAGAGGGTAGCTACCCTTCAGGCCACACGATGCGTGGCTGGTTGACTGCTTTGCTTTTGGCAGAAATCAATCCATCAAGAGCTGACACTATCTTTGCCCGTGGTTGGATGTATTGCGAGAGTCGCGTCATAGAAGGTGCCCACTGGCAGAGCGACATCGATGCCACTCGTGTGGGAGCCAGCATAGGATATGCGGCCTTACAGTCGAGTCCGGCCTTCCGCGAACAGATGGAAAAAGCCAAAAAAGAGTTCAAGAGATTGACCAAGTGACCATAGCGGGTTTTGAAAACTGACGACGAAAAGAAAGGTTTTCTCCTGTTGCACCTGTCTGTGTTTATCGCAGGGTTCACAGGTGTATTGGGTCGGCTCATCGAGTTGGACTCCGCTGTGCTTGTGTGGCACCGTATGGCCTGGGCCACTGTGCTGATGGCGCTGTTTCTCTTCCTCAGAAAAGAGCTGAAACGTTATGAGCTGAAGGACGTGATGCAGATGGGTGGGGTAGGCGTGTTGCTGTGCCTCCACTGGGTGTTTTTCTATGCCAGCATCAAGGCCTCCAACGTCTCCATCGGTGTGGTCTGTTTTTCGCTGGTTGGATTCTTCACCGCCCTTTTTGAACCCATTATCAACAAGCATCGATTCTCTCCTCGCGAGTTTTTGTTCAGTATCCTCACGGTGTGCGGCGTCTATCTTATCTTCCAGTTTGATACGCGCTATCGTTTGGGTATTGCCTTGGGCATCGTTTCTTCCGCCTTGTATGCGCTGTTTGCCATTGCCAATCAGCACGTCGGTAAGCGCTATGAGGCCAAGAATATGCTTCTTTGGGAGATGATAGGCGGACTCGTGCTGCTCAGTGCCGTTTTTCCCCTATACAATGCCCTTATCCCCGTAGAGAAGCTGATGCCGACGGGGATGGATTATCCCTATATGGCTTTTATGGTGGTGGTTTGCACCATCGGACTGTGTATGTTGCAAATCATTGTGCTGCAGAAAATCGATGCCTTTACGGTCAATCTGACTTATAACCTTGAGCCTGTTTACAGCATCCTGCTGGCGATGGTGATTTTCAACGAATATCAGGAACTGAATTACTCGTTCTTACTCGGCATCGCGCTCATCATCATCTCGGTGGGGCTGCAAACCTGGTCGAAACTTCGTGTATAAAAACAAAGCAAGTGACTGGAATCCAATCACTTGCTTTGTTGGCGGAGAGAAAGGGATTCGAACCCTTGGAACGCAAAGCGTTCAACGGTTTTCGAGACCGCCCCGATCGACCACTCCGGCATCTCTCCTTGCTGCGCTATTTGGCAGGGTCTTACATTATGAAGGCGACTTCATGTCGCCCTTGCGGAGACAGAGGGATTCGAACCCCCGAAGCCTTTCGGCTTAACGGTTTTCAAGACCGCCGCTATCGACCACTCAGCCATATCTCCGCTGCAAAAGTACAACATTTTTCAATAGGATGAGATTTTTCGCGAAAAAAAACTTTTTTCCGCTTGAAAACTCCTATCTTTGCAAGGTCGAAAAGACTGTGGACAGATGAAGAAAACTCATCAAATAGGCTGTGTGTTTCTGCTCCTTGCGGCTGCCTTGTGCGCCTGCACGAAGCAGAAAGCTGCGTTTACCGAAAGCAATGCGCCATACCACTTCAAGGAGTTCAGGGCTGTGGAAATGCTGTTGGAGACCCAGCCCGACAAGGCTGTTGACAGCGTAAGTCTGTTGGAGGCCCGTTTTTCCGGGTCGGACATCACCCCAAGGGACTATATGGAATTGCAGTTGCGCATCGTTCAGATGCAGTACAAGAACCGCCTTCTCACCGAGGAGAGTCCAGATTTGTCTCCCGTCGTCGCTTTCTATGACAGCTTGGCATCCCTTTATCCGACGGATAATGAATTGTGTTACCTTCGTGCAAACGCGTATTATTATAAAGGTGTGGAATTTGCCTTCGCCGATGACGATGTGGAGGCTGTCAGGCATTATCTGGATGCTTTGGGTGTGATGAAACAGTTTGAGGCTTGGGACGAACATCCCTTTGCGAAGCGTTTCATTGCTTTGGCTTACACCCGTCTCTCGGAGATACTGTATCGTTACGGACTCTATGACGAGGCAATGGAAGCATGCAACCAAGCCTCCCTGCATTTCGAATCTGATGCCGACTTGGCCGCCATGAAGCGTTACGAAGCCAATATCTATCAAGCTGAGAAGGACTACGACAAGGCACTGGCCCGTTTCAGTCAGGCGGAGGCTTTGGCGCCTCTAGACCCAGATGCTGTAGAATTGGCTATAGGTGCGAAGCTTTTTGGGTTACAGCAATACGACTCAGCTTATCCACATCTGAAGCGGGCTTTCGCTACAGGCGACCCTATAGTTCGAGTGGATGCAGCTGCCAAATTGGCTGAGATATGCCGTATCGAGGGGAAGGCTGACGAGGAGTTGCGCTACACCCGCTTCTACGTCGAGAGCTCGATGCGTGAGTCACAACTGACCTCCAAGAAGATGGAAATTGAATACCTTTACGATGAGTATAACAACACAAAGGAGGTAGAGAAGAAAGAGAACAGCGGCGGCAACGGCTCCATAGTGCCTCTTTTGCTGCTTGTTGCTGTCATCGGCTTCCTGGCTTTCGTCATCGTGCGCAACCGCAGCCGTATCAGTCATATCGAAAACCAAATCTCGGACATCGAGGAGAAACATCGAAAGGAGAGTGCCGACAAGGACTTGGAGATTAGCCAGATGGCACAAGAACTAAACGACACAAGGGAAAGACTCGAGAACGTCACCAACCACACCTTTGAAGAAGCATGGAAGGGATTCAATGAATCACAGATTGCCATAAAAATCAAGGAGATGATGGAGGGTAATGACATCATGATCAAGAACGTGACGCTTTTCCCCAAGCTGAAACTGAAGGAAGTCGACATGATTGAATTGGTGCGGACGGTGAACGCCAACTTCACGGACTGCTCGCAGCGTTTCCTGAAAGACTATCCTGAGCTGAACAGCGCCGACTTCCGTCAATGCTGTCTCGCCCTGTTGGGCATGAACGACGCCCAGATGGCCGTCCTTGAAGGCGTTTCCTATAGTGGGGTCAACAGGCGAACGAAGAAGATACTTGCCGCTATGCAGACCGAAAACACCCTCGAACAGGCTTTCCTGACATACTTGAGAAACAACTGGTAAGCTTTTGAATGATAACAATTTGAGCTGAAATTGTTGAAAAATGTTGAAAAACTGAACACTGAAAAACAAGTAGGAAATATATTAAATAGGTATTTTTGCCGTTGAAACAACAGAATTATTAGTCATGAAGAAACTTGCTGTAATCCTAATCACACTGCTTCTCGGAGCGACTGCGGTCCAAGCCCAGACGAAAAGACTGAACCCCTACGTTACCACAACAACCTACAACCTGCCAGGCGAGACCCCCTACGTGGAGACTGCAATGGCTTTTGAGTGCCAGTCGGTGACCTACAAAGAATTCAAGCCCGGTCAGTTTAAAGCGACGCTTGAAATCGTCACTGTGTTCCGGAAAGGGGAGGAGACCACCTTCTCGAAAGTGGCTTTGGACAGTCCTATCGTGTCCGACACTTCCAATCTTGACGGTGCCTTTATTAACCAGCAGCGTTTCGCACTACCCAACGGCGAGTATGAGATGGAGCTGAGTGTCACCGACAAAGGCAGTAATAAGACGGTCAATATTACCTTCACTGTTGAGGTGGACTATCCCAAAGATATGCCCGCTGTGTCCGATATTCTGCTGTTCGACTCCTACAGCAAGGCGGACAAACCCTCGGAATGCACCAAAAGCGGCTACGACTTCCTGCCGCGTGTGTTCCCGTTCTACAGCACTTCTGCCGACAAACTACAGTTCTATACAGAGCTTTACAACAGCGACCGCCTGTATGACGAGGGCAAGTTTTTAGTGACCTATTTCATTGAGACCGCCGAGTCGTCGTCGCTGATGAAGGACTACTATTTCACCAAGCGCTTCGATGTGGCCAAAGCCAACAGCCTCATTAACTCGATTGACATCAAGGACCTGCCTTCGGGAAACTATTACCTCGTGGTGGAGATGCGTGACCGCACCAATGTGTTGATTTGCTCAAACAGCGCCTTCTTCCAACGCAGCAACCCCGGTGTAGGCTATGCAATAAGCGACATCTCAGGCGTGAATATCGAAAACACCTTTGTGACCAGTATCGACAACATCGACTCCTTGCGCAAGTACCTGCTCTATCTTGAGCCCATCAGCTCGGAAAGTGAACGTGATTATGCCTTCAGTCTTGTGAAGACCAATGACAAGAAGACCATGCAGCAATATTTGTTCAACTTCTGGAGTACCCGCTCACCCATGAATCCTAACGACGCTTTTCAAGAGTATCTTGGCGCTGTCCGTCGCGTGAACATGTCGTTTAGCAATATTGCGACTCCCGGCTACCGTACTGACCGAGGCTATGTGTTTCTGAAATATGGCGAGCCAAACCAGATTGTTGACCAAGTTGATGAGCCCGGTGCTTATCCTTACCAGATTTGGCATTACTATACGATTGCCAACCAACACAACAAGAAATTCGTCTTTATGACGAAGGACAGGTCCACTAATGACTATCAACTGATCCATTCTGATGTGGTGGGCGAGCTGAGCAACTACCGCTGGAAACTTGAAGTGTATTCGCGTATTTATGGCGAGCATTATGACGAAGGTGTTGACCAGACCGATTATGAGGAAGGTTGGGGCAAACATGCCGGTGACCTGTATAATAACCCGAGATAAGAAGCGATGGAGAACGTCGGGTTTCATATCGTCAAAGGCTGGGTTCGGTTTCTTTCTGTCCATCCCTATTGGCTTCTCTATCTGAAGTCCGACTGCTATTATTTTCTGATGTATCACGTGTTGCGCTATCGACGCAAGGTGGTGAGACAGAACTTGTTGCGCTCTTTTCCCGATAAGGATATCAGCGAAATCAAACGCATCGAGCAACGTTTTTACCAGAACCTCTGTGACCTGTTTGTAGAGGCTCCTAAGACGCTGGATACTAGTCCTAAAGGCTTTAAGAAACGTATCACCATTACAAACCTTGAACTGGTGACTCGGTTGTACGAGCAGCACAAAAACATCTTTTACGCTATCCCGCACTCAGGCAACTGGGAGTGGTTTGGCAAACTGATTTGCGACCTGACGCCCCAAAAAAGCCTTGCGGTGTACAAACGGGTGAAGAATCCCGTCTTTGAGCGACTGATGTACTATATGCGCACCAAGGACTGCTCGCTGGAGATGGTGGAATCCAACTCCACCTTGCGCCGTTTGGCACAGCTGCGTGATACCCAGACCGCTGTGCTGATGATGGCCGACCAAACCTCCTACGGATTGGCCCAGGATTACTGGACTGAGTTTCTGCATCAGGACACCTGCTGGTTCACAGGGATAGAGCGTATCGCCAAGAAACTGGATTATGCTGTGGTGTTCGTCGATATGATTCGGAAGGGCAGGGGGCGCTATGAAATTACTTTTTCACTCATCACCGATACGCCCACAGAGGCTGCAACGGGTGAGATTATGGAACCATACGTGCGTAATGTGGAACGCTTCATTGAGGCCAACCCCGACAACTGGCTGTGGTCACATCGCCGCTGGAAGCACGAGAGACCCAAAACCGAGGAAGCATGAAGGTAGCTGTCGTCATATTGAACTACAACGGGCGGAAGTTCCTTGAAGAGTTCCTCCCTAACGTCATCGCCAACTGCGACCCATCGACGACGGAAATCGTTGTGGCCGATAATGCCTCTGAAGATGACTCGGTGGCGTTGATGCGTGAGCGTTTCCCCGAAATCCGCCTGATTGAGAACGGCAGCAACGGCGGCTTTGCCACCGGCTACAATTTGGCCTTGCGACAGGTAGAGGCACAGTATTACGTGCTGCTTAATTCTGATATTGAGGTGACGCCCCATTGGATAGAGCCTGTTATTGAACTCATGGATACCCATCCCGAGATTGCTGCCTGTCAGCCCAAGATTCTTTCCTATTACAACAAAGGTCAGTTTGAATACGCGGGCGCCTCGGGAGGCTTCATCGACCAGTATGGCTATCCTTTCTGTCGCGGTCGCGTGTTCCAAAACCTTGAGGACGACAAGGGACAGTACGACGACCCTTGTGAGGTCTTCTGGGCCACAGGAGCCTGTATGTTTGTCCGCGCCGACCTCTACCATCAGGTGGGGGGCTTGGACGACAGCTTCTTTGCCCACATGGAAGAGATAGACCTTTGTTGGCGGCTGAAGAACATGGGTCATAAGGTGTATTGCTGTCCGCAGTCGAAAGTATATCATATCGGAGGGGGTACCCTGCCGAAAAATTCGCCTCGCAAGACCTATCTCAACTTCCGTAACAACCTCTCGCTCTTGGTGAAGAACCTTCCCAAGAATCGAGTGCGTCGCACCATACTGTATCGTATCCTGCTCGACTGGGTGGCAGCGTTCAAGTTTCTCATTGAGGGTTGCCCCAAGGATTTCCGTATGGTCTTCAAGGCGCATAGGGATTTCTATAAGCGTATACCCGCACTTCGCGCCCAACGCAGTCAGTCCAACCATCAGTTGGTGAGCTGTGTCTACAAGCGCAACATCGTCTTCGACAGCATCCTTCGCGGAAAAACCAAATTCACGGATTTAAAGGCCTCCGATTTCACCTTATAGAGAGCTGATTTATCACATCTTTTCCGATGTCAATGTCTCAATCGCCCTCGCATACCCTTCCAATCCCAATCCAGAAATGCACTTTACGCAGGCCTCTGCCGTATAGGAATGCCTCCTGTATGCCTCACGTTTGGAAATATCGGAGATATGCACTTCCACCACAGGAATGCTGATGGCACGAATACAGTCCGCGATAGCGATAGAGGTGTGGGCATAGCCCCCCGGATTCATCACCACGGCCTCATAATGACTGTCGGCCTCCTGTAGTTTGTCAATTAGGTCGCCCTCGTGGTTGGATTGGAAGTAGTCGATTTCGTGCTGAGGAAATCTTGCCATGAGTTGTGGCAGGAAATCCTCAAACGATATGGTACCGTAGATTTTAGGTTCGCGTTTGCCGAGCAGATTGAGGTTGGGACCGTTGATGATAAGGACTCTCATAACTGAAAATTTTGGCAAAAATAGGTGTTTTAGGGGTGAAAACAGCAAAAAAATACCCTTTTAGTCAAATTTTCCGGCCGTTTTATGGTCATTATAAAAAGATTTTATATCTTTGTACCCCAAAAGCATGTGCTATGAAAGTTATCACATTGGGAAAGACCAACCTTAAGGTCAACAAAAACGGTTTCGGCGCACTGCCCATCCAAAGGGTTACAGAGAAAGAGGCTGTCTATCTGCTTCATAAGGCGTTTGACAACGGAATCAACTTTTATGATACGGCTCGTTTTTACACTGACAGCGAGGAGAAATTGGGCGCTGCCTTTGCCGACAGGCGCAACAAAGTTATTCTTGCTTCGAAGACGGCAGCCACCAATATGGAGGACTTTTGGAAAGATTTGCACACCACGTTGCGCAACCTGAAGACGGACTACCTTGACCTGTATCAGTTCCACAATCCCGACTATTGTCCGCGTCCAGGCGACAAGCAAGGTCTATACGATGCCATGAAAGTTGCTAAGCGTCAGGGAAAGATACGTTTCATCGGCATCAGCAACCACAGGCAGTCGGTGGCGATGGAAGCCATCGAGCGTGACTGCTACGACACGTTGCAGTACCCCTTCAGCTACCTCTCGTCGGAAGAAGACCAGAAGATTGTGGAAGCTAGCCGCAAGCACAATATGGGCTTCATCTGCATGAAGGCTATGGCAGGTGGCCTCATCACCGATTCAGCCTTGGCCTACGCTTTCCTCGACCAGTTTGACCACGCTTTGCCCATCTGGGGCATACAGCGCGACAGCGAGTTGGACGAGTTCATCTCCTATCAGGAGCATGCCCCCGAGCTTTCTTCGTCCTCGTGGCGCAAGATTGAGGCCGAACGCAAGGAATTTGGTGTTGACTTCTGTCGTGGCTGTGGCTACTGCATGCCTTGTCCCGCTGGCATTAAGATCAATGACTGTGCCCGCATGAGCCTTCTGTTACGTAGAGCCCCGCTGAGTGTGTACCTCACCGATGAATGGGCTGAGGAGATGAAGAAGATCGAGAAGTGCAAGCATTGCAACGCCTGCAGTAGTAAATGCCCTTATTCGCTCAATACTCCCGAGCTGCTTGAGAAGAACTACGCCGATTTCAAGGAATTCTGGGCCAAGAAGCAGGCTGGCGAACTTTAATTCTTTTTCCAATTGGTACGTTTTTTGCTGTTTCCGCGTTTTGTAAACAACAAAAAAAGACAAAATGAATAGACTATCGATTTTCAGGAGCTTGACCTCCACTATACTTATTGCTTTGTTGTGGGCAGTGGCTTCAACTGCCATGGGGCAAGAAAACCTGATTACCAACGGACAGTTTGAAACCAACGGTGGTTATACCTCCCAATATACTCGTACCTACGGAGCAAATGTGGTGGAAGCAGGCCATTATGCCATAGACAACACTACCGCGAATCATGGCGGTGGTGGAGGTTGGCCTACACTTACGGGCTCTACGGGACGCTTTATGCTGGTAAATGGTTTGGGAGGGAACAACAACCCCACTACGACGGTATGGACTACCCAGCAGCCCCTCACGGTGACGGCCAATACGCCTTACACCTTCTCATGTAAGGTGGCTAACCTAAACATTGCTTATCAAGGACAAATCTATCCTGCAAAGTTGCAGTTGAAAATTAATGGAGAATCTGTAGGAAGTGTGAATCAGCTTCCTAACAACAACGATTGGCACACTTGGGAGGTGCATTGGCCCGGCGGAAATACCACGCAGGCGGTCATCCAGATTGTTGACATGTACACAGGTAATTCAGGAGTGGGCGACGACTATGCTTTGGACGATATGTCTTTCGTTCCTGATGTGGTATACAGCGTAACAGCAAATAATGATTACGTCACAGTCTGTCAAAACATCCTTGAAAACATCTATGTGCTTGATAATGACATTATCCAGCCCAACATTCAGGGCGTTACCTTGAATGTGGTTACCAACCCACAGTATGGACAGTGTTTTATCGATAACACGAACCACTGTATCCAATACGTCTACACAGGAGGCGGCAATGGCACGGATCAGTTTAAGTATCGGGTGACCAATAATGGCATCACTGGCGAGGCTTGGGTGTATGTCACAACAAACACCCCGCCAACGGTGAGCAACATCTCGGCTCCCGGACCGATATGCGCCGGCGGTGTCTTGGGTATCAATGTGCCTTCTGTTACGCCTTCGGGTGCAACAGGGCAGTGGGAGAAGAGCACCTCGCAAAGCGGTACTTTCCAGAGCTTCGACCCGAATAATATCCCACTCTCGATGAATGGCAACTGGGTGAGGTATACCGCCACAAACACTTGTGGCTCAGGAAGCAGTAATGCGGTGCAAATCACAGTAACCAATGGCCCGAACTTCACGGGACAAACCCCTCAGTTACAAGCCATTTGTGCAGGAGGGAATCTCAGTCTCACGCCTCCGGCATTCAATTCCAACGGCTCGCAGATTCTCAGCCAAGGTTGGGTGGCTTCTCCTACAGAGAACGGCGAATACACTACCTTCAACAACAACAGTCTGAACAACATCCCTGCATCCTACAACGGCTGGTATATCCGATACATGGTGGAGGGCAGTTGTGGCTATGTCTACAGCAACCCTGCCCGTCTGTTGACGGTGAATGTGGCACCTTCCAATGTCAGTACGCTGGAGGCTCCAGATGCCATTTGTGCCGGTGACGACCTCGATGTGACTGTGCCCACCTACGATGGAACGGGTACAGGGACGTGGGAAATCTGTCAGACACAAAACGGCACCTACCAGTCATTTAATATCAACAATGTCCCTGCTACCTATAACAACTGGTATCTGCATTATAAGGTGAGCAACACTTGCGGCAGTGTGACCAGCAATGCGGTGCAAATCCATGTAAACGAAGCACCTACCATCGCCACACCTACCACACCGAGTGCTATCTGTGCCGGTGGCAGCTTCAGCCTGAGCACACCGAGCATCCAGAATCACGGTGCTACCGTCACCGACCAAGGTTGGCAGATAGCTGCCACTCAGAATGGCACATACAACTCCTTTAGCAACAACAACGTACAGTACTCCATGAACGGCTACTGGCTGCGCTATTATGCGGTCAACGAATGTGGTGAAGCACACAGTACCTCCGTCCAAGTGACGGTGAATGATGAACCCATCGTGGGCAACATCACTGTACCTGCTGGGATATGCGCAGGAGAGTCGTTCAACTTGACCACGCCCCAAGTTACATGGAGGCACAATAACATGAGCACTTGTACAGGCAATTGGGAGATTGCCCCTACTTCCTCAGGTGACTTTGTCGCACTCAACAACAACAATATCCCATATGCTTACAACGGCTATTACCTGCGATACAAGGCGATGAACGGATGTGGCACAGCCTATTCTTCCAACGTGGTACAGGTGACGGTGTATTCCACTGAACCCACCTACGACACCCTTACGGCTTGCGACACCTACGTGTGGAATGGCGTGACCTGCAATCAAACGGGCAACTATCAGGCTCAGGTGCAGAACCCTAACGGTTGCACCATTACGGCTCATCTGCATTTCATCATGAGCGATGCCTACACCGAGACGCAGACCATATCGCACTGCAACGCCTACACTTGGCCCAGGAACGGACAGACCTATAACACCTCAGGTACTTACGAATATATGGTAGAGAGTGGCAACCCCTTGGTTTGCGACAGTATCTTCACCCTCCTCTTGACCATCAACAGCAATCCCGAAATCACCAGCAACATCACGGCTCCTAACGCCGCTTGTGCTGGCAGCGCCTTGGGTGTTGTTGCTCCTCAATATGAGATGAACCACACGGAGGGAGGCGATGCACATTGGGAATATGCCACCTCAGCCAGTGGTCCTTTCACGCCCTTTGACCCCTCTGCCAATGCGCTGGACTATGGCACCTATTATCTCCGCTATGCCGTCGTCAATGGCTGCGGCCAGGAGATTAGTAACGTCGTCACTTTCCATATCAACGATGTGCCTGTGGCTCATACTCAACTTGGTGCCATGCAGGTCTGTGAGGGCGAGCTGCTTCAGCTGCCCGAGGTGAACGTTGAATGGCGCAACGACAACGAGAACGAACGTATCGCCCAATGGCAGATGTCGCCTACTCAAAACGGCACCTTTGCGCCCATCGACCCGACGATGCCTATGCAGCTTGACCACAATGGCTACTGGCTGCGCTTCATGGCGCAAAATGGCTGCGGAACCGATGTGGTGGGACCGGTTATGATTACCGTCCTCTCGGTTGAAAATCAATGGCTTGAGACTATCACTGCCTGCGACGCATACGTCCTCGAATCAGGTCAGGTCGTTACTGAAAGTACAACCATCGAATACGAGGTTTTCGAGCCTTGTTATCACCTCGTTTACCAACCTGTTGTCATTAACTACAGCAACAATGTGGTGGAACCCATCACCTCCTGCCACGATGAATTTGAGTGGCACGGGATGACCTTCTACCGCTCTGACCAGACCCAGTATGCCAGCGTTTCTTTGACCAACGTTTACGGCTGCGACAGCGTTGTTGAGTTGCAGCTCGACTTTGGCGACTACGCCAAGGTCACCGAACAGTATACCGCCTGCGACTATTATGAGTGGCCGCGCAAACCCGGTTCCCACTATACAACAAGCCAAGTTGACTCCCTCTTCATCGAGGGTAGCGACATGGTATGCGACTCGATGATCTATCTGAGCCTCACCGTTGGACAAACGTATGAATTTGAGGGCGATCCGATGACCGAGTGTAGCGGTTTTGTTTGGAACGGAGTGGCCTATTATGAAGACGCTGTCCTTTACGACTCGCTCTACACCGTTGGAACCCATTGCGACAGCATCATATCTTACCGCTTGACCGTTATCCCTCCGATTGAGGAGGAAACTTCAATGACCTCGTGTCGTCCTGTCTGGTGGAACGGCTACTACTTCGAGGAAGACGGTGACCAGTACACCTACACCTACACTTCGCAGCAAGGCTGCGACAGCATCGTCACGATGCATTTCAGCCTGGCGGCTGAGATTGTGCAGCAGGTCGACACCACCGTCTGTGGACCTTTCAGTTGGTACGGTAACTACTTCTCTGAGAACGGAGACAGCTTCAGCCACACCTTCCTGACGGCAGAGGGCTGCGACAGCACCGTCGTCATGCGAGCCCTTATGGGCGAGGCTCAGGTGGAAGAAGTTTCCATCACGGCCTGCGACTCCATCACCGTGGGGGGCATCGCCTATAACCATCCGGGCGACTACACCCTGTATTACGACACCATCTACAGTCAAGGCGGTTGCGACAGCATCATTCATCACGCTACCATTAGCATCCGTAGCTCTGAGCAGATGGGCACCATAGATGGCAGCCACGAGGTATATGTGTCGTCCAATCTTATCACGGGCGTGTATCGTTATGATATCGATACTGAGGGCATTCTTGGCACGGTGGAATGGAGCCTTAACAACCCGGAATGGAGAGTGGTGGAAGTCGCCAATGGTTATTGCCGCATCTTGGTGCCTACGCCAGGCTATGCTACCCTTACGGCGCGCTTCGAGACCGCTACCTGTGGTATCATGGAGCGACAGTTTGTCATCCATGCAGGCTTCTTCAGTGTTGATGAAAATGGGGTAGAGGTCAGCATCTATCCCAATCCCACCAAGGGCACTGTCACCATCGAGGCCGAGGGAATAAAGAGTGTCCGCTTGGTCAATATGATGGGTCAAACCTTGGACTGGGTGGAGACCGATCTTGTAGACCATGTGACCCTCAATTTGAATCACTTAGCGCCATCCATATACCTGCTTGAGATAGAAACCGTCAATGGTATGGTGAAACGCCGTGTGGTGCTTTGCAGGTAGGGGGTTCTCATTTTTCTTATTTTCTCACGTGAGAAAAATGAGAAAATGAGAAAAACTGTCCCTGTCCCATACTATCCTAGGGGTGGGACAGCTTCCTCAAATAACGCCTAACTTTGACTTCACTGCGATGCAACTCTAATGCGACTCTATCGTAACTTTGATACAACTTTGATACAACCTTGATACAACATTGACATAACTCTGACCCAAGGCTAAGTCAGAGAACCAGCGGGGTGTTTTTTTGTTCCTGTTAGTCCACCTTATAAAAAAAAGCCCTATATTTGCACCCAAATGTATCGACTTATGAGAACACGCTTCACTTTGATATTGGCTCTTCTGCTCGGTCTTATGACGACAGTTTTGGCTCAACCCGTCACCATCACGCCGACAGAGGCTACTATTCAGCCTGGTGGCTCAGTCACCCTTACCGCATCGGGCGCCATGTATTACCAATGGTCGCCTGCCGCAGGTCTTTCGGTGACCGATAGGCCCGTCACCATAGCTTCACCCACTGTGACAACCACCTATACATGCGAGGGTTATGCACCTGGGGCAGAGAGTGTCGTCAATGGCGATTTCAGCCAGGGTAACATCGGCTTTACCTCTTCTTACGAGTACAATTCCAACTTGTGGAACGAAGGCACCTACTACGTGGACTCGGACGCCAGCCTGCATCACGAGAACTTTCACGGCTACGGACACGGCGACAACACCAATTTCATGATGGTGAATGGTGCCATCAACCCTGGCACCAACGTTTGGACACAGCAAATTACCGTAACACCCAATAGATACTATGCCTTCTCCACCTGGGCCTGCACACTCGCAGGTGGCGCATCCCAAGTGGCACGACTCCAGTTTAGCATCAATAGCAACCAAATCGGTGATATCTTCTCGGCTCCCGCCCAGACGATGGTGTGGCAACAGTTTTATGAGCTTTGGTTCAGCGGCAATGCTACAACAGCCACCATCACCATTTTGAACCAGAACACGGGCGGTGACGGCAACGATTTTGGCTTGGACGACATCTCTTTCCGCGAGCTGGTGTTAGTGGGTTCCCCGACTTGTACGGTATACGTGGATGCCATGAGTGCCTCAGCTACCGCCGACGACACAGACCTTTGTGAAGGCGAATCAACCACCCTTCATGCATTGCCTACTGGTGGTTCAGGTAACTATTCTTACAGCTGGACACCTGCCAACACCCTGAGCAGCGGCACCGTGCAACACCCAGTGGCCACTCCGCCTGTGGGTACTACCACCTACACCTGCCACATCACCGACAACAGCTGGGGTGGCTCGCAGAACGTCAGCGTCACTCTCACGGTACACCCTAACGAGGAGGCACATGAGTATGAGACTATCTGCAACGGCACCACCTACGACTTCCACGGCCAGACGGTGAGCGAGCCCGGAACGTATGAATACCTCTCGGAGACACAGTACGGCTGCGTCCTGACCACCTACCTGCATCTGGACAATTGGCCCACCTACGACGAGACGACCATCACAGCCTATATCTGCCCAGGCGAGAGCTATATCTTCTACGGCACTTCTTACGACTACAGTTGCGAGCAGACTTATACCGACCATACTGCACATGGCTGCGACAGCATCGTGCACCTCAACCTGACGGTGTATCCGGCCAACGATACCACGTTGGTGGACCCCTCCATTTGTGTGGGACAGACCTACAACTTCCATGGGACGCTATACGACCAGGATGGTGCGGTGGCCTATTTCGATACTATCGACAATCATGGCTGCCTGAAGGTTGAAAAACTGATGCTTACTGTGGATGAATACCAAATGCCACCTGTCGTCAATCAGTATGAGTGTTATGCACAAGGCACCACACCTTCATGGACTTGGGACAAGACGGGTATCACTTATCATGAGGACACTGTGGATGAGATTATCCTGCCTGACCCCAATGGGGGATGCGATGTGAGGCATAGGCTCAACCTGAAGTTCCACGAGGAGTTTTATCAAGTAGAGGACAAGGTAGCTTGCGACTTCTACTACTGGCCCGTCAACGGTCAAACCTATACCGAGAGTCAGAACGAGGTGGTGGTGACCTTCCACAATGATTTCGGCAATACCACCTGCGACAGCACCTACGTGCTGCACCTGCAAATCAGCGACTATGAAACTAACACCGTTGAGGTGGAGAGCTGCGACAGCTATTTTTGGGATCCCAAAGGGAAGGAATACACCACCGACGATGACTTTGACCCCAATGACCATATCTTCACCGAGAGAGGCGCCTATCATCGCACTTATAGAAACATTCAAGGTTGCGACAGCATCGTAACGATGAACATGAGGTTTGAATATACTCCACAGCCCACCGAGATACATCCTATGGACATCAACAACGAGTATCCCCACTGGGTGGTGACAGCCACCGAGTTCCAAATCAACTCGTACGACTTCAGTATCTATGAAGAGGGTCATCCTTGGGAGTGCCACTGGGACTCGGTGAGTTGGGCGTTCGAGGACCCCGAAGTGCTGTGGCTTTTAGAGCCTGACAGCGCTACTTCGCCTGCTGGAAAGAACTGCAAGATGTACGTGCTGAACTATGTGCCCGACACCATCTGGCTCGACGCTACGGTGTATAACAAATGTGCCATGGAAGGAGAATTGTTGAGGTATTGGTTTGTGTGTTCGTTCTATGGGATAGGAGAGGACGGTTCATCGACGGGCTCTGAGACCTGTGGATTCGATGTGATTCCGAATCCCAACAACGGACAGATGACTTTGAGCTTTGAGAACCTTACTGGGCGCGTGACGGTGAAGGTTTATGATATGAAGGGCAATATGATTGACGATTTGGAGTTATATCATGACAATCCGCAGTCTACTGTGGCATACAATTTGAGAGAAAGAGCCTCGGGAATGTTCCTCTTTGTGGCTACCGGAAGGGAAGGCACAGTGACGAAAAAAGTGATTATCAATTGACAAGATGATGAAAAACAGAATGATATTGGCCATCGGGCTACTGCTTTCGTGCGTCATCGCGTTGTCGTCGTGTACGAAAAACGATGAAAGCACGATAACACTCATCGGAACAGAATACTATATCGACGACATCCTGTCGGTGGTGCCCGACTCGCTTGAGACGAAGTTCTTTTCCGACTTCGGCAGCATCCCATCGGGGGCGATACCTCCAAAGATAGAGGGCGGTTTTGTGATGAGTCCCAAGCAGCGTCTGTGCTCCAATATGTCGGAATGGCCGTTAGCGACCGTCGAGCCTAATGTGTTCATGCGTTTTGCTGGCCAGCATAACGGCATCGTGGCAATGGACCTTAACGAGGCCACCGAGACGTTGACGGACACAGTGTTTGTACAAGGCAGCGGCAATAGCTTTGTGGTGTATTTCATTGAGGACAAGGACTACGAGCTGGAACTCGACAACCATACCTACCAAGTCAGGACGAAGCGCGGTGTGGTGATGAAAGGCAAGGTGACCGACAACGGCTTCACCGATTTCCGTTATGCCACCATCGTCATGGAGGCTGAGGACAACACTGGAGGCCTTATCGAACAATATCCAAGGGGTTCCTATTTTATTTACAAAGACGGCGACGGAACAGTAGAAAGACAGGAATGGTAAAGACTCTCATGATGAAAAAGCATATATTGTTTTTGGGTCTGCTGCTGTGCATGACCACTTACACAATGGCTCAGTCGGGCCGATACAGCAACCAGAATGAGCCCGTGGCTATTGGTATTAAGGGTGGACTGAACCTCCCGCAGATGTGGTACCTCGGGAATACGGCTTTAAGCAAGCTGGACCAAAAGATGAACTTTACGCCTACGGGCGGTCTCTTTGTTGAGATTCCGGCCGGCAACGTGTTGATAGTGGCTCCTGAGGCGATGTACGTACAGCGAGGCACCGACATGGAATACCAGCACTTCTCTGGTATCCAGGTGCATTACACAATGAATGTCAGCTACGTTGACCTGCGTTTACCATTTGAGTTGCGTCTGCCTATGAATCCTGCTTTCCAACCTTATCTTGTGGTGGGTGCCGAAGCGGGTATGCGCCTCTTTGGAACGATTCACTTGCAACGCTCGACTCCACACGAGTTGAACGAGACCATCGATGTGGGTAATGCCAATATGGGGCTCCTCCATGCAGGTGTGTTTGGAGGCTTGGGTATCCGCAGCCGTTTTAATCTCGGCAGGATGGGTATGGTGGTGAAGCTGAGTGCAAGCTACCATCAGGGCTTGCTTGACACCTATTCTGCTATGGAAAAGGAAGGAACGGCTGGATCGGTTAATGTGAATGCCTATCAGGTGACGGGCTTTCGTCTGCCGAGAGGCATCGAGGCCACATTGGGCATCGCTATTCCATTGGAGCGTATGGCGGAGGATGCCTGCGCTACTTTCAGCAACGATAGATACCGCCGTCACGGCAGGGGAGGACGTTTGTTTGGTTATTAAGTTGTATGATGCGATTCCTCTATCCAAATATGCTTTGGGGGCTGATTGCCCTACTGATTCCCGTCATCATCCACCTGTTCAACTTCAGGCGGCACAAGTTGGTGTATTTCAGCAACACCGCGGTGTTGCGCAACATACAGCAGGAGAACGCCAAGACCCGTAAGCTGAAATACTTGGTGACGCTGATGCTGCGTTGTCTGTTCATCGCGGCATTGGTGTTGGCTTTCGCATTTCCGTATCGTCCTGAGAAGCAGTTGAACGTCAACACAGCGGAGAATCTCATCGGCGTGTATATCGATAATTCAATGAGCATGAAGGGACAGTCGGCACGCACCACACTCATGGAGGACGCCCGACAGTCGGCACGCGACCTGATACACAAGCTCAACCCTTCATGCCGTTACCTGCTGATGACCAACAGCTTCGAGATTCAGAACGAATACCCGATGAACCAGGAAGAGATGCTTGATCAGCTCGACCGTATGAACACTGACGGTCCGCCTGTACCATTAGGCGTGGTGATGGACCGTTTCGGGATGCTGGCCCGTCAGCACGGGTTCGCCACCTCGACATTGTTTGTTTATTCCGACTTCCAACGCAACACGTTCGAGCTTGCTGCTGCACAAGTCGATACGGCGATGCATATTGTGGTGGTTCCCATGACACCTGAGTTCAAGAACAATATCTATATCGATTCCGTTTGGCTCACTTCGCCTATTGTTCAGCCTGGCCTGACCAACGACCTCAATGTACGTGTCGTCAACCAAGGCGACAAGGAAGTGAAGGGCTTGCCCATAGCCTTTATGATGAACGGGGCGATGGCAGCCTCGACTACTGTCGATTTGGAGAAAAACGGCAGTGCCGAATTGGAGATGCAGTTTGTGGTAGAAGGCTCGGGCGACCAGAGTTGCAGCGTCAGTCTGACGGATCATCCCATCACCTTTGATGACACATTTGACTTTGTGATAGGGGTGAGGCCGAATCTCTCGGTGGTCGAGTTGGGCGATGAGGCTACCCCCTGTGCTTTGGTCTTCGACGAAGACGAGCAGTTCAGCTATACATTAATGCAGCCTTCGCGCTTCGATTTAGGCCAGATGACCCAAGCCCAGTTGCTGATAGTGAATGAAACCGCCTTGCTGAACGAGACCCTTTGTCAGACCTTGTTGGATGCCGCCTCTGAGGGCGCAAGCCTGATGGTCTTTCCCTCAGTAGACGACCCGAAGCATAACCAATTCCTTTATGAGAAGCTCGGATTGAAGCTGATGGAGACCGACACTAACCAGACAGCGGTGGAGGATATGGCCGTACAGCACGACTTCTTCAACGATATGATTGTGAATTTGCCGCAACATCCCGACCTGCCTAAGGTGAAACAGCACGTCCGCTTGAAAACCAATGGCGCAGCATCGGCTTTGATGACCTTGCAGAACGGTGACCCGTTGTTGCTTTCGGCCTCTGTGGGCAAGGGACAGGCTTTTGTCTTCACAACGGCTCTGAGTCCCGAATGGAGCAACCTTTCCGACAACGACCTGTTTGTCCCCACCTTGATAAAGGCAGCTCTGTTGGGTACACACACGGGATGTATGGCCTACACGCTCGGTGTAGATAAGATGCTTATGCTGAACGACGTGAACCTTGCTGGCGACCATAAGTTCCGTTTTGTCAACGATGACCAGAGTCTTGTGAGCATGCCCTCATCGGTGGTACGCAACGGCAAGGTGTATCTTTATCTGAACGACAATCTGCCCGCCTCGGGCTTTTATGACTTGTGGGACAACGATTCCACTATCCGCTTGACTGCCTGGAACGAGAGTCGTGTGGAGTCGAGGATGGACTTTGTGAGTCGTGAGGAAGTGGGGAAGGTGTTCGCGGATAAAGGATTCAAAGTGGCAGCTGTCCTCGACACCTCTGATTTCGCCACAGACGACTGGGTGGAGGCTATGGCCCGTCAGTCGTCGATGTGGAAGTATTTCATCCTTGTCGCTATGATAGCACTGTTAGGTGAGATTGCTGTTTTGCGATTCTGGAAGTAACGTAATACGATAAAAACTAAGGCCATCCTCAGCATGAAGCTCAGGATGGCCTTTTTGTGTGTTACAGTCAGGGACTGTGGTATCAATATCCAAAGATTTCCTCCGTGCTCAGTTTCTTGATATTACCGATGTTCTCGAGGGCTTTCATATCAAGTTCCTTCTCGTCGCCGAGGATGATGTAACGGTAGGCCTTGTTGGCCATCTGTTCCTTCTCGAACTTGGCGATGTCTTGCAGGGTGACGTTGGGCAGAGCGTTGTAGATGCGCTCGTTGATGTCGTAGTCGATGCCCTGCATCTTGGCGCTCAACCAGGCACTGATGAGACCGAACTTGGTGGTGCGCTGGCTGGCCAGACGTTTGGTGAGGGCTTCTTTGGCGATGCCGAAGGCCTGTTCGCTCTCGGGCATATCGTCGAGAATCTCATGGAAGTGAGTGATGCAGTCCATCATCTTGTCGTTCTGGGTGATGATGTGGGTGAAGAAGTACTCGGGTTGGTCCTTATAGGTCGGCTCGATGTAGGCAGCATAGGCGTTGTAAGCCAATCCGCGAGCCTCACGCATTTCCTGGAATACGATGGTGTTCATGCCACCGCCGTAGTATTCGTTGAAGAGAGCTTTCACAGCAGCCTCTTCTGGATTCCAGCCGCGTTGTTCATTGTGGACCATGCGCATGTAGATGTTCTTGGCATCGTAAGGGGCAATGAGGATTTCATTTTCAGGCGTGGGTTGCATCTCGTAGTGCTTGCCTTCGGGTACGGGCTGCAGTTCAGCCACGGTCTTGTGGTTCTCGGTGACGGCTTTCGACATCTCCTCGGCGGTCATTGGGCCGTAATACAATACTGTGTGCTCGTAGTTCTTGAGGTTCTTCAGAAGGTCGAGAAGTTCCTGCGGGTCGAGTTGATGCATCTGCTCGATGGAGAGTTGGTTGCGCTGCGAGTTGTAAGGGCCAAAGATGCCATATTGCACCAGGGCGTTGAAATTGCTGCGTTGGTTCAGCTTGGCGTCCATGCGTGACTTCTCCAACTGTTGGATGCACATCTCGGCCACCATTGGGTCGGGCTGGGCGTTCTGCATCATATTTTCAAGCAAGGCCAAGGCCTCGGGCATGTTCTCGCCTAGACCGTACAGGTTGATGGTAATGGTACGGCTACCCACGCTGATGTAGTATTCGCAGGCCAATTTGTATAATTGCTGCTTGATTTCCTCGTTGGTCATCTGGTCGGTGCCAAGATATTCGAGGTAATCGCCAGCCAAATCATAGCGCAGGTCGGTGTCGTCGCCAAACTCATAGCGGAAACTCAGCGTGAAACGGCCGTTCTCCTTGTTCTGCACGTAGATGTAAGGCAGTCCGGCTTCGGTCTTTCCGAAGGTTAGGTCTTTCTGGAAGTCGACGAAACGAGGCTGGATGGCCGGCACTTCAGTCTTCTGCACTTCTTCGACGAAGTCGCTCACATAGTCGCGGTTAGCCGGGATGGGGGTGATGGCAGGCTTGTCAATCTTCTTTTGGTTTTCGTCGATGCCTTGGCGCTTGTAAACCACCACGTAGTTGTTGTTGAAGTGTTTGTTGGCGAAGTCCACGATTTGCTCCTTGGTGATGTTGGAGATGCGGTCGAGATAGCCTACTTGTTGACTCCACGGCACTTCATTAATAAAGGCGCTGACAAACATGTGGGCACGGTTGGTATTGTTTTCGAGGGCGGTGTATTGTCTGAGTTTGTAGTTGTTAAGGATTGAAGGCAGCAAGTCGTCTGAGAAGTCGCCGGCTTTCAGCTTCTCGATTTCGGCGAGGAGGAGGTCTTTGGCTTCTTCAAGGGTCTGTCCGGGACGTGGCGAGCCACCCATAATGAAGCTGGAATAGTCGTGGTTGCTGCTGAATCCTCCCCATGCGTAAAGCATCGCCATCTGTTGGTTGATGTCGAGGTCAATGAGGCCAGCGGTGCCGTTGCTGAGCATGTCGCCGATAATGTCGAGGGTGTCGCATTGCATCGAGTTGCCGCGGTCGAAACGCCAACCGATCATGAGGTTCTCGGCTTCAAGACCATAAACGGTGGTGTCTTTAGGAGCGGTGATGGGCTCCAGGGTGGGGAACTCGGGCTGTTTCACGTCGTCGCCGGGCTGCCACTCACCAAAGTATTTGTCGATGATGGCAATGACCTCATCAGGATTGAAGTCGCCCGCCATGCAGATGGCCACATTGTTGGGACGGTACCATTTGTTGAAGTAGTTCTTGATGTTGGTGATGCTGGGGTTCTTCAGGTGTTCCTGTGTACCGATGGTGGTCTGCGTACCGTAGGGGTGGGTGGGGAAGAGCATGGCATTGAGCGACTCCCACACTTTGCGGCTGTCCTGCGCGATGCCGATGTTGTATTCCTCATAGACGGCCTCCAGCTCGGTGTGGAAACCGCGGATGACCATGTTCTGGAAACGGTCGGACTGAATCTTGGCCCAGTTCTCGACTTCATTCGATGGGATGTCCTCAATATAACAAGTCACGTCTTCAGAGGTATAGGCGTTGGTGCCTTCAGCGCCAATAGTCGACATGAGCTTGTCGTACTCGTTGGGGATGAAATACTGGGCGGCCAGCTGGCTCACCGAGTCAATCTCGTGGTAGGCGATGCGGCGCTCCTCAGGATCGGTGAGGGTGCGGTATTTCTCATAACGAGCCTCAATGTCGTCAAGGAACACCTTCTCGGCTTCGTAGTCGGTGGTGCCGAAGTGGGTGGTACCCTTAAACATTAGGTGTTCCAGATAGTGAGCCAAGCCTGTGGTTTCGGCAGGGTCGTTTTTCGAGCCGGTGCGCACTGCGATGTAGGTCTGGATGCGCGGCTCTTCGTTGTTGACGCTCAGATAAACGGTGAGACCATTGTCGAGCGTGTAGATACGGGCTTCGGTGAGGTCGCCTTTCACGGTTTCATACTTGTATTGGCTGCTTTTGTTGCACGAGGCAAAAAGCATGACAAAAGCGATGCTGACAAGCATGAGTTTTGTTGAAAAATGGTGTAAACTTTTCATATTATGGTTGTTTAATGAGTTGAAAAATTTTCGCAAAAGTAGGAAAAAAATTCATACTTTTGCAAATCTTTGAAAGCACCCGAAATGGAAATAGACGACAAGACGCAATTGGACAACGAAGAAGTAATGAACGAGGTACCTCAAGAAGACCAATCCACCGATTGGCAAGGGTCTGATGCTCAGGAGGAAAAGTTTCAAGTTATCCCGCTGAAAGGGATGTTTGAGAACTGGTTTTTGGACTATGCCTCCTACGTCATTCTTGAGCGTGCTGTGCCTGCCATTGAGGATGGACTGAAGCCTGTGCAGCGCCGTATCCTGCATTCGATGGATGAGCTCGACGACGGACGTTTTAATAAGGTGGCCAACATCGTGGGTAACACGATGAAATACCACCCGCACGGCGATGCCTCCATAGGTGACGCTTTGGTGCAGTTGGCCCAGAAAGACCTGCTGATGGATACGCAAGGTAATTTCGGTAACATCCTCACGGGCGATGATGCCGCTGCTCCGCGTTACATCGAGGCCCGTCTCTCGAAATTCGCCAAAGAGGTCGTCTTCAACCATAAGACCACCGACTGGACCCGTTCCTACGACAATAGAAATGCCGAGCCGGTATCCCTACCGGTGAAGTTCCCTTTGCTTTTAGCACAAGGTACCGAAGGCATTGCTGTGGGTTTGGCTTCCAAGTTTCTGCCTCATAACTTCAATGAGTTGATAGATGCCTCTGTTGCCTATCTTCGTGATGAACCTTTCACACTCTATCCTGACTTCCCGACGGGAGGCTTGATGGATGTGACGAATTACAACGACGGTTTACGGGGCGGTAAGGTGAGAATCCGTGCCAGAATCAGTCAACAGGACAAGAAGACGCTCGTCATCAGCGAGATACCCTACGGCACTACCACAGGGAGTGTCATCGACAGCATCGTGAAGTGCAACGACAAAGGCAAAATCAAGATTAAGAAGATTGATGATAATACTGCCGAGCAATGCGAAATCGTTATCTATCTGAATCCCGGTGTCTCGCCTGACCAGACCATCGATGCTTTGTATGCCTTCACGGATTGCGAGGTGTCAATTTCACCCAATGCCTGTGTTATCGTCAATCAGCATCCAGTCTTTATGGGTGTGAGTGAAATCCTGAAACTCAGCACCGACCGCACGATGGAACTCCTCAGTTGGGAGTTGCGTATCCTCATTGAGGAACTGGAGAACAGCTGGCATTGGATTTCGCTGGAGAAAATCTTCTTTGAGAAGGGTATCTATAAAGAGTTGGAAAACAAGGACTACGAAACTTGGGACGACCAATTGACGGGTATTGAACGTCGTTTCGACAAGTACCGCAAACAGCTGAAACGCGAGATTAGCCGCGAGGATGTGGAAAAGCTTTGCGAGAAGCCTGTCCGCAAGATTTCAAAGTTCGACATCAAGAAAGCCGACGAACAACTGGCTGATATCGAGAAACGTATGGAAGAGGCCAAATACAACCTCGACCATATCGTAGACTATACCGTTGACTATTTCCTGCACATCAAGGAGAAGTACGGAGAAGGTCGCGAACGCAAGACCGAAATCCGCAACTTCGACAATATCTCAGCTGTAGCAGTGGCTGCCAATAATGAGAAACTATACGTCAATAGGGAGGAGGGCTTTGTTTGTACGGGCGAAGGTCTGAAACGCGAGAAGAACAAGGAAGTTTACGAATACGTGTGCGACTGTTCCGATATGGACGACATAATCGTCTTCCATGAGGACGGCAAGTACGCTGTGGTCAAACTGCAGCCCAAGCTCTTTGTGGGACCTAAGGTGATTCATGTCGACGTGTTCCATAAGAATGACGACCGCACCACTTATAATGTAGTCTATCGCGACGGCAAGAACGGAGCGCCGCACTATGTGAAACGCTTTGCCGTGAAGGGTGTCACCCGCGACAAAGAGTATGACCTCACACAGGGCAAGCCTGGCTCAAAGGTACGCTACTTCTCATCCAACCCCAATGGCGAGGCTGAAGTCATCAAGGTGACCTTGATGCTGTTCAACAAGAAGCAGAAGACCGTTGACTACAAGTTTGCCGAGCTGGCTGTGAAGGGTCGCGACACCCGAGGCAACCTGCTGACGAAATACGAAGTCAAGGAAATCAAGAAGGGCGGGGAAGGTGTCTCCACGCTTGAGGCTCGAGAGATATGGTATGATGATACGGTGAGGCGTTTGAATGCCGACAAACGCGGCAAGTATCTCGGCGCCTTTGAAGGAGATGACAGGATTCTGCAAATCTTTGCCAACGGCGAGTTCAAAATCTCAGGCTTCGACCTCAACACCCACTTCGACGATGATATGGTGGAGATTCGCAAGTTCGACCCTGATGAGGTGTTCTCCGTGGTTTACATCGAAGGGGAGACGCAGAAGCACTACCTGAAACGCTTCAGCATCGAGGCCGACACGAAATCGAATAGTCGAGTTTCCTTCATTGGTGAAAGCGCAGAGGCAAAGTACTTGGATACGAGTACTGACGAAATGCCTCGTTTGTTGCTGAGTTATAAGGTGAGCGACGCGGGCAACAGCTTCCCAGATGATGAAATCAACGTGGAAGAGTTTATTGGCATCAAGAGCTACAAGGCCAAGGGCAAGCGCCTGTCGACGAGAGAGATTGACAGCTTCAAGTTCCTGGAACCTTTCCAACCTGAACCGAGCGGGGAACAAACAGAGGTCCCGGATGCAGAAGTTCCAGAGCCTATTGAAGACTCGAATACTCAAGAAGAACCCATCCATTCCGAAGTGCCTGAGAATGAAGAGAAGATTGTGGTCAATCCTGCCGATGTGCCTCTTGAGATTGTAGAGCCCAAGGGCGATGGCGTGCAGATGGATTTATTTAATGATTTTGGTGATGAGAATAACTAAGATAATAGGTTTGCTGTTACTCATAGTAGTGACGGGCTGTCAGACGGAACTCAAGCTGGCCAAGCAATATAGGGAAGAGCGTCCAGCCATCGAGGCAGCGGTGTATTTTCCCGAGAAGGCCGAGGTGAAGGTGGAATACAACACACAATACCAAAGAAAAACCGATGTGCTTAACGGCTTCAGTCAGGATTTGTTCTTGGATGTGATGTATGGCTCCTATGCTGAAGCGTTGCGGGCTTACGATGTGAATGTCTATATCCCTGAGTCCATTGACGATGTGTTGGTCGACTCCACCCATTGGTTGGTGATGCTCTCGCGGGTAGAGGTCTCAGGTCGCATTACTGAGTATGAGGACTTCCTTTTCAGCGACACGGACGAGTTCAGCTATAAGCATCCCTTGAACACCGTCAACGTGGCGTCGTGGTTCGAAATCAACGATGGCGAATGGAAGCCTGTGCTATATAGCGAACATAACCTGATTGACGGCTTCGACTCACACACTGATTATTCCTTCTGGTCGGGCAGTCTGGATTACGAGTACACCATTGACACCCTGAAGCTTAAGGATGTCTACAACTATGCCGTATATCTCGGCAAACTATACGCAGGCTATACCTACGACTACATGATGAACGGTTATGTCGGCGCCGAATTGAAAAAGCGTGATATGGATTATCAAACGCAACTACGCTACGACCCCTATAAGAAGCAATTGCGTTATGCGCTTGAGGGGGATGGTTTTGTGGAAATCGGTGAATGAAGTCTGTGTAAGACTCAGACGTTTAATTCCTTTTCAATGAGTTCCCGTAATTCGGAAGGATTGATGGTGCGAATCTCGCCACCAGTCACCATACTGATGTTTCCTGTCTCTTCCGAAACCACCAAGGCGATGCAGTCGTTCACCTCGGTCACGCCGATGGCTGCGCGATGACGCAGGCCGTAGTGGCCAGGGATATTGGTTTTGTTCGACACAGGGAGGATACAACGTGCCGCAGTGATGCGGTTGTGACGAATCACCATAGCGCCGTCGTGCAGGGGACTGTTCTTGAAGAAGATGTTTTCAATCAGCGGGTTGCTGATGTCGGCATTGACCATCACACCTGTCGAGACGATGTCGTCCAGATTGTTTTTCCGGGTCAGAAGGATGAGTGCTCCCTGTTTGATATCCGACATATTGATGCAGGCTTTGGTGACTGAGTCGATGTCCAAATCGACATTACTGCGGACCCTCAGGAACTTGAATCTGCGCGACACTTTGCCCTCTTGGGCTTTGGCGCCAATGGTGAAGAGGAAACGTCGTATCTCGGGCTGGAAAATGATAATCAGCGCGATGAAGCCCACGCTGACAAAAGCACCGAGGATGGCGGTCAGCATTTCCATCTGAAGGGCTTTAACCAACTGCCAAAAGAGGAAGATGGCCACGATGCCGATGAAGATACTCATGGCTGAGGTACCTTTCAACAGACGGTAGAGTCCGTAGAACAAACCTGCCACAAGCAGTATGTCGATGATGTCGAAAACGCGGACTTGGATGAAGAGATCAATCATAGCGTAAATTTTGCCGCAAAATTACGAGGTTTTTCCGATACTTTGGCTAAAAGTGTGTACCAATCTTATGGCTTCCTTGGCATTTTTCACATCGTGGACGCGCAAGATGTCGGCACCATGGAGCAAAGCGAGGGTGTTCAATACCGTTGTTCCGTTTTCGGCGGCCTGTGGTGTGGTGCCCAATACCTTAAAGATTAACGACTTCCTGGAAATGCCGATGAGGATGGGAAAGCCCTTGTAACGATAGCGGTCCAAGTCGCCTAACAGACGATAGTTGGCATCAAGGCTCTTTCCGAATCCAATACCTGGGTCGAGGATGATTTGCTGCTCACCGTAGGCTTCCAAAACCTTGCATTGCTGGGCGAAGAAGTCCATCACGGTCTGGTGGATGTCGCCGTCGAGGGTATATTGGTGCATCGTTTCCGGCGTACCGACACAATGCATCATTACGTATGGAATATGATGCTCGCCGATATAGGGCAGCATTGCCGCGTCAAAGAGTCCGCCTGAGATGTCGTTGATGAGGTCGGCACCCTCGCTGATGCAGGCTTCTGCAACGTTTTTACGGAAGGTGTCGATGGAAATGAGTGTATCCGGAAATCTTAATCTTATGGCTTTCAGAATGGGGACGACACGTTCCAATTCCTCCTTTTCGGTGGCAATGGCGTTGTTGGGTCGGGTGGAACAGCCTCCGATGTCGATGATGTCGGCACCATCGGAAATCAGCTGTTCGCAATGGCGTAAGGCATTGCCCATCTGGTTGTAACGTCCGCCGTCGGAAAACGAGTCTGGGGTTACGTTGAGGATGCCCATGATGACGGGCTGGTCGAAGACATAAGTACGGCTGCGTGACTGAATCTGCATGGGGCTTGTTTTTTTAGCAACTATCGCGTCATCAGCGCATCAATGGCGGGCAGAATCTCGCCTGATTTGCCTTCGAGGTAGATGTCCGTGATATAGTTCGTGTAGGTCGATGGCTCCATATTGATTTCGATAATCTTGGCGCCGTTACGTTTGGCGATGCCGGGAATCATATTAGCCGGGCTGACCTGTCCCGAGGTGCCGATGATGACAAAGGCGTCGCAGTTTTCGGCAGCTTTCACCGAGCCGTAGTAGGCGTCTTCGGGGATACCCTCGCCGAAGAAGATGAAGTCGGGCTTCATCAGTCCGCCGCATTTCTCACAACGGGGCGGGTTTTCGGTGAGTGTCAAGCTCTTGGCCTCTACCTTGTGGCCGCAATTGGTACACACGAAGCGTGACATGTTGCCGTGAAACTCATAGACTACCGTGTTGCCCGCAACGGTGTGCAGGTCGTCGATGTTCTGGGTGATGACGCTGCTCAAGCGGCCTTCCTTTTCCCATTTGGCCAGGACGAGGTGTCCGGGGTTGGGCTTGATGTCCTTGTTGCTGAAGAAGTTGTAGAACACCTCGCGGATGATTTTCCACGACTCCTTGGTGTGGCGGTAGTAGAAGTCGATATCGAGGGAGTTGGGGTCGTATTGGTTCCAGATGCCGCCCTCGCCACGGAAAGGCGGGATGCCGCTTTCAGCGGAAGTGCCTGCGCCAGTGAAGCCCACGATGTTCTTCGCCTTCGACAGGATTTCAGCGGCTTGCTTGAGTTTTTCTTCGTTATTCATGGAATTATAGATTGTATTTTTCAGGTGCAAAGTTAGTGAAAAAAGCGGTGCAAATAAAAAATTGTGTATTTTTGCCATCGAATTCTGAATAAGGTAATCTGTTGAAAAAGATTGATAAAAAGAAAGAGCCTAAAACAGTTTTTGTTAGTAAATGAATAAATCAAACAATTATGTCAATAAAAAGTCTGATAAAGAGAATGCTTGATCGATTTCGTGGAGAACAAGATATTGAGAAATTGTTGAAACGAGGTCTGGTGATAGGTAAGGATTTTAAATGTATGGGTGGTGTGAATATAGACCCATCTCATTGTTGGCATATAAGAATTGGGAATAATGTTACACTTGCTCCAAGAGTTCAGATATTAGCGCATGATGCGAGCACATGGTTGTTTCTTGGGTATACTCGGGTGTCGAATGTAGTAATTGGAGATAATGTGTTTATTGGCGCAGGATCTATTGTATTGCCAGGTGTTTCGATTGGGAATAATGTGGTAATTGGAGCGGGTAGCGTGGTTTCTCATAATATCCCAGATGATTCAGTTGCGGTTGGTAATCCAGCTAGAGTGGTGAAACACCTTGATGAATATTTGAAAAGGGAAAAAGACAGGATGAAAGGTAATAATGTATTTGGAGAGGAGTATACATTAAGAAATCATAGTTTTGGAGAAAAGGAAAGGATGGTGATGATAAAATCAATTGAAGAGTCAGGATGGCTTTATGTCAAATAAACTATTAGCTTTGCTATCCTAAATAGTAAAGACTAGATGGGGAATGAAAAGGTCTGTATTCCTTAATCATACAATTCCACAAACTCATAAGAATTCCCCATGGCATCCAAGAACTTAATAAAGTCCTCCTGTGTGATAATAATCGTCCCTGTGTTGTCATTGGGATGGAAACTTAATCGAGGGGCGTTCTGGAGGTTCTTGTCGATGAAGAGGTGGACGTGGTGCTCTGCGTCGTTGATGAGGCCGAAGGGGGAGACGCTGCCTGGCTTCAGACCGAGGTATTTCTCCATGCGGGCTTCTGAGGCAAAGGTCAGCTTGCCTTGATGGAGGCGTTGCTCGAGGTCGTGGATGTCCATCTGGTGCATGCATTCGAAGATGACCAGATAGTGCTTGTTGCCCTTGTGGTTCCTGAAAAACAGGTTCTTGCAGTGTGTGGCCTCGAACTTGCCCCAATAGGCCAGCGACTCCTCGATGGAGCCCAAAGGTGGGTGGAACTGGATGTCGAACTCAATGCCGAGACCGATCAGCGTATCGACGACCTTCTGCTGTCGCTCGCTTAAGGGATGGTTTATTTCGGTTGATTTCATGGTTTCAGTTTGCTTTTCAATGCTTTACCAGTATAGGATTGCTTGCACTTCACCAAGTCCTCTGGCGTGCCTTCAAAGACGATTTCGCCGCCCTTGTTGCCGCTTTCGGGACCGAGGTCGATGACCCAGTCCGCCGACTTGATGACCTCCATATTATGCTCGATGATGATAACGCTGTGCCCGTTGGCAATCAAGGCGTTGAACGAATCCAGCAGCTTGTTCACATCGTGGAAATGCAGACCCGTGGTCGGCTCGTCAAAGATGAACAGGGTGGGGCGTTCGACTTGTCCTTTAATAAGGAAATAGGCCAGTTTCACGCGTTGTGCCTCACCGCCCGAGAGCGAGCTGGACGACTGCCCAAGTTTCAGGTAGCCCAATCCGACCTCACGCAAAGGCTTCAGTCGCGAGAGAATGCGTCCCACGACGCTGGTGCTGCGCTCCGAGGAGCCCTCGAAGAAGTCGATGGCCTCGTCGATGCTCATATTGAGAATGTCGGAGATGTTCTTGCCGTCGTACTTGATTTCCAGCACCTCTTCCTTGAAGCGTGTCCCGTGACAGGCCTCGCAGGGCAGATAGACGTCGGCCATAAACTGCATCTCAATCTTGGTGACGCCCTCGCCCTCGCATTCCTCGCAGCGGCCTCCTGGCACGTTGAACGAGAAGAAAGCGGGCTTCACGCCACGAAGCTTGGCCAGTTTTTGGTCCGAGAACAGCTGACGAATCTCGTCGTAAGCCTTGAGGTAAGTGGCTGGGTTGGAGCGCGATGACTTACCGATGGGGTTCTGGTCGATGAACTCCACCGCCTGGATGAGACCCAGGTCGCCTTCCAAACTGCCGAAGCTACCGCAACGATCCATAGCCTCGCCCAGATGCCGTCTCATGGCGGGATAAAGCACATCCTTCACCAAAGTGGATTTGCCTGAGCCGCTTACGCCCGTGATGACGGTCATCGTATTGAGCGGGAAGCGCACCGTGAGGTTCTTGAGGTTGTTTTGCGTGGCACCTTTGATGATGATGGCGTTCGCGCTCTTGCGGCGACGGGTGGGCACAGGGATTTGCATCTTGCCTGTGAGGTATTGCGTGGTGAGGCTTTGCTCACAGTTGATGAGGTCTTTGATTTCTCCCTCGAAGACTACTTCGCCACCAAACACGCCGGCCATTGGCCCGATGTCGATGATATAGTCTGCGGCGCGGATGATTTCCTCGTCATGTTCCACCACAATGACCGTATTGCCGATGTCGCGCAGGCGGCGCAACACGGCAATCAGTCGCTCGGTGTCGCGGGAATGCAGTCCGATGCTGGGTTCGTCCAAGATATAGGTGGAGCCGACCAGGCTGCTGCCTAAGGATGTGGCGAGGTTAATGCGCTGTGACTCACCGCCCGAGAGCGTGTTGGAGAGTCGGTTCAGGGTCAGATAACCCAAGCCCACTTCGATGATGAAGTCCAAACGGTTGTTGATTTCCACCAGCAGACGCGAAGCGATTTTGCTGTCGGTCTCATCGAGTTTCAGGTGGTCGAAGAAGCTTTTCAGCTCGTCCAAAGGCATCTGCACGAGGTCGGCGATGCTCTTGCCGCCGACCTTCACATATTGTGCCTCACGGCGCAGGCGCGTCCCGTGACACTCGGGGCAGACCGTCTTGCCGCGATAGCGCGACAGCATTACGCGGTATTGTATCTTATAGGACTGTGTCTCAACGTAGTTGAAGAAATCCAGGATACCTTCGAAATACTGGTTGCCCGTCCACAGCAGTTGTTTCTGCTCCTCGGTCAGCTCGTAAAACGGCTTGAAAATGGGGATGCCCACCTTATCGGCCACGCGGACGAGGGCGTCTTTCCATTCGCTCATCTTGTCGCCACGCCAGCAGGCAATGGCGTTCTCATAGATGGACAGGCTCTTGTTGGGCACCACCAAGTCGGGGTCGATGCCGATGACGCTACCGAAACCCTGACAAGAAGGACAGGCACCGTAGGGGTTGTTGAAAGCAAACATATTGGCCGTTGGCGGCTCGAAGGTGATGCCGTCGGCCTCAAAACGCGAGGAAAACTCGGCTTCCTTGCGCTCGCCGTTCAGCTCGCTGATGACCATACAGTTGTCCTTGCCCTCATAGAAGGCTGTCTGCACCGAGTCGGACAGACGTCCCATGCTCTCGGCTGCGCTTTCGTTGATGCGGATGCGGTCGATGAGCAGTTTCACCTTCTTCTCGCTGACCTTTTTCTTCAGGTCCAGAAAGTCCTCGATTTTAATGATTTCGCCGTTGTATAGGATACGGTAGAAACCTTGCTGCATCAAGACGTTTAAATGTTCCTCGAGGCTGCGGCCAGCGGGCAGGATGATGGGCGCGACGATATAGGCCGTCGAGCCCGTCTCAAGGCTCAGGATGTAGTTCACCACATCCATCACCTGGTGTTTCTTGACCACTTTGCCGCTGATGGGCGAATAGGTCTTGCCGATGCGGGCGTAGAGGAGCTTCAGGTACTCGTAGATTTCGGTGCTGGTACCGACGGTGGAGCGCGGGTTGTGTGAGTTCACCTTCTGCTCGATGGCGATAGCGGGGGAGAGGCCCGTGATGCTTTCCACATCGGGTTTGTTCAGTCGCCCCATAAACTGTCGCGCATACGAGCTCAAGCTCTCCACATAACGGCGCTGTCCCTCGGCATACAAAGTGTCGAACGCCAAGGACGACTTACCCGAGCCCGAGAGGCCCGTGATGACCACCAGCTTGTTCTTTGGAATCTGCAAACTGATGCCTTTCAGGTTGTTGACCTTAGCGTTTCGAATGGTGATATAGGAAGTTGTCTGCTCTTTCAAAGTTCGCAAAATTTGAACCTGCAAAGGTAGGGAAAAACGGGGAAACAAGGAAAGGGGGAAGCAAAATTCTTTCGTATGAAAGAAAATCACATGTAGAGGCGTATTTTTCTAACTGCAACTGCAACAACTGCAACAGACTTGAAATTTGCTTGTCTTTTCCGTTGCGTTTTTCCGAAAAATGTAGTATCTTTGCAGCTTGAAACGGGGTCGATATAGGTCGTTTGTTGGATGTGAGGTTGCTTTCAGGGTAATTTCCTGAGTTAGTACGGATTGCGATAGAGTAGGGGAGGGGCTGAAAGGCGCAATTCGGGAGAAATGATGGATTCACGAACCGAAACTAGACCGAAACTTAACCGAAACTCTACCGAGACTCAACCGATACCCAATAGGCAGATTATAGAGACCTCATCGGAAGCTTGTGCTTGTTACCTTATCGCATTGTCGGATTTATGTCGGAGCACCAAAGAAGGAACAGGCTTGGAGCATTAGGACAACGAACACTATATAATAAAGGAATCAACGGGAACCAATAACGAATAAATAAAGTAAGAACTATGGCACAACTAACCAATAACCTCTTTGGCCTGATTGGCCAGCTGGGCGAGATGACTTTCTATGAAAAGAACGGCAAGACGTTTGCGAGACCGAAGCACATCCATCAACCTCGTCGTCTTTCGCGCAGTCAGTTGGCCCAGCGCGAGAAGCAGTCGCATAACAATAAACTGTGGCGGGTGATCGGAGACGCCGAAGAGCTGTACTTCGAGGGCGGCACGGGCCCCTACTACCGCTTTATGTCGGTGAACCAAAATTCGCCTACGGTGTATCTTACCAAGCGGCAGCTGGCTATTGGCTTCACTTTGTTGTTGCCTGAGACGGTGGTGAGCGACGGCCCCCTGCCCCCTATTGAATATCATCTGGGCGAGCACGACGGCTCACCGGCCTTGCTGACCAATCTTTCAGCGAAAGAGGCGAAACAGGGCAGGCTGCTTCTCTACACCCTGCATCAGCGCATTTTGGTGCATCAAGACGAGAACGACAATAGGCCTTGGTTGAAAATCGACGTGGAGGAGGTGGACTTAAGCAAAACGGCCACCAACGAAAACGGCTGTGTGGTACTGACGGACGAGCGTTTTGCCGACACGATGAAAGGCTTCGCCTTGGTGCGCGTCATCGACGGACACGCTTCGCATCAGCGTATCGTCACCAACTGCACCTACTATGAGCGCTTCACCACCGAGGAGGCTCTGCAGGCTGCCGCCAAAAGCTACCGAGGGCTTACCGAATAAGCAGGAAAGGTACTGTCGTTTTATTGCGCAGAGACGAAAAAAAAATCTCGGTTTTTTCTTGCTTTTTCCAAAAAAGCTGTATCTTTGCGCTGTAATTATTCACTAACTAATCAATAGGAGAGACGCTATCGAAAGATTTATACCCTTTATTAACAAGCACTTGCGTTGAGTGCACAAAGAAAGGGGGACCATATGTCCAACATAGTGAAAAGCGACAAAGAATTGATTGAACGCTACCAAGACGGCGACGTTCACAGTTTTGAATTATTGATTGGTAGATACCAGAAACAGGTTTATTCCTATATACTTACGCTTGTGAAAGACAAGCAGTTGGCTGAAGATGTCTTTCAGGATACCTTCGTCAAGATTATCCAGACGGTCAAGTCGAAGGCCTACAAGGACGACGGGCGTTTCCTGCAGTTCGCGATGCGCATCGCCCACAACCTCGTCATCGATTATTTCCGCAAGGAGAGCCGCATCCCCACGGTGGAGTCGTCGAGCGAGGACTACAACTACATCGACAACGTGCCGATTACTGACCATTCCGTCGAGCAGGGTATGATTGTGGACCAGGTGTATTCCGACCTCCACCGGATGATTAACTTCCTGCCCGACGAGCAGCGCGAGGTGCTCCGTATGCGTATCTTCGACGACCTGAGTTTCAAGGACATCGCTGACATCACCAACGTGAGCATCAACACCGCTTTGGGTCGTATGCGCTACGCTTTGATCAACCTGCGTAAGTTGATGGTGGCCAATAATATGACCCTGACCTATTGATTCGTAGAAAAAATTTTCGCTGCGATATAATAATAGGCGAGGGGTCGCGTTTGTAAGGTGTAAAGTCAAACTTAACAAACGCCTATGACAAATAGTTACACCTCTTACCCCTCATCCGTTGAAGACGCAGTGTTGATATCACAAATCAAGGAGGTTTTCCGTAGGGAGAGCGAGCAACAGCAACCCAGCCGCAATGTGTTGCGCTACCTGTTAAGCTACGCCGCCGCCTACGAGTCGATGAACACCGCGCTGATGGGTCAAGTCTCCTACATGAACAACTGACCGCAACGGAACCAAGGAAAAACGGAAAAGTCGCTGAACCATCGGCGACTTTTTTCATTATTGGTGTTGCCATTTTGCCAAAAATGTGTATTTTTGCACCATATAAAACTATCATGAGTAAGTCCATCATAGACAAAATCAATTACATTGTTGCGCTGATAACAGAATTCGCTACAGCGCATATGATTTCCACCCAGCAGGCCTATCGATATCTTCAGCAATATAAAGGTCTCGACTTTGTGGAAGAGTTCTATGATGTGGAACATACTTTTTCCTTTGAAAACACGGTGGAAGACCTGACGCAGTATTGCAAACGGATGGGAGGAACATTGGCATGATTCTCTATCATGGCACAAACACGAACATCGAAAATATCGACCTCTCACAGAGTCGTGTTGGAAAGGACTTTGGCTTGGGCTTTTACCTCACTTCTGACGAGCAAGTTGCACACCGCCAGGCGGAGCGCAAATTTAAGCAGTTTGGAGAAGGGGAAGTAATTGTCTATAAGTTTTTTGTAGATGATGAAGCGTTGACGACTGCCAACATCCTTCGTTTTGACGGTTATACGCTCGATTGGGCTCGTTTTGTGTTGAATAACCGCAAGAATCGCTCTCGGATTCAATCACACGACTATGACATTGTAATTGGTCCCATTGCCGATGATGTTGTGGGATATCAAATCCGTCGTGTGGAGGAAGGCATCATTTCAGAGGAACAATTTTTGGAAGAGATTAAATATCACACGGTTACAATACAGTATCTATTTGCCACTCAAAAAGCAATAAATTTGTTGCAGAGAAAATGAACGGGAAAGAGACATTCATGATTGAGACTTTGACCCGCGAATTGATTACGCGGTTGATGGAAGAGCGTTCTCTCACCATGCGCGAAGCTATGGATATCGTCTATAATTCAAAAACATACAACGCACTCAACAATCTGGATACAGGCCTTTATTTCCAAAGCCCTGCGTATGTTTATGATGTTTTGGAGGAGGAACTGTTAACCGTCTAACCCGAGATATTCAGGTGAATATCCTTCGTATGCATCATCAGCATAAGATTTCCAATCGTCACTTTCATTATCAAAGTGTTTACTATGCATCGTTACAGTAAAATCAAGTTTTTCTTCAAGATCTATGAAAGAAAATGTATCTGATTCAATAGACAATTCAGCACTTAAGTTATCAAGATAACTAATCTCTGACACTTTGATGGGATAATAGCCTTCTTCACCTAGTTTTCTCCATTCTATAATCGTTTGTAGCATTTCGAAAATAGAATCAAACTTTGCAATGCCTATGCCCAAATAAGTATAAAATGAAACGCATTTACCTAAAATGTCTATTTGCAAAGGTAATTTACCTATTCGAGTATGAGGATTATATGAATAAGATTTAGGATCATAAGAATCAACGTAAGGGTCAATACGTATTGTGTCAATGCTTTCAATTGGCATATACTCTATCAAACCCATATCTCTCCCATAAGTAAAACAATAAGAATGTTTTAATATATGATTGTATCCGTCGTTATTCTTCAAGCCTGCTCTATTCGGAAAATATTGAATGATTTCTTCAATGCATTTTGGTTTTTTTAAATAAAGCTTTTGTCCTTCACCTCTATATATGGAATCGCAAACTATCTCTTTGAATTCTCCATTTAGCAAATATGTTACAAGTAGTTTTCCACCATCACAATGTGCACATACACCACGAATTAGCTTTATTTTTGTGTTTTCTATTAACGAGTTGCTCGGATTTTTAATACTAACTTGTGCGTTTTCTAAATTAAACCCAATAAAATGTTTTTCCCAGGACCAAGTGGTAGAATCTCTTTTGTCAAGATAATCGCATTTTAATACAATCCCAGAACTATGGCCTTCGGCTTCTGCAATCTCCTTGTTTTTAGTTAGAGAATGAGTTCCATCGTCAATAATAATTTCTAAATGATTTTCCATGGTCCAAACTATTAGATTTTTTTCTATCACTTCCATTATCCGAACCTATTTTGCATTTCTAAGACACATGAAAGTTCGGCTACGATTCTATTATCGAATTTATCGGCAAAGATAATGAATATTTGAATACTATTTACACATGAACTACAAATAGAATTATTTCCAAGTAGACATTTATATTCATCGACTTTTTTATGCGCAAAATGCTGTAAACATTATGCTTACACACCTCTTTAAAAAATAAATACTATATTATTTGGAAATTGGCGGAAAACCTACTAAATTTGCAGACTTTTATTATCAGCAACAATAGTTTAAATTCTAAAACATAACACATTATGAACAAGCAGATTACATTAGAGCAGGCTGTCGAGAAAGTTCACGACGGCATGACGATTATGTTTGGCGGCTTCCTCGGCGTGGGAAGTGCCACCCAAATCATTGACGCCATCGTTGCCAAAGGCGTTAAGGATCTTACCATCATCGCCAACGATACGGCCTACGACGAAGTAGCCCACGGCAAGCTGGTCAGCAACCACCAGGTGAAGAAGGCCATCGTGTCGCACACCGGCACCAACAAGCAGACCGCCATCCAGAAGAACGAGGGCACCCTCATCGTTGAATACGTCCCGCAAGGCACTCTGGCAGAGCGCATCCGCGCCTATGGTGCAGGTCTCGGCGGCGTGCTGACTCCCACGGGCATGGGCACCATCATGGCCGACGGCAAGCAAGTTGTCAATGTGGATGGTAAGGACTACCTCCTTGAGAAGCCTCTGAAGGCCGACATCGCCTTCCTGCGCGCCAACATCGTCGACGAGTTCGGCAACATGGTGTTCCTCGGTACGACCAACAACTTCAACCCGCTGATGGCCACCGCCGCCGACTATGTCGTCGTCGAAGCCGAGAAGCTGGTGAAGGTCGGTGAAATCAAGCCCGAGTGCGTCCACGCTTCCGGTATCTACGTCGATGCCATCTACGTCGAAAAATAACTACAAACTGCTAACTGCAAACTATTAACTGCAAACTGCTAACTGCAAACTCTTAACTACCAACTGCTAACTACCAACTGCTAACTAAATAAAGATGGAATACAGAACAAAAATCAGACTGCGCATGAGCGCAAAGGATGCCCACTACGGTGGCAATTTGGTTGACGGCGCCCACATGGTTCACCTCTTCGGTGATGTGGCTACCGAGCTTTTGATTATGCGTGACGGCGACGAAGGCCTGTTCTGCGCATACGACATGATTGAATTCAAGGCCCCTGTCTATGCCGGCGATTTCATCGAAGCCGAAGGCTGGATCGACCGCGAAGGCAACACCTCACGTCACATGATGTTTGAGGCCCGCAAGGTGGCTGTTGCCCGTCCCGACATTTCTGCCTCAGCCGCCGACGAACTGGATGAGCCCATCCTGGTTTGCCGCGCTTCGGGTACCTGCGTTACTCCTAAAGATTGCCAAAGAAAGAACAAGTAATTATGGATAAACTGATTATCACTGCCGCCATCTGCGGCGCGGAAGTCACCAAGGAACAGAATCCCAACGTGCCTTATACCGTTGAGGAAATCGTGCGCGAGGCCAAGAGTGCCGTCGACGCCGGTGCCGCCATCGTGCACCTGCACGTCCGCTGGGACGACGGTACGCCCACCCAGGACCGTGGCCGTTTCCAAGAGTGCGAAGAGGCCATCTTGAAGGTGTGCCCCAATGTCATCCTCATCCCTTCGACCGGCGGTGCCGTGGGTATGACTCCCGACGAGCGTCTCCAATCGACTGACACTAACCCGTTGCCCGAGATGGCTACCCTCGACTGCGGTACCTGCAACTTCGGCGACGAGATTTTCGACAACACCATGCCGACCATGCGCGCTTTTGGCAAACGCATGATGGAACGCGGCATCAAGCCCGAATACGAATGCTTCGAGATGGGTCACCTCGACACCATCCTCAACATGGCCAAGAAGGGTCAAGCCCCTGGCGCTCCCATGCAGTTCAACTTCGTGTTGGGCGTGCCCGGCTGCACTCCCGCCACCGTCGCCAACCTCTGCTGGTTAGTGAACGGCATCCCCGCGGGCTCCACTTGGACCGTCACGGGTGTGGGTCGTCACGCTTTCCCGATGGCCGCCGCTGCCATCGCCATGGGTGGTAACGTCCGCGTGGGCTTCGAGGACAACCTCTACCTCTCGAAGGGTGTGCTGGCAAAGTCCAACGGCGAACTGGTCGCCAAGGTCGTGCGCCTCGCCAACGAATTGGGTCGCCCGATTGCCACCTCTGACGAGGCCCGCGAAATCCTCGGCCTTAAACCTCGTAACTAATAAAGGATAAGAAGGCACTTTTATAAACTTCATTGTAATGAAAGCAACAAAATGTTTCACTTTGCTTGTGCTCCTACTGATGGCGGGAGGAATGAAATTGCAGGCGCAATACGAAGGTCTGATTGTCAAAATGGACTACTTTGACCCAGCCTCCCCAAAGGACGAGCAACATATTGAAATGTTGTACGACGTATTCACAAATCGATATGTGTTGACAGTTTCCTCCACAAGAACTCTCTACAGCATCGGTTCGACAACGGTTCAGGATGGTGTAGCAAAATCGAATCACCATCATCGTTCAAAAACCATGTCTGACA
>Ga0310690_10000692_pt1 | contig 67761 bp, 49 predicted proteins | sample AusTroGonzalo_MG_2_FD_207661 | JGI IMG/M metagenome (GOLD analysis project Ga0310690, IMG submission 207661) | Bovine rumen microbial communities from tropical cattle in Woodstock, Queensland, Australia - Gonzalo_04 (v2) (version 2) | ecosystem: Host-associated > Mammals > Digestive system >... | reverse complement strand
GCTAATATGGAACACGCTGCCATAATACCAGGCTGCCCATATCCAAGTCACGACAAAGAAGATGGGCAAGACAGGCAGCAGTCGTCTCTTGCGCTTGACAGGAGCCGCCGCCTGATTTTGTTGAGCCGCCTTCCGCGGCTGTGGGGATGTTTTCTTTTGCATTATTTAATTATAATCTTTTTGCCACCAATGATGTAGAGGCCCTTCGCGGGCTTGCTGACGCGCTGACCGGCGATATTGTAGATGGCTCCCTCATTTTGAATTTTGAATCTTGTTCCGCCTGCACCTGAGTTTTGCGAAGAATTTTGAATTTCTTCAATGCCATTCGGTTCGCTCCAGACGTAAGTGAAAGGAGAGATATTCTCGGCATAGACGAACTGGAGGGGCAAACTACTTTCAGGGTTGATGTAGGGGCTTAGGATATAGCCACTCTCTGTCTCGGCGTAGGTGCCCGCCTTGACAAGAGTATGATAAATAGAACTATCGTCTGTTATCATTGAGATGCGAACATTGTCCTTGAAAAGGATAGGCCAACCTGCAACATAAGTTTCTGGATAACTGTCAATGCCTTCTTCGGTAACAACACCCATACCAGACCATGTATTGAAAGGAAGACTAAGTGCCTGATAGCCTTCGCCACTTTTGGTTAATAAGACATTGTATGCATAGAAATCCGTAGGAACATAGAATGGCTTATCACCGTCGATGACGAGTGACCATGCATTGCCATCGCCATTCACTACATTGGTGTTCTGTAAAAGTTCTGCTGTCGGCTGCTTCTCGTCGGTCTGGTCGGACTTGACGTAGGCGATGGAGTTAGTGGGAAGCGGACTCATCTCGCTTACCCCGGCTGTTCCAGTACCATAATAATACAATGTATGTGGAGTCGGGTTGCCTTCGTAGTAGGCTGTCATCTCTCCACGATACGATGCCGGGCCGTACGGTACAAGCACTTCATAGCCATTACCCTCGCAAGCCACAATCTTGAAACCTTCTTTTATCTTCGAAGCAACATTAGACGGAATGGTGAACTTCTTTTTGTTAGAGAGATAGACAAGGTTACCGTCTTTGTCATAGACCTTGAAGCCGATAGCTCCTGTTCCGTTAATTGTATAGGTCGTCAAGTTGGAACTAGTGGTCGAGGTGTAGTAGTAGCCATTGGTCTGGTACTCATCTACGAAGTCACTCCACTGACCCACATCTGCATAACCGATGGGAACCTCACCGTCATCGTATGCCACACGGTTCGCGCCCTTGGGCTTTCCCTCGAAGGGACCGTCGAAGATGGCAGGCGAGGGCTTGATGCGGTCGTCGATGAAGCAGATGCTGGGAGCCTTCGGGTAACGATGCATATAGGCTTTGGCATCCTCTATATCCTGCTCGGTTGTAGTTACCCAATAGTCGCCATAGTCGCCCACATAGAATTTGTCATAGGGCACGAACATACCATTCACCTCGAAGAGCTCACTGAGGTCAAGCTGTGCTGCATCGCACATCTTCTTGGCCATGTGCAGGTAGTCGTCTTTGCCATAACTGATGTAGCCGCCCTTGTTGCCCTCGTCGTCAACGACGTTTGAATCATAGACACTCGAGCGCTTCTGGATGGGGTCTTTGCGGAGCATCTTGAAGAGTGTGGGATAGAAGTCGGACTTGTGTCCCTGAGCATGGAAGTAGAGATAAAGTTGGAAGTATAAGCGCGTCTGCTCCCAGATGCTCATTCCGAACCATCCCTTTTCCTTCGCGAAGTCCTCAAGGGTATCGGTCACTTTCGTTCCTCGTGTTGTAGAGACACCGTGCAGGAATACATTGACGTTCGAGAAGAGGTTGTTGCTCACCTCGGTAGCACCGACAATGTTGAAGCAAGCCTGATGGTTGTGGCCAATCTCGTGGGAAGGTCCCCAGATAGCACCGCCGCTCGATGTGAGCGTATTGTAGTTCATCACGGTTGAGATGGTGCTGTTTTCGTAGTAAGTGCCATAGGTTGTAGCGTACATGTAGCCGTGATTGACGGAGAAGGCGTTCCAAATGTTACGGAAGCGGCCATTCAGGTCCTCCTTGAAACCCATCAGGTCTTCCTCACACTCGATGAAGTTATTCCAGATGCGCATCAGGCCCTCCATCTCGCCTTTGGTACCAACAGCACTCTTCACCAAATTGGCAAGCATGGCGAAGACGATGCGATCACACTTGAGGTTGACGATTTGGCTCTTGTTCAGCATTTTCTCGCAGAGGAGCGTCCAGTCCTGATTGGTCATACCGCGCGTATAGTCGAAGTAACCCTGCAGTTCTCCGCCTTCGATGTGTATCTTGACAGCAGGATAGTCGGCGAGGTATTTGTCCGGATTGTTCAACTGGTAGAAAATATAGACCGTGCTGGCTGTGCTCAGCAATATCGTATTGAGGCCAGCACGCAACGTAGTGGTAGTGCCTGTCTGATGGTCGCCCGGACTTTCGCTGTCCATTACAATCTCTGCCTGCAATGTGCAATCGGTACTGGGATTCTCGTTCACATAAATATAGATGATGTCGCCAGACTTGCCGACGATGCCGGTAGGACCGGAAAGTTTGCCAAAGCTATAGCTCATGCCCGCATATTGGTTCCCCGCCATCTTCTGGAAGTGGCTATACGCATTGAAGTCGTCGCGAACACGGAAGAACTTCTCGAAGCCTTCGCGAGTGTATCCGCTGGAGGAAGTAAAGCTCTGCCATGTGTTGTTCTTGACCTTGAGCACCATTGCCTTCATGTCTTTGTTGAGGGTAGCATAGTCTGCATTCTCGGCGAGAGCTTCGTCGCTCAGGTTTTGAATCTCTTCCTTGAGGATGGTGCAGGCTTTGTCCTGGAAGAGATTGGCCAATGCCGCCTTATAGACGGAAAGATTTTTCTGTAAGGCATCATAGGTGTCGAGTTGCGCACGTCCATCTGCGATGAAGTCATCGTCCAAGTCAGCTTCCTCGAAGCCCCAGACGCTGTTGATGGCATCGCTGCTCCACCCGACCACAATATTGCTGGCATCGCAATGCAGACCGACGGTATTGGTGTCGAGGATGTAGTATGTCAGCGACGTAGCATCGTCGGTTCTCTGGATTTTGAAGCTGGCACCAGTCTTTGTGGCCGACGTACCATATTGCTTACTGAGTGCGCCATTCTGTTGGACGATATAGCGCTGGGTGCAGACATTCTGCAGATAGTAGCGGGTACTGCTGGCCTGGACAAGCGTCCAGTACTGCGAGAGCTTGTCGGCATCTTTGGCTTCACAGGTAAGGACATTCGCCGAAATGTTCTCGTTCATGTAATTACCGTTGGCATTCTTTATGCGGTAATACTTGCCGACGACGGGTTCCGACAGGCCGCCTTGCTGGCGTATGTTGTCCTCCACTTCTTCCATTGTGTAGTTCTCTGCGAGTGCGATGCTCCAATCGCAGCCCTGATCGCCTTGACAAGACCATTTGTAGAGCGTTTTGCCGTCGTTGCCGAGGTTCAGGCAGGAAAGACCCGAGAAGTCCGATTTCTCAGAGAGATTGATGTAGGAACCGCTAGCGCCGTTGTTGGGGCTGAACTGGATGTATATGGTATTTGCCGTAGTAGAAGGACTGCGGAAGTTGTCGTCGTCGTTCAGATAACGCCCCGTTTTTGCATTGCGGAGGGTATATCCGCTGCCCGATTTGGCGATAAGCCACACCTGGGCAAGGGTTTTATCGCTCTTGGCGGCACCAACGGTATTGGTTCCGTTGTCCGAAAGGCGGACACCAGTATTGCGGCGACTGGTGAGACGCACGATGTTCTTGCTGCTCAGGATGTAATTGACGTAAGCTTTCCCTGTCAAGTTGCCCCCATCGGAGAAGGATACCTCGCGAAAAGCCCAGTCGCGGTCGGAGTCCAAAACAGCTGCGGAAGTAGCCCCGACGAGTTTGCCACCATTGCTTTGCAGATAATAGAGATTGTTGGAGCGCAACGACCAGTGACCTGCAGAACCGAGATCCTTGATGCTGTAGGAATATCTGACCAGCGCCGTAGCACTGGTTCCGTTGTTCTTGCCTGCTGTGACATTACAATAGTAATTGCCCAAACCGGACTTCAGGTAATAGCGGCCTTCTGAGCCTGCTTCTTCGAGCTGGACGAGATAGCCTGCATTGCCTTGTGCATCTGTGCTACTGGGAGAAGACGTGGAGACGCCCAGGGTATTTCCTGCACCCTCGACAGCATAGGAAGATGTTGCCTCGTTGTAGAGGACGTACCACCGGCCCGTCTCGAGCGCCGTCGCGTTACTGCCCAGGTTGATGACCTTCCCTGCGAGCTCTTCCGTCTGCGCCCATGCGGATGCAGTACCAAGCACAGTGAAAAGGGATACAAATAGGAGTTTGATAAAGTGCTTCATGTTATGTTTAGTTCTTAGTTACATTCTGGGTACAAAGATAAGAAAAAAAAATTATATTCCCTCGCATTTCCTTCAAAAAAATGCTTAGGTGCAGGCGGAACACAATTCACGGTTCATAATTACCCCTTTTTTACGAGAAAAAGGAGAACAGAAATCCCCCTTCCCTAATCCCGAACCCCCATCCGGACTATCGCAACAGGAGCCAAGTGAGATAGACGAGGTAACAAAGAACCAACAGGATTCCTTCTTTTTTATTGAGCTTGCGGCCCGTCCATGCTACCAGCCAAACCAACACACAACTACCGATTAGCATGCCCCAGTCCTTCGGAGTAATCTCTGTGACGGCCATAGGAACAACACTACTGCAGAGGCCAATAACAAAAGCGATATTGAAGACATTGCTGCCGATAACATTCCCAAGGGCCAAACCGAAACTGCCCTTACGCGCAGCCATAACGCTTGTAGCCAGTTCCGGCAGGCTTGTTCCTCCCGCCAGAATGGTCATTCCGATGATGCTCTCGCTGACGTGCAAATCCTGAGCGACAGCAACAGCATTGTTCACCAAGACACGGCCTCCTATCACCAAAGCCGCAACACCCACCACGATGAGTGCAAGTATCTTGAGCACAGGCATTTCCTGCCTCGAAGCTTCTTCCTCCGAAGGGGATTGGGAAGTCTGTGTCTTTCTATCCGTCAGAGCCACCCGATATGCCATATAGAGATAGGCGCAGAAGAACGCCACAAGCAGGAGCCCTTCCCACCTGTCAATCGTTCCGCTGGTCACAGCAAAGACAAGGAGCAGGACAGAAGCGAAAAGACAGATAGGGATGTCGCGCAGCAACAGGGATTTCTCCACATTGATGTTCAGCATGATGGCTGATGCTCCGACGATGACAAGGATATTGAAGATGTTGCTGCCCAGGATGTTACCGACACTCATGTCGCTACTGTCGCGCAACACACTCATGAAACTGACAATAAACTCAGGCAAACTGGTACCAAGCGAGACAACAGTCAAACCAATAACAAGCTCGCTGACCTTCAGGCGGCGAGCCAACCCGCAGGCCCCGTCGGTAAAGCGGTCAGCGCCCCACAACACGCCTGCAATGCCCAGTATAATCAGAAGTATTTCGAGTACCATAATATCTAAAACGCCGCAAAGGTACGAATAAGCGAGCGAAATACAAAAGGAAAACGGAGGTTTTTCTCTTTATTTCCGAGCGGAAGTACTTTCGACCACAGGTCAAAGGTACAACAAAAAAGTGAAAAGTGAAGAACTAAGATTTATTTGTTTTTTTGAGAGCAAAAGTGGCTCGACGAAGTCAAAGGTACAACATATAATTCGAAATAGAGAATTAATGAACCCAAATCACCTGCAAGCGGAAAAACTTACCCACACCTAAGGACAAAACATTTTTCTACGGGATATAAAACATGCTAAACCTAGGAGAAAAACTATTTTCACGCTTTGGAAATATATTTTCACGGCTTGAAAATATATTTTCATGGTTTGGAAATAAATTTTCATGCTTTGAAAATAGTTTTGAAACGCGTATTAACATGTTTTCTCCCTAATAGAAAACACTTTTCTACCCCTATATAATAATGTTTCCCTCGCAGCACCACAATTTGGGGTACGTTTAATAAGGCAAAAGGTATATGATGAGGTATATGTTAGGTACCTGTTGCACAAACATATACCTGTCCGCAACCCCAGTATTCATCGGGGTTCAGAGTCTGTCAGGGTATATGGTAGGTGTTTTTGCGAATATGATATTTTTGCGTTTTAGCAGAGCGGTGATGGATTGCTTCACGGCAAACCTTCTTGCTGTGTTTTTTTATAGTCCTTTGGATAAAGACCCTCGAACACTTTTGTTAGGGACTCAACCTCTGGAAGCAGACTTTTCAATTCGTCCTCGTTTTGGTTCTTGACAGCAGTCATGGCTTTTTCCAACACATCCGTCAGTCTCTTACAGTTGCTTCCTCGCTCTGGCGACCATGTTGTGGCAACACGAATATGATCCCCAAAGAAGTATCGGGTTCCGTCGAATCCACGAGGGAGTTCTTCATTGAACATACATGTGTTGACGGCATGTTCAATTAAGTCAGAAAACTTCAAGGCTGTGGTCTTGTCTGTCTTAATTTCTATGGAGTCCATCCTCAATTTCGGTTCATCCGGCCCTGCCTCCTTGTTCACCTCGCACCACTTCACCTGTAACCGCTCGCTTTCCCCATAACCGCAATACACATACAGGGCTGAGGGAAAGCTAAAAGAAGGGAATATGAGCATCTGCTGGCTTGGCTTTCGGGAAAGCCATCCCCCAAAATACTTTTCTCCCCACAGCTTCTGCGCAGTTTGCGTCATGGGTTCCAGCCTGCTCTGAGCCTGTGCGCCAATGGCTGCCGCCATCAGGACCGTTACAAATAAAACAATTCGCTTTCTCATATAATTACACCTTTTTATTATTTTATTATATATAACGTTTGAACTGCCGAAATGTAACGGCAAATCGTGTTAAATTTTCTTAAAACTGCTCCCGCTCCATCGTCTGACGCTGGGTGAAGAAATACAACTGGGTCCACGCAGAAGGGAAATAGCCCCTGAAACAAAGAGCGGATAGCCCTGTCGCTATCGTGAAGATTGGCGAGAAGACGGTAAAAATCGTGATGAGCATGCAAAGATAAGTTAAAAAAGGCCGGAATAATGAAATTTTTGTTTTATTCAAACACCTTTTGCTTGCAGAATGGTATTTTTTGCGTACCTTTGCCCTCAGAAAGACAACATAACGGAAATTTAAAACTTTTTTATAAAGTATAAATCTATGAAGAAACTGACATTCGCCCTCCTGTTTGCAATGAGTGCATCAGGCATGATGGCACAAAACTTCGATGGTAGCACGGTGGAAGAACGTATCGCCCACACGACTGGCAACAACGAAGACACCATCAAGACTGCCAAGGGTTACATCACAATGTTCCAACAGTCCGGAGCCAATAAAGACTACCAGGACATGTACATCAACTACAAATGGCTCAAGAAATATGCGCCATTCGCAGTCAACGGCCTATACACGCAAAGCCCGTTCATGTTCTACAATCTCATCAATGCCGAACAGGATCCGGCCAAGAAGAGGAAGTTCTTCGACGAAATGATGGAAATCTTCGACCTCCGCCAGAAGAACCTGGAGGCCCTCAATTCCTTCGCCAAGACAAAGAGTACCCTGGGCGACGTGTTGAGCGTGAAGGCCGAGTACTACAACTGGACAGCCCCTGCCGTTCTGGGCAAGGACTTCGACCTGCGCGAGTCATACAAGAACTTCTCTGAAGCCATCAAGATGGTGAACGAACAAGGCGGCCGCGAAATCACGGGCAGCTTCCTCCAGACTTTTTTCCTGGTGAGCGATGCAGTGTATAAGGCTATGCCCAACACAATGCGCGAGCAGTATTTGCAGGACTATCTGGACAGCAAAGATGCCTGCGAGAAGATGCTCCAATTGGCCAAGGAGGCCCAGGCAAACGGCGATACAGAAAGAGCACAGCAACTCGTTGCCACCTACGATGCTCCGCTGGCTGCCATCGAGCAGATCTTCACGCAGAGCGGTGCTGCAGACAGCGCTCAGCTCATCGCCATCTACACCAAGAAGTTCGATACCTACAAAGCGGATATCAACAAGCTGAACTCCAGCCTGACCCTCATGCAGCAGAACGACCTCGACAATGTGGAAATCTACTATCAGTATGCCGAAGCCGCTTATGCTCTGAAACCCACTTTCACCAGCGCCATCGGTCTGGCACAAAAGGCACAGAAGGACGGCGACCTTGAGAAGATGCTCGAGTACTACAACAAGGCTCTGGAACTCGCTTCGAGCGATGCAAGGCGCGGTGCTATCTGCCTGAACATCTGCAACGGTCTGACCAAGAGCAAACAATACACCGGTGCCTTGACTTATGCAGAAAAAGCCATTGCCTACAATCCAGAATACACAGGCAAAGCTTACCTCAAAATGGCCAACATCTACACCTTGCTCGGCCAATACGGAGAAGCCATCGGTTACTGTGACAAGGCAGGCGAAGCCGACATTACAGTCAGTGGTTCTGCCATCCGTCTCAAAGAGAACATTCAGAAAGCACAGGCCAACCAGGCTGCCAACGACAAGGCCCGCAAGGCTTACGACGACTTCATCAAGCGTCAGAAGGCCGAGGAGGAATTCTGGAAAGGTGGAGGAAAGAAATAATTCTTTCGCCGATGAACTTATGATTTGAAAAAGTTGACGAAATGACTCAATACAGCCCGCCTTGCTGTTCTGCAGGGCGGGCTTTTTCGTGCTATAATGTCTTTCTCTGAAGAAAAAAGCAAAAAACTTGCAAATTACTTTGCGAATGCAAATAAATATTTGTAACTTTACCCACAGAAAGTGCAAAACGGCCCAGAAAAAGGGTCTAAATAGGCGCACAAACATCAATCATTCACTATTATATATTATAATATGACAAACCAACTTTTATTCCTCGGCAGCCTGGGCAGTCAAGAAATCATCATCATTGCCCTCGTTATCCTGCTCCTCTTCGGAGGCAAAAAAATCCCAGAACTCATGCGTGGCCTCGGCAAAGGCGTATCACAATTCAAAAAAGGCATGAAAGACATTGAGGAGGAAATCAATGCCGAGCCTGAAAAAAAGGAAGAAATACAAAACAAATAACACAAGTTTAACCATCCTAACAAAAACTCTCTTATGAAAGACATGTCAAGAAGATCATTCCTGAAGGCAGGAACCGCAGCAACTGCTGCTCTGGCAATGGCTCCCACCGATGTACTCGGTAAAGCCAAAGCACCGAAGAAGAACGTACAAACCGGTAAGATCAAGCTCCTCGGCGTAGGTGTCGGTGGCCGTGGACACGCTGATATCAATGGCGTTACTTACAAGGGTAAGGGCGAAATCTATGATGATATCGAGTTCATCGGTATGTGCGATGTTGACCACAAGTACGCTAAGGGTGTTCTGGACGAGTACCAGAAGCTCTTCCCCAACATGAAGGTTTACAACGACTACAAGAAGATGTATGCCGAGCTGCTGGATCAGGCCGATGCCGTTATCTGCGGTACAGCCGACCACACACACGCTATCATCTGCGCCGAGGCTCTGGCAGCAGGCAAGCATGTCTATTGTGAGAAGCCCCTCACCCGTACCGTTTACGAATCTCGTCTTCTCACCAAGCTGGCTGCCAAGGCTGGCGTTGCTACACAGATGGGTAACCAGGGTTCTAGCGGCGAAGGCGTGAACCTGACATGCGAATGGATCTGGAACGGCGAAATCGGCGAGGTTACCCGCGTGGATGCATTCACCGACCGTCCCATCTGGCCACAGGGTCTGGAACGTCCCGAGGAAGTCCACGAAATTCCCAGCACTCTGAACTGGGATGCCTTCATCGGCCCGGCTCCCAAGCGTCCCTACAACTCCATCTATCACCCTTGGAACTTCCGCGGATGGTGGGACTTCGGCACAGGTGCCCTCGGCGATATGGCTTGCCACATCCTGCACCCTGTCTTCAAGGCTCTCGACCTCGGTTATCCCATCAAGGCAGAAGGCAGCTCTACCCCACTTATGTCCGACTGCTGCCCCAGCGCTCAGGTTGTTAAACTGACTTATCCCGCTCGACCCAACCGTCCGAAGGTAGCAATGCCCGAGGTAGTCGTTACATGGAGCGACGGTGGTATCATCCCCTTCCGTCCCGATGGTCTGCCCGTAGGTAAGGACCTGAACGTCAGCGGTGGCGGTGCCATCTTCTATGGAACCAAGGACATCCTGGTTGTTGGTTGCTACGGCGAGAAGCCTTACCTGGTAAGCGGCCGTGTTCCCAATGCACCGAAGGTTTGCCGTCGTGTTACCGAAAGCCACCAGCGTGACTGGATCCGTGCCATCAAGGAAATCCGTGCAGGCAAGACCGATTGGGTGAAGACAGCTTCTGACTTCAGTGAGGCAGGTCCCTTCAACGAAATGGTTGCTATGGGCGTAGTTGCTACACGTCTGCAAGGTCTGAACCAGACTCTGGAATGGGACGGTGAGAACATGCGCTTCACCAACATCCCCGAAAAGGCTACCGTTCGCGCTATGCTGAAGGATGGATTCTCAATTCACGACGGACATCCCACATTCAACAAGACTTATACAGATCCTGTTAATGCACGCGAGTTCGCTGCAGAATTGATCAAGCCTAAGTATCAGAACGGCTATGTTCTGCCCGACATGCCCGCATAAATAAAACCTAGTTCCTACAACAATGAAACTAAGAAACATTCTAGCCGCAGCAGCATTGGCTGCTGCGGCTGGCGTACAGGCTCAGCCTCAGTACGTCGTAATCGAGAACCCGCAAGTTGACCTCAGCACACTGAAGGTTGACAAGGACGGCTATTATGTCCTCTTCGACGGCTCAAGCCTCGACGGTTGGCGCGGCTACTGCAAAGACCACATTCCCAGCAAATGGAACATCAAGGACGGCGCACTACACTTCAACGGACGCGGTCAGGGTGAAGGTGGCGACATCATCTTCGCACACAAGTTTAAGGACTTCGAGTTCGAGATTGAATGGAAAATCTGTGAAGGCGGTAACTCTGGAATCTTCTATCTGGGCAAGGAAACCGCAACTATCAACACCGACGAGCCCAAGACCGAAGAGACGAAAGCTGGCAACGTGACCATCACACAGACTATCGACAATCGCGGGAAGCTCAACTATCAGCCCATTTATATCAGTTGTCCCGAATGCCAGGTTCTTGACAACGAGCGCCATCCCGATGCAAAACTCGGTGCAACACTCGGCATCCGTCAGAGCACCAGCCTCTACGACATGATTGTTGCAAAGCCTCAGAATGCCAATCCTGCCGGCCAGTGGAACAAGGTGAAGATTGTCGTGAAGAACGGCAAAGTCACACACTTCCAAAACGGTGTGAAGGTGCTGAGCTACACTCTAGCCGACAAGTCTTGGGTTGACCTGGTTCAGACCTCCAAGTTCAGCCAAAAGAACTGGCCTCTTGCCTACGAAATCATGAAGGATTGCGGCAAGGATGCTGGTTACTTCGGCATGCAGGATCATGGTGACGAAGTGTGGTACCGCAACATCCGCGTCAAAGTTTTGAAATAGTTTATACACAAGACAATGAAAAAGATTTTTTCTATCGCACTGATGGCGTTGGTGGCTCTTACCATGAGCCTGAATGTCGACGCCAAGAAGAAAGAGATTTGCTTCCAGATGTATTCTGTTCGCGACCTTATCGGCAATCCCCAAAAGTTCGCGCAGAATCATAAAGAAGTGCTTGCCAAGCTTGCTGCAATGGGTTACACATCCACCGAGGCTGCCAATTACGACAACGGCAAACTCTATGGTCTCACACCCGAAGAATATAAGGCAGAAATTGAAGCTGCTGGTTTAAAGGTTCTCTCCAGCCATGTTGGTCACAACCTGAGCGGCGACGAACTGAAATCCGGCAATTTTGACGGTGCCCTGAAGTGGTGGGAACAGTGCATTGACGCTCACAAACGTGCAGGAATGAAGTACATCGTAAATCCCGGTGTCAACTACCCCAAGACTTTGGCAGAAGCTGATGTCATCTGCAAGTACCTGAACAAAGTGGGAGAAATGGTGAATGCAGCTGGCATGAAGTTTGGCTATCACAACCACTCACACGAGTTTGGAAAAGTTGAAGACAAGGTGTGGTATGACTATATGGTAGAGCATACCGATGCCGACAAGGTGTTCTTCGAGATGGACGTATATTGGGCCGTACGCGGACAAGTTAGTCCTGTAGAGTACTTCAAGAAATATCCCGGTCGCTTCACATTGCTCCACATCAAGGACCACAAGGAATTCGGCGAGAGCGGTATGGTAGGCTTCGATGCTATCTTCAACAATGCCGATGTAGCAGGATTGAAAGCTTTGGTCGTTGAGCTGGAAGGAAGCAACAGACCCAACATCTTGGATGGCATGAAGGTTTGTGCCGATTATCTGAAGGCTGCCAAGTTCGTCAAAGCAAGCTACGACAAATAATTCTTTTAAGTTCATAGTTCTTAATTTATAGTTAAACTACGCCTAATAACTAAGCGGAAGTAACAACTGTGAATTATGAACTATGAACTTTGTATATAAACATGGAGATAGAAGATAAGAGCAAAGCAACAGATTTGGAAGAGGAAGTACAAGAGGGCGCAATGTCCTTTTGGGACCATCTTGAGGTCCTGCGCTGGGCGCTGTTCCGCAGCGCTTGTGTATTGGCCGTCATTATGGTAGGCACATTCATCGCTATGCCCTATATTTTCGATCGCTTCATTCTTGCTCCCACCAATAACGACTTTTTTGTTTATCGCTGGCTCAACAGCATCGGTAGAGGTATTGTAAAACTCTCTCCGAACTTTGATGTACAGATTATCAACATCAATGTCGCAAGCCAGTTCATGACGCACATCAGTACGTCCATTTCTTTGGCAGCAGTCATCGCCTTTCCTTACTTTATTTGGGAAATATGGAAATTCATCGAGCCAGCACTTTTTGAAGATGAGATTAAGCACTTGCGGCCAGCCTTCTTTGGCGGCACCATCATGTTCTACATTGGTTGTACGATTGGCTATATGCTTGTTTTCCCCTTCACCTTCCGTTTCCTCGTCGAGTATAACCTGAGCCCAAGCATAACCAACCAAATCAATCTGCAGAGTTATATAGACAACTTCACAATGCTCATCCTCGTCATGGGTATTGTCTTTGAAATGCCCCTATTAGCTTGGCTATTGAGTCTGTTTGGAATTCTTCGCAAAAGTTTTCTGCGAGAATATAAGCGACATGCTGTTGTAGTTCTTCTTATCTCTGCAGCCATCATAACCCCTAGTGGTGACCCCTTCACACTCATGCTCGTATTTATTCCTCTCTATGTGCTTTACGAGCTATCAATACTCGTTGTAAAGGATAAACCGAAGAAAACAGAAGATTAACTGCATTTTTAGCATGTTTTACCCTATTCTGACACATAAACAAAGCAAAAATAGCATAACAAACGCCGAAAATGCATAAAAAATCACATTTTTCTTGCACGATATTAAATAATGTCGTAACTTTGCGGCGACTTAAAACATGTTAAATAACCTGTTGAAACAAGAAAAGAACATAAATAATGTTAATCAATTTTAAGAAAATGAAAAAGATTACTCTCGTGCTTGTTGCTATGTTTGGTATGGCAATGGCAGCCAGTGCTCAGTACACTGGTCACAAGTTTTTTGACAATTGGTCAATCGGTGCAGAAGGTGGTGTAAGTACCAACCTGCATGACTGGGACACTCCTAACGGAGCTGTAGCAGGCATCAACCTGACCAAGGGCATCACTCCTGTTCTGAGCTTGGAATTCCAACTGCAGGCAGGCTTCAACGATGACAAAAACTGGAATTGGAGCGGACGCAGTGCAAATGTTGTTGACAATGCTACAGTTATGGGCAACACCAAAATCAACCTTATGAACTGGTTTGGTGGCTACAAGGGTGCTCCCCGTACCTTCGAGATTCAGGCTCGTGGCGGTATCGGCTACACACGCTTCTTCTTCCCCAGCACCATAGGCAATGATGGAACTAAGAGCGGTAACGACAAGAACCGTTGCGTCTTCAAGTTCGGTCTTGACTTCGACTTCAACTTCGGCAAGCAGAAGGAATGGACATTCAGCCTGCGTCCCGCTGTAATTTTGAAGACCTCCCGCGATAATGATCCTGCATACTTTGACGTATATAATCATGCACGTAGTGCTTTCACTTATTGTAAGGACGGTAACCCTTCTTCTTACCTTGACAATTGTATTGGCCAGATTACAGCAGGTGTAACCTACCACTTCAAGACCAGCAACGGCACTCACCACTTTGCAGAGGTTAAGCCCGTTGAGGTTACCAAGGTTGTCGAGAAGGTTGTCGAGAAGCCTGTCGAAAAGGTTGTCGAGAAGGTTGTCGAGAAGGTTGTTACCAAGAACAATAGCGGCGTTACTATCGAATTCGCTCAGAACAAGGCTGTCCTGACCAACACAGCAAAGGCTAAGTTGAACTCTATTGATAAGGGTGCTGTGGTTGCTATCGATGGTTATGCTTCTCCCGAAGGCGGAAAGGCTTACAACCAGAAACTGTCACAGCGTCGTTGCGATGCAGTCAAGGCATACCTTGAGGATCGTGGCGTGAAGGTTGCTGACATCAACGCTCATGGTGCAGCTGGTCCAGAATCTCAGCGTATAGTTTACGTTACTATCAAGTAATTAGAAACAAAACAATAATAGGAAAGCCTTACCACTTGGTAAGGCTTTCTTTTTTATATAAATTCAATAAGCGTACCCGAAGGTCAGATCAAATAATAGCCTCTTTATTGATGCTCCTTACGGAATTGAGTGATACGTTCTGTAAAAAGTATCTCCTGCTCGCGACGGAAGAAAGAGGTGCAGATGCGCACGCCTTGTTGCGTAGAGCCCATGGTGTCTAGCGGGAACACTGCAATGCCATAGGTCATAAGTTCACGCGTGAGTTGCAGATCACTCATACCAGGATACTGAACGGTGAAGTAGAAACCATCAGCCAACGGTGCTCCCATATCATTATCATAAACCAAATAGAAGCCGTTGGCAAGGAGCACGTCCTTCATGAACTTTGCACGCCGGCCATACTCGCGTACATCGTTGAGGAAATTATATTCACCCTTCACAGCAGCCTCCATCAAGGCCGACATCGCGTGCTGAACAGAGTGGGTTGTGCCGCTAGAAAGCGTGTACATCAGTCGGCCCACAAAAAAGTCACCAAAGGTTCCGACACCAAATTTCTCCTTCAACGGAGCATAGATGCGGTGGAAAAGCTTGTTGGAAATACAGGTTACGCCAATGCGCTGACCTGCATAAGAGAATGCTTTAGATGCAGAAACCCACAATACATAGTTGTCGGTATAACGAGCAACTGTGGCCTGGAAGGGAGCCTTGAAAGGATGCGAAAGGTCGCGGCGAAAATCCATTGCGAAATAAGCCAGGTCTTCCAAGACAAGGATGTCATATTTCGTAGCAATCTGTCCGATACCCAGCAACTCCTCTTCCGTGAAACAAACCCACGAAGGATTGTTGGGATTGGAATAGACTAGCGCGCAAATATTTCCTTTTGCAACGATTTCTTCTAGTTTCCTGGTCAAGGCCTCACCCCGATAATTATAGATATCGAGGGCTTCGTGCTTCAGACCAATCACATCGCATTGCGTGGTCTGTACAGGGAAACCTGGTTGGATGAGCAGCACAGTATCTTGTTTCGTTCCTGCAAAAGCGTGGTGAATCGCCATAAAGGTGGCGAAGGTACCCTGCATACTGCCTGTTGTTGGCACACATCCTTCGGGTGCCACATCCACGCCAATAAAGGCTTTTACAAAATCTGAGGCAGCCTGTTTGATACGAGGTATGCCTCCATTTGGAGGATAAATGGTAGCACAACCGTTCCTGAGCGCCTCCGATTCTGCCTTTAGAGCAATATCAGAGGGTTTCAAACCCGGCACCCCCATTTCCAAGTGAATAACTTCCTCTCCTGTCTTCTCTTCAAGAATTCTAGAGAGAGCTTGTATGTCACGGATAGTGGCTTGCGAGAAATCTCCAAGCCCCATACCATCGATAATACTGTTTACTTTTTCTTTGTCAAACACAACTTTTCTATTTTATTATTTCTCCCCCTCGGAATCCGAGAGGGAGATAAATGGGGATGTTACTTCCAGTTGGAGAAGTCCCGTTTGTCGTTCACATGTTTGGCCTTGCCTGTAGATCGTTGGATAGTCCCTGGCGGCTGTATATGGATGTTAGGCTTAATACCTGTAAGCGACACAAGACGGTCGTAAAGCGGTTTGATGAAGGGCATCTGCTTGCCTGGGTTCGGCGAGAAGAACTCTTCACGCAGTTCCACGTCAAGGTCGAAAGTATCTTCATTACCCTTACGATCCACAGTAATGAAGTATTGTGGTGTGAAGGCCGGGAACTCTGTGAGCACCGTCTCAATCTGGCTGGGGAATACGTTGACACCACGAATGATGAGCATATCATCGCTACGCCCCAGCACTTTACCCAATCTTACAGCAGTTCGGCCACATTTACATGGTTCATAGTTGAGGCTGGAAAGGTCGCGAGTGCGGTAGCGCAGTATCGGCATCGCCTCCTTGCAGAGCGAAGTGATGACCAGTTCGCCAACTTCACCGGGAGCCACAGGTTCCAAAGTATCAGGATTGACAATCTCGGGCAGAAACATATCTTCCCACAGATGAGTGCCGTCCTGATACTGACATTCGCCACCTACGCCAGGACCACACATCTCGGTCAGGCCATAGATGTCGATTGCCTTGATGTGGAGCTTGGCTTCAAGTTCACGACGTATGCCCCAAGTCCAAGGCTCAGCGCCAAAGAAACCGACACGCAACTTGAGTTTGGAAACATCTACTTTGTTCTTTTCTATCACCTCTGCCAGATGCAATGCATATGAAGGGGTACAGCAAATAGCTGCAGAGCCCAGGTCTTGCATCAGCATAATCTGCTTTTCCGAATTACCTGCAGAGGTAGGCAACTGCACGGCTCCCAGTTTGGCAGCACCATCGTGAGCGCCAAGTCCGCCGGTAAAGAGACCATAGCCGTAGCTCACCTGCACTACGTCACCAGGACCGATGTCACCCACTGCCAACACACGAGCCACACATTCGGCCCACATATCAAGGTCGGCCTGAGTATAAGTTCCCACGACAGGTTTTCCTGTAGTACCGCTGGAGGCGTGGATACGTCGCACTTCACTCATAGGTACTGCCTGCAGACCGTAAGGATATTCGTCGCGCAAGTCGTACTTCGTTGTAAAAGGCAGTTTGGTGATGTCATCAACAGACTTAATATCTTCGGGCTTCACACCCATTTCGTCCATTTTCTTTTTATAAAAGGGGACTTTCTCGTAGCATCGCTTCACTGTAGCGGCGAGCCTTTCGCTTTGCAACTTTCGCATGTCCTCGCGAGGCATGCACTCCATTTTGGGGTTATAAATCATAATTATCCTGATTAATAATATAATTATTTCGTTCCGGCTTGTACGCCTGAGTCAAAAGCCTTAAGGTTAGCTTCAACGATTTGTTCTCCCTTGCGGGCAAACACGGTGGCGATGGCTTCTCGGAGGTTCTTTACAGAGAGAATGCCGATGATAGGAGCTGCCATACCGAGTAACACCATGTTGGCACCTCTGGGATTACCACAGTCTTTTGCTACCGTCTCGATGTCGAGTTTTATGCTTGGCAGGGTGTCCAACTCTTTCTGCAAAGCATCTTCTGCCGGGTAGTTGGGAATATTGACGAAAGGCTTCGAACTAGTCACGATTCTGCCGTCTTTACTGAGATAAGCCAGATAGCGCATCGCCTCCATCGGTTCCATTGAGATGATGAGGTCTGCACTGCCCTCGGCAATGAGGTCGCTCCAGATAGGTTCCGTAGAGAGGCGCAGGTTCGACTGCACATCGCCACCTCGCTGGCTCATGCCATGCACTTCTGCCTGTTTGAGATAGAGTCCTGCCTTTGTCGCAGCTTCACCTATAATAGTAGCGATGGAGAGGATGCCTTGTCCGCCCACACCGCACAGGATGATATCTTTCTTCATTGTTTTTTTGCTCTTGCATGACGGGCGAAGGTCTGTATGCATTCCCTGCGAGGGATGATGACGGAGACGCCCTTGTATTCTATCTCTTCACGGATGACGCGCATTATCTCAGGCATATTCTTTGGCAGAGGCACGACGACACGTACATGCTCCGGCTCTACGCCAAGGCCGAGGCAGATAGCTTCATACTTATTTGTGCCAGCAGAGTCCTGGCCGCCAGTCATACCTGTCGTGAGGTTGTCGGAAATGATGACCGTGATGTTGGACTTGTCATTCACTGCATCCAGAAGTCCAGTCATACCACTATGTGTGAAGGTGGAGTCACCAATAACAGCTACAGAGGGGAAGAGTCCCGCATCTGCAGCGCCCTTTGCCATTGTGATGCTAGCTCCCATATCCACACAAGACGAGAGACTCTGGAAAGGAGGTAACGCGCCAAGCGTGTAGCAACCAATGTCGCCGAAAACACGATGTTCGGGATAGTCGGCCAGCACTTGGTTCAGCGCAGTATAGACATCCCTATGTCCACAACCCTGACAGAGCTGAGGAGGACGAGCAGCCATATTCTTGGCAGGAGCAAAGACGGCTCCTGTTGTTTTGCCCAAAGCCTTTGCCACATTGTCTGGCGTGAGTTCGCCTGTGCGGGGCAGGTCACCTGTCAAGCGACCCTTGACAGGATAACCTGCGCCAAGCAAGCTCGTCACAAGTTCCTCCACAACAGGCTGGCCATCTTCTATAATAAGAAGTTCGTCGCATTTAGCGGCCAAAGCCTTTATCTTCTCTTCGGGCAAAGGATATTGCGATATCTTGACCAAATTAGCATCGTTGCCAAGAGCTTCCTTCACATAGTTGTATGCAATACCACAAGCCAGGATGCCAGCCTGAGAAACAGCTCTCTCAACCTTATTGAAAGGACTTTCTGCAGAAGCCTGTTTCATTGCATCCTGCTTCTCCAAAAGAGCGACATACTTCTTTCTCGCGATGCCAGGAAGGAGTACCCATTGATCGGTTGAAGGCGAGAAGGGTTTTTCAGCCTTTGGCTCCGTCACTTCTACAGCAGCACGGGAATGGGCCAGTCGAGTCACAACACGCAGTACGATGGGTTCGCCAAGTTTCTCAGAAAGGTCGAAACCGTAAGCCATCATATCGTAGGCTTCCTGCTGGTTGGAGGGTTCGAGGCAGGGAACGAGTGCGAACTTGGCATAGAAGCGTGAGTCCTGTTCGTTCTGCGAGGAGTGCATCGAAGGGTCGTCGGCAGCCAATACGATGAGGCCACCTTTCACACCTGTAATGGCACTGTTAACAAAAGCATCAGCACAGACGTTCATGCCAACGTGCTTCATGCAAACCAAAGCCCTCTTGCCGGCATAGGACATACCGAGGGCCGCTTCCATCGCGGTCTTTTCGTTGGTGCACCAACGAGAATGCACACCGCGTTCTTTTGCAAGAGGATGATTCTGGATATATTCTGTGATTTCGGTGCTGGGCGTTCCCGGGTAAGCATACACGCCGCTCAATCCGGCGTTGATAGCACCAAGGGCAACAGCCTCATCACCTAAAAGAAGTTTCTTCATTTATCTTTTCTGAGTATTCTGATTATTCTGATTGTTTACGCTCTGATGAGCTGTAGGAATTCTTCGCGGGTCTTGGCCTGATTGAAAGCACCGCAGAAGTCACTAGTCGTAGTGATGCTGCCTTGCTTCTGAACACCTCGCATCTGCATACACATGTGCTGTGCCTCAACAACCACCATCACCCCCAAGGGTTCGAGGGCTTCCTGGATGCACTCGCGAATCTGCTTCGTCATACGCTCTTGTATCTGTAGTCGGTGCGAGAAGCAGTCCACCACACGGGCGATTTTGCTTAAGCCCGTCACCTGTCCGTTAGGGATGTACGCCACATGCACCTTACCGTAGAAAGGGAGCATGTGGTGCTCGCAAAGTGAATAGAAATTGATGTCGCGCACGATGACCATCTGACGATAGTCCTCGTTGAACTTTGCAGAGTTGAGTATTGCTACGGGGTCCTGCTCATAACCGCAAGTGAGGAAAGTCATCGCCCTTGCCACACGCCGCGGGGTCTTGAACAGGCCTTCGCGCTTAGCGTCCTCACCAAGGATGTCGAGTATGGCGCGGATGTGCTCCGAGATTTGCTCCTGAGCAGGTGTCAGTTCATGCTTATAGGGTTCTTCCATTTAACATTTCAACTATTTAATTTCTCAACTTTTTACAGTCTTACGTTTATCTTGCTTTTCACGATTACGGCTTCGTGGAAGATGCCCATTTCGCGAATCTGCCGAAGAACTTCGCTAGCCTCTTCCATCGTGCGAAAATCTCCGGCTCTGCAGAGCCAGTGAGGTGAGACAAAGCTCACATAGACAGGAAATTGCGGGAAAGAGTTCCTGAAGCGCAGGCCTGCAGCCCGCGCCTCAGTCTTGCCCTTGCGAGAATTGTCGCCGAAGTACACTTGAATGCGGAAACCATTCATCTTAACCTTTGCCCCAAGCGAAAGGCTGTCCAAGCCCGTCGAATCGGAATTCTGGGATGTGGTTCCGTCCATCCGCTTCTTCTGCGCTGGTACAACAGACGTTTTGGGGCCGTTAACGAGATCTGTAATGGACTTGTCCTGGTGCAGGACAATTCTGCCCACCGAATCCGCCACTTGTTGCAGCTTATCGGTATATGTCTGCTGGGCGCTCAGGGTCAGAGCGCCTAGCCAGAGTGCGAGGGCAAAGGTGTACTTCATTTACTTATGTACGATTTAAGATGTACGATTTATTTCCAAGCGTCGATGATACCCTTGAAGTCGGGAGCCTTGAGGCTTGCGCCGCCAATCAGGCCGCCGTCGATGTCGGGCTTACCGAAGAGTTCGGGAGCATTGCTGGCCTTGCAGGAACCGCCGTAGAGGATGCTGGTGTCGTCGGCAGCCTGAGCGCCATAGACGTTGGCAACGCACTTGCGGATGTAGGCGTGAATTTCCTCAGCCTGCTCTGCTGTTGCAGTCTTGCCTGTGCCGATAGCCCAAATGGGTTCGTAGGCAATCACAATGTTCTTCCACTGCTCTGCTGAGAGGTGGAATACGCTGCCTTCCAGTTCTGCCTTGCAGACAGCTTCCTGCTTGTTGGCCTCGCGCTCTGCCAGGCTTTCGCCGATACAGAAGATAACCTTCAGACCATTGGCAAGAGCCAGATCAACTTTCTCCTTCAGGATTTCGGGAGTCTCGTTATAGTATTCGCGACGCTCGCTGTGACCCAGGATAACGTACTCGGCACCTGTGCTCTTCACCATCGCTGCGCTCACTTCGCCTGTATAGGCACCACTCTCTTTGTTGGCGCAGTTCTCTGCGCTGACGGCGATGACGCTGTCCTTCAGCAGCTCGCTCAGAGTGGCGAGGTGGATGAAGGGAGTGCCGATGATAACTTCACAATTGGGCTTCTCAGCAGCCAGGATGTTCTTCAGTTCGGTAGCCAGAGCTACACCTTCCTGCAGGGTCTTGTTCATTTTCCAGTTGCCTGCTACGATTTTCTTTCTCATTTTCTTTTTGTTTATTTAGGTTTGTAATCTATTTATCTTTTTTAACACCTTTAGCTTCCCTATTTACAGCTACACTTATTGCATCAATGAGCAGGATAAGGAGCAAGGGCAGCGTATACCAGCAGAGGATGCCGAACCCACGTTCGAGCCAAGACCCTTGCAAAGAGTTTGTCCCCTCAACAGGGGAGCTAGAAAGGGTTTCTATTTCTTCGGGCATCGGCAGGCCAGACGAGGGCCATTTGCCCACCACCTTGCCGTCGTGCAGGAGCATCAGGCCGGGATTGGAGCGAATCATTGTCTTGAGCACCACCGCATCTGTCTGACAGAAGGGATATTCGGCGCCGGTCATTTCCTTCCAACTCTCGATTCCCTTCTCACCGCTCGATGTGAGGCAGTAGAAACCGTATCCTGCTTCCCTACTGAAATCATAGAGCGTTAGCAGACCTCCCATCACGCTGTCGTCGGCTTTCTCCAGATAGGGAGCCAACAGCAGAAAGGTATAGCCTTCATCGCCAAGTATCTGTTCCGTCAGGTCCTCGCCGCTCTCCGCATCCTGAATGATGAGGTCCCCCACCCCGGTACGCTTCGACGGTTCGGTTTGTATGGTGCGCGTGTCGATGAGGGTCCAGGTGCTGTCTGGATAGTCCTCCAGTGCGAACTCCTGCTGCACGCCGTCCTTCTCCATGATGAAGGTCGTCTGGAACTGACCGAAATCCTGCTGGTCATCATACCATGCCTGTCGGATGTCGGCACCCACGTGATAGGGGCGGAAGTCGATGACAGGCAGTCGCCACAGGTTGTAACCCATGAAGCAACAGGCAAATACGAACGAATAGAGCGTCACCATCCACTGGTTCTTCTTCGTCACGAAGTGCGGCATCCATTTGTAGTAGCGCAGTGCAATGCAAGTGCAGATGAGCAGTACCACATTCTTGCCGAAGGTCTGCCAGTTGGAGAGCACCAGTGCATCGCCGAAACAGCCGCAGTCGGATACCGGATTCTTGATGGCCAGGTAGAGCGTCAGCGGCGTCATGACGAGCAGGAAACAGATAGCGACGCTTGTTGCCAGGCGGCGACGGATGCCGAAGAACAGGTAGATGCCTATCAGGAACTCTACGACTCCCAGCACACAGGCCAAACCCAGCGGCAAGCCTTCCGGCAGCAGATTCGCCACACCGAAAGCAGCGCCGTAATCCTCTATCTTGTACTGAGTGCCGCGAGGATCTATCAGCTTCACCATTCCGGAGAACAGGAACGTCAGTGCAAGCACCAGACGCACCACGCCCATCGCTATGTATCCTACAATTTTCATTTTTAGTGAAGAATGAAGAATGACGTTAATTCTTCATTTCACTTAGTTTAATCAGCCCGAAGACGGCATAGTTCAACATATCCATATAGTTCGCATCGACGCCTTCCGACACCAGCGTATCACCGTCCAACGCCTCAATCTGCTTCGTGCGGAACACCTTCATCAGGATGAGGTCCGTATAGCTGCTGATGCGCATACCGCGCCATGCTTCGTCGTAGTCGTGGTTCTTGCGAAGCATCAGCTCCAGAGCCTCCCGCACGTGCTTGTCGTAGGCCGCTACGGCCTCTTCCTTCGTCATGTCGTTGGGCTTTTCGCTAAAGCCCTTCTCCAACTGGATGAGGCCGATGATGGCATAGTTCACGATGCCGATGAATTCCGGGCGGATGCCCTCATCCACTAGCGAGACGCCTTTTGTCTCGATGCTGCGGATGCGATTGGCTTTGATGTATATCTGGTCCGTCAGCGAAGAAGGTCTCAGGATGCGCCACGCAGCGCCGTAGTCGTGCAGTTTCTTCACGAACAGTGCGCGACATTCAGCCATCACCGCTTCGAACTGTTGTTGGGTATTCATACACGTTTTTTTCTTTCGCGCACAAATTTACTACATTATTTTTAATTATAGGGCAAGTCGCCAAGAAAAATCTCTCATTAGGTTCCTTTTAGCACTTATTCGCCCTTCACCCAGACCTTGTGCGAGTGGTTGCCTCGTGTTGTGATTCCAGATGAGGGATCTGCCGTGAGGTCTTTCAGTTCGCGAGAGGCAGCTGTCCTGCTGAGACCTGTGGCGTTCACATAATCCGTGAGCGTCAGATAGCCGTTCTTGCCGATAATGGTATTAGCTGCCGCAATTCGCTCATTTCGGCTGAGCGTACACTTACTGGTTTTCACATCAGTGTCGGCCCGTTCGAAGGTGGCTTCTTCGTTCAAGCTCTTCAGCAACTCTGGGTCAGGCTTGAAATTAATGCCCTGGATGCAGACGTGACGATACTTCGTTTTCTCGTCTTTTTCCTTGCCTCCATCTTTCTTCTTTTTCCCTTTGGCAATCGCCTGCTCCGAGGCTGTCGAGGTATCGAAACCCAACGATAGCGAGAACACGCCAAGCCCGTCGATCTTGATGGTGTGCCCCAAGGGCATCCACGTCTTCATCGTCTGTACCAGTGCATCTACAACGCCGCGCATAATGCCCGAACTGAGACTGCCCGCATAGACGTGCATATTCTTCAGAACTGTTTCGAAATCGTGCATCGAGTACGTCTGCATCCTCGGATACAGCACTTTCTTTCCGTTACTCATTCCTTCAGGAAGTTCCTGTAATACATACTTTGCCATAACTATCTGTTTTTTATGTTGTTTTTTAGTTTTCTTATTTTAGTTCTTTTTTATTTTTGCTTCTCCTGATAACATTTTCCTTACCTGTCTGGATATTTTTTCTTTCTCCCAGGACAATTTTCTATTCCAAGCCCTGAAACATATGTTCCAAACCTTAGAATATGTGTACTAAAGCTTGGAACTTATCTTCCAAGGCTTGGAATATAAAATTCCTCGTGCAAAAATAACATTTTCTCCCAGTACTTGCAAGTTTTTATCCCAATATTTTCAGAAAAACTTCTGTTGTCAGCCAAAAGGCGCGTCTGAGACAAATTGTCTGGAAACAGAACAGGCGGCAGTCACTCACGTCGAGATGAGCGCTGTCGCCTGTTCTATGTTTGATTCAGGGATTCTCTTGTCTATATTCCCCTTCCCTACTGGTACTAATATGCAAAGATGGGATAACCGGCCATGATGGCGTTGACCTCGCTGCGAACCTGAGCGATGACAGCCTCATCTTCGGGGGCGTTAAGAACGCGCTCGATAAACTCGGCAATCTTAACCATCAGGTCTTCCTTAGCACCGCGTGTCGTGATGGCGGGCGTTCCGAGACGAATGCCAGAGGTCTGGAAAGCGCTGCGGCTGTCGAAGGGAACCATATTCTTGTTGACAGTCAGATCGGCTGCGACAAGAGCCTTCTCGGCAACCTTACCGGTCAGGTCGGGATACTTAGAGCGCAAATCAACGAGCATCGAATGATTGTCCGTACCACCGCTGACGATATCAAAGCCGCGCTTGATGAGTTCGTCGGCAAGAACTGCCGCATTCTTCTTCACCTGCTTTGCCCACTCCTTGAACTCGGGTTGCAATGCTTCGCCGAAAGCAACGGCCTTTGCAGCGATGACGTGCTCCAAGGGACCGCCCTGAATACCTGGGAAGACGGCACTGTTCAGCAGAGCTGACATCTTCTTGATTTCACCCTTCGGAGTCGTCTTGCCCCAGGGATTGTCGAAATCCTTGCCCATGAGGATGATACCGCCACGAGGACCGCGAAGGGTCTTGTGAGTCGTACTGGTCACGATGTGTGCGTACTTCACGGGATTGTCGAGCAAGCCTGCAGCAATAAGGCCTGCGGGATGCGCCATATCAATCATCAGGAGAGCTCCCACCTCGTCGGCAATCTTGCGCATACGGGCATAGTCCCATTCGCGGCTGTAAGCCGAGCCGCCACCGATGATGAGTTTGGGCTTGTGTTGGAGAGCAAGCTGCTCCATCTCGTCGTAATCCACACGACCTGTCTCCTTCTTGAGGTTGTAGCCGATGGGCTTGTAGATGATGCCGCTGGTGTTGACCAGAGAACCGTGACTGAGATGCCCACCGTGATCGAGGTTGAGGCCCATAAAGGTATCGCCCGGATTGAGGCAAGCCAGGAAAACGGCTGCATTTGCCTGAGCGCCGGAATGCGGCTGAACGTTAGCATACTCAGCGCCGAAGAGCTCGCAAATGCGATCGATGGCGAGCTGCTCCACCTCATCGACCACCTGACAACCGCCATAATAGCGTTTGCCGGGATAGCCTTCGGCATATTTGTTGGTCAGGCAAGAGCCCATTGCCGCCATAACCTGGTCGCTGACGTAGTTTTCTGATGCGATGAGTTCGATGCCTCTGCGCTGTCGCTGGTTCTCCTTCTCGATGAGGGAGAAGATGGTTGAATCCTGTTTCATATCTTATACTAGTTTTACTTCTGACAAATTTATTTCCCTGTTGCAATAGTGGCACTGGAGGGTGCCGCGTTCCTTGCCGAGGAAGTGGAAACGGGTCTGCATAGGCTCGTTGTTGGTAATGCACTTGTGATTGTCACAACGCACAATACCAATTAATTCCTCGGGCATTCGCACTTCCTTCTTCTCCACTACGTCATAGTCGCGAATGACGCTGAGCGTGACGTTGGGCGCTACAACTGAAAGCTGGTTGATTTCATCGTCGGAGAAGAATTTGTCGGCTATCTTGATGATGCTCTTGTGCCCCATTTTCTTGCTCTTCAGGTTGTAACCAATGGTAACAGCGGAGCGCTCACCCTCGAGGTGGAGCAGGCTGATAACCTGAAAGAGCTTGCCGGATGGTATGTGGTCGATGACTGTTCCGTTCTGGAGGGCAGCCACCTGCATTTCTTGTCGTTTCATAGTATTTTTTTATCGTTGATAATATCGTCGAGTGTAATGCCGAGCGTGTCGCAAAGGATTGCCTGGCGTGCATAGAGTCCGTTCCGGGCCTGCTGGAAGTAGTAGGCATAGGGCGTGTCGTCAATGCTGTACTCAATTTCGTTCACTCTGGGAAGCGGATGCAGGATCTTCATGTTAGGCTTTGCCTTCGAGAGCATAGCACGCTTCAACAGGTAGCGGTCTTTAACGCGTTCGTATTCGTCGAGGTCGGTAAAGCGCTCGCGCTGTACGCGCGTCATATATAAGATGTCTGCTCCAGCGATGGTGTCTGCGTCAAAGTCCTGATGCTCCACGAACTTGATGCCATTCTCGCGGCAGTACATCTTGTAGTGCTCGGGCATAGCCAGTTCGTCGGGCGCGATGAAATGGAAGGTCGGCGAGAAATGGCGCATAGCCGTGAGGAGGCTGTGCACTGTGCGACCGTATTTGAGGTCACCCACAAGATAGATGTTCAGGTTCTCGAGAGTACCTTGAGTCTGATTGATAGTATAAAGGTCGAGCATCGTCTGGCTGGGATGCTGGTTGGCGCCGTCGCCGGCATTGACGATGGGCACAGGCGACACCTCGCTGGCATACTGGGCAGCGCCCTCCAGATGGTGACGCATGACGATGATGTCGGCATAGTTCGACACCATCATAATCGTGTCCTTAAGCGTTTCGCCCTTCGTACCACTGGTCACCTTAGGATCGGCAAAGCCGATGACTTTTGCACCAAGACGATTGGCTGCAGTCTCAAAGCTGAGACGTGTACGGGTACTGGGTTCAAAGAACAAAGTGGCGACGATACGCCCCTCAAGTAGGCGACGATTCGGGTGTTTCTCAAACTCCTGCGCCATACGGATGAGGTACTCAAGCTTTTGGCGAGAATGATGAGCTATGGTCACAAGACTTCTATTTTCCATTGCTTCACGTTTTTCAGCTGCAAAGATAAGAATAAAAGTTGAAAGATGAGAGTTGAAAGATGAAAGTTATTTCTTCTTTCTATAATTTTTCACTTTTCACTTTTCATTTTTTAATTTTCTTCGTACCTTTGTAGTCTTAAAAAGACATTTCTGATGAGAAAGAAACTGTTCATCTTCCTTTGGACGTGTTACATACTAGGCGTAATCGCCATTGGCGTCATATTCTATGGCATCTTCACAGGTGCTATCGGCTACATGCCCAACATCCAACAGTTGCAGAACCCTGTCAACAAGTTTGCCACGCAGGTCTTCTCGGCCGACGGCAAACAATTGGGCACCTGGAGTTACAGCAGTGCCAATCGCGTCTTCGCCGACTTCAACGAACTGCCACCAGCCCTTGTTCAAGCACTTATCGCTACCGAAGATGTGCGTTTCTACGAACACAATGGTATCGACTTCTGGGCACTGGTGCGAGCTATCGTAAAGCGCGGTGTACTACAGCAGAAGAGTGCAGGCGGCGGTAGTACCATCACACAGCAGTTGGCCAAGCAGCTCTACTCCGAAAAAGCTGCCACAACGCAGGAACGTCTCTTGCAGAAACCCATCGAATGGGTTATCGCCCTGAAACTGGAGCGCTTCTACACGAAGGAGGAAATCATCGGCATGTATTTCAACTACTTCGACTTCCTGCACAATGCTGTCGGCATCAAGACGGCCGCACAGACTTATTTCGGCACAGATCCGATGTCGCTCGACACCTGCCAATGTGCCTTGCTTGTAGGCATGTGCAAAAATCCCAGCTACTTCAATCCCGTCCGCCAGCCGGAGCGTTGTCTGGAACGTCGCAACATCGTACTGAAGCAGATGGAGAAAGCGGGGTTCCTGACCTCAGACCAACGTGAGGATTTGCGCAATCGCCCGTTGGGACTCAATTTCCACCGCGTCAGCCACAAGGAAGGACACGCCACCTATCTGCGTGACTACCTGCGCCAGATTCTCATGGCCAAGAAGCCCGTCCGTAGTGACTATCCTTCATGGCAGAAACAGAAATTCTACGAAGATTCACTGTCTTGGGTACAAGACCCTCTCTACGGCTGGTGCAACAAGAACATGAACCACGAAGGGCGCCCCTATAACATCTACACCGACGGTCTGAGAGTTTATACCACCCTGGACAGCCGTATGCAGGAATACGCCGAAGAAGCCGTTGCAAGGCACGTCACCGGCGAGTTGCAACCCCAATTCGACAAGGAGCAGTCCAAAAACAAGAACGCGCCCTATGCTTCTGCCATCTCGGCGGACAAAGCCCGTGCCGACCTAGCACGCGCAAAGCGCCAATGCAGCCGTTACCTCGAAATGAAGAAAGCCGGTTACTCCGATGCAGAAATCGACGATGCCTTCTCCAAACCTATCGAAATGACGGTGTATTCCCTTCGCGGAGACATCGATACCGTCATGTCGCCCCTGGACAGCATCCGCTACTACAAGTCCTTCCTCCGCACAGGTTTTATGTGCATGGAGGCAGAGACCGGACATGTAAAAGCCTACATCGGCGGTGTTGACTACAGCCACTTCCAGTACGACATGTGCACACAGGGCAAGCGTCAGGTCGGCTCCACAATCAAGCCCTATCTCTATTCCTTGGCAATGGAGAACGGATGGACGCCCTGCGACGAAGCACCCAATGTACAGCAGTCCTACATTGTAGCAGGAAACCAGCTATGGACGCCACGCAATGGCAGCCGGGCACGCTACGGCGAGATGGTAACGCTCAAATGGGGACTGGCTATGAGTAACAACTGGATTTCTGCCTGGCTGCTCAGCCAACTTAGTCCCGAATTGTTTGTCAAGCTTTTGCACGATTTCGGTATTCAGAATCAGGACATTGTACCATCGCTATCGCTATGCCTCGGTCCCTGCGATATTTCGGTGGCCGAGATGGTGGGAGCCTACTCCGCCTTCCCCGAGAAAGGTGTTCGCCGCTGTCCACTCTTTGTTACTCGCATTGAGGATAGCGACGGCAACGTCCTAACACAGTTCCAGTCAAGAGTCAAGGAGGTGATTTCGGAAGAGGCAGCCTACAAGATGATTATCATGATGCGCGGCGTTATCGACGGCGGTACAGGCAGCCGTATGCGTAACCGTTATAAGATAACTGCACCGATGGGCGGCAAGACGGGTACGACCAACGACAACAGCGACGGGTGGTTTGTAGGCTACACACCACGCCTCTGCTTTGGAGCCTGGGTTGGCGGCGATGAGCGTGATGTCCATTTCGCCAGTATGGCATTGGGACAAGGTGCAAATTCTGCTCTCCCCATTTGCGCCTATTTCCTCCAGAAAGTTTATGCTGATACACGCCTGGGCTATAGTCAAACGGAGAATTTCGATATTCCAAGCTATTTTGACCCCTGCAAGAGCGTCATCGATGAGGACGAAGGGAGTTCCGATGGTGAAGAAGAATTGATTGGTTACGACATAAGTGAATGAACTCAAGGCACGCTGCTTGACATAAATCAACAAAAGTGACCTTCAGCTCATTTTTTCCTTCATTCATTCTTTTCATTTCACATTTTCATCGTACCTTTGCAGTGCAAAAAGAAAAAAACAAGAAATAATAGGTTAGTTATAATAAATAAGTGTTTAGGTAGAAAGATTTGTTTGAAGGTTAATAATAGTTGTTAGTTTTAGTTTTTGGAGAAGCCATCCGTGAGGACGCTTCTTTTTTTTGTCCCTACGCGAAAGCAAAAGGGTACAAAATGCCAATCCCCTGCCAGCAAGTTCGCCAGCAGGGGATTAGCATTTTTAGCAGAAGGGAAAGACTATTCTTCTTCTATTTGTGTTTCGATATCGTCATTCAATGGGAAAGGAAGCGGTTCGAAGTTCTTCACGTTGTACATACGTAACATTTCATCCGAGGGATTCACATCCAGATAATACTTCGGCGTGAAATTGGGCACGACATAGCCTCCAAGGTTCTCCTTCTTGTACTCTGCCATCTGCGCACCTGCGTAAACAAGACGGAAGTCAATGGTCTTCAGAATCTCGCGCTTGTTGGGAATCTCCAATTTGCCATCCTGCTTTTTATTGTACTTGCCGGCATGTCCCCAAGGATTGCGCATCACGAACTTATAGTTGGCACCTTCATCGGGATACATCATCGTGAAAGCGTGGCCTGTGACAGTCTTCATCTCCGGATCTCCGCAGACAAGGTCGCCCACATTGAAGCCGCCAACACTAATCATGCCATGACTCAAGGCGTAGTCGACGAGGAGGTCGAACTCGGAGTTATAAAGTTTGTCGGGACTGAAACTGTAGCTTGCACCGTTGCCCGTGAAAGGAGGTGCAGCATGCTCGGTGCCGATACCGCCAATTCTGTTGCACTTGAACCGGGTTTCCCATTTCATCAGCGCTTTCTCCATGATTGTTGCCCAAGTGTACTTGTTATTCTTGCCGGAAACTTGGTAAATGTCATCATCGGACTTGCAGAGTATTTTGTTATCAACGACAACATCAACAGGATTGCCCTTCGGGTCGAACATGTGAACCGTATAGTTGTTACCATCCTGCTCGATAATTGTCTTAATCCATTCGGGATATATATAGGCGAATGATGCAAAGACGGCACACATACAGCAGTCTCCGATGCCGTGCTGGTTGACGTCAGCAGGTTCAGGAGAGCCAAAGGGATACAGAGTGATTGTCTGGGCTCTCCATGATCTGCTGCTACCCAGGTCGTGCCAACTGGCATCGGGCTGGTTATTGGGATTGGCCAACCAAGCCTTATCCGCATCGGTAGCGGCAGGATAGTTGTCGAAGTGCTTGCCCATGGGTGTAACATCAGAAGCCGTAGCACCACCCTTGATGTTGGCAGCCCACAATTTGTCCGCATCAGTATAAATTGTGGAACGTGTGGGGTAAGCGACAAACTCGGCCAGTATTGCTGCATCCTTAGATTTGTAGAAATAGAAACGGCTCGTCCCCTGCTTGAGCAGAAGGAGGTCACCCTCGATGGCAACAATCTGGTAGGTAAGTTTGGTTGTAGAACCTTCCTTGATAGCAGTAAAGGTCTGACCTTCTGCACCACCGGCCTCTGTATAGGTCAAATCATAGACCGTCTCTCCAGACGATTTTATCCACTTCATCTTGGGGCCCGCGGTAAACACCAAGGTCTCAGCACCGTCATAATGGGTTTTGGTACCCGAACCATTGTTCCCCACCTTCCATCCCAAATACCAGACGCCATCCAGTTCGCCGGGATTAGCTCCCTGCACGATTTCCATATAATCGATGTCATCCAATGTGCAGGATACAATACTTTTGTCCTTAAGCATAATATCCAAGCGCAACTGCTGTGCCATTGCTACTGAGCAGAGAGCCAACAAAAGCAGCACAATGCTCAAGATACGATTTGTTCTCATCTTAATTACCTTTTGTTTCATTTTACATTTGCAATGCAAATATACAAAGAAATGAAAAATGAAGAATAAAGAATATATAATATTATTTATTATTTTCTTAATAATGATTTCTCTTGTCGCTGTCGGACAGCCTCGAACAGCAAGATGGCAGCGCTAACAGAAACGTTGAGGGAGTCAAGATGACCAAGCATCGGGATGCGAATATGTGCATCGGCTGCCTGACGCCATTGCTCAGTCAGGCCTGTAGCTTCCGTCCCCATCACAATCGCAGTGGGACCAGTCATCGGAGTGTCATAGTAGAGGTTTGAATCCTGTAGTTGTGCTGTAAGTATTTGGATACCTTTTTCTTTGCAAAAAGCAATACACTCTTCTGTGCTACATGCCACACAGGGGACTGTGAAAAGGGCTCCGACAGCAGAGCGAATGAGATTGGGATTGTAAAGGTCCGTAAGAGGATCGCAAACCACCACCACATCCGCTCCTGCTGCATCGGCACTACGCAGAACAGCACCCAGATTGCCTGGTTTCTCCACACTTTCCAGCACCACAATGAGCGGCGATTCAGAGAGTTGCAAGTCTCCAAGCCTTATCTGTCGAGTTTCCACAACAGCCACGATACCTTCGGTGCCACTCCGATAGGCGATACGTTCATAAACATTAGAAGCAACAGGAATGACCTCCGTTCCTTGTGGAAAATCGAAAGGAGAACCAGCGATCTCCGGACAAACGAAAGCTGTGCGCAACGTGAAGCCTGCAGCAAGGCAGTGCTCCACTTCGCGACGTCCTTCTACAACGAAGAGACCGTCTGCCCTACGCTGTGCCGACTTCTGCTGAAGCAGCAACAGATGTTTGACACGTGGATTCTGGGTACTTGATAACATTACTTCATTCTTCCTGTATAAGCATCGATTCCGGAAGTATCTATCGTCTCTGAAAAGAACTTCTCGGCAGCTTTGTCCCATACGCTCTTCCAAGGCTGACCGCCATTAACCTGCACTACCCACAGTTTGAGTTGCTTCTTGTGCCAATTGACCATGCAATTGGTACCCCATGCACCTCCGTGACCGAACCACTCATTATCTCCATCTTTCTTCGGCGCATTCAAACCGAGTGAATAGCCACCCAAATTGTCAGGCCGAGTGGTTTGGGCCAGGATGGACTTCACAGTTTCTTCCTTCAGAATTCGTACGCCGTTGTCACCCACGCCCAGATTCATCAGCATCTTATAGAACTTCAACTGGTCGTTGGCGGTAGTCCAAAGGCCTGCTCCAGCAGAGGCAAACACATGTCCGTCGTTATATGGGCGTTGTTCCCATCCATTTTCCAAACGATATATAGCAGGCTGACCCTCCTTTACGTCGTACATCTCAATCTGCTTCTTTAACTGCTTGTCGGTGGGCCAGAACCAAGTAGACTTCATTCCCAATGGGTCAAGGACTTCTTTCTTCAGGTAGTTTTCCCATTTCATACCCGTGATGACCTCTACGATAGCACCACCGATATCGATACCTGTATTGGAATACATATCTTTTGTTCCAGGCTCGAACATGATGGGAGAGCCGGCAGCGATGCTAGCAACCTGACGAAGAGGCGCACCTCCAGACCATCCGCCACCACGTACATCACTACGCTTGGCGCTGCACTCAAAGGGGAAACCGCCCGTATGGTTTAACACCATACGAACCGTCAGGACATTTTGCGCTTTGTGGAGGGTCTTCAACCCGTCCTTTTCGCTGTCTTGAACCCACAAGTCCCTGAACTCAGGCAGATATTTTGAAACAGGATCGTCGAGGGAAAGTTTACCTTCTTCAACCAACTTAGCAATGGTCACACCACAAAATCCCTTTGTCTGAGAACATTGCATAAAGACATTGTCCAAACGAATGGGACGTTTCTTGGCAACATCGGCATAGCCAATGCAGCAGACCTCCTGTACACCGTCATTGTATAAGATGCTGATTGCACCTGGCAGTTCGCCGCGGTCAACATAGGGTTGCAGCGCCTCGCGAGCGTAGGTAGTCTTAGAATCAGTAACTTTTTTTTGAGCCGTTGCAGTTAGGCAAAACGAGATTGCCAAAAGGAATAATAGTTTTTTCATAGTGATATAAAATTATAGTGATTTTTTTGCAAAATTAATCTCGAGCTACTGTCTTCAGGACCTTAGCCGGGTTTCCTGCGGCCACACTGTAGGGAGGAATATCATGAGTGACTATAGAACCTGCGCCTATTACGCTGTGGTCGCCGATGGTTACGCCAGGCATTACACAGCAGTTCTCGCCTAGATGTACATATGCGCCAATCTTGACTGGACCTTTGGAATACAATGGTCGGTGACGCGGTGGCAGGCCTAGTTGTTCATAGGACACATCGCCATGTGTATGGTCGGTGATATAGACACGCTGTCCCATTGTGGTCCATTCACCAATTTCAACCTTTTCGATACAGGCGATACGACAGTATGGGGCAACGACGACATTATCTGCAAGGATAATCTGTGGTGTGAACTCCTGGCCGCAATTTTCCCACCGATAAACTGCAAGAAGACTAGCACTGCGTCCCAATGACACTTTTTTCCCCAACCGGATATATTTACCTCCTATGAAATATACAGGCAAGCTGTCGATTATCAAATCCTCTGCCCCGACAAAGAAGTGCTTGAGATAGGCGGCATAACACTTATTCCGCAAATCTTGCCATATGAGCACAATCCGTTCGGGAAGCAATCTGCCCCATAGCGATGCAACAGCTATGATTGGCTTGAAAATCAATTCCTTTTTCCCCATTATTTTATTTTCAGTTTCTTTAGTATGAGAAGTCTTTCATCACTTTGTATTCCTACCGCTGAAACGACAGCGACAAGCCATAGTTCTGCAAGAGCACAAGCCCCGACAGCGGTCCATATACTATTGACGTGCTGGAAAAGCAGCAACAGCGGACCTATAACCAGTACTGATACCAGCAGAACACGGACAAGCACCTGACGGCAGAATTCCATTATTCCCAACCCCAACAGTTCTTTGCACAGTACCATACGAGCACATTGGGCAAGGATGGTCATTACCAACAACACAACAAACACTGTCTCAACCGGCATGGATAGACACTTGACGCACACCAATGCAACAGGTAGAGTCAATAACAGGATAGTACCGATGCATGTATGATATTTCCTGATTCGGCCAGTAGCTGCGGCAGCTACCATCATTGGATTGGCAATGGCATCTACCATCGACACCAATAGCATTAGACGCATGAAGGCCACAGCATGGTCCGGAACTATGCCAAGCCACAGTTTCAAAACCCATGGTGCAGCCAACAATAGAGGCACGGCAAAAAGCAATATCATCATATACGACAAGCGGGAGGAGCGCAGAACCAGCTGTTGCGTCTGGAAAACATCGCCTCTTGCGTACGTCTTGGTAATCTGAGGGTTAATCGCCATTTGGAAACTGGCGACAAATTGTGTTACAGCCATTTGCACCTGAAACGCCACGCCACGCGCCGCATTCACCGCAGGACCGCCAACACTATTGAGGACAAGATTCAGACCTTGTGTGTTGCAAGCAATAGAGGCATTCCCAAACGTGCTCCAGCCCGCAAAAGATAACATCTCCCGCACAATACTCCTGTTACGGCAAAAACGGAACCGGAGCTGGGGAAAAGCTCGATTACAATATATGCCATAAGTAATACGCGTAATGGCAGCTACACAAAGCATTAATAGAGCATACGGCACCAGGCGTTTGCCCTCAGCAAAAAAACAGAGAGCCGATGCGGCGCCCAACTTCAACAAGACATCCATTACTGTGATTCCTGCAAATGCTGTCATATGTTCGTATGCAATAATCGTAGCATTGTATGGTATGCTGATAATCAACAGCATACCAATCACCAGGGAGCACTGATAGCAAACAACTACAGACCAAAGCATCTCGGGCGGAAAGACCAATTGGGTCAATACGTACCATAAACCCACTGTCTCACCGAGAAACAGAACGAGCAATGCCATAAGCGCATGTATGCTGATACTGACCGAATAAACATCGTTCAAATAGGTCATGTTTCCTCGACCCAAAGCAACGGTAATAAAGCGTTGGGTGCAGGTGGTCAGACTGTTGTTCAGAAAACTTAACATGACGACAATGCCCGCAACGACATCATATATGCCGTAATCCTGAACTCCAAGCATGCGTAGCACTATCCTGGAGGTATACAGGAACACCAGCATCTGGAAAGCCATTCTGAAATACAATACTATTGTATTCTTAGCTAGTCGGCTATTGCTACCTTGGTCCATTCCATAAATTAAAATGAAGAATGAAGAAGCAACGCTCGACAGCCGAGGGGAAAGTCAATGGAAAATTTGCTACCGCTGTACTATTTGCAAGGGGATTCTTCACTCTTCACTTTTCACTTATCGTTGTGGAGCTGGAGGGGATTGAACCCTCGTCCAAACAGGGACGTCCTGTGCTTTCTACACGCTTATTCCAGCCTTTGTTTTTCGTGCAGCAACAAGACCTGGACCACCAATCACTGCCTTAGTCTCTATAAGCTTCATCCCTGGATAGAGACGTCTCCAAGAACTATTTCCGATTTTCCTGCACCGCTTGACCAGACGCTTCGGAACAACAGCTTCTGAGCGATGTCTCGTCTCAACACCTAGTGCTGAGATAAAGCCAGTAACCTACTGTACTTCGGTTAGGCAGCGAGAGCGTAAGTGTTTTCGCCAATTAATTTCTGGTAATCAGAGATTATAGAGAGCGCCTACCAACTCTCTGCGTGCTTACACAACACCTCATCCTGCTGTCAAATCCAGTCAGCCCCGATGTGACGTGTATTGTCTATTCGGGCGCAAAGATACAAAGAATATCGGGATTTGCAAAATTATTCTGTTTTTTTTCATTTCCTGGCAGGGAATACAATAAATGTATGGTCGCGCGCGTTATATAATATATAAAATTTATGTACCTTTGCACCACATTTGCCCTAACGGGCTTGATTTTGAGCCAAAGAAAATAATAAAACACAACAATAAATGAAGAAATTTTTATTTGCACTGATGCTTGCTCTGTTTGCTGCAAGTCAGGTATCAGCACAGATGACCGACGAGGAAATTGTAGAATTCGTTCAGGAGGAACACGAAGCGGGCAAGAGTCAGCAAGCTATTCTTATGGACCTTAGAAGAAAGGGAGTGAAGACGGAACAGTTGCTCCGCCTGAAGGAACAATATGAAGCAGCTCAAGCCAGCGCTAGTACCAGCACAACAGGCAGCACCACCTCAACTGCTGTAGGTGACCGTGTCCGCAAATCGAATGGTGACACACAATCAAAATCGGATGATGATGTTGATGTCGATGTCGTCGCGAATGTAGCAACGGCTACCAAGCAGATTTTCGGTCACGACATTTTCCGAAGCGACAAGTTGTCCTTCGAACCGAACATGAACATCGCGACGCCTGCCAGTTATGTTCTAGGGCCAGGAGACGAGGTAATAATTGATGTCTATGGTACATCGCAGAGCAGTAAGAAATATGCAGTATCGCCTGAAGGCACTATCATTGTTGAGAAGATAGGTCCTGTAGCAGTTGCAGGCTTGACTGTTGACCAAGCCCAGACAAAAGTTAGCAGCAAAATGGGACAGCACTATCAAGGCTCAAGCATTAAGCTGACTATCGGACAGACCCGTACGGTTGTTGTCAACGTATTGGGAGAAGTTGTTAACCCTGGCACATATACGCTATCAGCATTCTCTACCGTCTTCAATGCATTGTATCTGGCTGGCGGTATTACCGAGATAGGAACCTTGCGAAACATCAAGGTGAGTCGCGGCGGAAAGATTATATCCAAAATTGACGTCTATGACTACATCATCAATGGCAAGCTGACCGGCAACATCCTGCTGCAGGACAATGATGCCATCATCGTAGGTGCATACGATGCCCTCGTATATATTCAAGGTGCCATCAAACGTTCTATGTACTACGAGATGAAGGAAGGGGAGTCACTGAAGTCCCTGCTGGAATATGCAGGCGGTTTCCAGAGTATTGCCAACAAAAACGTTGTTAGTGTTGAGCGCAAAACCAACGAGGGTCTTACCGTACATTCCGTCGATGAATGGGACTTCGCTAATTTCAGCATTCAGGATGGCGACGTCGTGGGCGTCAAGAATATTATAGGAAGGTATCAGAACATGGTCGAGGTAAGCGGTTCCGTCTTCTACCCCGGACACTACGCCCTTTCCAATGATTGCAACAGTGTTCGCACTCTGATACAGAAAGCCGGCGGAGTGAAAGAAGATGCATTTACAAATCTCGCTGTACTTTTCCGCATGAACGAAAACCGCACTCGTAGGGCGATGAGTATCAACCTGGCAGGAATTCTGGAGGAAACCGCTCCTGATATAATTCTGGAAAATGAGGACTCATTGGCAATTGCATCCGACGAAGAGACTTTCAAAGCTCGCAAATACTATATCTATGGTCCCGTCTCGACCCCCGGCGAATACACATACGTCGAAAACATGACATTGGAGGATGCAATCGTAGCAGCAGGAGGACTGAAAGAAGAAGCCCTGCTAAGCAATATCGAAATTGCTCGCAGGCTGCAATACACAGAAGAACGAGACCCAACATACAATAAAAAAGCTGAAGTCTATACCTTTAATGTTGAAGACGGACTCGTAGCTAAAGACGGACAGGATTTCGTTCTGAAACCTTTTGATGTTATTACTATCAAGAGAAATCCCGAATATGCCGATGTGTCTGTCGTTTATATAGGCGGCGAAGTCAGATATCCTGGTAACTATAGCCTCAAGAGTAGGAATGACCGCCTGAGTGACCTGATAGAACGTGCCGGCGGTCTCACAAATGCAGGATTCGCCGGAGGGGCGCGTTTCTCGCGAGCCCTGACATCTTTCGAGAAAGAGCGTGCCATCCAGTTATTGGAAATAGCTCACAGCGGTGACACAATAGATATTAGTAAAATTGAAATCAAAGACAGATATGCTGTCGGCATTGACTTGCCCGGAGCAATGAAGAAACCAGGTAGCACCAAGGATGTCATTCTGCGTAACGGCGACCATATTATAATTCCCCCGTTCGACAATACTGTCCGCATTAGCGGAGAGGTGCTGTATCCCAACACTGTGCCATTCGTCGAGGACAAATCTGCCTCATACTACATCAACCAGGCAGGTGGTGCCAGCAACAAAGGACTTCGCAGCAAAGCATTTATTATTTACGCCAACGGACAGGTGACCCGTATAAATCATGGTCGCGTCCAACCCGGTTGCGAGATTGTGGTGCCCACAAAACCCGACAAACAGACAGACTCCCAGAAGACTTCCATGATTCTGGCAGGTGTTAGCACACTCTCTACAATTGGTGCCGTTCTCATCAGTGCATTAAGACGATAACCAATAGCCAATAACCTTTTGACTTACCAACCGAAAAGATATGGAAGACAAGAAAGACAACATACTGGACCTGACGGTAATCGTACCGATGCTGCTGAAACGATGGAAACTGTATGCCCTGTGCATCGCCGGAGTCATCGTATTCTCACTGGTTTTCGTATTTACCATTCCCCGTTATTACGCCTGCAAGGTAATGCTGGCACCAGAAGCAACAAATAACAACAATGGCCTGAATTCACTGATGAATTCATTTGGTCTAGGCGACATGGAGACGACAGACGATGCCATCTCTCCCAAACTCTATCCGGACCTGATGACGTCCAACGACTTCATCGTGTCCATGTTCCCTGTGGAGATTACGACAAAGGACGGCGAGCTGACCACAACCTACTATGACTACCTGTTGCACTACAACAAGAATTCCTGGTATGGAGAACTTCTAGGAAACTTGGCAGAAACGCTAAAGTCAAAAGACAACGACAAGTGCATTTCCGAGTTGAAGGGAAAAACCTTTCCAACCGCCTTTCTTTTGACCGATGAGCAGCACGATATTGCAAACCTTATCACCAACAAGATCCAATACGATTACGACAAGAAGACTGGTGTTATTTCTGTCACAGTAAAAGACCAGGATCCACTGGTGTGTGCACTGATTGCAGATACAGTCAGCAGCAGGCTGCAGGACTTCATTATGGACTATCGTACCAAAAAGGCGCGCAACGACTTGGAGTATGCACAGCGTATCTATGCCCAGACCAAGGCGGATTACGAAGAAAGCAACGAACGGTATGTTGCCGCTGTGGATGCCAACTGGGATATCGTGAATGAAACGGCCAAGGCGCGACTGGAGGCATTGTCAAACGAGAAGACCCTAAAATACCAGACTTTCTCGACCGTAACACAGAAGCTGGAGGGTGCCAAAGCGAAACTGCAGGAAGCGACTCCCGTAATTACCGTACTGCAAGGCTCGTCTGTTCCCCAGAAGCCAGCCGGTCCAAAGCGCTTGATCATTACATTGGTTCTTATGTTCCTGGCCTGCTTTGTTTGCACAGCCTATCTCATTGTCAAGAGCAAAGAAGCATAATCTCGGTTAATGAACGTACTTCTTCTGTCCCTATTTACTATTGTTGTGGTTCTCGCTTTTATGGAGGACTACATGCTTTCATGGCAGAAGATTCTTGTCTTAGTTACTCTCGGCATTGCAATGATTTGCATTGCAACATTCAAGCCCATGACAACTGCTGATGCCGGAACATACGAATATTACTTCTACTTCAACGACGATGACATTATTGAACTGGCTACTGAGCCGACTTATATCCACTTAAGTCGGCTGGTCTTGTCTATGGGGGGAGAAGTTATTGTCATGTTCTTTATCTATGCTGCGTTAGCCATACCTCTGAAACTGGCAGCTCTGTGGAAGTGCACGCCGTATATCTTCACGGCAATGATAGTTTACATAGGTATCTACTACCCTATGCATGATGTTGTTCAAATACGTTGTGGTGTTGCTACGGCTTTTCTGCTATGGGCATTAGTTCCATTAGCCCAAAAACAATACTTGAAAGCAACAGGGCTGATGCTAGTGGCCACATCGTTTCACTACTCAAGCCTTGCCTTTCTGCCGGTACTGCTCATCGGCAACATACCAGTGGGCAAGTACTGGAAGTATGCTTTGGGAGCAACTATTCCGATTTGTCTGACATTATATTTTCTGAATTTTGACGCATTATCCCTGTTACCAAGCTCTGTAATTGAAGGTAAAATGGACTTATACAAAGAGATGAGTGATACTGGAAATTGGGACATGTATGTGCCCTATAAGCAATTGACATTCCTTTCTGAATTCATATTACTCTATGTGTTCCTCTTTTTCTACGACACGATTGAAAAGTACTGCATTTATGCTCCGATTCTTGTCAAGATTCTTGTCATAGAGATGGTGTTCATCACATTGTTCACTGAAATCCCTGTCCTTGGCGGACGCCTGCATGACTTATTTGGCATGTTTAATGCCGTAGCCTTTACTTGCTGCTTATATTGCATCAAGCCACGCTATGTAGCCAGAATAGGCATTACTGTTTTCTCACTCGGCTATTATTTGATACAAATGTTTGATGAAATGTATTTCAAATAATACTCTCTAAAAATACTGCCACAATGAAAAATATATTTATTTGCATACTAACTATTTTGTCATTGAATTCTATTGCTGGAGAACCGCCAGAATTTCCCATTATTGCAGACATACTCCATACGGAATTATACGATGCAGAGCACTTTCGCGACATTCACAAAGCAGGGTTCAATGCATGTCTTTGTCGATGCAATACAAACGAGGAAATTAAGAATGTACTGGAAGTAGCCAGGCCACATGGCATAAAACTAATTATTTTCAGTCATTCCATAATGAGACGTCCGCAAGACATTGTGCCCTCCATCAAAGACCATCCCTCCATGTGGCAATATTACCTGGCGGACGAGCCTACGATGAAAAGGAAGGAAGAACTACAAGAGATACAACAACGGATTACTCGCTACGATAAGGATGCCAAATGCTACATCAACCTATTACCCAATTCTGGGACGCAAGTACTTCAGACCATCGGTGTTAAAACATACCCAGAGTACCTTCAAGCCTTCAGTACTGTCAAACAGCCACAAATCTCCTATGATTTCTACCCCGTGCAAGGCAAGGTGGTAAGAAGCGACAAGTGGTACCCCATCCTGGAGAATATCCGTAGCGAGAGCCTGCGCACGGGTCGCCCATTCTGGGCATACGTGCTATGCGTTCCCCATCACATTTACCCGATGCCCACGATAGGACATCTGCGACTGCAATGCTACATCAACCTGGCTTACGGTGCTCAGGGAATACAATACTTCTCCTACTCAACGCCAGCGCCATACGATGTGTTCGATTTCCACGACGGACCGTTGTTGCGCGACGGCTCGAAGGGCTGCACATACGACTTGGTCAAGAAGATGAATGCCGAGCTGAAACCCGTCGCAAGTCTCTTCTGGAAAAGCACGGTGACAGGTATCGAGCATCGCAAGTACAGGAATGGCGATGTACTCGTCTCGCATTTCCAGAAAGAAGGCAAGCGCTACACCTGTTTCGTCAATAAGAGCGCCGAGAATGACGTCACCGTCATCCTGCGCCCCAGCGACTATGAGGCACGGATACGGAAGGACCTGACCATCGAAAACGTAAATCCGTTCTATGTGCTCTCCGCCGGAGACATAGTGATACTGAAGGAAAAATGAGTTGCGTCGTCGTCATACCAATATATAAGAATGTACCCGCGCGCGTGGAGAGAGAATCCATTCGCCAGACATTCCGCATCCTGGGCAAACATGATATTGTGTTCGTCACACACAAGGACTGCCAGCTGGACGAATACGAGAAGATTGTCACGAGCGAACAGGGCGTACTGCGCACCGAACTCTTCGACAAGGGCTATTTTGATTCGACAGCGCATTACAGCAACCTGTGCTTCCTGGAGAATTTCTACCTGCGCTTCCAGCAGTATGACTACATGCTTATCTGCCAACCCGATGCATGGGTCTTCCGCGACGAACTGGACTATTGGTGCCAGAAAGGCTACGACTTCATCGGGGCGCCGATATATTTTCCTTATAGCAAACAGAAATTTACGCGTATATTCTACGGAGTCGGCAACGGCGGCTTTAGCTTGAGAAGGATATCTCACTGTTTGAATATTATTAGAGCCGACCAGCACAGGATATTCCTCAAACCAGGCATTCTTGCCAAGATATACTGGTACGGATTCCTATATAACGAAGACTACACAAGAAACGTCATTAAACGGCTGGGGGTGCTTCCGCTGTTCATCGCCAAAGTATTTGGCTTCCGCAACACCATCGCACAGTTCCGTAAAACTGACTGCGAGGAGGATGCCATCCTTTCCTTCTGGGCACACAATGCATGGGGACTGACCTGTCGTGTACCTGGTGAACTGGAGGCTGCACGCTTCTCTATGGAGGTAAACCCAGAATACCTTTATAACAAGATTGGTCGTTGCTTGCCCTTCGGCTGTCATGCCTTTGAGAAATGGGAATACGAGAGCTTCTGGAAAAACCACATCCAATTTTGCTCCGCGACTACAATCGCGCCTTTGTACTAAAGAATCAAAGAATATATAATTTTTGAATTTTGACTAAGTTTTCCATCATAACGGTTTGCTACAATGCCTCAGCCACCATCCAGGAGACAATAGCTTCTGTCCTCGGCCAGACATACCAAGAGTTTGAGTATATTGTGGTTGACGGCAAGAGTTCGGACGGGACAGTAGAGATTCTGCAAAGCATTGCCGACGAGCGGCTGTCGTTTATCTCCGAGAAGGATTCCGGCATCTACAATGCGATGAACAAGGGACTGAAGACGGCTAGCGGAGAATACCTGATATTCCTAGGGGCTGATGACACGTTCTACAACGATTGTGTATTGGAGAAAGTTGCAGCCAAGCTGACAGACAGCGATGATGTCATATATGGCGATGTCATGCTCAAGAAGCGGCAAAAGCTGTATAACGGTGCTTTCACGCGCTGGACTTGGGGACATCGAAACATCAGCCACCAATGTATCTTTTACCCGAAGTCTGTCTATAGCAAATACCGGTACAACGAGATATTCAGGAGCGTGGCAGATTGGGATTACAATCTCCGTCTGCTGATTGATGGGATTCACTTTACCTACATCGGAGAGACCATCTGCCTCTTCAATGATGCAGACGGACTGAGTTCCAGCATCAAGGATCGCGACTTCATGAAGGTGCGTCGCAGGATGGTGTGCCGAGCCGTAGGCGTTCTTCCCTACTGCTGGGGCATTTTGCAGAGGGCGAAACGTAGATTACTGAATGAAAAGTACTGAACAAACATGATATCTGTCTGCATTGCAACATACAACGGAGAGAAATATTTGCGCCAGCAATTGGACAGCATTCTGGCTCAGATAGGCAAAGAGGACGAGATTGTCATTTCCGATGACAATTCCACGGATGGAACCTTGGAACTTATTCAGTCGTATGCAGATACTCGGATTCGCGTCCTGCATCATGATTCTTCAAAGATAACCACCTCATTCCCTCTCGACAAGCCTACGCACAACTTCGAAAATGCCATGATACATGCAAAAGGCGATATCATATTCCTTGCCGATCAGGACGATGTGTGGCTACCGGGGAAAGTCAGCAAAATGCTCCAAGCGCTCGAAAATACAGATATGGCGATGCACGACTGCATCATCGTTGATACAGAACTGAACCAACTGGCACCATCCTATTTCGATGCTGTGAACGCAACGACCAGTGCCTGGCGAAACGCCGTGAAGAGTACAGTCCTGGGATGCTGCATGGCCATGCGTCGGTGTGTCCTGGAGGCAGCCCTGCCTTTCCCTAAGACCGAAATTGCCCACGACCTTTGGCTCGCTATGGTGGCAGACCGCAAGTTCCGCTTCGCCCTGGTTCGGGAGTCGCTCCTCATGTACCGCAAACATGACAGAAGCATGACTACGGCAGGAAAGAAAAGCAAATACAGCCTCTGGTTCAAGATTTCCTATCGCCTGACCATCCTAAGGCACCTTTTAACTCTTAACTCTTAATTCTCAACTCTTGAACTCATAAACTTCTAAAATCATAAACTCGTCATCGTGACCATTCTACACATATCCAAATACTATTACCCCGATTTGGGCGGCATCGAGACCGTAGCCATGTATCTGGCCGAGGGGATGACGGCATACCGCAATGTAGTCATCTGCTTTGCTACCGACGGCATGTATAGCGAGGAAGATATACACGGCGTGAAAGTCTATCGCGTACCTGTGAACTTCTCGTTCATGAGTCAGGATGTGGCCTTCTCCTATCGTAAGATTCTCCGCCAGGTACTGCGGCAGGAATGCCCCGATGCCGTGCATGTGCATTGCCCCAATCCCTTTGTCTATCCGCTCGTCTGCTCGTGCGTCGGCAAAGAGACGAAGGTCGTGCTGCATTGGCACTCCGACATCTTGGCCAAAGGGCTGATGTACCATCTCATCAGGCCTTTCGAGGCTGCGATCCTCCGCCGGGCCGACGTCATTGTCTCCACCTCGCCCAACTATATCCCGGATTCCAAGCCCCTGCAGCGATATCCCGACAAGGTTCGCATTGCGCAGAACGGCCTTATTACCGAACGTTTCGACCTTCAGAGCGGTGACAGGAAGAAGATTCGTCAGATTCGCGAACGCTACAAGGGCAAGAAGATTGTATTTACCTGCGGACGTCATATCCCCTACAAGGGACTGGATAATCTCATCAAAGCGGATGCCTACATCCAGGGCAATTGTGTCATCCTGATTGGCGGTAAGGGGCCTATCGACAACGAGTTGAAAGCTATCCCCTGCTCAGACCGCGTGAAGTTCCTGGGTCGCCTTTTGGACGACACCTTGCGCCAGTATCTCCATGCCGCCGACATCTTTGCCTTCCCGTCGAACACCAAAGCCGAGGCTTTCGGCATCGCACTGGCCGAGGCGATGTACTGCAACTGCGCCCCCGTCAGCCATACCATCGAGGGCTCTGGTGTCAACTGGGTTTCCGTCGATAAAGAGACGGGCATCGTTGTGCCGCTGAATGACGTAAAGGGATTGGCAGAGGCCATCGATACCCTGATAGCCGACGATGACCTGCGCCTTCGCTATGCTGAGGCAGCAAGGCAGCGCATCATCGAGAATTTCACGAAGGAAAAAGCCGTTGCCGCAATGAATAGCATCTACGAGGAGGTATTGGCATAAAAAGTACCTCCGACACATTTCAGCTTTGCCAGCGCAGCAGGTCGCCGCATATTTCCTCCGCCCGTTTCACACGGTTCCATACCGTCTGTATCTTTGCATCCATCACCCGGGCTATCTGTATGGGCTTCAGGCCAATTTTCATCAGGCAAATCGTGTAGAGTAGGGGTTCGCGCAATTGTCCATGCATTCGTTCCTGAACGGTTTCCAGAAATCCAGGGTATAGGGTTTCTATCGCTACCATCAGTTCTTTCCACGAGCCCGCTTTCAGGATTGCCTGCCCCAGACTGACTTTGCGGAAATAGTCGATGATGTCTTCCGCCTTGTCTGTCGCATTATTCAAGAGAGCGATGCGCGTCAGTTCCTTGTTCACCATCGTCCTTTGCTCCAAATCTTTCAGAGCATTCTCAAACTGGACTTTAGATGCAGCTATTGTCTGTTCCGCATCGTTCAACTGTTGGCTCAATTGCTCTATCTCCTGCTTCTTCTGCTCCAGTTCTTGCGTTCGCCAGAGTATTTCTTCTTTTTTAGATTTAAGCAACTGGTCTTTGTCCACGATTTCTTCCATGAACTTCTTTCTCCTGAAACTATAGAACGCCACTAGTCCAAGAACGATACTGAGCAGGGAGAGTACCGATACGGTGGAGATGAAAATGATACGTTCATCTCGCTGCTTGATGGCTTCTTCGGCTTCTTTGTCGCGATGATAGATATACTCGTTTCTGGCTCTCTGTGTCTGTTCGAATGCGCGCTGGGCTATGATGGTGTCATTAGTTTCATACAGGCGGCATCCCCACTGTGCCGCTTGCCGGGAATCCCCCTTCTGCAAATAGCACCGCTGCAGGCCGGCAGAAGCCTCATATCTACCGACTATACTCTTCTCTTTGTCATAGTAGTTCTTGTAATGGAGTATCGCCGAGTCCGTATTGTTTGCTTTTTCATAGGACTGTGCTATGCATATCTCATAGTTATTTGGTCGCTGGTTTTCAGGCAATTGCTTTAATTGCAGTAACAAAGTGTCAATCTTTTCGTAATGATTGTATTTGGAATAGATAGCCATCATATACGACAGAACGCGACCATACTTTGGCGGGAAGCCCTCCTCACAGATCACCTTGTATGCCTGGTCGCAGTATTGGAGGCAATGCAGTGTGTCGTTCAGATGATGATACGCGGATGCCGCATCCATCAGGTAGCATCCCAGGTTCCGTCTGCTCTCTCCGTTGCCATTCTCCCCTCCTTTTGCTAGCTCCACCGCTTGCAGCGCCACATTCAGTTCCTCCTCATAATTGAGCCCGAGCATGTAGAGATACCTTAATTGCGAGAGGCTGTTTTGCCATATCACCGTATCTGCTGCCTTGCTTTGTTTTGCAATGTCAACAGCTGTGAGGAAATGGCTCACCGCCCTTGGATAGTCCTTTAGATCGCGGTAGGCGCTGCCCGCATAGTAGTAGGCACGCTCCTTGTCAACAGCGTTCTTTCGATTGGCAAAATATGTCAGGGCCTGTGTGGCAGAATCGGGGGAGGACGGAATGGCATCGCATTTGTCGCGCAAGCGAATCGTCAGCAGGTTGTATTTCTGCCGAACGTACTCGGAGGACTTCCGGACAGAGTCTCTCATCCTTCCTGCACGCATCTGGGCCTCCGACAGGGAGCGCTCGCACTGCTGCCACGTTTGTTCAATGCTGTCCAACAACTGCTGTTCCGCATTGTCTTCCCTGCAAGAGAGCAACGACAGCAGCGCCATTGCCATAATAAATATAAATAATGTACGTTTCATCTGTGATTTATTAATTATGCCATGCAAAGTTACGCCTTTCCTATGTAACATACAAACAAATCTACTCCCAAGTACTCCCAACCCTGTAAGAATTTGGCTAAAGTACATGAATCATACGTTTCATGTGTATTATTGAAACCGGCCATGAGCATGAACGGAGTCAACCATGAGCATGAACACATTGAACCATGTATCATGAATGGACTAAATGATGTATCATGACTGGACCGAATTATGTATCATGACTGGACCGAATTATGTATCATGACTGGACCGAATCATGTATCATGACTGGACCGAATCATGTACATGAGTGGATCATGCCCTGAACATTGCATCATTTTTTTTCAGAAGTTGGGAGCACTTGGGAGTGAAATTATTTGGAGGCAATGCGGAAACCCCGTAACTTTGCAGCCAGAATCGTAAAAAACATGATTATTAACTTATAATCAATACTACTATGAAAAAGTTATTTTCCTTTATCCTCGTAGCTTTGCTGCCGGTGGTGGCAAGTGCATACACCCCAGTTGATAATATAACTATTCCCATGTACGATGAAAAAATTGACGGTATCTATTACAAATTCATTTCCGAAGACGAGGCTTGGGTAAGTTATGAATTGTATTGGTATGTTTCTTCTTACAATCAGAATGGTGAGTTTTCGGAATCAACCGAATACAGATCTGATTATTCTGGAGATATAGTCATTCCAGAGTCTTTCACTTACAATGACAAAACCTACAGGGTGACAGGCATTAATGATTGTACATTCTATAACCGCAAGGGCATAACCTCCGTTACAATACCAAATAGCGTGACTCGGATTGGCAAGGAAGTTATCCGAGGCTGTTCTGGCCTGAAAGATATATATTGCCTTTCCGAGATTGCTCCTGAGGCTACAAATGCTTTTGATTACGCTTCTGTTTCTAATATCACACTTCATGTCCCAGAAGGTTCTGAGGAATCGTACAAGTCAACCTCGCCTTGGTGCTATTTCTTCGGTATAATTCCGACAGGCAGCATAGAGATTAACTCGACAAATTTTCCGGATCCCTATTTCCGCAATTGGGTTCACCAGTTGTCGATTGGGACTGACGGCGTACTTACCGAAGACGAGATGGGAGGCCTCAAAACGATTGAGTTGTTTAATGGTGATGACTATCCTCTATGCTCGTGTGGCCCAATTCAAAGTCTGAAGGGCATAGAGTATTTTACCGAACTTACTAGGTTAGTCTTTGATGGTATTCGTTTGGATGAGCTCGACTTAACGCAAAATCCCAAACTGAAAGAGTTGGATGGTTATAGCCATACGTGGAAGAAACTTAACGTGTCAGGGTGTAGTGCATTGACGAATCTGGTATGTTATGGCAATCCACTGACTGAGCTGAATGTGTCGGGGTGTACTTCACTGACATATTTGTCATGCGGCTATAGTCAACTGACCGAACTGAATGTGTCGGGATGTATTTCACTGACAGAGCTGAACTGCAACAGCAGTCGGCTAGTTAAACTCAATGCGTCGGGATGTTCTTCTCTAACGAAGTTGGAGTGTGAAGCCAACAACCTGAATGTGCTCAATGTTTCAGGATGTACAGCATTGACACACCTGAAGTATTGGAAAAACAAGATAAAAGGAGCAGGAATGGATGCCCTGATAGAAAGTCTGCCAATTACAAGCACTGGTTCTTTATATGTCCTTTGGAACGACAGTAAAATTCATGACCAAAACGTGATGACCACCAAACAAGTAGCGGCTGCCAAGGCCAAGGGTTGGAAAGTACGGTGTTACGATTACGGCAGCATGGCTGACTATGCCGGTAGTGACCCCATCGAACTTGTCACCTTCACCAAGGATCAAATGGCAACCATTATACTGCCGACAGAGCCTGATGCGAGCAAAGGATGGTATTATAGGCTTGACAGATGCGAGGACAATCAGATTATCTTCGAGCAGGAGCTACAACCCCAAGCACATATACCTTATATTATTATACCGAACGAGGACTTCAGCATCGACACCAGCACTTTGGATTTGGCTGGATTGAGCCCGGACACCGTTTCCATAAAGGGCGTTTCCTTCATCGGCTCATACACCGGCAGTGTATTAGCGGACAAGGAAGACTTCTACATCGACATTATAGATACTACGCCTGATTGCCTGAAAGCCGAACTTGGCACTGAGAAATCTGTTGTCGGTGCCTTGCGAGCCTACTTGCAGGTATCTTGGGACGACCCATACAACCCTGGCGGCACAAAAGGACCAGGAAAGAAGAAAGAGATTGTGCTCAAGGACGATCCGAACGGCATCAGCAGCCTCACCCCCGACCCCTCTCCCGTGAGAGAGGGGAGTATATTTGACCTTCAGGGCCGCCGTCTAAACACACTCCCCCTAAAGAGGGCTGGAGGGTCCGGCATATACATCATAGATGGCAAAAAGATTCTGGTGAAATAGCTTTCCTTGCTTGAAACAGATAAGCTGGGCCCGCTTTTGTTGGCGGATTCTCGTCGGTCCGTCGGAGCAACCACATATATAGGTTGCTCCGACAGACCGACAAACATCTTTCCGCGGCGAAAATTACTATGCGCTGGAAATTTTGCGGGAGCGAAGAGGAAATATTTTTTCTCTGTGGAGCAGAAAAATCTCTTCCGCACTCCAGAAAAAAGTGTATGTGTGCTGTGCGTGTGTGCAGCCTACTATATATATAAAGGCTGCACACACGCACACACTATTGAAACAATAAGATGCCCTTATTTGCTGACAAAGGCATGTTATTGGATGATAAGGTTGGGTTATTTCCTCTGAATATTTCTGTAAGCGGATTTTGTGATTCTGTGATTGCACCATATATATAGATGCAATCACAGAATCACAAAAATCAGAACGCATTTCAGAGGACAGGAAATCTTATTTGCTCGAGAATAAAAGGGAAAAACGTTCTTTGCTAAATCCAGAGTACAATGTGAATTTCCGTTCGTTCGTTCATTCTCCCTTATATATAGGAGAATGAACGAACGAACAAAAACAAACATAAATATGTGCTCTGACACCTCCCACGCCGTATGCCCCGGCGGAAATTTACGAAAAAGGGCGAATGGCAAGTCGCGATTTCTTCAAGTTCCTGCCTGAAAATTTGGCAGATAACGATAATTGTCGTACTTTTGCAAAGGCTGAAACGTCCCGAACATACCTGTAAATGTGTTACACTCCGAAAAACAAATAGTTATTCGCCCGTGGTATTGAGAAAACATGCTGCGAGCATAATTTTTCCCATCAAAATACGTTATTATAATATAAAGAATATTTGGGTAACATGAAGCACTATCTCGTCACTATCCTACTCGCCCTTCTAACGTTGACTGTAGGAGCACAGACTCTGGAGGAAACTCTTGGTTACGGACTTCCCGTAGTCGTGGTCAATACTGTAAACGGCGAAGAGCCGACAGCCGAACGTGTGATTGCTCCAGAAGGATGTTTGGGAAAGAGCATCATAAATGCCACAAAAGTCCCCGGGCGTGTCAGGATTTACCTACCTGATGATGCAGAAACCCCCGTCTTTGATAGCGGAGAATATGTCGAGGACGTAAGCGGCATGACATTCAAGATTCGCGGGAACTCCTCTGCCATGAGGCCGAAGAATCCGTTCAAGATAAAGTTGCAGAAGAAAGCAGACTTGCTGATGCGCGGTGACAAAAAGTACAATGACAAGGACTGGGCGTTGATAAGGCCCACTGGCGGCTCCACATCTCCCTGCCCCATTGTTACGATGGCAGGTAACAACGTAGCCGAAATACTCAAAGTTACCGACTGGGTGCCTGCCAGCATGTATGTAAACCTCATCGTCAACGACAACTTCCGAGGTTTCTATTTGTTAACAGAAACGGTCAAGAGGAACGAGAAATGCAGGATTGACGTAGACAAGGAGACTGGCTGTATCTCCGAACTGAATGCGTATTGGTGGAATGAAGACGTATATGTAGCGAGTTCATTACTTTTGAAGTACTCAAAGACATACGCATTCACATTTAAGTACCCCGATAGCGATGACATCACAGAGGAACAATTAGGGGTATTTAAAGACTTTATTGATTTGTTCGATTCCTCAATGGAGCTGGGAAGATACCCACAGTTGATAGATGTCGAGAGCTGTGCCAGATGGCTTCTGGCTCATCAACTCTTAGGAACACTTGACTCGGCAGGAAGCAACATCTTCTTCATTCGCCGTGACAATTGTTCAAGACTGGAAATGGGACCACTTTGGGACTTTGACTCGGTTTTTAGAATTTCAGGCAGATGGACGTCGATCATGTCCTCAAACTATTTCAGGCAAATGCTGCAGACAAGCCCTAACAAACTCCTGGCACGAGAAATGATCCGTATATGGAACTCAGAGAAAGAACAGATTATGACACAGGTCTCAGACTTCTGTGACTCACTCTCGGAGAGTAAACTTGCACAGGCAATCGACAACTCCTTAATAGCAGATGTGAAGAGATGGTACGTCATGATGGACGATATGAATACCACTATTGGGAAATTCCGCAAATGGTTCCCGGCAAGAGCACAAGAAATAGACTCGCTGATGACCACACTCGACACTGTTGACGGAGACTTTACATACGATCCCTATTTAGACGGCATAAAGGACAACAAGGGACAAGACAGGCAGACAGGCGCACGGAAGATTATCCAAGGCAAACGCCTCTACATCATCCGGAATGGCAAAATCTATTCTGTTGATGGGAAACGAATTTAACAAACAGAAATTATGAGAAAATGTGGTATTGTCTTTACGATTGCTATAGTTGCAACCCTGCAAACAGCGTGGGCCCAAAATAACTCTGGCCTGTTTAGCGAGTGGACCGAGACGGACTACTCGGAATATGAAATTACTCACGAATTCTTTACGCCTGGCGGAGTAAGCCCATCTACATCCGGGAAGTACGACATGACAGGTTATATCCCCGTGAAGCTAGGGGATGTGATTGTCTTTAGCGGTGACAGGAGTCCAGGAATACCCTTCATAATGGGTTATGCGGACAATCAAGGCAGTGGTGCGACGGTACTTCTCGGTAATTTTGATGCAACCGACTACAGCAATCTCAGCGTCACGGAAGAAGAAGTCACCATACCGGCAGGAACATCATACGTGAGGTGCAGCGCCAGAAACACTTCGGTGCCGAGTTGGGCTACACGCAACATGTCGGTCATCAAACGGACGTGGGTAGGGAACAAGTCAGTTATAAGGGTTCTCACCATTGGCAATAGCTATTCCGGAGACGTCGTCGAGTCATGGCTTTCTCGGATGGCTAAAACAAGCGACATTGAAATTGTTATTGGTAATGCCGTCTGGGGCGGACATACTCTGCGCAAGCATTGGGAAGATATCGTCGAAGGAAATTCTAATACAGAATACCGCAAAATTGTCAACGGCACATACTCTATTACCTCAGGCAATAAACTCACAGATATCATCAATGACGAGCCTTGGGACCTAGTCACTTTTCAACAAATCAGCAAAGAATCGGGTTTATACTCTACCTTTTCTCCCTATCTGCAAAATCTAATTGACTATGTGAAAGGCATCCATCCTGAAGCCAAGTTTGGATGGATAATGACATGGGCATATGCCGATTACGCGAAAAAGAAAGATGGTTTCCAGTACTATAACTATAGTCAGACGGTGATGTACGATTCTATCGTGAGCGCAACCAGGCAACTCATTCAGGATTACCCTGAAGTTAAGTTTGTAGTGCCTTGCGGCACCGCCGTCCAGAACCTCCGCAACGGCTTTCTCGGTGACAATGTAAATCGGGACGGTTCCCATCTGAACCTGTACTTCGGGCGATATCTTACAGCCTATACTTTCTTTGCAACCCTATTCGGGGAAGAGACCGCAATGCAGAACAGCTATGTACCGTACTGCATGAACGAGTTTACTATGGAGGTCATCAGAAAAGCTGCTTTAGATGCTGTCAGGAACCCATACGCCGTTACGCCGCAAGTCTATCCTGACTATGACGGGGACAATAAGATCATTCCGGCTGACATCCAATTTAATTTCACTACGGAAGCGGAAGAAACCTCTGGGTGGAACAATCTAAGTCTGCATCATAACTTTCTGGCAGGGCTGAAAGATGTCGATGGTAGCGATCCCTGTATCTTCATCACTTGTAACGAGGAATTTACAAATACATGCTCGAATGGTCCATCGGTTTCCGACACTCCCCTCAACATGCCTGCCGAAGTATCGAAAACAGGAGTTTATGGATATAGCGAAGGTGATTTCTCCGGTCAGCATCAAAAACCGAAAGGGGTCATTACATTCCATCATCTCAACAAATCTCTTGCCTACGATTTCACCTTCTTTGCCTCGCGAATGGGGGCAACAGACAATCGTGAGACGAGTTTCCAACTCGTCGGCACCGACTCACTCACAGCTGTACTAGATGCTTCAGGCAACGCCAATAATACCGTAACCATCGACAACATCCGGCCCGACAAGGATGGCATCATCACCCTGACCGTATCGGCTGGTCCCAACAACAACAATCCATACAGATTCTACTACATCAATGCCCTACGAATCTCTGCCCATAAACCAACTATACCTTCTGAGACTGCTCCGGAAGTGCTGGCAAAATACTCCGGGTTGGGGCTGCCCCTGGTTTGCATCACGACGACCGATGGCATGGATCCAACATCTGAGGGTATTATGCATCCCGAAGGACTGAATGGAGCAAGCATTACGAATGTGGTTTCGAAGGAAGCAAGGATGCAGATTTTCCGCGCCGATACGCTTTGGTACGACAGCGGCGAGTATCAGGAAGACGAATCCGGCATAAAAATCAAGCATCGCGGCAACACCTCCGCCTACTACTTCAACAACAAGCCCTTCAAGCTCAAACTGCAGAAGAAGGCCGACCTGGTGGATTTCCACGAGGCAGAAGACACCGTCAACAGGAAAAGCAAGGATTGGGTGTTACTCAACGATGCCGAGCGCCTGCATGTCTATATCGCGAACCAGATGGCACGTCTCATAGGCATGGAATACACGCCTCGCATGGAATTTGCCAACGTCATCATCAACAATGACTATCGAGGCATATACATGCTCTCGGAGAACGTGAAGCGAGACAAAGACTGCCGCATCAATGTGGACAAGGACAGCGGATACATCATCGAGTTGGATGCCTATTTCTGGAACGAGACATTCTCCATCCCCTCCAAGCTGACAAGGTTCTTGCAATGGACAATGAAGTATCCAGAGCCAGAGGACATGACAGAGGAAATGGAAGTGAACATACGGAGCGACATATCGCGACTGGAGAAGGCCGTATCCTCCGACAATTACCCCGAAGTGATAGATGTGCACTCCATCGCCCGTTGGATATTGCTGCACGACATCATGGGTACACATGACCCAGCAGGCTCCAACGTCTATGTCGCCCGGCAAAACACAGAGCCCACATCGCTGATGCGGATGCCTGTGGCATGGGATCTGGGTTCCTCTATGGATTACCTCGACGAGTGGTCGAAGACACATACCGAACGGGGACTGTTCTTCTCGCGCCTTTTTGCAAACGACCTATGTCTAGATTTCGACCTAACATACCTAGATGAATGGAAACGCGTCTTGCAAGCCGGAATGATGGAGCAGATGGCACAAAAGTGCCTGGAGATTCCCTCTACAGCTCTGGGGCAGGGGCTGAAGCTTTCCTATCCCCTTCATACCAAAAGGTGGGGCTTTGGTACTGCGGATGTAGAGAAGATGGCTAGTGAGGCCTCACAGTGGTTCATCGACAGGAGGCAAAGCCTGGAAATTCTCATCAAAGGGCTCGAAGATTATGTGACCGCCGTAGGAAGCCCGTCGGAAGAAAGTCGAGAGGGCAACTACGTCAGGAAAGAACTTATCGATGGCCACGTCATTATTGTCACCCCAGACGGAAAATATACCCTCACGGGTCAGAAACTATAGTCGTACTCTCATCTTTAAGACCTTACATCATGAAACTCTGGCGTTGCCTTTTTCTCGCGATTCTCTGCTGTGCATGCTCCCATTACGAGGAAGCACACGAGAGTCGGATGCCGCCCGACGACGAGAGTGATGACGGTACTCCGGTTGTTCGCATCCTGGCTTTCGGCAACAGCTTTGCTATCGACGCTATGGAGTCCGGGCTCTACGACATCGCTCAGGCTTCAGGCATCCGGCTCGTCCTGGGCAACGCCTGTCAGGGGGGATTCAGCCTGCAAAACCATTGGAATGCTTTCGTCACGAACTATTCCGGAATGGAATACCGCAAATGCGTCAACAGGCACTATTCCGTCTATACAGGCTGCAACCTGAAAGCCATACTTGCCAACGAGAAATGGGACATCATCACTTTTCAGCAGGTCAGCTATCAGGCAGGCTTCTACGGCACATACGAGCCGTACCTCACAAACCTAATAAACTACGTGAAAGACAATGCACGCAATCCCAATGCGAAATACGGGTTTTATATGGTATGGGCATATGCGCAGAACGCCACGCACGACAAATACTACCTCTACAACAACGACCAGATGACAATGTATAATGCCATTGCCGCTGCGACCAGCAAAGCCATACAAGCACATCCGGAACTGGATTACCTGATTCCTACGGGAACAGCCATTCAGAATGTCCGCACCAGTCATATCGGGGACAACCTGACGAGGGACGGTATTCACCTCTCCGAGGATATTGGCCGAAGCATTGCGGCCTATTCGTGGCTGGCTACCCTGTTTGGAACAGAAACGATGATGAAAAACACATTCGTTCCACACAATCTGGACGAGAACACCATCCAGTTGATTAAAAATGCCGTCCTTTCGGCAATCGAGAACCCCTACTCCATCACGCCACAACCCGGATTGGAATAAAACCGAGTCAGGCAAAAAGAGTTCACTTTATTACTTCCGCCTGCGCCTGAGTGTTAGCGGAGAATCTTCTTACCATTGTGAATATAGATACCCTTCTGTGTCGGTTTGCCACCAAGCCGTCGCCCGTCTATTGTGAACCAACCTGAAATGGTAGTAAATTCTTCATTCTTCACTCTTAACTCTTCACTCTGCAAGTTGATGCCGTCGGGCATTTCCGCGCCCAGATATTCGCCCTCGATGGTCTCCTCGAAGACATTGATGCGAATGCGGTAGTAGCCGTCCTTGCCGATGCTCCACTTATAGTCCTCCGAACCGTTATACCAAACCTGCGAAGCGGTCAGGATGGAGGCATCCTGCGTGAAGGGGTGCAGCACTTTCGGACTCCAGCCGTACTGCCCGTTTATTTTAAAACGCTTGGGTTCCTGATTGTAAGAATAGCTCTTCAGCAACCCCGTCCACTCGAAGACGTTGCGGTCTTCCCAACTCTGCTCCATCTGCTTGCCGGAGGTTATCTGCCAATGCCCCTCCTGTCCGGAGATTCCCTTGCCCTGTTCGTCCTCGACACAACCACCGCAGATCCAGGCTTCGTACCAAGGGGTAAACAGTTCGCCCGAAATCTGTTTATTATAGGTATCGACGGTAAAGCGGTAGTTGTCAGATTCAAACAGAACAGCCCATTCGGCCCCGACGCTGTCGCTCTTCTGGGTATAGTCGGCCTTGTTCGTAACGATGCTGGAATCGATGAGTTTGGGGGCATAGTAGCGGGAAGCAGCCCTCGGCGCTTCGGTCGTGGTGACATAAAGGTCGCCCGGAAGCAGTGTGCCGTGAAACTTGAAGGTATAGCGACCGCTGACATTCGTCGAGAAGCGAGTCAGCTCCTGAATGCCACCAGGAACAGCAGAACCGCGCACCCAAAGGCGCGTCTGTGCGAAAGCAGAAGAAAATAAGAAAATATGAAAATAAAATAAAATGAAGTAACGTTTCATTATGCTATTTCGCTAAGTGGTACATTGATAATAATGGGTTGGGACAAGTTATTAGTGCTGACGGTAATTGTGAGGGTACCTGTTTCTGCATCGTATTGGACAACCGAATCGTCAATCGGGTTACCATCCACAGTGATGCCTTCTGCGATGAAAGTGGCCGGGATGCCAAGGAACTGTACCGTCCATTTCCGTTCGGTCGGCATGTCCTCGAAGCTGCCTTTGCGACCCCCGATAGTCAGCGCGACTTCGCTGTCGCTTCGGTTTTGGGTGAAAGTCGTTATTGCCCACGCATCGCCCTTGTAGTCCTGGTTGTCGCCCTTGTCCTCGTAGAAACGACCTGTGCCGTTTGCGCCTGGAACAACCTGAAGAATTATCTCACCCGGATCGCCCACGACGGTACGTCGAACGGGATAGAACGGGATGATGCTGCCGGCACGATAGAAGACGGGAAACTCGTCAAGCGTGTAACTGCTATAGAAGGTCTGCTTGCCGCTCACGAGGCGCGAGCGCGTCACGTCCCACCACTTCTCGTTCTCACCCGGAAGCCAAATCGTGCGACTGCTGTAGCCATTCTGCTGCGGTGTGTAGATGGGGGCCACCAGCATGTCGTTTCCGAACATATACTCGTCCTCGAACGTGTAGGCATTGCCGTCCTCGGGATAGTCATAGTAGAGGGGACGGTTTATGCCGACACCCGTGTCGTAGGTCTCGCGGGCAGCGGTATAGAGGTAGGGGAAGAGGCGGTAGCGCAGACGCACAACTTCGCGCAACTGCTCGAAGTTGCTGTACTTCCAGATGCGGCGCTCCAACTTGCTGTCGTTCGTGGCATGTGTACGGAAGATGGGGGTGTAGGCTCCGAACTGCAGCCAGCGCAGGAGCAGTTCGGGATCGTTGTCGCCGCCCTGATGTCCGCCCAGGTCGTGTCCCCAATAGTCGTACAGAACGTTGCTGGCATTGCTGGTGAAGAAAATCTCATAGCCGAGCATCGACCAGGCCGCCCAAGTGTCGCCCGAGAAGCAGATGGGGTATCTGTGCGAGCCGAGGCCGCCCCAGCGGTGATAGATGACCGGACGCAGCTCGGGACGATTCTTCTGCATGTCCTCGAAGAAGGTGTGGTTGCACCAAAAGGTCTCGCCCAGGTTCTCCGAGCCATTGGCGGGCGTGTAGCTTTTCTCCTGGCCGTGCTTGCCGACGGTGAGCGCCTGCTGCCAGTCGAGCCACCAGAAATCAATGCCCTCGGCCTCGTGTGGACGGATGATGTCCTTGAAGAAAGCCTGCATATAGTCGTAGTCCTCTACCTTCCAAATCAGCGTCTTCCCAGACGTGTCGCCTAGGTCGGCAGCCATCGCCTTGTAGTAATCCTCGCTGGAAGAGACGCCGTCGGATGGGTGCAGGTTGAGGGCAGTCTTCAGCCCGTGGGTATGGATGAAGTTAATGAGTGTCTTGGGCGAGGAGATGAGTGATTTGTTCCAGCTCCAGCCTGTCCAGCCGCTCTTGTGCCAGTCCATATCCATGATGAGTACATCCATCGGAATATCGTTTCTCTCCACGTCGCGGACGATCTGCATGAACTCGCTCTGTGTGTAAGCCCAGTAGCGGCTGTACCAGTAGCCCAGAATGTATTTCGGTGGCATCGGCACACGACCTCCGACCTTGATGTAGTCGCCCAAACACTCCTTGTAATCGTGCCCGTAGCCCAGAAAGTACCAGTCGATTGCCGACTTGTCGATGGGGTTTGCCCACCAGGTGATGCCCTCTTCATTCGGTTCGAAAGCGTAGGAAGCGCTGCCGTCGCCGCGAAGGGTCGAGGGACTCTCGTCGATGATGCTCCAGCCGGCTCTGGACAGAAGGCCCTTCTCCAAGTTTCCACGTTTATTGTCGCCCCACGCGCCATCCAGCGTACGGTTGGTACCGAGCAGGTTCATCGAGTCGTCCTTGCCTGGGTACCAGATGACATTGCGTCCGTTCAGTTGGAACGAGACCATCAGGTTGTCAGGTTTCTTGTCTGTTGCCTTGAAGACGCTGCCCACCTTATAGCGGAGCGTAACGTCCGCAGTGCGGATGTAGAGGTAGCCGTCGGCCGTCTCGGTTGTGAACTGGGGAACCGGCAAGCGACGGTTGACGATAGCAAACGTCGCGCGGTCCTCAAACATTGCGCTCGCACTATACTGGATGCGAATCATCCGGCTGGTAAGAACCGTGAAGCGGGCATTCCCCGAAGTGACGACCGCCGCAGGAACGGCCACAGGGTCAAGCACGTCCTGGGCACCGATTGGCAATTCCAGTAATAAAAATAAAAAAATGAAAAAATGAAAAAATGAAAGTCGCATCCCGAACATCGTACTCCGTAGTTTGTATATCATAACGTTTGACTCTTTTGCTCTGCAAATATACGAATAAATGAGTGAAATGCAAAAGAAAAACATTTTCTCTTTCTCGGAAAGTATTTTTTCAACAATCAGTGCGATAATTCAACAAAAAATTGTAACTTTGCGCGGTGTTATATATATAATAAAGCTATAAAAGCATGTTTTCCACACTTCTGCTCCTGGTGGCGATGTTGGCCCCTCTTCCATCTATGGGGGGTGAAACCATTGTCAATGACGGACTCCCGCTAAAAGAAACGGAGCCCATTACAAACCCTGTGTGGCCGCACGACTGGCCCGACCCAACTGTCTGGGTGGGCGACGACGGACGCTATCATTGCGTCGCCACCAACCCAATGCGCTCCATCGCAAGCGATGACCTCTTCCACTGGGAGATGACAAACGTGGCTCCCATCGATGTTGCTTCCTGGGGTGCGATGCAGGCTGTCGCCCAACGCTTCTGGGCGCCCGATGTAGCGATGGTCAACGGGAAGCGGAACCTGTACCTGACGCTTTACAACAGTGCAGAGGACAGCAACATCGGCGTCCTGCAGGAATACGCTCCCTGTCAGTTCCAGTATAAGGGTATCATCACGAGCAGTCTGGAGACCGGCATTCACGACACCATCGACCCAGAAGTAGTGACCGACCCCAAGACGGGGAAGGTGTGGCTCTTCTTCGGTTCTGTGGGCGGCATACACCGCATTGAGCTGACAAAAGACGGCCTCGCCTTGAAAGAAGGCGCACAGTATGAACACGTGGCAGGCCTGAAGGTGGAACAGAATCCCGACCGCTCGAAGGTCTTCGAGGGCTCCTACCTCCACCAGCACGGCAAATACTGGTACCTCTTCGTCAGCTCCGGCAACTACACCAACCATACCTACCAGCTGAAGGTGGGCCGCGCCAAGAAGCTCACCGATGTCTTCCTGGATCGCGACGGCAACCGCATGGACGAGGGCTTTGCCACAACTGTACTGAACAGCGACGAGGGCGACCGATTCTACGGCCCGGGACATTGCGGCGAAATCTTCAAGGGAAAGGACGGAAACGAATACCTGTTCTACCACTGCCACGATGCAGAAAACCGCAGAAGAGGCAGCCGTCCGCTCTTCATCGCCCGCATCCAGTGGGACAAGGAGGGTTGGCCATACGTAGAAGGAGGAAAGCCTCAATAAAGTGAAAAGTGAAAAATGAAAAATGAAAAGTGAAAAATTTGCTGCCACCGCAGGAAAATAGCCCAATTGTAATAAATCGGAGTCCGCGCATAAAAGCGCGCCTTTGTACTAGAGCATCAAAGAAATTGTAAATCGTTAAATAGTTAATCACCAATATGACTCTCATTAAATCCATCTCGGGTATCCGAGGTACTATTGGAGGACGGGCTGGCGATACGCTCAACCCCCTCGATATCGTGAAGTTCACATCTGCATACGCCACACTCATCAAGAGAATGAAGAATGAAGAATTAAGAATGAATAATGAAAGTCTTGATTCTCCTCTCAAAATTGTTGTGGGACGCGACGCACGCATCTCCGGGCCTATGGTCAAGAACGTGGTTTGCGGCACCCTCATGGGGATGGGCTTCGACGTTGTCAACATCGGCCTGGCCACCACACCCACCACAGAAATCGCAGTCACGATGGAAGGCGCTTGCGGCGGCATCATCATTACCGCCAGCCATAATCCACGTATGTGGAACGCCTTGAAGCTGCTCAACGCACAAGGCGAGTTCCTCAACAAGGAAGAAGGTAACGAAGTGCTACGCATTGCGGAGGCAGAGGACTTTGAGTATGCCGACGTTGACCACCTGGGCTCTTACCGCGAAGACAACAGCTACGACCAAAAGCACATCGATATGGTGCTCGGCCTCGACCTGGTGGATGTGGAAGCCATTCGGAAAGCAAACTTCCGCGTAGCATTCGACAGCGTGAACAGCGTGGGCGGTGTCATCCTGCCAAAGCTGCTGGAACAGCTTGGCGTGAAAACCGTCACAGGTCTTTTCACCGAACCAACCGGCGACTTCCAGCATAACCCCGAGCCCCTCGAGAAGAACCTGGCCGACATCAAGGCGCTGATGCAGAAAGGCGGGTACGACATTGCCTTCGTCGTTGACCCCGATGTGGACCGTCTGGCTCTCTTCTGCGAGGACGGCACGATGTACGGCGAGGAATATACCCTCGTCACTGTGGCCGACTACATCCTACAGCACACGCCCGGCAACACCGTCTCCAACCTCTCCAGCACCCGCGCCCTGCGAGATGTAACCCGCAAGTACGGTTGCGAGTACAACGCTGCTGCCGTAGGTGAGGTGAATGTTGTGACGAAGATGAAAGAAACAAATGCCGTCATCGGCGGTGAAGGCAACGGCGGTGTCATCTATCCCGCTGCCCACTACGGTCGCGACGCCCTGGTAGGCATCGCCCTCATCCTGACCTATCTTGCCAAGAAAGGCATGAAGGCCAGCGAGTTGCGTGCCACCTATCCTCCCTACTTCATCGCAAAGAACCGCATCGACCTCACGCCCGAGACCGACGTGGACGCCATTCTGAGAAAAGTGAAAGAAATGTACGCCAATGAAGAGGTGAACGACATCGATGGCGTGAAGATCGACTTCCCTGACAAATGGGTACACCTACGCAAGTCGAACACCGAACCCATCATCCGCGTATATAGCGAGGCTAGCACAATGGAGGCTGCCGACGCTATCGGCAAGAAGATAATGGATGTGGTGTATAGTATGGTGTAAAGAGTGAAAAATTAAAAATTAAAAGTTAACAATTATAATTAACAAGCTCCATGTTAACACAGATTATTAACGCAAAGATCCTGACGCCGCAAGGATGGCTCAAGAACGGTAGCATTATCCTGCGAGACAAGAAGATACTGGAAGTAACGAACTGCGACCTGGCCGTCATCGGTGCAGACCTCATCGACGCAAAGGGTATGTACGTTGTGCCGGGCTTCATTGACATGCATGTGCATGGCGGCGGCGGAAGAGACTTCCAGGAAGGTACTCCAGAGGCATTCCGCACAGCTGTGGAGGCACACGCCAAACATGGTACCACTAGCATCTTCCCCACCTTGAGCAGTAGCACCGTACCGATGATAGAGAAGGCCGTCAAAACCTGCTCTGAACTGATGAAGGAGAAGGACTCGCCTATTCTGGGTCTGCACTTGGAAGGTCACTACCTCAGCCCCAACAAGGCCGGAGCACAACAGCCCGACTGGATCAAGAACCCAGACCCGAACGAATACATCCCCATCGTGGAGCATTCGGATTGTCTGACACGCTGGGACGCTGCACCCGAATTGCCGGGAGCCCTACAGTTCGGACGCTACTGCGCCGAGAAGGGCATCCTGCCCAGCATAGCACACACCAATGCAGAATACGACGACGTGAAGGCCGCCTTCGAAGCCGGCTTCACCCACGTCACGCACTTCTACAACGCAATGCCTGGCTTCCACAACAAGATGGGCTACAAGTACGAAGGCACGGTGGAGAGCGTTTATCTCATCGACGATATGACTATAGAATGCATCGCCGACGGCATACATGTTCCGCCCACCATCCTGAGAATGGCCTATAAGATAAAAGGTGTGGAACGTATGGCAGTCATCACCGACGCTCTGGCTGTTGCTGCAGCAGGCCCCGATGCTAAGGCATTCGACGAACGCGTCATTGTCGAGGACGGAGTTGCTAAGCTCAGCGACCGCTCGGCCCTTGCAGGCTCCATTGCCACCACCGACCGCTTGGTCCGCACCCTCGTACAACAGGCCGAAGTGCCTCTGGAGGATGCTGTACGTATGGCCAGCGAAACGCCGGCACACATCATGGGTGTTTTCGGCCGGAAGGGAGCTTTGGCTCGCGGAAAAGATGCCGACGTCCTCATCCTCGACGAGAAACTCAATGTACGCTGCGTATGGCAAATGGGTAAGATAATCGAGAACACGCTGTTTTAATTCAGAATTAAAAAATAAAATTATTGGACCTCATTCGGAGACTGTGGCGAAAAGTCAGAAGTCATGAGGCGCTGCGCGAGAAGCTGCGCATCATCATTTTCCAAAGTGACACGCCGGCCGGAAAGGCTTTCGATGTCGCTCTGCTGATATTCATCGTAGCCAGCATTGTGCTTGTCGTGGTGGAAAGTATGCAGGCCATTCCACCCAAAGCAAAACTGGTCTTCACTGTGCTGGAGTACGTCTTCACGTTCTTCTTCACAGTGGAGTACCTTTGTCGGCTCTATTGCTCAGACAAGCCGCGCAACTATGCCCTCAGCTTCTTCGGCATCATCGACCTGCTGAGCACGCTGCCACTCTATATCGGATGGATATTCGGTCCTGTACGCTACCTGATGATTGTACGTACGTTCCGACTCATTCGTGTCTTCCGCGTCTTCAAGCTCTTCAGCTTCCTGCAGGAGGGCGACTTGCTGATGCGCTCTCTGGTAATCAGTGCTCCGAAGATTGGCGTCTTCTTCCTCTTCATGGTCATTATGGTCATCAGTATGGGCACGCTCATGTACATCGTAGAAGGAAATATCCCAGGTACGCCTTTCGTGGATATCCCGACAAGCATCTATTGGGCCGTCGTCACAATGACAACCGTAGGTTACGGCGACATCGCTCCGGCTACATTCCTGGGACGTGTGCTCTGCGCCGTGATTATGCTTATGGGTTACACCATCATGGCTGTGCCGACAGGTATCGTCAGCGCCCAGATGGTGCACGACCACAAGCAGCACCGCAAGCCAGATTCCTGCCCAGAGTGCGGTTCTCCCCTACCCCTCGGCGCCCATTTCTGTCCCTTCTGCGGATTGAAACAGGAAGACAAGAAATCCATAAAAAGCACGACCCCAGCAACAATTCTGCTGCTATTGTTCCTGCTGATGCAAGGCTTCTCCTTGAACAGCTTTGCAAAAGATAATCTGCTGACAGGCACCGTGATTGGAACGATGGAGAGTGTGGATTACTCCACAGGACAATCCAGCACAACAGTCAATACAGCCGCCAATGCCTTCGACGGAGATTTCTCCACATTCTTTGCTTCTTACGAGCGAAGCAGAACATGGGTTGGGCTCGACTTGGGAGAGCCACATGTCATCACCAGCGTCGGGTGGTCGCCACGCAATGACGGACTTGGTCCGGGACGCATGCTACTGGCACTCTTCGAAGGTGCCAACAATCCAAACTTCCTTGATGCCGTGCCGCTCTACATGATAGACGAGCAGGGCATCATTGGTAAAATGAGTTATGCTGACGTGAATGTATCGCGAGGTTTTCGCTATGTCCGCTACATAGGTCCTGCCGAAGCCCGTTGCAATGTTGCAGAACTGGCTTTTTACGGTCATGCGGGAGAAGGCGACGACAGCCAGTTCTACCAGGTGACCAACCTGCCGACTGTTTCCTTTCATACACAGAACAATGTTGAGCCCTACGACAAAGAGCACGAAATCACTTCCTCCTTTACCTTCATCTATGCCGACGGCACGATGATTCAGGAAGAGACCGGCACGACACGCCTTCGCGGCAATGCATCGATGGACCACCCAAAGAAGCCCTACCGCATCAAGTTCGACACATCGAAGCACATCTTCAAAGGCTCCGATATGCGTTCCCCGGCGAAAGCCAGAAAGTGGACACTCATCAACAACTACGACGACAAGACCCTGATGCGCAACCTTGTGGCTTTCGAAATAGCACGCCGGATGGGGATGAGCTATGCACCCTGGAGCAAACCGGTGGATGTTATCGTCAACGGTGAGTACCGCGGCTGCTACCAGTTGACCGACCAGCTGACTATCGATAAGAACCGCATCGACATCGCAGAGATGGAGCCAACGGATATCGAAGGCGAGGCCTTGACAGGCGGCTACCTCTTGGAGTTGGACGGCTATGCCAGCAGGGAGGTTTCCTGGTTCACCAGTGCTGCGGGCAATCCCATCACCATCAAAAGTCCGGACGATGATGACATCACAACCGAACAGGCACAATATATACGCCGCGAGTTCAACCTCATGGAAGCTAAGATACTCGCAGCCAACTTCGATGACCCGGTACTGGGTTTCCGCTCTCGTCTCGATGAAAAGAGTCTTCTGCAATACTTCCTGGCAGAAGAGGTTGCAGGCAATCCCGACGCCTTCTGGAGCTGCTATATCACGAAAGAGCGAGGCGATGACCTGTTCCGCCTGGGACCTGTCTGGGACTTCGACAATGCCTTCGACAACGACTATCGCAACTTCCCGACGAACGACCTTGGAGATTTCCTGTCACTTGCCCGAGGAGGCGCAGGCAACTCTCGCGCCCTGCTCAAAAGGATGTTCTCCGACCAAGTCCTTCGTGACTCGATGGCAGCCATGTGGAATATGGTTCGGGAGCAGGGAGGAATTTCCGGAGAAAGCCTCGTTGCATATGTTGACTCGACGGCGACAGAGTTGATGCAATCGCAACGCCTCAACTTCATGCGCTGGCCTATTCTGGACCAGAAGATACAGGTCAATCCCCGAGCCGGAGGTTCGTATGAAGTTGAGGTAGGTTGGATGAAAGAATATCTCGAGAACCGTATCCCCTGGCTCGACAAAATGATTAACAACAACCCAGACGACGAAGAGCAAGAAGTTGTAGAGATTGCCTCTGCCACAGAATTGGCAAACTTCGCGAAGCGCGTCAACTCGGGTGAAATAAAGCTTAATGCTGTACTGAAGGCCGACATTAACTTCACGTCATACCCGAATCTGATGATTGGCAGCAACGCCGCCTACAAAGGAGAGTTCGACGGCGCAGGTCATTCCATTAGACTTGGCATACGGCGTTCATCAGAGAATGCCGGACTGTTCTGCTACCTTTCCGGCTATGTACATGACCTTATCACAGAGGGAACGATTACGACCTCAGCAAAGTTTGCCGGTGGTATCGCTGCACAGACAGAGGATGCCACCATCGAACGTTGCCAAAGCAAGGTAAATATTGTCAGTTCTGTGAACGGTGACGGCACTCACGGCGGCATCATGGGCGTATCGAACACAGGTTCCATCGTCCGTGACTGCCTCATCAGCGGTGCCATCACAGGGAGCCAGACAAACTGCTGCGGTGGTGTTTCGGGATGGGCAGGCGGCAGCACCAATATCTCGGGCTGCCTCATTACAAGTCAATTCACTGTTGGCACAAGCGGTAGCGACCTGCTGGCTCGCAACAGCAACAATGTCACATCCTCGCATAACTTCTTCCAGGGGGAATGGGGTGCTGCGAATGATTGTGGCGACGTCACCCTCGTGACAGAAGACCAAGTAACCTACGGCGAGGCATGTTTCCTACTCGAGGGCAGGCAACCCGGCAGCACAACCTGGAGGCAGACACTCGGAGCAGATGTGACGCCTATTCCGGACGCTTCCCACAAGACAGTATATAGCTTCTCCCGCCTGCATTGCGATGGTACACCTTATACTTCATACGGAGTCTTCACCAATGATGCTTCGCGCAACGGACAGGATGAGCACATCTTCGCGAACGGCATCTGCCAGGCCTGCGGATTAGTTAACATAGAGAGCATGCCGAAGGACGAGCGCGGCTACTACCTCATCGCTTCTGCCGAGGCGCTCAAGTGGTTTGCCCAGATGATAGAGCAAGGACATACCGACATCTGTGGCGTACTGACCGACGATATCGATTTCACCGCCTATCCCTCCACGATGATTGGAGACGGCAAGAGGTATAGCGGCACCTTCGACGGTGCTGACCATACTGTCACCATCGCATTAAACCGCAGCGCCGACTATGCCGGCCTCTTCGGGCAATTGACAGGAACGGT
>Ga0310690_10000691_pt1 | contig 67818 bp, 105 predicted proteins | sample AusTroGonzalo_MG_2_FD_207661 | JGI IMG/M metagenome (GOLD analysis project Ga0310690, IMG submission 207661) | Bovine rumen microbial communities from tropical cattle in Woodstock, Queensland, Australia - Gonzalo_04 (v2) (version 2) | ecosystem: Host-associated > Mammals > Digestive system >... | reverse complement strand
GAGCACTTGTAGAGGCTCCCCTCTAAGTGCGGAAAGTACAGGGCGATGATGTCCTTCAGGTCCTGCTTCGTAAGCCGATAAAGATGAAGATAGTCCATAATTTAGCAGTTCCAAATCACATCCCCGCCTTCCACGTAACCAAGGTCACAGCCGGAGTCGGGATAGATTTTGATTTCAGAGCCGTCCTCAAGGTATGGCGCAATCTTCTCGAAAGCATCCATCATGACGGATTCCCATCCGTAACTTGCATCGAAGCAAGAATAGCGCCAAGATTTGTCTGACGTATCGAGAATCTTTTCACCCCATCCGCAGAAGAAGACGGACATCAAGTCCCAGATGTTGTCAAAGTCGAAGCCTTTCATCCGAAGGCCCTGCATGTCGTAGATGACGTGCTCCTGCTTAGCTTTGGAAATTTTGTCGAAGAGCGCTTGCTTCGCTCCCTTTTCATCCTTGAACCTCACCCGGAGGTTGACGTCATAAGTCTGTCCCATGATTAGAAGATTTTGATCCAGTATTTCTTTGTGTTGACCCCGCCGTTGAGGTCCTGGTTGAATGTCTCCTCGAACTCTTGAGGAGTATAGATTCCGACGAACGGGTCGATATAACCTTCGTCCGTCCAGTTCTGCCGGGCAACTTCCTTGCCGATTTCTTCCTCGGACTTCTCGTATAGCCCGTTAATTCCCTCCCATTCGGCCGGGAGTAAGTCCCAGCGTCCTACGTAGATTTTCATTTCATTTCGTTTAAATTAATAAATAATCTCATCTAGTTTTTGGTTGCTTTCGGCCAAATAATCATTGAGATAACGCCACTTATATCCGTGGTGTTTTTGCTTTATTCCCTTGCAACACTTGCAGATTATTGATGAATACGCACCAGTCTCTCTAGTCGCCTCACACATGGAACGGAACACCTTAACAAAGTGCCCGTCTAATGATAGCTGGACAACAGCCTTCTCGCCTCGTAATTGCCCAGACCTTGAGCGTGTCTCTACCATTCTCTTGTTCCTTGTTCCGTGGTTAATGTTTTGCTTGCACGAACACCACTCCAAATTGCTGCGCTCTATATCAACAGAGCCGTCTTCGTTAACCCATACGAAATTGTTGGTCTTATTTTCGTCTTTATGGTTTACTTGTGGAAGATTGTTGGGGTTCGGAAGAAACGCCTCAGCGACAAGCGTAGCGACTTGTTTATGCACAATGGCGCCATTCTTCCGTAAGGTTATCCGAAGATATCCCTTATTTCCCAACCATGTCTTCAATATGACCGGCTCTTTTCTGTGATAGGGATTTCGGCTCAATATATGTCCATAATTGCTCACCTCGTAGATCCCATCAAAACCCTTCGCTGGTCTCCACACCTCTTTGTTAGAATGCCGTTCCATGCCCATTGTAAAATAATGCCCAGGTGTTCGGTGTATGGTGCGAGCATACGCCTACTAATCTGGGCATCTAAATGTCTATGTCCGTTACCTCGCACGTAACAATTACAAAGATAGTGATAAGTACAAGATTATGCAATAGGTGCACGCAATTACGCAACACAAATTCCGATGAACCGCAGCACATCGAAACATCTCCATGATTTTGCGTCCAGATCCCAGTAGCGGATTACATTGGCTGGCTCTGGCTTGCTCTCGCCGACCGGCTCCCATAATGTGCCGTCCTCTTGGACCATTTCCTCTCTCCGGAGTGTGCCATCCGCGTCCCGGATAGAATTGTCCTTCTTGCGGAACTGAAACTTAACTGCGTGCTCCATCATCTTGCTTTCGAGATACATGACTTCGTCGGCCTTCGCTTCGGACAGGCCGAGGTTGATGAGTTGATCTTTCGTTTTCATTTTACTTTTCGATTTCTTTGATTCTTTTTTTCAGTTCTTCAATTTTCTCCCGGAGACTTTCCGGGCTGTCATAGAGTTTCCAGCCACGGCAGATGCCGCAGCGGTCCATTGCAAGCGCGATATTCTGCGTGCTTGTCTCCAGCGCCTTCGCAGCCTGATACGTTCCGGCGAACTCCTTCCGCTGGCCAGTCGCAACGTTAATGGCGACGACTTTTCGAATCTTTCTCATTTCTTTACGATTTTGTTGATGTAATCTACCCACATTCCGGCCGTGTCGAACTTCAGCACCCGGCCGTTGATCTTGCTCTGGTAGGAGTGACCGTCCGTCTCGAGGTCATACCCCATGTATGTAACGACTACGCACATAAGATTTCCTCCAGATAGTCGATGGCATCCTGAATACTGTCGTAGGCGCTGCTGAGCGTATCAACCGCCTCCTGCATCGCCTCGCCACGCTCAGAGTACTGAATTCCCTCAGGAAGATTGTCATACGCCGTCTCTTCCTCGTCTTTGATTTCCTCGATGTCGGCCTGCGCCTCCATCAGCCTGTCATGGACAGATTCAATCGATTTTCTTCTCTGCTTGTTCATGATTTTAAAGTTTTATATGAATTTTTCCCTTGCGTTCATACTATGTGATATTACAAATTTAGTGCCAAATTTCTCTTACGATATTGTGTCTGAATTTTGCGTCCGGAATAACGTTTCGCACGCAATCCTGGGCGACCTTGATGGCGGATGGCTTGCGGATCCTTGTTGCCACCTCCTGGAAGAGATGCATATTCCAAGCGAAGATGACATACCTGCCGTCAACGCGGTCGACTGTCGCGACCAGCTTTCCGCCGTCCTTGACATTGAACTTCGTGTACCTGCCGGCCGGCGTAACGACCTCTGTCATGATGATGATTGTTTCCATCTTGCTATACGTATTTTGTAATGTGTGTAATTCTGCCGTAGTCGATATATAACTCACGGGTATATGGCTTCTTTTCTGCTTTCCTGTTCCAAGGAATCTCCGGCGGTATATAATCTTCGATGATTACCAAATGGTCGTCCTTCGGTAAAAAGGTTCGGCAAACAACGGTCTTCAGGCTTTCTCCGATCTCTTCCCGCGTGCAGTAGTTTTCGTAACCGATCCCGTTGATTCCCCGTCCGTAGGCGATGTCGGTATGGATGGTAAATTTCGCTCCTGATTTCTGCAGGTCGCTAATGATTTGTTTTGCGTTCATTTCTCTTTGTTTTTAGTGTGCTTCAAATAAAATCGTATCCCCTTTCTTAGCCGCCCAGCATCCCTCTCCGACAGTCGCGCACTGGCTGCAGTCGCCAGGACACATGAACTGTCTGTCTGTCACATTCGGGCCGGTCGTGCCATCGCTCCATTTCGGACTACTGACCGGCAAGCCGTGCGGATTGTCCATCTTCATGCCGCGCCAATCCGAGAAGATGACGTGCAGGTTCTGCGGTAGCTCGCCATTCTTGTCGATCCAATGATTGACGATTCCGAACATCTTCGTGAATACAAGGAAGTCGCAGGTCTGCGTCCGCCTGGCGATGTCGACCATATGCTCGAAATACCAGAAGGACAAGATGTCGCCGCCGATGTGGAACCGGAAGAACCGCATGAACTTCACGCGTTCCGCAATCTCGTGGAAATACCGCTCCATATCCTCGTGAGCGATGGCGGAATTGATTGCCCTGCCCTTCTGAACCGTACCCCACAGGCAGCAGTGGCGCACATCGTAGCAGCCGTTGCTGCACTTTGCGCAGTTGTGGCAGTCGGCCACAGGAATCAGAGAGACGGACGGGACCAGTGCCGTTGTCTTCCGGTTGTCGTAGCTGATTCGGACGTGCTCATTTTCCACGTCCACCTGGTCGCGCAGGTCCATCATCTTCTGTATCCTGCGCAAAACCGCATCCGATTTCATTTCGGAGTACAGGTGCTTGCCGGTGAGTTTCTCGGTTGCCATACTATTCCTCTCCGTCAATAAGTTCTTCCGGGACAAACACTGTCATGTCGTCCATCCCAAATTCGACGCCGTCAACGTCCATCCACTCCTGGCTCTCAGGCCATGTGATCATGTAATACTTTCCCATTATTATTCGATGTTGGTTAAATATTCCGTTTCTTCTTTACTTGCAAGACCCGCGCACTGAAAGTCAGTCATTGCATCGTCAATGCAATCGGTTGTCTCTTCCCACAGCATTGAATCTTCCTGCCAGACTTCTTCTATTTTTTAACTGCGGACGTTGGGCTGTCTGCCTCAACAACGACCTCGTGCGTGAAGTATTCCACGCGGTTGATTCTGACTTTGTACTTTGCCATGATTATTCCTCATCTTCTTCAAAAGGTTCAATGATTGCAGTTCCGTGCCGAAGATAGTATTCGTCATAAACGAATCCTTCAAAAGCAATCTGCTCTGCCATTTCCATCATGCTGACCGCAACGAATCCCTCGTCGCAGGTCAATACTACTCTTACTTGTTTCATTTCTCGAAGAAGTTAGGACCCTTATAAAACTGCTCGACAAACGGCTCATTGGCCAGCTTCTCGACATACTCGCGCATCTGGTCGGTGATGCGCTTGCGCTGCCACTCAATGTGGCGGTCGTGGAAGATTCGGGCAATCTCGGGAAGGTTGCCGTTCACAAACTTTGCGCTGCCGTTGCATACGATGATGCAACCGGGATACGTGAAACTCACGATTTTGATTTCTTTTGCCATAGTTAGTATAAATAATAATGTTGTACAAAGTACGGATATTTGTCCAGCTCTAATCTAGGTATAACCTTCCCAATGATATCGGAACGATAACGCTTGTGAAAACTATGCTCATAGCCGATATGGCCGTTTTCTCTTACTTCTCGAAGAGAAGAAACCACATCAAGCGGCCCGATAGTTTCGTAGAACTCTTCCTTGCTTACCTCTCTCATAATTCAAACACTCCTTTGATTTCTGCGTTCGGTCTATCCGTCCACTTATACCACAGCGCCTCATGGAAGTCGCTGAATACCTTGCCGTCCACGCTCCAGCCCTTCGCCTCCTCCACTCTCTCGGTTATCCCGGGCCGGCGCTTCGCTCCACTCCTTATCGCGCTCTCCACTTCCTTCTCGACTGAGCGAGCAAAGGACTCTGCCAGCGGTTCCGTCTTGAACCCAAGGGACGCGATATAAGACGTCCGTTCTCGTACTGGTTGAAGTACCACCGCTGCGGTGAGTACAGTTTCAAATCTGCTCTATTTGCCATATCAAAACCAATCATTCTTTATACAATCGTTCCAAAATAGTTTCCACGCATCGCTGTAAATCTTCTTCAGCCAGGCGTCCTTCATCACTTCCTCGTAGTCAAGTCCGACGCAATCACAGACAATCTTTTTCTGCGTCTCGTCGTTGTTAAACTGGCACTCGTGGTTCGCGAACTCGTAGCGCAATGCCTGAACCAGCTCTTTGCGGTTCTTGCGCATCGCCTTCATTTCCGCATCGTGCCGCTTGCCCATCTCCAGCCAGGCCGGGACGTCCGTTCGCTTGATGAAGCATCCGTAGCCCAGACTTACGATCTGAGCATATCCGGTCTTATCGTTTGGCAGCCCGAACTTCTTCATCATTTCAGCGAGCTGCTCGTTAGAAAATGCCGCCCCAATAGGGAACGCGTCAACTTCCGCCTGATGGCGTGCTTTGATTTGCAGATAGGTTTCCATAATTAGATACTTTTTAGATATTGGCGCTTGCACCAGTCATAATCAGGACCGGAAAGTCCACTCGTGCAATAATCATATACCCATACTCCGTCATCCTTCCGCAGTTCGAAAATGAAGCTTTGAAGCATCGACAAATCACCATTCCCTTTCGCAAGATTCTCGGCAATCCATTCGCGTTCTGCTTTCGTTTTCGTTCTCCAATGGAAATTCACGATTGCTAAAGCGAACTCGTATTTCCACTCCATTGGTGCGCTCACAATTTCGCTATGGTATTTCTCGCCAGGCTCGCGAAATTTTGTGTAGTAGAAGAAATGACGTTCGGACTTGAAAAATTCGCTCACAGGTTCGTACACTCTTCCCTTACCGTGGCTTCCGCGCTTGGCGACATAATCAAGCCAACCGCGCTGCGTCTTGAATTTCTTTGTTTGCATTTTATTCTCCTTTTACTCGGTTACTTTTGTCTTACACTAACATCAACTTTTTTGTTGATAGGTGTTCCATCGGCGTTTGGAAGACCGCCCAACCTGAGGCACGTACCGATTCCGTTTTTTACGTAAACGCACGGCTGATACATACCGACCGACTCGTATGAGGATACAGCCTCAAGATTTCCGCCCTTCCCCATTATTGCGTAACCCGTGTAATTGCTATCCGTTTCCATGTCCATGTCCTTTTACTTGGTTATACAATCTCAAAGTCGTCATTTCCTAATCGCATCTATTACGCATACGACAAAAAGGCCCAGCGCAACCAACGCCAGGCCCTCGATTACTACATAGGCAAAACTCATCGCTCGCCCTCCATATCCATCCGCGCCGCCTCGCTCGCCGCGCTCAACTCCTCGGCAGTCACTTCAATTACTACTCCGTCACGCATGACCCGCCATGCGCAATAGTCCAGCATCGCCAACTCCGCGACAATGATTCCGGCCAACACGACCTTTCCTACCTTTTTCTTGTCCATCGCTCAGTCCTCCCACTCGATATCGCCCGTGTTCACATCGACCGAATATTTGTCGAAAAACACGCCCCAGTTGTTAATGACGCCATGCGCCTGCAGACGGATCAGCTGGTCTTTCGTGATTCGCCCGCTCGGGACGAGCACGGTCGTGTCGTACTTGCCGTTGAAGTTCACCCAGCGGCTGTCAAATGCGAAAATCAGGCTCTCGCCCTTGATGATTTTACCTAACATCGTTTATGTTTTTTTTGTTTCGCGCAATATTGCGCTTGTGGCCGGAGGGCAATTCGATCGCCCGGCATCGCACCTCGTTCCGACCTACCAAAAAGAATACGCGCCCAGGTCTTCGGCCCCAGACGCGCTTTGTCATTCATTCTACCCATAACCCGTGTATCGCTCCCTTGCCATCGGTCACTTTACACGGGTGCCGTTATTCTTTGCCGGGCGCTGTACTCGCGTCTTCGCGCTTCGTCGCTCTTCGTGCCTGGGCTACCTTACCGTGAACCACTTCGTCCGGCTCCTCGCCTGTGGCAAACGTTGCCCATGCGCTTTTTCGCGCATAGGTCGTGGGTTCTCTTCAGTTACTTGCGCTTCTTTTTTCCGCCAGTCGTTCCGTGCCTATTCGGTTGTTCACTTCGTACTTTTGCAGTTCGTTTGAACCGTTCGGCAGTTTCGGTCGTGGCGTACTTATTGCTCACGCGTTCGCTGCATTCCCTCTGCCCGACAGTCCGGCCGCACTTATCCTATCCCGAAACTGTCTGCTGCTTACCTATAACCCCATCGCGGCAGTAACGGGGCGGCTCTTGTTTGGGCGTGGTTTTCGCTGTTCGGTTCGTGACTTTAAAAAGTCAGTCCCCTAAAACTGCAACCAGTTCCAAAAAGTCCGATTTTGTCCGGTTGTTACGGCTTGTTAGGCCTCAATTGGTTCGACTATGTTTATAAGTTTTTCAACTCTCTTTGTTTTGTAGTCGATGAAATTGCAAACGGCAGTCTTAACAATTGCGTAGGCCGTTGCGGTTCCACTCAATTTGCGGAGTTTGTAACCGTCCTTTGTTTTTGTGCAAAGTTGGCCGTTTTCGGTCTGGTAGGGATAACAAGCCGCGACAACTTCTAACGCGGTTTTATATGTACCTTTGCAAGCGTTTGCAGCGTTGCGGGCAGTGCTGCCCGTTGCGGTTAATTGCTTAAACGCGCTATTTAATGAAAGTTCGAAATTTTTCAGAGTTTCGCGTACGTTGTTTTTTTCCTTTGCGCGCTCCGTGTTTACCTGCTTTTTGCTAAGGTTTTCTACTCCGTTGTAAATACTTGTTTTCATGATGAATTAATTTTAATTTGTTTTGCACTTTGCCTATACAATTGCAAATCCTATGCCACGGTGTTTATCGTATGGCATACAATTTTTATCGAATAACGATAAAATGGTGGCGCATATAAAATTGGGGATTGCGCGACCCCTAACTGCCTGATTATCAACGAGTTACGACCGATTTTTGCTAATTTATAAAAATTCTAAATTACGCAAAGTTACGGTCGGCACTGTGCTTAATGCGCTGAAAATCAAAGACTTAGAAGGGTGGCGGGGGTTTTATCCCATTTGCGCCGCCCGCAGAGGGGTGGGACCCTGAAATTTTTTTCTTATATTTTGGAGTAGTGATTTTGGGTTGTCCGGCGCGGTCGTGAATTTTCGTGCAAATCTTGACCATCGTAACACATTAATTTTCAGCAAATTGTCGATTTTTGAGTGCAGCAAATGTGCAAAAAGTCCTCTTAATGTATGATTAGCGATTTTTATCTACACCTGTTAACTCCTTATATAACAATAATTTATATACATCAATGTAGGAAATGAATATTAATATATATATAAAATAGCGGAAAAAATAACAGAGCTAATATAGAAATTTTGCTTCATTTGCTTCATTTCATACACGATTTTGCCGTAAATATTTATGTTTCAGCGTATTATGAATCGTGATTTATAGTGCAAAAGGACGGACTGTTTCAGAAAGCGATTTAGCTGATAATCAGGCATATCGTCCTTCTTTTTTTCATACATTCAGATAGGACCGTTTCCTACATTTCCTACACCTGGGCTTCCCGAACTGTGGAAAACTTGTGGATATCGTCATTTTGGAGTGGCGCGGATTTTGCAGGTCGTCGGGGCATGGCAAGAAAGAAGATCCGTGGCTTCGGCGGGAAATACGAAGTGGATGAGCTGGGCAATGTCTGGTCCCGGGGATGCGTACTTGCGAAGGTGCGCGGCAGGTATGTCACTTTGTCAGGAAAGGAGGAGGGGTGCAGGCAGGTCCTCGTCTGCTACCTCGTCGCAAGGGCGTTCGTGGCGAACGCGGAGATGCGGCCGTACGTGGTGCACCTGGATGGGGACCGGACGAATGACCGGGTGGAGAACCTGGCGTGGAGCGAGACGAAGGAGGAACGCAAGGGAAGGAAGGCCGGAGGGCGCAGGTGCTGGGTCTATCAGCGCGACGGCGCCTTCGTCGGAAAGTTCGAGAGCCTGCAGGCGGCATGCCGCGAGCTCGGCGTGGATCCGGCGCAGGCCAGGCGGGTTGCGGACGGCCGGGGGAAGAGCGCGAAGGGGTATGTATTCAGATGGGGGGCATAGCTATGGGACAGGTAATAGCGGCAGTCGTGCATTATAATACGCCGGAGCTCACGCGGGCGCTCGTGCGCAGTATCAGGAAGTGGTGCGGCGACGCGGTCAGGGTCGTCGTGTTCGAGAATTCGGACCGGCTGCCGTACGTCGCGGAAGACGGGTTCGGGGTTGAGGTGCTGCAGAACGGCGGCGGGCAGCTCGTGGATTTCGAGAAGGAGCTCGCGAAGTGGCCGGACAAGGACGAGAGGGAGGCGTGGAACCGCTGGGGGAGCGCCCGGCATATGCTGAGCATAGACTGGCTGGTGCGGAACCTGGACCTGCGCGGGGAGAAGGGGTTCCTGCTGCTGGACAGCGACGTGCTGCTCAGGAAGAGCATCGTGCGGCTCGCGGAGGAGGGGAGTCGCGAGGGGCTGGCCTGGGTAGGAGAGCGGCACTGGTACGAAGGGAGGGACGGGAAGCGGTACGAGCGGCTCTGGCCGATGCTCTGCTGGATCGGGGCGGAGCGGTGCCGGAAGGCCGGCGTCAGGTATTTCAACGGGGAGTGGTGCTGGGCGCTGACGACGGGTCCCGGGCAGTGGTGGGATACCGGCGCATGGTTCCTTGCGGAGTGCGACCGCCGGGGGCTGAAGGGGAAGAGAGTGAACATCGGGGAGTACATCATACACCTGGGGGCGAGCAGCTACAGGGACCACGGCGTGCTGTGCAGGATGTGGCTGGACATGTGGGGCGGTCTGTGGAAATGAAAAATTTTGGAAAGAGGAAATGTTTTGTTAGTTTTGCGGAACGTTATGGTAAAAGTTAGATTCAAGAGGTTGCGCCCCGAGGCCGTGGAGCCGAAGATGGCGCATAAGGGTGATGCCGGCTGGGACCTGGTGGCCGTCTCGAGGGAATGGGATGCGGGGCACAGGGTCTATATCTATAGGTCCGGCATTGCGGTGGAGATCCCGGAGGGGTATGTCGGGCTTGTATTTCCCAGGAGCAGCATCGCGAACAGGGACCTGCTGCTGACGAACGCCGTCGGCGTGATCGACAGCGGATATCGCGGCGAGGTCATGGCGAAGTTCGGCCTGAGGGGCAGCATGGATTGCGGGCTCTATGAGGTCGGCGAGCGGTTTGCGCAGCTGGTGATCATGCGGCTGCCGTGGGTCGATTTCGAGGAGGCGGAGGAGCTGAGCGAGAGCGAGAGGGGAGCTGGCGGATACGGGAGCAGCGGAAAATAGGAAAGGTATGAACAAATAAGCATAGCTATGGTAACGAAATTCGACATTTTGGACAAGGTGGTCTGGTTCAATACGGCCACGAAGAAGATGGAGACTGGCGTCGTGCGCGGCATCCAGGTTGTCCCTACGGGGATGCACCGCGACGAGGCCGGCAATGACATTTTGGACTCCGCGATGGTGATGTACCAGCTGGACAGCAAGGTGGCCATCTCGGAGCCGGAGGCTTTTTCTACGGAGGAGCAGGCGCTGGAGCACTATCGCGAGGTGTTCGGTGTTGTCCGGTAGCCGCGTATAAGCGGGGGTCCCGACCGAGGACGCCGTCCAGGGTAGGTGGTAAATATGCGGGCCGGTGCGCCGGTGCTTCTCCGGCTTTGAAATCAATACTCGCACAGCCCGCGGATGAAAGGGTCGCGGCCGAAGATTTGCAGCCCAATTTGCCGCATCGGTGACAGCTCGGAAAGACGGCGATTTTGACCTGGTAGATCAGTGGCAGATCGCATGCGGCGGCCAGTTCGCATGGGGGCGCGGGTTCGATTCCCGTCCAGGTCACATAGTTGAAGCAGCTTGGCTCGCTGCGGAAGAGAACTGTCGACCTGTCAGGTGGAACGCGAGCCAGCCCTTCTTCGGAAGGGCGTTCCATTTGGCAGGTTTTTTGAATGCAAACCGCGCATGGACTACAAATTCGTCATTGATTACCTATTTTCGACCGTGGGGCCGTCTATCCAGGACCTTGGGGAGCGGGACTCTCGCGTGAATAAGTACAACGAGGCTATGATGGCGGAGCAGTTCCGGCGCTACATCTGTGGCGATGAGAATGACAAGGGGAACGGCTTTTTCAAGGCGGACGTGATCGGCGCGACCTACGTGTTCAACGGCCGGTTCTTCGAGTTCATGAGCGAGACGCGGTTCCTGGGCATCATCAGGGAGGTGATGAGGAAGTGCAACGTGGGGTTGGTATACCGGCTGGACTCGGCGGAGCGGATTGAGAAGTACGTGCGGCAGTCGCTGATGCAGACGAAGTGGTGCCAGTTCAATCCGAACCGGAGGTACGTATGCTTCACGAACTGCGTCCTGGACCTGGAGACGGGCAGGGCGAAGGAGCATGACTACAAATATTGTACGGACGTGATCTTGAATTTCCCGTACAAGCCGGATGCGAAGAGCGTCCTGTGGGACAAGGTGATCATGCAGACGGTGCCGGACGACGGCATGCGGTCGGCGATCCAGCAGTTCTGCGGGGCGTTTTTGATTGACCGCTCGAAGCATAAGTTCGAATACATCTGCTTCGTCGTCGGAGAGGGGCAGAACGGCAAGAGCGTGATCTGCCGGGCGATCGTGAATGTCCTGAAGAACGAGGACGAGAACGGGCAGCCGGTGACGAACTGCATCACCACGTTCACGCCGGAGCAGCTCTTCAAGAGCCACCAGATGGACTACCACATGGCAGAGGTCAACGGCAAGATCATGAATTACTGCGACGATGTGTCGGACAAGGACTTCTCGGGAGGGGATTTCAAGGCTTTCGTGAGCGGCAACGAGTTCACGGGTCGCAGTCCCTACTCGCGGGAGATGACGAAGGTGACGAAGGTGCCGTTGATGCTCTGCTGCGCGAACAAGATTCCGCCGACGACGGACGACAGCGATGGCTATTTCCGGCGTTTCCTGATCATCAACTGCCCGAACAAGGTGTCGGAGCGGGAGCGGGATCCCCAGCTGGAGGCGAAGCTCCGTGAGGACAATGTCCGGGCCGCGATCTTCAACTGGATGTATGACGGATACAAGGCGCTGATCGGCAACGACTGCAAAATTGACATGTCAGAGAGTGTCATGAAGATGAAGAGCGAGATGAAGGCCGATTCCAATTCGGCAAGGCGCTGGATCCGCGAGTTCGGCTACGAGGCCGGCAAGCGCGGTGAGGACTGGAAGTCGCTGAAGGAATGGATGAATATCTACCAGGGTTACTGCAAGGACTACGGCGAGGTGCCGAAGACAGCGAAGAGCGTGTCGAAGATCTTCGATGACCTGGGCTTCCCGAAGGACCGCCGTGGAAGCGGAACGTGGTACTGCATCAAGCAGGGCGTAGAATATGTTCCCGGCAAGGATGCGGAGCTCGACCTGACGGGCGACCTGGACGAGGCGGAGGACTTTGGAGACCGTACGCCGGATATCCACGGGGCCATGGGACTGGGTGACAACATGGGTAATATACCGTTCTGATATGGGAGCAGAGATGTACAGAGGGAGGTACGATCCGCTGACGGCGCTGAAGAATGCGCCGAGGCTGATGGGTATGGAGCTGGAGGAGGACGGTCCGAATAAGCTTTGCGGGCCGTACTACCTCAACGGGGAGCGGCATGCATACCGGCGGGACAAGATCAAGGTCTTCATCTCCCGGGGAGGGGTCTTCGTCTATGAGGAGGGCGGCTCCGGAATGAGCCTTCCGCAGTGGCTGATCCAGTATGGCGGCGCCGCTGACTACAAGGATGCGCTGCGGATGATCAACGGGGAGAGCCAGGCTATCGTCTGGAACCGCGAGATCAGGGAGAAGGCGCGTCCTGAGGTCAGGTATGTCGATCCGGCGGTCTTGAGGGGTGCGAAAGGATACGATTTGGCTGGTTGTCCGCTGTTCCGATGGATGTGTGGGATGTTCCCGGAGGAGAAGGTACGCGAGGTCTGGAATTTATACAACGTAACGACAGATTCGCACGGAAACTGCGTATATTGGTATGTGGACCAGCAGGGGCGGATCCTGTATGACAAGCGGATCGCGTACAGGGGCGACGGCCATCGGGATAAGAACTTCTTTCCGGGCCGGCAGTACAGGGTTGCAGACGGATATGCCGGCCGGTGCTACTTCGGGGCGTGCATTCCGGAGGATGGGAAGAAGACTTTCGTCCTTGAGAGCGAGAAAAGTTGCCTGCTTGCGACGCTCTACTACGGCCGGAGGTTTCTGGCGACCGGAGGAAAGTCTAACCTGCGCGGCATCGAGCCGAACATGGTGCTGATCCCGGATATGGATGCGAGGATATCCTGGGAAGAGAAGGGCGAGGTGTGGCCATGGTGGGAAAAGTGGGGCTTGCCGACTGGCGAGATCCCGGACCACGCGGATATTGGGGATATGATAGAATGGAAGATATGCAAAGCGAAAGATGCAAGAAAGTGATCTCGGCCCTGGACGGTCTGAGCAGGGAAGAGAAGTGTGAGATTTACCGGCACATAGCCGGCAGTGATCTATGGAAGCCGATTCCGAATCTCGTCGGCCTGCCGGCCGAAGCTGATTTATGCATCAGGACGATGAATGAGGTCACGGGTAATGACATAAGGCAGCGCAGCAGACGGAGGGATCTGGTCTGGGGGCGGTTTATCGTCATCCACGAACTGCTGGGCAAGGGGTGGTCGACAAATGCGGTCGGCAATGTATTCGGTATGGATCACAGCAGCGTGATCCACGGCCGGGACTGCGTCAGGATGATGATCAGGATGCCGAAGATGTATCCGTCTGAGTCCTTGATATGGGGATATTTTAAGAAAAGATTGGCAGATGAAAGGATGCGTATGGAAGGTGAGCCCGGAAGACAGGCTGTGTAAGTATTGCCGGCTCACGGCGTGCCAGGACAGGTTGCTGAAGAAGAAAAAATGGGGCATCGTAGCGCCGACGATGCGCGGAATGGACGTAGGCCAACGCGTCAGGTTCGACCACGGCTATTATGGGGCTGCCAGGACTGCCGCAACCAGGCTCGGAGATCAGTTTCTTTGGCGGTATATCGTGCGTCAGGACGAAAATGGAGTGATTGTCGAGAGAATTGCGTAAATTTGTGACATGGAATCGATTATTAAGAAGCTTAAAAAGCAGATCGGGTACGATGTCGTCGAAGATACGGCTGTGATGACCGTCGAACGGACGGTTGACCCAAGAATTTTTGACGTGACTATCAATTTTAAGATGATAAAGCATGAAATTCACGAAAATCAGTAAATTTTGGTACTTCCGGCTGCGGAACGGCGTGGTTAGGAAGGGTGAAAGCAGGGATGGGGCGTTCAAGTGGCGCTTCAGGCGGTTTTGGCTCGAGGTCGAGACCGCGAGCGGAAACTGGAAGTCCAGGTGGACCGCCGCGGAGCATCCTTACGGGTATCTGATCGCCGGCAAGGACGACGCGAATATAGAGGGCTTCTGTCAGACCATGTATGAGGTCGGCATGCTGCTGACGACGGACCAGGGCTTTGTGGACGACATTCAGAAGGCCCTGAAAAAGTACAGCGCACGCATCGGAAAGGCTGCGGCAAAAGAGGCGAAGCAGGAAGACGAGTTTGAGGAAAAAGCGGCACTGGAATTTGAAAGGGGCGTGCAAGATTATGTCAACATGCCGAAGAGGGCGCGCAGACGGCACGACCGCGAGGCTGACAAAAAACTGGCCCGATTTTTGAAGGAAGATGCGGAAAACTCAAATAACGATAGGGGCGAATCCAATAGTAAATAGTTGAAAAAAATGCCGCCCGAAAACGCCCCCGGGCGGCGAAATTAAAAAGTATGGAGGATCAAAGAAACATTCACTATCGCATGGGCGGAAAGCTGACCCATTGCGGAATCGAGTGCTTGCCTGGAGGTAAGGACATCGAGAGAATTATCATTGCTCGTATCGAGTACAAGGAGAGCGAAATGATCAACGGCCGTACTGAGAAGGGTGTATGGATTGCGCACTTTGCGCCGAATCCATACACGCAACTGCCGTTCATCCTCAACGCTACGAACCGGAAGCGGCTCGTGAAGCTTTATCCGGAGTGCGAGGGCTACCTCGCACGGCTGGAGAATGTCGCTGTAAGGCTTACGAAGGAAGAAACTCGCGACGTACAGGACGGCGGCACCACCTGGGGCCTGCGGATCAGCCGAATCCCGGCATCATCGGAGCCTGCAAAGACTGCGAAAAAGAAGCCGCTTACAGCCGAAAAGGTTGAGAGCTGCGTGAAATGGATGAAGGAGAATGGGAAGACGCTTGAGGACGTAATGGCGATTTACGAGGTGTCGGAAGAAATCAAGGACGCGATTATCGACGCGTACCGCCCCGTCCCCGGAGCAGACGTTGGAGACCTGCCGTTATGAAAGCGGGCGAACGGGTACACTGGTCCGGCGTGAACCGCATCGAGAGCGGCGTTCTGAAGAGCGAGCAGAAGGACGGTGATTGGCTCGTCCTGCTCGATAACGGAAAGTATGTAATTGTTAACGAAAACCAAATTTTGTAGTATGTTTACTGAAGAAAAAGAACTATGGATCCGGTTTGCCTGCGCAGCGCTGACCGGACTGATTTCTTCGGAAGGACCCGAAGAAGGAAAAGACATGGCAGAATTGGCCGACGAGTATGCCGACGCCATGATCAGGAAGTTTTACGACAAATACGGGGGTTGCTGATATGAGCAGGAAGGAAGCATGGATGCAGAAGCGCCTCGGGATGATCACGGCCAGTGAACTCGGGGACATTACAAGCGGAAAAGGCGGGATCATCGAAACGAACCTGTCTTACATCAGAAAGAAGCGGTGGGAGCGGAATCATGGCTTCGCGCACTCTATTTCGGCCCGTCCGATGGAAATCGGTAATCAGCAGGAACCGTATATTTGCGAATGGGCAAGGGCAAATCTCGGCTTCGACGAGATCGTTTACTCGAAGGATCTTCCGGAGATTCCGTTCTGGGTTGCCCCGGACTGCCCGGTAGGCGCAAGTCCGGATGCGTTCACGCCGGACCAGAAGATTGAATTTGAGTTCAAGACGCTCGTCGGCTCGACCAGCATCGAGTTCTTCGGCGACGAGTCCACCTCGTACGAAGAGAAGAAGCTTGCCGTATGGAAAGACCATGGTGACCAGCTCCTCGGCCAGTTTATCTCCAATCAGAGGATTGAGGAAATCTGGGTAGTCAAGTACATCTACCAGGACGATGACATTCCGCAGGACACCGACTCGCCTCTCGCACCATGGCGCGGCCTTGTGTTCAAGTTCAAGCGGGAAGATTACGAGGTCAGCATCGATGAGATGAAGAATCGGATCCGCTTGTTCGACGCCATGATATCGTCCGACATCAATCCTTCTGACTTCAAGAAGGGCGAATGGGTGGTCGATCCTGAGACAGGAACGCTTAAGAAAACGAAATGAGGTCTCCCCTTAACCTGAAAACTGCACCGGAAATCCTCCGCCTCTTTGACAGCTGCTTTCGTCGCGGTGTCATAGAAGCCTGTGAGGCGGAGGATGATTTCGCCGTGAAGGAGTGGTTTGATGCAACCTTCCATCAGGGGAAGTACGGGCTTGTTAGTTTTCCAGAGGAGTCTTTCGACTGGAAGCGATGGCGGTTCATGTTGCTCAGGTGGTGTCGTGAAGAGAGGATGTCAACACTTGGATTCGATTATATAGATGGAATCAGAAAGGTTAGTGGATTTCAATATATGGTCATTCCGATGACGATGCGGTTTTACCTGATGGGCGTTCAGGAGTGGCTTGAATACCCGAACGAGCTGGCTATGGCTTTTTTTAAGACCAATCGGAAGATACATTGGTCTGATAAGGTTCCGAAATTTATGCGTGCCTTCCGGAAGGAGGACTACATTGCATATATTCAGGAGTTCATTTATGAATTTCAAAATTTTCCCATGGAAGAAATGCATAAGCTTGGGCCTAAGGCTATGGTGGATTTTGAGATGGTTATGTGGCAGATTACGCGTCCTAAAACATCATTAAGTGCTAAGTTACGAAGGAAATACGGTTCTGCGTAAGAAGAAGATTCTCAAGGCTATCCATATGGAGCCTGGGGAGATGCAGCTTGATTTTATCCTGCTGCCGGTTGGGTATGCATACAACATAGACTGGCAGAAGGCGAAGAGGGGGGATTATATTCGTTTTTTCAATGGTGGAACCTACCCGATTTTTTCTGTACGCCTGTTAAAGGTCGGTGCTGCGGCGGATATTCTGGCGCGCATGCGGTATGGAATCACGATCAAGGCATGCATACAGAGATGGAAACAGAACGCCAGGGTCGAAGGGCATAAGACCACGGCGATCAGTAATACTGAGTGCCTTTGGGTTGTATATGGCAAAGAAGAGGAGTCTGAACAATAGCGTGCCAGGTGGCAGATACAGGATTATGTGCAACTATGCCGGCGAGATCCTGTGCCCCGCGGAGGCGATAGAGCAGCGTTTTTTTGAGGAAGCGCAGCCGAACACTGACGATGAGTTCGTCACGTTGGACGGAAGAGTGTGCCGACCGGTTTTTCAGGCATCGTGGCGAGAAATCGATGAAGCGAAAATGGATGACATATGTATGGCTCGCTGGGGCTGTAAATTTACATCGATGAGGTCTATGTGGATCGACCGGCTCCGTAGCGTAGGAAGATTTTCGGCGTGGCATTTAATTAAACTCGATATAAAGGAATGAGCGGAGAAGAAGTTATGGGTCTCTTGGAGAAAGGAAAAGGCGAGCTGGTGGTGACATATGGATATCTCCTGCGTCTCGGCGACGAGTATTTCGTGTCGTATGACGGAAATGTCTGGGAACGGACGGAAAGTCCGGCGGTAAGGAGGGAGTTCGAATGATTACTTGCTTCTTTGAGTCATTTTTACTATCTTTGTAGAAACATTGTGTCGCAGACAATGAATAGAAACTTATCGCCCCGAATGAGTAATACAGAGCTGCGACCTTTGTATGAAAGTCCGGGGCGTTATCTTATAATATGGAAGAAATTTGGAGACCGATCGAAGGGTATGAAGGGCTGTACGAGGTAAGCACTATGGGTAGAATCAAGAGGCTATATAGGGAGATTCTTCGCAGAAAGATGGGTCTATTGATTTTGCAAGAACGAATACTTGAACCTGGCAAAAATAAAGGTTATCCACGACTAATTTTAAAAGACAGGAAGCATAACGGCAAGAACTACGCGGTTCACACATTGGTCGCAAAGGCATTTATACCTAATCCAGAGAACAAACCATGTATTGACCATATAAACGGGGATCGATCAGACAATAGAGTTGAGAATTTAAGATGGTGCACCATTGCAGAGAATAATGGTTATGAGTTAGCGCGTAAGCATTTCTCAGAATCAAAGAAGGGGACGAAGAATGGTATGTATGGCACTCGTGGCAAAAACAGCTCTTCACATAAGCCCGTTTTACAGTATGATATGTATGGCAATTTTATCAAAAAATATAATGGAATTGCTGAGGCCCAAAGAGAAACTGGCGTTCAATTCAAGAATATAAGCAAGGTTTGCAAGGGAGAACGCCGCCACGCTGGTGGTTATATTTGGAAATACGAATAAGGTCCGTATGGTAGAATTGAGAGAATATCAGAAAACAGCCGTCAATGAAATCCGTTCTGGATTAGCCAAATATCGGCGAGTAGTCTGCGTTATGCCCACCGGAAGCGGGAAGGGAACCGTACTTGGATATGTGGCCTCGTTGGCCGCCAATAAAGGCACTAAAACACTCATCTTGGCGCATCGAGAGGAGATAATGAAGCAGAATGCCGGGCACTGCCGAAAGTGCGGCGTAGAACCTCAAATCATATCACCAAGGCATCGTAAAGTTCCGACCGAAGATATTGTCTGTGGAATGGTGCAAACCCTGCAACGAAGAATCGAGAAACCCGAGTGGATGGAATATGTTAAGTCGGTACAGATGCTTGTTTTGGATGAGGCTCATATCTGTAACTATGACTTTCTCTTTGATATTATCTCCGACAAGTGCTATGTTGTAGGATACACAGCTACGATGGCGAGATATGGCGGTATGACGCAGGCGGGATTGCAGTACAATGCAATGGTATTAGGCCCGAGCGTAAAAGATCTCATCAACTTGGGTTATCTTTGTCGATGCAGGCTATATTCTCTTGACGCTCCGTCTATGGAAGATGTCGCATGGGATTACGGCAGAGGCGACTACAATCTTGGACAGATGGCGGCGAAATTCAAGTCTCGGGCGAGATATGTCGGTGCAGTCGAGAATTACCAGAGAATTTGCCCTGGAGAGAAGGCAATAGTCTTTGCATGTAGTTCCGAACAATGCATCGGCCTTACGCAAGAGTTCAATGACCACGGCATAAAAGCTAAATACCTATTATCAAACAGTTTTGACGAAGATTCTGAGTTAAGCGACGACAGGAAGCAGTTACTAAAAGATTTCGAGAATGGCGAGTTTGATATCCTTGTGAATCTCGGGATTGGAGTCGCAGGACTTGATGTGCCGAGCATCAAGGTTGTGATGCTTATGTACTCCACAACTTCGGTCGTCAAGTATCTTCAGAGTTGCGGGAGAGCAAGCAGGCCCGCACCAGGTAAGAACGGAGAGTTTATTTGTCTTGATTTTGGTAGGAATTACGAGCGCTTAGGAAGGTACGAGGATGACCGGACATACAGTCTTTGGCACAATACTGGCTCTGGAGGCGGCGTCGCGCCTACGAAGGAATGCCAGGGTTGTCACAGACTTGTTCCTGTATCATGGACAGATTGTCAGTTTTGCGGATATCACTTCCCGACGCAGCATGAGATATTTCAGGCAGAGCTGCACGAGATAGCCGCAGAAAACAGCGAGGAAACAATCGAAGGTTATGTCGCCAGGAAGAAGTTGGAGAACTGGAAAAACGACTGGATTCTTCGGGATATCTGCCAGAAGCACCCGGAAGATATGAAGAGCGCTTTTATGAAGGCGATAGAAGTGCTTCGTACGAAACACGGAGAAAACATAAGCCCAAAATATTGGTACTTCTTCAAGGAACATAAACTTGGGCGTGTAAAGAAAAAAGATGGAGATCCGAAACTGATATGAAAACAAAGATTAACCTCAATCCGCCGACCGAGCATCCACCGGTAGATACTATTGTCTTGGCGGCCTTCAGAAATCCGGAGTCCGGCCTTGAGTTTATGTATCCAATGCAATGGAAAGGAGACCATTGGTTGTGTCCGAGAGCGAAGGAGCATCGCGGATTTCAGACGAAGACTCCTGGCGGGGTACAGTTTTTGGGGTGGGTATATAAAGTGTAATTTAGAATAATTATAAAATGGAAGCATGGTACACTGACAAAAAGAAGGGGATCTGCCACGGAGATGTGACAGATTGTCGTACTGACTACTGCGGCCGGCGTTATTTTCTGGTCGGAAAGAAATGGATCCAGGAGGACCGCCTATTCCAATCCAAAGAAGAACTGCAGAAACACCTTGACGATTATGTCAATACGGTACACTGGGATCGCTACGATGAACTTGCGGCCGTTAGCATTGGATATTGCGTGTTCAGGAGCACGATGGAGAGGGAATGGCTGAAACTTTGAAATGGCGTGCCCGCGAGCTCGGTATTATTGACAATAATACGGGCGAATTTGTTAAGGTTGGAGAGCTTAAGACGAGGAGATTTTATGGTCTTTATATTTATGAGGTATTAGCTATGAAGAATGGCTTCGTGACAAAAATCGGGAAAGCTCTTGGGTTTATGCGTAAACCAAGATTGACATACAAAACAAAAAGGAAAAATTGCGCAAAAAGGAATAGATGATCATGAAAGAACAAGTAAACCACCCGGCACATTATCAGAAGGGTGGGCGCGAGTGCATCGACTGCATGATTGAGGAATTTGGAGTCGAGGCTGTGATCGCATTCTGCAAGTGCAACGACTTCAAGTATCGTTGGCGCGCCGGGCTTAAGGATGGAAATTCGGCCGAACAGGATCTCGCTAAGGCCGCATGGTATAGAAACAAGGCTGAGGAGCTGGAAAATGACAATCATTCCGACTGAGGCACAACCGAAGAGGCGCAGCCATTCATCCCCCGAAGGCAGGATCCAGGCGGAGTGTTTTTCGTGGTTCTGGAACGAGTTTCCGAAATATAGGAAGCTCCTGTTCCATGTCCCGAACGAGAACGACCGTTCCGACAGCAACGTAATCCAGGGGGCTATTCGTAAAAGCCTTGGCGTAGTGGCCGGTGTTGCGGATTTGCTCTTTTTTGTGGCACATGGAGAACATCATGGCCTTTGTATCGAAATGAAAGATGAGCACGGCCAACAAAAGCCGGCGCAAAAAGAATGGCAGAATCTCGTCGAACGGCAAGGGTATCGGTACGAAATTTGTAGGAGTTTGGAACAGTTTAAAACGATAATTCATGACTACCTCGGCGAATGATTTCAACACATTGCTCCGGCGTCCGATTCCTCCATATTCGGCGGATCAGATAAAGAATTATTTCTTATCTTTGCAAAACTATGGCAGCACCACTCATACCAATACGGCCGAAAGGAAAAAGGTTCGCTCTTAAGTTGGAGGAAATGGACTGCCTCACATGGTATCTGTTATCAGGATGCCCACGCGAGGAGGCATTTCTCAAGTTCGTACGGCCGGACTACATCGGAACAAAAAATGCGGCGATTGTGGCATCCGCATGTAAGCAGTTCTTCAGCATGGCGGATGTACAGGAGTATATGGAGGCGTATCGTAATACCATCAACGAGTTGAGCACTCCCAAAGAGCCAAAGATAAACCTTGATAATATTGAAGATCGAAAAGCCAGAGCAAAGACGAAATTGGTTGAATTTGCAATGAGTCTGACAGACAATATTGATAGCGCTGATGACCCGGAATTTGTCTTAAAGTTGGCGGACAAGACCGGCCTTCTTGATATGGGTGATGGAATGATCGAGAAGCCGAGACGATATTTGCCCGTATCCTGCGGGGATTGTGAATACAGGAAATTCGTCGAAGAGAATTGCGACACAACACTAAACCAAGATACAGACAATGACCGAGAAAATCTTTGACGTACGCACCGACCAACGTCAGTGCCACGAGGCAAAATGGGATGCCGATTCGCAGCGATGGCTCCTTCGAAAGATCTACACAAAAGACGAATACGAATTCATCCCAAATGAGCGTATTCTTGAGGTTCTGGGAGAATCAGAAAATCAACCATATCAAAAATGAACAACGAGATCAAAGGAAAAGTAATCGCAGTTCCGCCGGCGCAGACCGGTATGGGACAGCGCGGCCCGTGGATGAGGCAGACTATTGTTATTGAATATGAATCCGGCCGCTATACGCAGAAACTTGCGCTCGAATGCAGCAATAGCAAGGCTGAAAGCTTCAGCAGGCTCAGTGTAGGCCAAACGGTAAAAATCCATTACGACGTGACCAGCCGTGAGTATAACGGAAGATACTACACTACGGCCAACGCGTTCGACTTCGAGATCGAGGGCGGATCGGTCCCTGAATCTTCAGCGGCGGATCCGTTCTAGCGCATCTACCACGCGTAGAAGGCGTAACGGGCTCGCGCTGAAAAGTGCGGGCCTTGTTTTGTCTATGTAAAATTTTTATATCTTTGCGAGTGTATGTTTCGACTCAGACCAGATCACGCACCTTTTCCTCCGCTTTATGAACATGTAGAGCGGAAAAAAGCAACTGTGAGTGATAAGGGATACGATAAGGTCGGAAATTTTGTTTTGAGGGAAAAGCTGGATCTGATTCCGCAGGAAGGATTGCAGGAAGATATGTGCCGATGCGATTCAAACCTGATTTTTGTCGTAGGAGAGGCCACGTCAGGAAAGACGTACGGAATGATGCTGAAGGCGCTGAACGGCATCGGTCGCGTAGGATATACCGGCCGACTCATCAATGTGAGAAAGCTTGATTCTGCGAAGGGTACGTCCATGTTCCGTGACGCATCGGAGGTCTGGGGGAATTTTTCAAGCTGCGAGGTAACTACGGGTGAGCTCCCGACGTTCGCATGGAGAAAATGGAATAATGCTATCCAGATGATTCATGCGAACTTTAATCCGGAGAATCCGAAGGAGTGGGATGACTTTCAGGAGTATATCAAGAAGCAGCAGAGCTCATATATTTGCATCGACGAAGCCACGGCGATTGAGCAGTTTAGGATGTTTACATACATATTTTCCCGAAACCGTGATAGCTCCGGCGTCATTCCGAGCATGGTCCTTGCTTTCAACTTCAAGCACGAACACTGGACGACACGTTTTCTGGTTACTGCCGGATACATCGGTTCGGACTGGTATTTGATTCCGTCCATGGTCGGTAAGACAAGATATTTCTACATCCAGGGGAATGATCCGGAACAGGTGATATGGGGGGATTCCAAAAGAGAGGTTCTTGCTGCGGCGAATATCCGAATTAACGATGAAGACCGGGCCGCGGGCCTTTCCGAAGAGGATATGATTAAGTCTTTCACGTTGTTTACCGGTCATGCCGCCGGAAACAGAAAGCTGGTGGCGGCGACGGGTGGACAATCCGTTGCAAACCTTCACGCCGTCGGCGAGGATCAGCGCCGCGTGCTCGCTGAAGGATATGCCGGCCCGCTTGACAGTGATGAGATACTGGTGACAAAGCAAATGATGCGGGATATGGCTGCGAACCCAAGCGACGAAGACGAAAATTTGTATGCGACGATGGACGTATCTGGCGGAAACGTCGACTCAGATGACAACCCTATGATCATTTGGCGTGGCCATACAATCATAGGGATTCACTTTTTTCGTGGAGACCCAAAGCAACTTGTCGACTGGATTGATGATAAGTTAACATCATACGGGGTTCCAAAAGAAAATTTTGCCTTTGATGCGACCGGGCTTGGCAACTATCTTAAGGCTTATACTTCTGGTTGGCCGGTTACGGCAAACAAAACCGCTATGCAGGAATATGATGCAAACGGTAACCAGGTCTTGTTTGAGCAGTATTTCAATCTAAGATCGCAGTTGATGGGCAAACTTCAGGTTGCACTTCAGACAGGGAAAATATCAACTACGCTCGACCTTAATATGAGGATACCTTACGGAAAGAAGGGGGAGACGAGGCGGCTTATTGATGTCCTTTACGATGAGATCAATACGTTCCGTGTCCAGCAGCGGAACAAGCGGATATATTATCGTAGCAAGGACGAATACCGGGCGAAGTTTCACGCATCTCCAAACATTATCGATACGATGTATCTTCGGATGATTTGGGATCTCGACGGAAGACCTAAGAAGCAGCCGGCTCCAGAGATTGAGGATGATGCATACGATGGGCTTTTTCAGAATTTTGACTACAATTCAGGTCCTGCCACGGGACGCCGTGCAAGAAGGACCGAAATATGGGTATAAATTTAATCGCGGTTAATTATGAATGTTAGTGAATACATCAGCAGGGAAAAGAAGAAACCCTGGGTTCGGAGGATCGCTGTTGACGGTCCGAAAGGACAGCCGAACTTCAAACTGACTCCTATAACGCAGGATCAATTCTTGAACGAGGTGTGCGAATCTGCCCACACCATCAATATGCCGATCATGTCACTTCGTCCGGTCTACGGCCCGACCGGAGTGAAAGACAAGAACGGAAAAGAAAAATGGGACATTGTTGACTATGATGAGGTTGAAGTTACGCCGGTAGGGATGCAGGAGGAAATTATCTGCAAAAAAATTTCGCATTTTGCCGCAGACGGATTTTGGACTGCAGCCGAGACGGATGATGAGGATCGCTTCAATACGCTTATGTCCTGGGCCGACCAGGTCGGTGTAAAGACAGCCTTCATCGATGTGGTGCATTCCGTATTCCGTACGGGCGATGGTGCTATCTATCTATATCAGACAGCCGATCCGGACACACCTATCGACTATGAGGTTTACGGATATGAACGTGGGGACGAATTGTTTCCACAGACGGATTTGGACGGAAAGACCATTGTCGCCAGAAAATACAAATTCCAAAAGCGAAACGCAGTTGACATTTTTACTACAAAAAATGTCGAGACATGGATGGCTATCGATGATGATGACGACGTCAACGGTCTTGTTCCGAAAAAGAATCGTACGAAGAGCGAGGACGGCTATGTGCTTGTTAGGAGGAGAGATGCGCAGGCGGGATCCGGGTTATGTCAGTGCATCTATTTTCGTGTTGACGACATCCCGACAGGCGTTGCGCAGGCGTCTATTGAAAAGCTGGAAAACGCAAAGACGTATGTCGGCGAGCATCTCAAAGGGTCCGCAATGCCGATCCTTTTCTTGAAGGCAGAGAAGACGACGAGCCTTCCTCCGACAAAGCTTGCGAACCGCGCTCTCGGCGTGAAGGGAACGACCGACGCGCTGGCCCATTCCGATGCGAAATTCCTTGCTCCGCCCGACGCGAGCAATATTGCGACTATGCATGTTGGCGGTCTCGAGGATGATATTCGTAGCTCTTGTATGTCCGTCAAGATTGATCCGGAGGTTATCAAGCAGGGGTCTGATAGCAGCGCGACAATGAAGATCCTTTACGCGCCAGAGGTACAGTGGGCGCAGGTTGCATGGAAGGGCTTTCTGAAGCCCGTCCGGCAGCTGATGCTTGTCTTCAAGGCTCTCGTCGGAAAGGTTGAAGGGGATATTTCCGGGTATTCGAAGATGCGTATCTCTGTAGGACAGAACGTGTGGATTCCTGAAAACTCAGCTGAGGCGCTGAAGATGGAACTTGATCAGGTGTATGCCAGGACCAAGTCTCGCAAGGCGGCCATGGTCGATATCGGAAACACCCATCGCGGCGACTACAAGCAAATCGATGAAGAGTGGGAAAAGGAGCTTACCATGAAAGCGGAGGCGCCCGCAGCCGCAAAGGCAAAATATGGAGTAGATGGCGTCGGAAATGACGATGAGCCGAAAGGCAACCCCGGAGACGTGAATAATCAGGCGCCAGGAAAGAGCATTCAAAATTAGTACCAAACTTTTGCTTATCTGAAAATTTTGTTATATTTGCGACAAATCAAGCAAAACTTAAGTTTATGAAAACCAGAATCGCAGAAGCGCTCAAGACGAAATACAAGCGTTTTGGATTGAGCAACGAGGCTATTGATCGGATCGCCTCCGCGAAACAAGAGACGATCACAAAAGAAGAGGATATCGAAACCGGCATTGCTGATGCTGCTACGATGGAACTCATTGCCAACGAGTTGCAGAAGATGCGCGACAAGGAGATCAACAACAAGACCGACTTGCAGAGGTCTTTCGATGACTACAAGGCGAAACACCCCGAGGGACAACCGACCCCTCCGGACCCGGACCCGAATCCCAACCCGAAGCCTGATGACTGGAAAGCCATTCTTGCGGCCGCGGTGAAGGAGAGCCTGGTTCCGCTGCAGGAGGAGATTGCTGCCCTGAAAGGCCAAAATTCAACGAAGGCCGCGCTGGAAGGCGCCCATGAAAAATTCTTCGGCGGGGATTATGCCAAGGCATATCCCGACGAGGCAAACGACGCCTGGGAACGCGCAGTCGAGATGAACGAGGCGACCGGAAACAAGATGAATGCAGACCAGCTCCACGAAAAAGCGACCGGCTATTTCAACAAAGCCGTGAACCGGCGCGGAGTAGACACATCGAAGCCGTTCGTAGCGGATCCACAGGGAGACGACAAGAAGGGCACCATCGACTGGTCGAAAGAAGTGGAGCGTAAGAAGATGCAGGGTCTTATTCCGGAAGAGAAAAAGTAAGTCTAACCTAAAACTACCTGAAAATGGGCTACAATTTCGGAAACGCATTTTTCCGCCACGAGTCCAACCAGTATCCGGCTCAAACCATGCCGGTTTGGATTGAGGTTCGCGAACGGAAGACCGCGGGTGGCACGGTGGACATCTCCAAGCACAAGAAGGGCGACCTGATCGCTCTCGGCGTGCCTGTGCTCCTGAAGGTCATGGGTGGTGAGGCGCAGTTCCTCGACTCCTTCGAGGTCATGGAAGCTGTCAACTCGTCCGGCACCTCTCTTTCGATCAAGCCGATCAGCAATGCGGTCATCCCCGCTGCAGGCCTGATCGTCGGTAAGGCTGATGCCACAGGTAACGCCGAAAAGGCCGTTGCTTTGACTGGCACCCCGACCGTTGTTGACGGTGTTTACACCTTCACCATCTCTGCAAACGCTCTCGGCGAGCTCGCTAAGGGCGATATCCTCTACATCATCAGCGAGGCCGGCTCCAACAAGAAAGCCGTCCTGCCGACCGGCCTGTCTTGGCGCCAGATCTATATCGACAGCGATGAGGCTTATAAGGGCACCGTTGCCGTCGTGACCAAGGGTCAGATCCTCGGTAACCGCATCGCTCCGGTACCTGATTTCTACAAGGCTGCTATGCCCGGCATCACCTTCGACTACGAACTCTCTGAATAATAGGAGGAATTAACTATGGCTAAATCTTACAATAAGGGTTTCCATACCCTGATGGCTGAGGCCGGCATTCTTTCTGCAGAGAGCTTCAGCGCATACATCAACGACGTCGTCGGATTTAACAACTTCCAGGGCCTCGACCTCCTTGGTTTCGAGTGGGATCCGGATTCGTCCCTCACCTTTGACTGGGCGCAGGCCATCATGTCCAACCGCATCAAGGTCATGGCGACCTATGTGGACAAGGATTCTGAGGCCATTCCGTTCGGTACTGAGGGTTTCAGCATGCTTCGCGGTGTCATCCCGTGCATGAAGGCTCGCTACCTCTGGGACCAGGACGACTATCGCCGCTATCTCGACGCCCTTGGTCGCCTGCAGTTCCAGAACCGTACCGTCAAGGAGTATGCCCTCGACCTGCTGTTCAACGGCATGAGCGACATGAAGACGGCTCACGAACTGTCCATGACCTATCAGCGCGACCAGGTGGTATCGAACCGCAAGCTCGAACTGGATGCTAAGAACAACCCTCGCGGTATCAAAGGTCTGATCTTCGAGTCCGATATTCCGGAGGCGAACATTCACCAGCTGACCGTTGCTGAGCAGTGGTTCAACGACAACGAAAACAAGACCGCCGATACGGCCAACAATAACGCTGATCCGGTGGGTAACTTCAAGAAGATCATCCGCGGAATGAAGCGTAAGGGCTTCGAAGACATCACCGTTGAGGTGGACTACATCTCCTGGCTGGAAGATATGGATCATCCGAAGTGGCGCACCGCTTTCGGATACGTCCTTCGCCCGGACCTCGTCCTCGCCCCGAACAATGACGCTAATGCTCTCGCAGTTGGCAACAACGCCAACGACGAAGACCTGAAGAGCCTCTTCGCCCGCGTCATCGGCATTCCTGCAGCAAACGTCGTCCTCCGCAAGGGCCTGGCCGGCGTCGAGCGTCTGCAGGGCTCCGGCCCGGATGCCAAGCTCGTCCGTCAGTCCTTCCGCACGTTCAATGCGAACACCTATGTTATCTACCCGTCCGGTCCTCTCGGCACGATCAAGAGCGCTGTCGCTCTCGTTCCTGACGGCGAGGCGATCTACTCGACCTTCTTCGGCGGCCGTGGTCTCATCCAGTATGACTACGACGTCAAGGCCAAGTTCCAGGATTGGTGGTCTGAACTGTACGCCCTGTGCGTGCTGACCCGTCCGATGGAGATGTACTACCTGCTTACCTTCAAGGAGAAGCCGGGTAGTGGTTCCGGAAGCGGAAGTGCTGGTGGTGCTTAATAACCGATGAGCCATGACTGTAGAAGAGTACCTGCGTAGTCTTGTCCCTGGGTTGGACCTCTCGGACAATGTTGTTGAAAGATGCGCCCTTAGTCCCGTCGAGGTGGATCTTGATCCTCTCGAGACGGATGAGGACGTGGATTCTGATACGCTGAGCGACGAAGAATTCCGTAAGAGGCTCGACTACGCCTCTTCCACGGTCTACTATTCGGTGTTGGGAGTTTTTGCGGGTGGAGGATATTCGGAGCAGGTTGGCGATGTTCGCGCCTCGCGAGGAGGCTACACTATCACGATGGCGGACCGCGCTCGTTTCAAGAGCATGGGCGATGCGCTCAGGGCGAAGTGGGGCTTCGAAGTGGAGGATGACGAATCGTCTTCCGAAATGTATGACGCAAGCTATTTAGGAAGCCGTTAAAATGAAGTTCATTGAGTTCAGAGACTTCTGTAGCATCACCAGGGATACGGGTGATCGGGATGATTGGGACAACCCTATCAATCCGGAATCCGTATATGAGGGCGAGTGCTTATACGAGGAGGGTGGAACGGGTTATTCCCGGTCCATCATCACGCGGGCACCAACTATCTTCATCCCTGGCGTGGATGTCCAGGTCAAAATCAACGACGCGGTTGCCGTTACGACAGAATTCGGACGGGAAATCAAGTCTGTGGTGAAGATCGTACGGGACATCAACATGCCGTGGAGAACTGGAGTCAAGGTAACGAGAATAGAACTGAAACAGGCGCAGGGGGATTAATTATGAATTACTCACCTCATAGTGGATGGGGAAAAGTAGCGTGGCGTAACACTGAAAAAGGATTTCAGCGTTCGCTTCAGTTTGATCTTCCGGACAAAATCAAGAAAGAGGTTCTTTCTGTTTTTATTGCGGCAAATGACTCTTTTATACGAGATCTTCCTGATGGGGAGGCGGCTATGATGCCTTATATTACCGGTAACCTCCACGATAGTATTGTTGGGGTTGTTTCTGATAATGGAGCGTTAGTAAAGGCAAGCTATGCAAATAGGACTGCAGTTACGACGTCTTCATTAACCGGTAGGCAGATTTATACGCCGACAACCGGTGGTGGAAGAAAACGTATCATTGGACATCAGGAGGCCTGGAAGGCGGTTTATGGCCTTAATGGTAAATATCCAAGAAAGATTGCGTCAACCTTGCTTGTTGCCGTTCCTTATGCGTTAAATCCGAACGAGAGGGGCCCACATTCCGGATATTTGGAGGGTTTGAGATTAAATTACGCAGCTGCGCTGGATCGCGAGTTTAGGTATGCTGCGTATAAAAAAGTCCTGTTTTTCAGAGGAAATCTCAATGACTATATCCAGCTCGCATATGAAGATGATGACGTCAGGCTTATGCGTGCGTCTCGCAAAAGAGGTAGACCAAAGGGGTCTGGTAATAAATATATGGGATCGGCTAAGCCGACGATGGGTATATCGCTATAACAAACGAAAATGATCACTCCATCTTCACTTCATCCAGACGCCGAGTTGAAGGAGCTTCTCGAGGGGAATGTACTTGTCGGCACAGACCCGATCGCGGTTTATTCCGACTGGGAGCGCCCAACGAACGGTTTGCCTTCTGACTTTATTGTCATTTTCATAAACGGGGATATTGAAACCGTATCCAAAAAGCCGCAATACGCTCAGGGATATATGATTTTAAGCCTCTATTGCAAGATGAATGATGATGGGTCTATCAAGGCAAATAGGGTCACTAAAATTTTGACCCAATTTGATGCGCTTTTGGACCATGTGACGACAGAGAACTATTACTTCGAATACGAATCCCCCCGCTTTATTACTCCCACCACACCGAATCAATCATCCGGTTATTCTGTTACCAGCCTCAATTTAAAGTGGCACACTAACAACAACTTTAAAACCGACTAAACTATGATATCGAACTTTGAATCCGTTCCGTCTCTCTTTGTCGGCCAGGGCGACATGATCATTTTCGACGCCATCGCCGACTATACGAGCGCCACTTTGGCGAGCCTGACGAACCCGAAGTCCCTCGGCCAGGTTGTCGAGGACTCTTCGAACTGGACCGGCGACGATGTTTCCGTTGACGAGATTCGCGACGAGCAGGGCAACCTTATCGCCGCTACCGTCACCGCTGGTACGCTGTCTTTCGAGGCAGACATCGCGTCTACTTCTCAGCTGATGATGCAGACTTTCCTGAAAGGTACGAGCATCACCACCCCGAACCTCAGCCAGATATTCGGATCTGGCTCCGGCGCTGGCACCGTAACCGCAACCGGTTTTGGTGTTGACCTTCCCGTTATCACCCGTCCGATCGGTTGGTTGAATGACGAGTTGAACCGTCTGCTGCTCTTCCCGAAAGCGAAGATCACGGGTAACCTCACCAACAGCGACAAGCTGATGCGTGTCCACATCAACTGCCTTGCTGAATATGTTGACCTTACCTCGTTGAAGACCGGTATGATCTTCGACAGCACGGCTGCTGCCAAGTATTCTGCTTAGGCTCTTTAGAGAGCGAACACCAAGGGGGCGGGCAGTGCGCCCGCCCTTTTTTAATACCCCAAAAAACCATGGAAGAAAAAACCGCAAAAAAACCGGGAAGACCGAAAAAGGTTAAAGCGGATCCTGTGATCCCAGCCGAAGTGGTATCTACTGATACCGTTAATATCGTCCCGACCGTGTCTCATCAGCCTATCCTTGTTGTAATTCCTTATCTCGCATCAGGGGCGCAGGGCCGGGAACTGGAATATGCAGTCAAAGGATGGCGCCGTCATTTCAAGGAGAAATATCATATCGTGATTGTCGGAGACTACCATCCGATTTGCGATACGGGCGACGATATAGAGTTTATCGAATGCCCGCAGGTGCCTCCGACGGAAATTCACAACTACCGGCCGCACATCGATCACGTTCACAAATTCCGAAAGGTTCGTGAACACTTTCCGAATTCGGAGGGCTTTATCTATGCTTGCGACGACATGTACGCTGTGAACGATTTCGACCTGATCGACGTGAAGTTCCTGAAAATACACAGCATGGATGTGAACGCGAATCCTCTTGATTCGAATCCATGGCAGCGCGACAACGCAAAGACAAGGGAGCTCGAATTGAGGGAGGGCCTTCCGACCAGAAGCTTTGTCTGTCATCTTCCTGTCTGGTATGATTGGGACAAGCTTCTCGCAATTTACGACAAATACGACTGTGATCACAACAGTTATATCGTTGAGGATCTTTATTACAATACCTACTTCAAGAATCGGGTTCCATTGCTTTTGGATATCGAATTTGACAATTTTCGTTGCGGCGTATGGCGGAGTAATCCGAGAATTTCGTATATTCGCAATGCGTTCAAGACTAAAATATGGATCACGAATTCTCCCGCCGGGTGGATTCCTGAGCTTGACAAGATGCTGAGCGAATATTATGGCTGAACAGGCAAAAAGCGAACAATTCCTTAACGGCGCTTTCGATGCGATAACGCAGGCGCCATGCACGATTCGGATTGGCCGGCACAAATACAAAGTACGCCAGGTCGCCCAGAAGGTGCGCGAAAAAATAGCCCTGCTTGAGCAGGAGGCCCAAGTCCTTGAGGCAAAAGGAAAGGCCGGAACGAGCCAAAAGGAAGCGAGGAAGCTGACGAAGAAGCTATACTCGCTTCATTCGAAAAAAGCGGCTTATTATCTTCTCGGAAACTGGGCTTTGTTCGTTCCCGGGTTATGGGCGCTGAAGTGGAGAATATTGCAGCTCAGAGGAAATGAGACGACATTCAGAATTAACGAGGCTGGTCTGATCAGTGCAGACCTGGGTTTTTCCAAAGCCAACTGGGATACCTCAAAGCAGGAACGCGAGCTTTATATGAGGCCGGTTGGCGAAGCCGCCAAATTAGCGCAAGAGCGGCTGGCGACAGTGTTAAATATGCTGGAGAAGGACGCTTTGGGGGTAAAGGAGGAAAGCAAGTAGGTTGCGCGTTTGCCTACTCGGCTCATAATGAACGGATTAAGTATGTATATGGAAACTACAATTTTTGGTCGTGGCTTCGATACTGGTATCTTGACTCGGTCAATCTCGTTACGATGATCCTTGTCGATAAAGGATACTATGACTATGATTTCGAGGAGCCGCCGAAGAAAGAACAGGAACTGACCGGTCAGGGGAAGAGTGATGAAGAGGTGCGAGATGCCCTTTTGAAATTCGGATTCGGCCACTTGAAAAAGGAAAAGACAGACGAAGAATTGCAGGACTACATCTTAAAGAACGGAGGATAAAACTATGGCTGTTGAGATACCGGTGGTTGTGGACATAATGGGCGGTATTGACGATTCTATTAAACAGGTTCCACAGGCAGTAAAAAAGCTACAGGCGGAGGTCGATCTTTATCCCATTGAGACGTCTATCAGAATTGGCGTAGCTGATGCCAATGAAACCAATGACGAATTAAAGAAACTTACCGATTATTTCCGGGAGCTAGAAAAAGCTGATATGGAAAGAGTCGGCAAAGACCTTGATTTTACTCCGTTTATCAACCAGTCCATAATGCAGTTGCAAAAGCTCGAGAAGGAACTGGATGAAATTCAGCAGCTCAGGCAATTGGAGGGTGGCGGAACAGACTTCGCCAGGGAGTTGGCGGACGCTCATAAAGCGGTCCGTGATCAAGCAGAGGCTGTCGCGAGAAGCATTGCGGCAATGGAGCAGATGCAGCAAAATCTTAAGGCGAACGGCGTTACTATCAAGAGTTATATAGATGCAGAATATGCCGCTATCGAAAAGAGGCGCTCTCAAAATCGCGCATATTGGGGAGAATTGGAAGATTATTCCCAAAAATACGCATCGAGCATCAACGCGATTCAGAACAGGATGTCCGAACTTGAGAGGACATGGGCCAATATGACGAAGGCCGAGAGATCTGATAGTATTTCGGAAATGCTCGGTAAATACAAAAAAGAGGCGGCAGAATTAAGAACGGAAGCAAGGACGCTTAGGGAGATCGTCCAGGAGCAGGAAAAGCTTAATGAGCGCGTAAAGCAGTCGACCCAAAACAGAAGGTACGAGAATGCTGTGCTTAAAATGTCTGGAGATTCCATGCGCATTCTCCAGGAGCAGGAGAGAATTTTGTCGAGTCGTCTGAATAAGGCAAAATTCGGTTCATCGCAATACGATAAGCTCAAGACAGATCTTGATGGTGTCAGAAAAAAAATGCAGGAGGTAGAAAGTTCTGCAAGAAATGCGAATAAAGAATTCGAGAAACAGTCCAGCTTTCTTGGAAGATTAGCCGCTACGGCCGCATCGTATTTTTCGATCCACACCATCGTGAGATTTTTGGATAACGTTCGTAATGTAACATCTGAATTTGAATTACAGAAAGTTGCTTTAGGATCTATCATCCAGGACACAGATCGGGCAGATAAGCTATTTCGGCAAATTAAAGCTGCTGCAGTTGAATCTCCTTTCGAGATCAAAGACCTCGTCACGTATACCAAGCAATTGTCTGCATACCGAATCGAGACAGAAAGTCTGTTTGATGTAACCATGCGGCTTGCGGATGTTTCCGCGGGTCTGGGCGTGGACATGAGCCGACTCATTCTTGCCTATGGTCAGGTTCGGGCAGCTTCAGTTCTACGAGGTCAAGAGCTTCGTCAGTTCACCGAGGCTGGTATCCCCCTTGTTGAATTGCTGGCCGAAAAGTTTAATGAACTCGGAAGAGAGGGAACGACGACGGCGGACGTTTTTGAGTTGATTTCTAAACGTGCGGTTCCGTTCTCAATGATTGAAAAGATCTTTAAGGATATGACAGATGCCGGAGGAATGTTCTACAAGATGCAAGAGAAGCAGGCGGAAACATTGCGTGGCCAGTGGAACAACCTGAAGGACTCCATCAGCATCATGTATGACGAAATCGGCCGGACCAAGAAAGTCCATAAGGCTATGTCTGACCTCATATCGCTATCGAGAGACATGATGCTTAACTGGAGGAAATTTGCTGACGTGATTAAGGTGGTCGGTACCGCTTTTCTGTCGTATATTTCAATCTCCGGCTCAGTAGCATTGTGGAACAAAATAGTAACAGCAACAACTGCGGCAGCAACTGCGGCAGAATCAACGAGGGAGGCCGGCCTGCGAAAAGTCATAACAAGACTTATTGGAAAGACTGCGGCAGAAAAAATATCAACCAGGGCCACCATTATTCACACGGCGGCTATGAAGGCGGCTGACGCCGCATCCACAGCATTTACGAGAACACTATGGAAACTTATAGCTGTATTGGCTAAAAATCCATTCGGCGTTATAGCTATTGCCGCAGCGGCTTTGATAGGAACATTCACAACGCTCGCTAAGCGCGCACAGGATGTTGAGCAAAGAATAGATGGCGCAAACAGGTCAATTAACAATTTGTCGAAGGCACGTGGTAATGACGACCTTATCAAACGATATGAAGAGCTTTCTGCAAAAACGAATCGTTCTGCAAAAGATACCGCCGCGCTACGGGATATCTCAAAAGAGCTTGCAAAGGCTTTTCCCCAGGCAACAAAAGCGATAAACGCGCAAACCGGTGCGCTTGAGTTGGATATTAAAAAAATGAAAGAATATTCAGCTCAGGCACAAAAAACGATAAAAGATCTGATGGAGGATCAGATTAAAGTGAATGAGGCGGAAATTAAGAAATATGAAAAGAAGCAATCACATATTCAAAAGGTTTTAGCCAGGGGATATGGCTTTGTTGAAGGATCTTATTTTTTCAATTTAAGCAAAGATGCTAAGGCCGCCGAAATATTGAATGATAAACTATTAGGTGTTTCCGATGCCGCAAGAAATTTAACCGAAACAAATCAAGAACTGAGAGATTCCATCAACGGCGTTAAAAAAGAGACGGAAGATGATAACTTAGTATGGTCGCCAGAAGACGACAAGGCGGGTGATCGTCTCAAAAAACTCCGGGATCAAATTTCTGACATTACTAACGCCTACAAGAAGTATATCGAGCTTCGTGATTATATGAGTAGGGAAAATGCGAAGAAAAACATCGAAACATTCTTTCCGTCCCTCAAGGGTCTTGAGCCAACATTTCAAAATGTGTACAATTACTTCCAGGACCTTCTCAAGAAATATTCCAGTGACGCTGACGCCACCAGGCTTATCGAGCAGGCTTTTGCGAACATTCAATTCGATAGGGTAAAAAAGAGCATAGAAGATAGTATTAAGAAGATTACGAACGAAGTAAAACGTTCTGAGGCGGCACGGAATTTTTATCATGAAATTCTGGGCCTTACCGGGGATCAGGAGCTTTCTGCAACTATAACAGCGAACATATATGGGGATGCCGGTAGCGAGTTTAAAGACAGAATACAGAAAGTCCTAGGAGAAGCTTTTGAGAGTTTTGATGTGGAAGACTATGATCTTTGGGATAAAATGCGCATTGCCATCGAAAAGCAGGACTTTAAATTTATTCTTGCCAATATCGATAAATTTGGGTCAAGTTGGAGATCGACGCTTATCGATGTTGCAAATGATTCCCAAAAGTTCAACGCAGACTTCGTCCAGGATATGTTGAAAACCTATCAGAAAACGAAGACATTTGAAGAGCGTATCACTGAGATTCGGCAGCGCGAGGCGCAGAATAGAAAAAAAATAGAGGAGAGCACAACGATCCCGGTTGCGGAAAAAGAAAAGCTTATCAACGCATCTAAGACAAAAGAAGGCGAGGACGTGGCAGAAGTGCAGGTTGAGGCGTTAAAGGCGACCGACGAGTGGATTACGGCATTCGAAAATCTGGATAAGGTCGGTACGAGAACGCTTGAAAAACTAATTTTGATGCTCGAAGAACTGATTAATACTGGCGGAAAAGACATGAACGCCGGTACGCTCAGATCTCTTACCAAAAGTCTTGAACAGGCAAAGGAACAGGTTTACGCACGAAAGCCATTTGAGGGATTTACGAGTGGGGCAAAATCCTATGTCGCGTCACTCAAATCTGCCGTGTCTGCAAGAAAACAGCTGAAGGAGCAGGGCGATACGCCGGAGGTGCAAAAAAAGTTAGCCAATGCTGAAAATCAGCGGACAAAGGCTCTCGAGAAGATGAAGTCCTCCGTCGACGGCCTTGCTGGTACATTCAGTGACATTGGGTCGATTATCTCGGGAATCACTGAAATGGTGAATCTTGACGATCTTTCGGACGGTCAGGCGATTTTGAGCGGAATTGCGCAAGGCATTGCGCTGATTGGAAGCGCTTTAGCCATTGTTAATGGCGTCCTTACGTTGATGGAGGCAAATCCTGTCGTACTTACTATTACTGCAGCTGTCGCAGCAGCTGTATCTCTTGCTAAGGTTATCAGTAATCTCAAGGTTAATCGTGCTAATCGAGAGATCGAAGCTCAATCTAAGCTCATCGAGACCCTTGACTACCAATATCAGCGTCTCGAGAAATCCATCGCCAAGGCTTTTGGCTCCGACTATGTTTCTGACTACAACAAGCAGCTTGAAACTCTTGCCGCAAAGCAGCAGGCCTATCTCGCCCAGGCTGAGGCTGAGCGCAGCAAGGGGAAGAAGGCCGATGAGGACAAGATCAAAGAGTATCAGAACAGTGCACGCGATGTCGCGGACCAGATCTCCGAAATGCAGACTCAGTTGTCCGAATTCTTTTCCGGCACCGACGTTACCAGCGCTGCGAAGGATTTTGCTTCGGCCTGGATCGACGCCTATAAGGAATTTGGTAGCACTACCGATGCAATGAAGGAGAAGTTCCAGGATATGATCCAGGAGATGGTCCAAAACTCACTTGCGGCTCAGGTGATGAAGCAGCTTCTGCAGCCGATCTTCGACCAAATTGATGCTATGGCCCAGGAGGGAGGAGAGCTGTCTTTGTCGGAGGTCGCGCAGATCGCAAAAATGGCGAGCGATGCTATTCCCGGCATAAACGATGCAATGACGACGCTGATGAACACGCTGGCCGCTTCCGGCTACAACATTCGTCAGCAGGCCGGCCAATTCACGGGCATTGCCAGAAATATCGCCGGCGCGTCCGAGGAGAGCATCGTCGGTCTTGCTGCCGGCATTAATACGCAGAATTACTATATGTCCTATGTTCCCATGATCCACGCCGAGGTGCAGGCGATTCGCGCCGCCCTTACCGGCGAGACGGACGTGGCAGCGGTTTCTGCGGGTTCGAATGCAAACACTGAGGCGATGCTACAGTATATGCAGTTTGTTCCTACGATCAGCGATAATGTTGCTGAAATCATGAGGATGATGAGGAGCGTTATTTCAACGAAGGGAACAACAACCGCCACGCATCATGTTGCTGTTGCACTATAATTTGTTAAATTTATCAAAAACACTACGACTATGGAAGGATCTTGGTATCAAGGGTCAGACATAAAGACACAGGTAACGTTGACCGCTGCCGGGTTTGATATGGACTTGGACGAATGGAGTATCCATGTCTACCTGAACGGTAAAAAGGTGCACACATATCCGAAACACAACTGTCGTCGCGACGATGACGGGAAGTGGTATTGCTGTATTAGCAGAGACTATCTGAAAAAATCCGGATCCTTGATGCTTGTCGGAGAAGCCGGAATTCAGGATACCGACTTTGAGGATGGTCTTCGCCACGAAACCGATGTAGCAAAAATTGGAACTTATAAAAAAGTGTAATTATGGGTTGCATGGCGATTACGGCCTTTCCTAAGGCCGCATCCTTGAAGTTGACAGCAGCGCCTGCGCCAACGGCATTAAAGCTAGTATGCGCACTGGTTTGCGCTACGTCTGTCGGCACCGTGGAACTTCTTTATGCAAACGATCAGCTTTTGCTGACAAGTGCCGGAGAAGTGTTCACAGTGCCGCGCAATGTTCCATAATTTTGCTATATTTGCGCTATGGATGCATTATGGAAAAAACAGCTGAGGCGGGAGGCTTCGAGGCATCACATGTGCCAGGAGAACCGCTTCGCCCTCGAAGATACGGACGACAAGGTCTCAGCGATCGGTCTTTACAAAAAGACGATCGACTGGGCTCTTGAAAACGGATATCCCGACCTGGACACCATACGGGAACATTTCTCGGACTGCGAGCCCTGCGGCATATTCGTAGACCGTCACTTCGACGGAGACCTGCTGAACGATCAGCAGGTTTATGTTTTCCATCACTGCTCCGGAACTATCCGCACCGGGTTGAACGTCAAAAAGAAGCTCATCCCGATGCTTTATTTTGCCAACGGGTGTGACATGACCGTCGAGGGGGAGTCGCCGATTCACGTCCGCGTACCTTTGTACGTTTTCGGGGAGAACCGTGTTGTTGGGATGGATTCTGACGTCATTCAGACCAAAACCTATAGGAAATAGCCATGGAAGAACAATTTCCCCTTCTTTATGACATAGCCCTGAACATTGGGCTGCCGATTGTAACGCTCTTTATGGGCTGGTTCGGAAACGCATGGCGGTCAAAGCAGAGAAAAGAGGCCGATGTGCTGGATAATGTCAAACAGGTTCTCGATATCCAAAAGGAATATATTGAGGAACAAAAGGACACCATTATTGAAGCAAAGGCGACAATTAGACGCATCGAAGCGAAATTGGACCGAAAAAATAAGTCCATCCGACAGGCTAATAAGTGTAAATTCACAAACGATGGGGACGGCTGTCCGGTGCTGAATAACGAAGAGAAGAACGAGGAGGACAAGTGCGAAACCTGCAAATTCAACGAAGATCATGCTGACAGCCAGGATTAAGATAGCTGACGGAACCATATACGATACAGCCACGCAATACGGCCTCGTCTACCTGGATTCGGATAAGATTCTCGGAGCTCCCATCAAGGACTTTGAGGAAACTTCATATCCGGAGCAGGAGGGCGTGAATATCTGCCCGAAAACGGTGGACGCGCCGTTCGACTACAAGGTGAAATTCTTTATTCGCGCTACGACGCTCAGCAACGCGAATGCAAAGATCAAGGCCTTCAATGATGCCCTCTATACTCTTGCGAGCGGCGTAAAAACCTTCAAGCAGGTGACCTTCTACAACGACCACAAACGCTGCATGATCGTCGGCTATCCGAAGCCTATTTCTGAGGCGCAGACCTTCTGGCGGGACCCGAACAACGAGATAACCGACGTCGTTACCGTAGAATGGACCATACGAGTGAATAAACCAAGTCTCTGCAATTTCAATCTGTCATGATACCAGGAATAACCGAGGTAAACTTTCCGTCTTATGCGACATTGAACAATGCCACCATCTCTTTCGCGGAGATGGGTGACCGGTCCATTACGACACAGGTCCGTATTGACGGAGACGTTGTTCCGTCATTCGACGGATGGGCGTTGAAATTCCGAGGGGAGAAATTTATACTTCCAATACGCGATCCTCAGGCCGCGAAGGACAATACCACCCGGAACTCTATCATCGACCTTACGTTCTATTCGTGGCCTATATATCAGATGAAGAGGCACTTCTTCTTCGAGACGACCACCACCGCCACCGGAACCGTGATGGCCGATAAATATCAGGCTACTGTCACGCTTAGTCTGGTGAATTTCTGCGCCCTTCTAAATCGTGTATTGGACTACTATTATGGCGGAAAGATTTATGTTGACCTGAACCCCGATGTGCCCTACAGTTCGGAAACGGCGATGGTGGAGATGGACTATGCATATATTTGGGATGTTGTCCAGAAAACTTATGAACTCTATTCGGTCCGTTGGTACATCGCATATGACGAGGAAGAGGATAAATATGCTATCAAGATCGGCTATCCGTCCCCCGAAATCGATGATCATCAGTTCGAATACGGCTATGAGGGCGGTCTGCTCCGCTTTGAAAGACAGGTCCAAGACGACAACGTTAATAATATCCTCCTTGGCCGGGGCGGAACAAAGAACCTTCCATACCGCTATTTCAAGAGAATCGATCCGAACAATGAGGAGTGGGCGGCGGATCCGGACGCGATCCCCGAGCTGACGAACGTATATTTCGACAGAATTCGCGACATCAATTTTAGATGGTATGTCCGTGGATGGATGACGAACCCGAATCGTGATCCATCTTGGGAAAATGCGGGCTATGTATATCCGTCTTATGACTATTCCGAGATACCGATAGAGAATCAGTTTGCTTACTCCAAGGGCGCTACGGATGCGAAATTTGATCCTGTTGAATATGTTAAGGACGACGATTCAATCACGCGATACGGCGAACGATGGGGCCATTTGGATGATAATGACGATATCTATCCTACCATCCAGGGCATAATGTGGGGTGGGAGTCGAGTTGATACGGTGATTGATGTTGGAGAGATAGGTACGGACGACGTGCAGGCTGCGGCCGCAGGAAGTGCAGAAATTGTGAATATTTCCGGTGTAACGTCACAGGTCGACGACGTCCCTGCAAATGGATCTATAACGCGAACAATTCGCGGTGGCCTTTTTGTCGTGCCTGAGGGGAAAACAGCAAACCTTCTCCATAATGGATGGTTCGTCAAGGCCGAGTTGTCTCGCAGTCAGGCCCTGGAGGTGGTGTATAGCGATCAATGCAGCGTACGAGTTTTTGACTCCACTGATGATTCGGAGGTTAGCGCACAAGGAATTCCCGCCGGCACGTATTATTACGTTCTGTACATGGTCGTGACGAACAATAACTACACGGCCGTCGGAAATGTAACATATGGTAACAACGGTCTATATCTTCAGCTTTCTGAGACCGCTGTTTCGGACGGATGGAAGCCGACGTTCGACATCTGGGTGCGAAATATTTTTGACTCGCAACAGGGTGTGGGTGAGACCGACGACGATTATTCGCTCAGGGTTTGGAGGCAAATTCTTGGCGACCGGCTTGGGAACGAAGCGAAGGTTGTGTTCTCTGACGGCTTTATGTCTATCTCGGAAGACTATGAGTTTCTCATAGTGTCCTACCCCGTTGTTGATCGCAGTAAGAGCCTGGCCGGCGTTCAGTCTGAATGGAAGATTACTCTCCAAAAGAGCGATGCCGAATATGAGGCTACCGGTCTATACATACCGAACTCGAAGACTGGAGGATCGCCGGTTGCTGGTGACCATATTTTCTTTATCGGGATTGACATGCCAACGATGTATGTCATCGAGGCGGAAAAGGCTCTGAATAAATACAAGCGAAGCGGTCTGACAGACATAGCGGAAATCTTTCCGACATGGGTCGTGCAACTCGACAAGGTCCGAATGGATGATGAATATAACGAAGAGCAGGAAAAACTGATCAACAAGATGGATGCCGGAACGAAAGTTACGATTCGGGATCCTCGATTTACTGGCGGATTGCCCCTCGTGCTATATATCAGGAGCGTGACATTTAGTTGGATTGACGGAACTGTTGTGCTTCCTGACACAGAAGTTGTACTGACCGACAAAATAGAGGGCGTGCAGAATCCCGTAGCACAACTTCAGGGGCAGATCGATATTGTGAAGGCTACATATGCTAAAATCGACTCACTCTCTTCGGCATCCATCGAAGCGGCGAGACCGATGTTCCTGGCCAAGACTGGCGAGGAGCAGACATCACTTTCTCCGACGAAATTTGCTGCTCTTGTATCCAGCGAGGATTTCAAGCAGGGCGGTCTCGGAGGCCAAGGATGGGGCCTTTATCGTGATGGTTCTCCTTTGTATGACAATGTGGACGATGCCTACGATTTCGGGTATGAATCGGATACTGCGCCCTCAGAGGAAGACCCTTCTGATAATGAAGAAGATGATGACGAAGAAGAGGATGACGCCACTGTAAACCCATCTTCGGCCGCCAGAAGCGGATCGCTTGCGACCTTGGAGGTGGACCGCCTCATCGTCCGCCATGATATGTTGGTAAACAATATCGTTGTAAACCAGATTGCATATATTGGAGGGAAGCAAATCATTTCGGCCGCCGCCATTGAGTGTGTGCAGGTCGTCGAAGATCCTGATGGGTATCGTTGCTATTTTGACCAGAAGCAGGGCAGCGTGAAGAATCTTTTTGTTGTGAATGACGTGGCGATGGGCCAGATATTCACTGCGGAGGGAATACAGCTCAGGTTCTATAAGAGACTTGTAACAGAGACAGGTCTGGATTACATCAAGCTGTCGAAAACTAACCAGTATGGTGGCGGCATCCCGAAGAAGGGCGATGTCATCGTACAGTATGGTAACACGCAGTACGAGGATCGCCGGTATGTCATCATCCGTGACGTGATCGGCGGCGGGTATGAGCAGATGCTGTCCGACCTTGATAATGTGAATTCGAGCGGCGTTGAATATTATTTCGCCGGCATGAATTCCATAGCGCAGGGCGGGACTGTCGCACTCAGAGACGTTAACGAAAATCAGCTGCAAGACAGCGCGACGAAGGACCTGCATGTCCTCGGAGGTGCAAGACCGCGTTTCTTTGTCGGAACTCAGGAGAGTTACATTGAGTTTTTGGAGAAAGAAAAAACATTCTATGTCCACGGAGCTCTCGTACAGTCCCCATCCGGAATCACTTTCCCGGTTCCATGCTTTTGCGGGGAATATAGCGCCAATGAATGGTATTACTATGGAGATATGGTCACCTATCTTGGCCAGTCGTGGATCCACATCGGAAAGAACAGGACGAAGGGAACTGTCCCCTCGAGCGGACAGGTATGGCAGCTTTATACAGAGAAGGGCGGATCAATATACCGTCTGGACCTGACCAACGAAAACGCGTCGATCAATGCCGACGCGAACGGATCTATTCTTCCAGGCGCAGTCCGGCCATCATGTACGGCAAAATTATATTATGGGGAGGATGCGGTCAGCGGGGCGTCATATTCGCTTTCTACGCCAGACGCCCAGAACGTTGTTGGCCTGTCGATCAATAGCGGTACCGGCGTATTAACATTTAATTCCGGTAATGCGGGGACACCGTTCTCTTTTGACGGAAATGCCGTTGAAATAACGATTACTGCGACAAAGGATAGTATAACCAGGACGGCGACCATGACGGTTTCAAAGAGTTATCCGGGTGCGGACGGTACGCCGGCCACATCGTACTGGCTCGTTCTTTCATCCGACAAGGTCAGCGTAGACCCGAATGCGGCAACTCCGGTTGCGGATCCGTCTTCCGTTACGCCGACCGCGATGCTGCAGATCGGGGAGCAGGCTCCGAGAATCGCCGTTTTGGCCGACAATCTAACGATAAAATATGCATATGATAGTGAGTCGCAGACAACGATAGTAAGCGGAACTGCGCACACTATCCTACTAAAGAATGCATCCACACAGGCCATACACAGAACTCTGCATTTCTACCTTTATAAAAGCGGCGTGACCGATCCGATTGATCAGGAGGGCGTTCCGATTCTTTATGATGGCCAGGATGGAGAGACGCCAGTTGTTGCAGATTTGGACAATGAGATGGATGCGATCGGGGTAGGAAGCAATGGAATGCTGGAAACGGCTATCTCAGCGAGCGACGCTTTGGTTACGCATTTTTCCATGTTCTTTGGAACAGAACGTCTACCTTTCAAAAGATCGAACGGAGATGTCGCGTCCGACGCCATCATTATTAGCGGTCTTCCTACCGGGATGGTCGCGACAAAGACATTCTCCAAAAATCCGTCGACAAGCGCCAATGAGAATTATGCGACCATCAAATTTACGGCGCCGAACGTAGATCCCGACACAAGTTCTACTTGGATCGATTTGACTGATGGACGCTATCCCATTACGATAACAGGGAAATGTACGACGCCAGGTGGCGCAGAAGTTGAAAGAACGCTTACATACACCTTAATGGGTGTACGCGACGGCGCGGATGGTGAAACTTACATACTCGTTCCGGACGCCAACGAGGTGCAGAAGACATATACGTATTCGGGCGATGTGGCGACTGCTGTTATCGCCCCAACGCATATCAAGTGCGATGCGAAAACGTCATCTGGAAACGACCTTGAATCCGACTACTCAATCTATTACCGATTGAACGCCAGCAGCGTCTACTTGCTCTACAAAAAGCAAACATCTGGCATCGTCACATATGGATCCGCATCGCTGCAAACAGATGGGATTCCAACGTCAGAGATGACGAGCCGAATAACGCTATATCTCTTTCTTGATGACACGCCGGGAAATTATGCTGATTATGTTGACATAGAAACTATTCCGCTCGTTTCTGATGGACTCAAAGGCGCCGCCGGCGGTCAGGGCGAACGCGGACGTATGATGCGAGGTATTTCAACTTGGGCTGAAGACGGATACGAGGGGAGCGGTTCATACGAAGGGAAGGACGATGCGGATGACGGTGAATGGTATGACATCGTCATGTATGACGATCTGTTCTATATGTGCATCTATTCCGAGAACCCGAATACTCAAAAGACCGCAGCGGGAACAGAACTTACGCACAATCCGTCAGCTAACCTCGTGGAGGACGGAGGATGCTGGGAGTTAATGAACAACTATGAGAATATTGCCACGAAGGCTCTTGCAGCATCTCAGGCCCTGATCAATCAATTATCTGCAGACAACGCCTTTATACGAGAACTCGCCACAAAGCAGGCGATGATTGAAAATCTTCGGGTAAAGGAGCTGCACACTGAAGACGACCAGGTCAATATAGCTGACAACCATATATCTGTCGCAGACAATACTATTAAGATCCATTCCGACGATCTTTCCGACATTAACGGAGATTCTGGATCTACAATAGGGACGCAAACGGTGTCATTGACCGGCGGTGCGGGTAGTGCGCAGATAGATGTCAAGGTTCTGGGCCAGACCGGATCTTCGGATAATTCCATCTCTATTGTCAGCGCGAACAACAGAGTCTCTGTTCCAGCAATCCTTGTAAGCGCGAGTATATCCCCCGTTCTTCATGAGTATCGCTATCATAATTTTGTCGTGGCATTATATGCCGTAAGTGGTTCGACTTACGTACAGCTCGTCACTCCAGCATCATACGAGGGCGTGCAGAGCCTGAGCACCACTATCCCGGCATTTGTAACAACACTTGGCGTTGGCACCTGGAAGATTGTGTGCCGCGTTTCTGTAGACTTTATTAGCGCGACAGATGGCCAGCAAATGGCGGTATCCACCACGATGGGCAGCGCTCAATCGTCGCTTACCGTCGAGTATCCCGTAGCAAGTGCGATGACGGAACTCGCGGGCAACGGTTTCCGAACAATTTGGTCCGACGCGCAGCACGCTTCTCAGGGTGTTGAAGTGACCGCAGCCGGCGGGCCGCAAGTGATCCACGACGGCGATTCCTATATGATGGTTGGTGGAGATGGCGTCCGCATCATCAAGCTCGTCCTTCCCGGTGAAAGTTATCCATCCGATGCGAATATGCTGGATGGGGCGATTTACATCAAACTAAATCAGGCGGTATCATGACGAAGGCGAGGATAGACTGGATGGAGAGCGGGAAAGTCAAAGTCCCCGGAATCAGGATAACGAAACTGTCCCGGACGGCTGATGTGCGCATCAGCAACGGATCGGGAAGCGTACCGGCTGGCGAGTTGGAGCCTTCGGCTTCAAACGGCGCTCATGTTGCGGAGTTTGCCCTGTTCGTCGATGGTGCAAGTTATACGGCTGTGTATTATAACTCGGCGGCGGCGAACAACTATGCCGTTGCATATTACAATGCTGCCGGAGCACTTATCGGTGGTATCCAAGGCGGAAACCCGGTCGGGGCGTCAACCATCAAAACAGAGACCGTCACTCCCCCCACAGGAACGAGGACCGTCCGCGTCTTTTGCATCAATAGGGAAACATCGCAGACATATAACAAGGAGGCATCGCTTACGCCAACACAGAACGGCGGTGTTTATTCCGTCTCAGAAATCCGTGTCAAGCCGACGGGGGCTTCGGCAAGTCAGTTGGTATGGCCTACGACATCGTATTGGCGAATCGTTGCGAATACGGCGCAGGTGAGATACAGCCGCTATTCAGAGATTTATGCCGATGGTAGCAACTACGCCTACATAACGGCGACCGTTGAAGAAGTGCGGGGACAGACCGTCATACAGACCGTCCAAAACCAACGCTTTGAAATAGACGCACTATGGCGTGTTGACGACATAACGATCGAGGGGCAGACCGTCCCGGCATTTTACATTGACACATATAGCGGACACCAGATCGTCCGTGGCCGTGACTTGAAGACCACGCCGACGAACAGACTGAGCGCCCGCGTCCGTGGCATCTGGAACGGATTGCAAACGGGGACGCTCTATATCAACCAGGAGTCCAATTCGCAAGGCTCCCCGACATATTCCTACGGCAACTACAATGCCTATCGAATTGAACTGTCCGAGACCGACATCGTCCATACTGGCGGCACGGTCACGCTCTATGGATACAAGCAGCGCCCCTACACAGTCACCTATACCTGGACGAGCGGTGCGACCGCATCGGGTCAGGGCGGCATCGACGAGACCTTGCAGTCGCCGGACAGCATCACCGTTACGCCAAATACTGGCGTGACGATCAGCGGCAACCAAATTACTTTTCCGGCAAATACCGGCACGGACGAGATCGCCTACGACGTCACGGCTATATGGTCTCGCAAGTCCGACAGCGCGACGGTCTATGTTTATGGAACGGACACCGGGCGCACCTACGGAACGCCGACCATCACGAACTACGCCTATCCGAACAAGTACGGGCTTGGCGCAGGAATCATCCCGGCAAGCGGGGGCAATATGTATCCTCGCGTCGATGTGTCTCTTCCGTGTACGGTCAACGGCTCGAACTACACCCTGACCGGATACACCACCACGGGTGAGACGGCGGTTACGGTGTCCTACGGCTCCATCTCCACGACAGTATATCTGGAATATAGGGACGCCCCCAACGGCTATGTGGAAGCCGATTCGCGTGGTACGAATGAGGATACGGGAAATACGGTCGTGGCATCAAACCTCCGTGTCCGCGTGTCTAAGGGATCGAATCAATCGCAGTCAAATGTCACTCCTACGGTCTATCAACAGCGGAACCAGAAAACGCTTGTACAGGCCGGATCGTTCAACGTGTCGGCAATGACGCTCTCGCTCAAGGCAGACGGCGCTACGCTCGGAAACAACCCGACCATCAATGCGGTCGAGACGGACATCCAGATTGAGGTGCGCGTCACGGGCAGCGGAACGACAAGCCTCTATTCCTACACGTCCGGAGATACGAGCGGCGGGGACAGCATATCCCTCATCAACGATCTCGTCAACGCCTCCCTGTCCGTCACGTCAGGCGGCTCGCCCGTCACCGTGACGAATCAGCAGTTTACGGCAAGCAACCAGCACAACCTGACGGACAAGTCATATAGCATCAGCGCGACCTATGAGGGCACGTCCCGTTCCCAGACGCTGACGCAAAAGAAGGACAAGAAGATTGACGGCTCCGCAACTCCGTATGTTTCCCTGACGGAAATATCCGGAAGCAATAGCCTATGGGCCGGTGGCGGAACGGTGGACCTCCTAGGAACGGCATATAGCGTGGCGGGCAAGGTATGGGAGTCCGACCTGACGCGGGTTGCCGGGGAAAGTTCGACGACCGACAACACCAACATACTCATCCTCGAACTTTTCATGTCAACGGACGGGGCATATACCGCGTCGGTTGTTGGTACGAACACGACCAACCACACGAAGACCTTCCGTATCCAGCATCGCGACATGCAGACCTCCGTCACGACAGACTCGCTGACGATCGTTGCGAAGAACGGCAGCACCCAGATCGAGACCCCGCTGACATACTCCGTCCAGAACAGTCTTGAGGGAACAATCTACCAGACGGAGGGCGAGATTTCGTGGGGATCGCCTTATACGGGCAAGCGGAACTATGCCGTCGATCTTGCTATCGGAAACTACACCTCTCAGGAAAATGCCGCTCCGTTCGCCGGGGCTACGGTTCCCTATTCCGTGGCGGCATACCACAAAGAGGCGCAGTTGCATGACGGCGTGGTTCCGATCTATACGGTCAAGCATTACTCGTCTTGGAGCGCCGACCACAACGATGCAAATCACTACGCCATCCAAAGCACGACCTATGACTCCACGACTTACGCTGGGCAACTTGTTCCCGGATCAAGTTGGCAACTCGTACTTGGCGACAATTATTCGTTTACGTCCGTCCCTTCATGGTGTACCTTCTCTGGCGGCACGCTCACGATCGCTGCGCAATCATCTGGTGCTGCGGCACGGCACGGAACGGTCATCGTCCAAAACACCTCCGCACCGCAAGGGCAAAGCGTCCTCGACAGCGAGACGATCTACCAGAAGAAGTTCGTCAGCCTGTCGGTATCGCCGGACAGCCTGAATATGCTACCGGCGGCATCCAGCGCCACGGTGGTCATCACGTCCGTCAATACAATGTTCAACGTGACATGGACGCCTACGATGGGCGATGCCGGTACGACCATCACGCCGAACTCGAATCTCGGCAACTCTTCTACGACGATGGAGACAAGCGTCGTGGTGGCCGTGACACAGAATACGGGGTACACGGTCAAGTATGGCGTTGTGACGGTCACATCCATCGACGATCCATCCGTATCAATTGAAATCCAACTCATGCAACTCACGCAATACACGGCATCCGGTCTTGCCGAGGCATGGTGGACTTCCGACACGGGCATCGGCTACCGCTGGTCGCTCACGAATCATACCGCCGGCAGCAGGAGTTACAATATAACAGTCGTCATTCGCTCCACGCCTTCCGGACAGCCGATAACGAGTCCCTCGGCGCGTGATGAACTGACCATCAGCAGGACTATTACCCTCGCGGGGGGCGCGACAGGCGGGGAGGAAAACATGACGGCAGCACTCGTAAAAGACTCGTCGCGTGACTACTATTCCAACATAATCGGGGCGGAGATCAACTCGTCCTACCGTGAATTTATCGAAGTGAGACCTTGATATTTGAAAAAAAAACAATACCTTTACGACGCTATGGCACAGTTTGAAAAATACATCCCAAAACTCAAGAAGTGGGAAGGAAGCGTTTACGTGAACGATCCTAACGATCTCGGAGGCCCGACGAACAGCGGCGTGACGCTTGCTACCTTCCAGGCTTTTTATGGCCAAGACAAGACCGTTGTTGACCTGCAGCGCATGACCCAGGAACAGTGGCGCCACATCATGAAGACCGGCTTTTGGGACAAATGCTGGGCGGACCAGATCCGTAACCAGTCTGTCGCAGAGATCTTCGTCGACTGGTGTGTCAATTCCGGGATCGGCATGATCAAGAAGGTCCAGGGCATGGTCGGCGCGAAGACGGACGGCATTATGGGCCCCAGGACGCTCCAGGCAATTAATTCCTACGACCCGCGCCGGCTTCACTTCAACATAAAGGCGGCTCGGGCAGCGATGTACGAACAATTTGTGCGGAACAGGTCTGGAAACCTCAAATACTATGACGGATGGATGAATCGCCTCATAGATTTTCAATACAACAAGTAGCCATGTCTGACAGCGAGAAGATAAGAAAGTACGAGTGGATCATCCCCGTTGTACTGATAGTAGCGGCCTTCTTCGGGGGCGACTACTACGGGCAGCGGAAGGTCGAGAAATCTCTTGTCTCCGAGCGCGACACCGTCATCAAGACTGTCACTGTCTACAAGGACTTCCCGGATCCGGTAGAAACGGCGTCTGCCGGATTTATACAGATCCCGACATACAAGTTCATCACGGATACGGTCACGCAGGAAAAACTGGCGATGCTGCACGATACGACCTATGTGTACCTTCCGCGGGAACAAAAGTATTACAAGGAAGAGGAAGGCCGGCTTCGGCTCTGGGTGTCCGGATACGATCCGAGGCTGGACCGCTACGAGCTCGACGCGGAGACCGTGACGATAACGAACACCGTAACAGAGAAGCGCAGCAGGTGGGGGATCGGCATCAGCGGAGGGTACGGCGTAACGCTTGTCGGTAAGACTGTACAGCTGTCACCATACATCGGAATAGGTATAAATTATACTTTCTTAAGCTTTTAGGAAGGTTTTTTTTATATTTGCATACGGAAAACAGATTGTCAAACTCATTAAACTACTGATATAACTATGGCCGGAACATATGAACTCCCTTATACCGGTAACCAGGTGGAAATCCTGCTCGGCAAAGTGTCCCAACTAGAGGTCGCCATGCCGACAAAGGTCAGCGACCTAACCAACGACACCGGATTCATCACGGCCGCATCGCTTCCTACGAAGACGAGCGATCTGATCAATGATAGCGGATTTATCACAAGTGCCGCGGTACCGACAAAAGTTAGCCAACTCCAAAACGACAGCAGCTTTGCTACGACCAATCAACTCGGGACTGAGACATCCAGGGCGCAGGGCGTCGAGGGAGGACTCCGGACGGACGTTGATGCAATCAACGCGAAAATACCGTCGGCCGCTGCCGCAAACAACCAGCTTGCAGACAAGGCATTTGTGAATTCGTCAATTTCGACTGCGGGCGCGACGTTCCGCGGAACATATACTTCGCTTGCGGATCTGCAGGCGGTAACGGCGGACGAGAACGACTACGGATTCGTGCAGACGACCGATTCGGCCGGAAATACCGTATATAAGCGCTATAAATACTCCGGCGGGTCCTGGGTGTTCGAATATGACCTGAACAACTCAAGCTTCACGTCATCGCAATGGAATGCGATCAATTCCGGTATCACGCAGCAGCTTGTGGCTACGTTCAACGGCAAGTATACTGTTCCCCAGGGCGGCATCCCCAAGGCGGACATGGCGTCCGATGTCCAGACCTCGCTCGGCAACGCGGATTCCGCATACCAGAAGCCGGGCACGGGCATCCCGAAGACCGACCTCTCCTCGGATGTCCAGACCTCATTAGGGAAAGCCGACACCGCGATTCAGGACGTGTCCGGCAAGGCGGACAAGGATACGGACGCGGTGACGGGCAACATTGCGAAGTTCGACGCGAACCACAACCCGGTTGACTCCGGCATCCCTTCCGATAATGTCGCCCAGAAGGACGGCTCCTACGACTCTATGGCCGTCGGCATCGCGAAGAACCTTGAAGGTCGTTCCTTGGTGACCGAATCGTTCTTCGAGCGTCCCACGGGCGGCGAGGATGCCGAGGTTGCGAACGGACTCGCGCAACTGAACGAGGTGCGGGGACGGAGCGTGAAGTTTAACCAGTTGGTGCAGAATGGAGACTTTAGTAATGGGACGACTGGATGGGCAAAGACTGGCGGTAACATTTCCGCGTCGAATGGCGTTTGCACACTCGCGATAACAGTGACGACGAATCTTAATGCTACGCGAATCACGAAAACCATCACAACATTGACTGGCCACAAGTATCTTGTTAGTGAAGAGGTGAACCCGTCTAAACAAACAGCTATACAAATCGGAATATCCAACGCAATAAATCTCACTACAAGAGCGACGGTTCCCGCAAACACATGGACAATATATCGAGATGTTTTCTCCGTGGAGGCCACATCTTCCGAACTGTACTTGTATTGCAATAAAACTTCGAGTCTTACTTCTGGCGATTCCGTTAAATATCGCAACATTAACCTCATCGACCTTACCGCCATCTTCGGCTCTGACGCGAACATCGCCGCCGCCCTCGGCATAACGACCGCCCAGATTACGACTAACGCGGGAGTCGCCGCTTTCGAGAAGTGGCTTGCGGAGAATGTCGGCACGATGCCTTACTACCCCTACGATGCGGGTTCGGTCATCAACAACAAAATGACGGGCATGGAATCCGTCGGCTTCAACCTTCTTGACCCGGCTACGGGCAAGGCGGAACTTCCGGGCGCATACTCCGATGTATATGGCAACTACTACGGCATCGCGGGAACCTATGGGACGATCACCTTTACTAGCAAAGCGACGGGCGAGACAAGCACGATTACCCCGGACGCCGACGGCAAGTTCCTCATCGAATCGCCGGGCGAACTGAGTGTCGCGTCTGCCGGAGCGGATTGCGCGGTGTTCCTCTGGTGGGACGGCACGAAGACCGACTACGAAGACTACTCGGTCGATGTTGTCAAGTTGGATGTCACGCACATCTACGGCAAGAAGAACGGCGAAGGCTCGTTGGTGCAAGTCTGGCCTACGGGTATGCCTGGAATCGGCGACTTGAAGGACACGCTCGGAATCGTGGACGGAGAAGTTGTGGCGAAGAGGGTTGTTGGAGAAGTGGATATGGGAAGTTTGGGATGGAGATATTTGTCGGATAGGCCAACTTTTGACTCGCCAGCCAATGCAATACCCAATTTAGGTAATTTCAATACCGCCGATCTATCGAAGTTGTTATGTGCAAAGTATAACGCAATAATTACGACGTCTCTTCCGTCATCAGGGAACACTCTTTCTTCGAACAAGGCTATTGCCGGGTGGACAGGAACCAATCGTGTAATAATTCGTGACGATTCTTACACAGACGCTACCACATTCACTACCGCCGTCACGGGTCAAAAACTCTACTACAAACTCGCCACCCCCGAAACCTACACCGACCTCGTGTATCAAGGCTCCTCGCTCTTTGCCGACGGGACGCCTGTGACGCTCCCGGTCAACTACATCGTGGATAATTGGGGCGTGGAGCGGATTCTGCCTAAGAACACCTCTGCTATCAACACCGGGATGCCGGACATCACCGCAAGGTACTCGCTCGATGCCATCGAAACGCTCAACACGCACGCCGACGAAATCAGCGACTTGTATGACCAGATTGACGTGCTTGACGATAAAAAGGCCAACACCATCGGCGACTATCCGGAAATGTCCGTCGGAAGTGCAAGAAACCTCCTCGCCGACGAAATCGTCCCGGCGGAATATATATTCCGAAAGACCCCCGACGAAGCCGCAACGGGCATCGCGGCGATAGAGCGGTTGAAGGGGAAGAGCCTGGTGTGGAACCAACATGCGCCAGAGTTGACATCAACTTATTGGACCAATCGAGCCGGGACGGGGTTAGTATATGATTATACGGATGGCGTTGCGCATATTTATTACAATAGAACGCAATCAGGAGTTACGGCGCAACCAAATTTGTATATTAAAACAGCCTATGATTATTCGCCTATTCTAAATCATAAATACCTCGTTTCCTTTGACTATAAGACCGGAGCCGATTCTACTTTCATCGAAATGCAAGGTCGCTTTGGCGCCAGCCATAACCTTAATCTGTATAATCTGGCAGCCAATACGCCTTGGACTCGGTCAGGGGAAATCATCACGCCGACCGACGTATCGAAAACATTTCTGATTTGGGCTTACATTTCCTCAGATACCGGTGCGACTTGCGTGGACTTCTATGTACGAAACGTCCAGATTTTCGACCTCACCCTGATGTTCGGCGCGGGCAACGAGCCGTCCACCGTGGCGGAGTTCGAAGCCCTCTATCCGAATCCGTACTACGCCTACAACGCCGGGACGCTCGTCAACAACGCCGCGACAGCGATTGAGACGATTGGAAGAAACCAATACAATCCGACAAGCGGGAAGGCATCTGTAATTAGGGGGAAGACGTATTATGTCGGCGGCACATACACTACTCTCGCATATAGTGATGGAACATCTATTACGGTATCCTCGAATCTGTTTACCGCTGACCGCACCGATGAAGTGACCGTCACGGGAGGCAATGCGACGAATACAATCATCAATCTCTCCGACGTATCCTTCAACGGCCAATACGAGCCTTATGAAAAGCACACCCTGACGATGAATATCCCGACGCTGACGGGCAAACTGAACGGCGAAGGAGAATCGGTTGCCATCTTCCCCGAAGGCATGAAGTCGGTGGGGACGATGTATGACGAACTCGTCGTGGAGAACGGCTATGCGGTGAGGGCGATTAAGCGGATTGGACAAATTGATATGGGAAATGCGGCGTGGTCGTACAACTCAAATGACGCAATATTCTATCGGGATATTACCGGCATAAAGCAATCGTCTGACTTGCTTTGCGCGAAGTATTATTTCTACGGAAAGTACAATAGTTCGACAGCGTATGCAAACCATCCCGACAAGTCAATCGCAAAGTGGAACAATAGTGGGGCCCCGCTCAGAATAACTGCAAAAGATTCATCCTACACCGATGCTGCGAACTTCAAAACAGCCGTCACGGGAAAGACTCTTTACTTCCAACTGGCCACCCCGGAGGAATACACCCTCGACACCCCGATCCCGATGAACTACTCCGTCATCCAGGGTGGAACGGAACGGAGGCTACCAGAGGATACGGCATCTTCCGTCCTCGCGCCGTTCGCCGCAGATATGGTTTACACGATGGACGCTGTTAATATCCTTCGACATCTGAACGAGAACTACGTGTCCTTCAACGAGCAGACAGTATCCTCCGAGAAGAAACAGATGGCGCGGCAGAATATCGGAGCCATATCGGAGGACGAAGTTGCCTTTCCGGTCCAAACCTCGCAACCATCTGGCGGTTTCTTGCCGAATATCTTGTATGCACTTGGCACGTTGACGGGAACGGTTTCCTTCGCAATGGCGGCAGCTGCCGATTCGACAAAGATGAACCACTATTATTGGACATTCGAAACCGGCTCCACCGCTCCGACGATCTCGTCGTGGCCTTCGGCTATTACCGGTTGGAATGGCGGTAGCGCACCGACAATCGCGGCAAACAAGCATTATGAAATCTCGGTGTTGAACGGCATCGCTGCTTACATGGAGGTATAAGACTATGGATGCACTATCAAGACGGCGGATGATGATGGGGACTCCCGTGAGTCCCTACATCCGCGTTGAATACTTGAAAACCGATGGCTACTCCTTTATCAATACGGGCGTGACGGCGGATAATTCAGACGTAATCTCGTTTGACTTCTTGATAAACACATTCGCCACCTACGGGTCTGTGTTTGCCAACTATGTAAACGAGCAGACAAATACGACGCGCCTCATTCTCACGAACTCGAACAACGGAACAATGTATGCGAACATAAACCAAGCCGCCAGTACCCCGTTTACGATTTCCAACATCCCTATCGCGACCCGTCATCAAGTCACGATGAGCCGGTCCGGGATAACGGTAGATGGGGTTACAACTTCGTTTGGTACGCCAACCGCCGGAAACCCGAATACTACGCCTCTTGTGTTGTTTAGGAATAAATACGACAATACATCAGCCGTCGGAACGGGGGTGCAAATATATTCCTTCTCCATCGTTCGCGGCGGAATCCGTATCATCGACCTCGTTCCGGTAGTTCGCATATCAGACAACGAGCCTGGCATGCTCGACCGCGTATCCGGCCATTTCTTCACGAACGCCGGTTCTGGAAATTTCATCGTCGGAAATACATTAACAACGTAAATTATGGAACACATCATTATCACTCAATTAGATAACGGCCTCCTCCGTCTTCGGGCGGAGGCTGGCTACCGTCTCTACAACGATATCGCCCAACGGTTCTATTCCGAAGCGGAAGTCGTGTCTGCCGAAGGATTCCGCGCCGTCTTGAATGGCATTCCCCCCGAACCCCATGAGCGCACCCTGGCGGAAGCAAAGGCCGAGAAACTTGCCGCCCTTGCCGCCTACGATTTTTCCGATGCGGTCAACTCGTTCTCCCTCGGCGGTCAGTCGATGTGGATTGCGCCGGACGACCGGGCGAACTACATCTTGACGCTGCAAGGGGCGAAGCGGCTGGGCGTGGAGACCGTGACGTTCCTCGGACAGAACATTCCCGTGGACAACGCCCTTGCGATGCTCGACGCGGTGAACCTCTACGCGATGCAATGCGTCGGCGTGACGGAGGGACACAGAAACGCCATCAACGCGAAGCGGGCCATCTCTACCGTGGACGCCTACGATTTCACGACAGGGTACCCCGAAAAACTCAGCTTCTAAGCGCCATGAAAATCTTCGCCACCCTCGCCAGCCTCATCATCTTCGCTGGATTCATCGCACTCTCCGTTCGAAAATTCGGGTGGAAGGACTCGTACTCGGCCTACGCCCAACTCTGGAAAAAGGCCGTCCCGATACACAATCTGAACGTCTGGAGCCTCGTTACCGTAATCGTGGCTTTTCTCCTCGTTCCCGCCATGTTGGAAGCCGGAGACGAAAGCCCGCTCCAATTCCTCGGATTCTTCGCCCCGATCTATCTCGCGGTCGTGGCCTTTACCCCTGATTGGGACATAAATCCGGAAGATGAAAAGAATGAGGCTGACAGACTGAACCACAAACGCCAACGAATCATCCACAAGGTCGGAGCCGCACTTTGCGCCACGGCAACCGTCTGCTGGCTCATCTTCGCACTCCGCCTCTGGTTCCTCATCCCCATCACTCTCGTCGCCACCGGACTTGCCGCATACTTCACCAAGACCTACAAGAACTATGTGTTCTGGTTGGAGATGGCGATGTTCGCGGCGGTGTATATTGCTGCATTGGTCTAATAAATGGCAAAAACATCCATACGTGTAAAAGTTGTCCCGAAAAAAAGCCGGGGCGGCACGATTGTTGCTAAGCAGGTTATACGGTTCAAGAAGGGCAACAAGGGAGGAACGCCGGTGTTTCAGACCAAGGCCCAGCTGAATGTGCATCTGAGCAGCAATGGACAACCACGACCTTAACAGGATCAAATATCTCATAGAAAAACTGAGGGCCATAACCCTCACGGCGCAGATTATACCATTCGTATATTCTGCGCTTTATATTTTATGCATGATCCTATATGTCACGGCCGGCGAGAACGTGATACGTGTTGTGGACACGCTTTTCTACGTATCGCCGACGGTCGTCGCCATGTTCCTGATCGAGTCCAGGATCCTCAAGCTATGCAAATGGCACCGTCGCGCCTGCGCCCTTCCGCTGCTCCCGCAGATTGCCGTATTCATCGACTACCATGTTTACCCGCTCGGAAGTGTTGCGGCCTACATGGCCATCTGCATCCCTGCAATAATGTCAATCCTGCTGCTCATTGCGGCATATAATGTGTTTCTCAAACCAAAACCAAATGAACGAAATAGACGCAAAGAAAGAACTTCTGGAGATTCTTGATTTCTACAAATTTCGCGTCCAGAACGGATGCACGATGGGAGAGGTCAATGCTGCCCTTCGTGCTCTCCAAAACAACATGGACATCGACGGAACGATTTCCGACTTCGCGAAGTTTTACAACAAGCCCGAGAGTCAGGTCCGTGCCGAGATAGCCCGCAAGCTTGTGGCCAAACCTAAGCGCAAAGTCATGTATCCTTTCCACGCCTTCCGAAAGGTCGTCCCCGAAAGCTGGAAAAAGGACAAATAAACTGCGCTACATATAATTAACTGAAAGCCAAGGATGTAAGAGTAATTTGAAGCACTTCTGTGCTTCGGGTTGCTTGGTTGTACTTTTGTACTACCAAAATGTTCAACCTAATAAAAACTTACAACCATGGCAGACGAAAAAACTATCATCATGACTCCGGACGGTCAGAGCGGAACTGTTCCGGCATGGTTAGCCTACGGCAATAACGGCTGGGGCAACAACGGCTTCTTTGGGAACGGCTTCGGCTCTTCCTTCTTCGGTGGACTTCTCGGCGCGATCGTGCCCGGCCTGTTCGGCGGCTGGGGCGGCTGGGGCGGTCAGGGCGGCAACGGAGCTGCCGCTGCATCCCTCGGCGCACAGGCGACTGCGAACTCAAACGCGGAGATGATCCTCAACGCAATCAACGGGACCGACGCCGACGTACGGCTCCTGGCCACCACGCTCAATGGCGACGTGGACAGCCTGCGTCTTGGCGTAAACACCATCCAGGGCGCCATCGCAACGCTTGCCGGCCAGCTCGGTCTCACGGGTCAGCAGGTCATCAACGCCATCCAGAGCGGCGACGCTGCAATGCAGAGCCAGCTTTGTCAGTGCTGCTGCCAGATGAAGCAGCTTGTCGCTGAGCAGGGCTACCAGAACCAGCTCGCAACGCTGAACCAGACCAACACCCTCAGCACCGCCATCGCAGGTGCAGGCCAGCGCAACGTAGACGCCATCGCCGACCTGAAGGCTACGATGATCCAGTCCTTCTGCGACGTCAAGGAACGCGAAATGCAGTCCAAGATTGACACGCAGGCCGACATCATCACCCAGCTTCGCAACCAGGCCGACAATGCCGCACAGTCGCTGCAGCTGAACGCCGGAATCAACGCGCTGAATGCCCGCATCTCCGAGCTTGCGGCGAAGATTCCGAACACCATTCCGGTTCAGTATCCCAACGTCGTGGCCGTGAACAACACCCCGTATTCCGGCGGCTATTACACCGGCGGTCTCGTATTCTAAGGAGGAGCGTACCATGTGTGATTGCGTCAACATTGCAACGACGAACACGCGGGGCATACCCTACCTTCAGACGACCGGGGTTACTGTCGGAACCGACTCTGTGGACTTTACCCTCGGCTTCAGGAGCATTCCGAAAGCGGGGTACATCACGATCCGCATTGCCGAACCGATTCCGACCGGAACGACCGGGACGCTCCCGGTCCGGTTCACGCTCAACGGGCAGACCCGTGCGCTCACGTCTTTCGGCGGCGTCGCAGTGACCGCAGCCGATCTCACCGGCGCAGGCGTCATCACCGTCTTCTATGACTGGTTCAATGGCATCCTGCAGGCCGTATCACCAATTATCTAACCCTTAAAAACAAAAAAAACCATGCTATCAGGACTTCGGCCGGGAACGCCAATTTACATTCTCTACAAGAATGAACCGCGATTTGCCGTCGCAAAGGTCGCGCAAGTCAGCAATCAATATCCACAATACAATTTCCAACAGCCACTCAATCCGGGGAACGGTCCAGTCGTGGACCTGGCGATCGAGGTGGACGGGAAGACGGAGACCTATCCGCGAATCCCGATGAATACTACGATCGCCGAATTCCCGGACCGCGGCGTAATCATCAGCGAGACGAGGGAAGGGATCATCAACGAGGTCAACGTCATCCGGGGCGCGAGCCAGACGGCGATCGAACAGCTGCCGATCCATCAGAAGCGTATCGAGATATGCGACCAGCTTCTCATCGACCTGAACCCGCAGATGAAATACGACCAGGAACAGGCTAACAGGATTTCAAGTTTGGAACGCCAGCTTGCCGGCATGAGCGACCAGATCGCTGCTCTTTCCGGAATGCTGTCGAAGACCCTGGGCAAGAAAAAGGAGGAATAACCATGGGCTGGAACGTATACAGATTCGGTGAGAAGTCTCACCACCCCGACCGTGACGCCGAGGCTTTCTATGAAGCGGCGCGCATGGCCAAAGAAGGCGTAGCCACGATGATGGAACTCGCAAGGGAAATGGAATCCCGCTACGGGGAGCGCTACTACGGTATGCGCGAACGTGACTGGGAAGAAGACCGCTACGGACGTCGCGATCCGGAGTGGGACGATTACCATGAACGCCGGCGCCGCGACTCGCGTGGCCGCTACATGTAAAAAGTAAAACCCGGGGCGGGGTCTGCGCTCCGCCCCATTAATTCAGAAAATTATGGCAAGAATGGACTACTACGACATCCTTCCGTCCGGAATGGATGCATATCTGTCGAACTATTCGTGGCACTTCTCGAAAAAAATGTGCGAGTGGGCCGTCGGCATGATGCGTGACAGGAACGGCGAAAAGCTGGCCATGCGGTCAAAGGAGCAGGTCGACGCCATCCTTCAGGCGCACGGCGTGAAACTGGAGCATGACTACGGCTACGACAAGGTCTTTGTCATGCATATGGGCCTAAGCGATTACAGCGGAAGTTCGGTCCCCGACGAGGCGCACCTCGCCAAGTATGTCAAGGACGTCCTCGACGACAAGGACGGCTACGAGGGTGTTGCGCTAACGAGATTCCTTGCGGACTGTTCGGCGAAGGGCGTTCCGGTCATGTGGGAAGACGTAATTTAGGCCATGATACGGCGTAAGATAAACATAGCAGGCTGGGAAGGTGTCTTTCTGTTCTCTACCGGAGGATATGACGACGAGGAGATCTATCGGCAGCTGGTCAGCTGCGATGCTCCCGCTTCTGTTTTCCATAGCGTATCAGCCAATCTGGCAGAAGGTATGATGAACGAAGGATTTACCTTCTCAAGCCCGCCTTTGCGAAGAAGCGTCGTTTATTTCGGTCCTACAACCGATGGCGGACAGTTCATGTCCACGTTTTGCCATGAATTAGGCCATTTCGCAATAGATATCTGCGTGACTGACGGAGTAGACCTGGAAAGCGAGAAACTCTGCTATTTGGCCGGAGAAGTGGCTTTACGACTGTCTGATATAGTATGCCATCTGGCATGTGATCATTGCCGCGAGGTCTGAGGCAAGTTTCGCTCGCGGTAAAAGCCCCTCCTGTTCGCGGTTCGGGAGGGGCTTCTCTTATTCCTGCTGCGGGTCAAGCCTTGAAATCACCACGGCGATTGCGACCGCCAGAAAGTTTTGAAGGTTTTCGGTGTATCCGTGTGTTTCTGCCCATGCGAGCAGCGCGGATGAAAATTCCGGATCGCGTTCTGCCGCCATCTGGAATGAGCCGTTCACGGCTTTCTTAGCTTGTTCTTCAGTCATATCTCCTGTGTCTGTAAAGTTTGTTAATAGCCAGTGCGATGATATCCATGATATCTGTGGGGAGATAGTCATGTTGCGGGATATCATCTTCCGGATTAATCGACCTCAGATAGAACTCGGCCCTAGAGACGCCGGTCGCCTCGAGAAATCTCTGGATGGTCTGCTGCTTTGCGGTTGTGCGTCCGGCCTCTACTTTCCAGAGGGCGCCAGCGGTGATACCGATCTTTGCAGCCATCTCCTTCCGCGTCAAGTGCTGCTCGGTGCGGATCTGCTGCATTGTGCTACCGATTTCCATACCACTCGTATTTTCTGAGGTTCATCTGAATCGCGTCCATGCAGGTATTTCTGTGGCGAGCTGTCTTGGCGTGCTCGTATTCCTGCATCCATCCAAGCACCTCACAGCGAAGCCTGCTCATGCGCTCGGCCTTGTAGTTTTTGCGCCTGGTACGCGCCTTTGGATCGAAGATTTTCATCGGGCGCCCTCCTTGTAATTGAAACTAAAAACCGCAGCATAGGTCGCCGATCCGTCCTCGTGCTTTGTTTCGTGAATCTTGATAAGGTCAATGACGTCATACCCAAACTTTGAAGCAAGAAGTTTCCGGGCCTTCTTCTTCGACGGGTTATTGTCGGCAGCGATGGTCACCTTCTCAAAATGCTCGTAGGATTTCATGCTCTTAACGTCTCCCTTGATCTGGTGTTCCCAGTTGTCAAGATCGTTTTGGCGCTTCTGGAGATTTTTTTCCCGAGTCGTAAGCTCTTGACATTTGAGCTGCATGGATTTTTCTTTACGGACAATCCGGACGGCTGCGTAGATTTCCGCCGCAAGCACAACGGCGAGGATGCAGCATGCAATGATGATAAATGTAGACATAATGTGATGGTTTATTTGGTGATTAGGTTAATTTCCATGTAGGGCGTCCTGCCGAAACCTATCGGCCTGTGATGTAACACATCGATGCCGGTGACCGTCTCGCCGGTTACATCCTCGAATTCGGCGATCGCCTGAAATATATATTCTTCGACCTGCTCCCTCAGAGATCGTAGATCTTCGGATTCATTCGTCTTATTTTCGCACATTCTTCTTGATAATGTTTATCCGCCTCGTGGCAGCGCGAGTCCGGCCGGACCGTATATTCGACCAGCACCTTCGGGATGTTAATAACTTTCCTGTCCTCCGGATAGAGAAGCCTAATCCAAAATTCCCAGTCCTCGTACATTGTGCCGTTACGGTAGCCGTTGATGGCCATTGCGGCGTCTCGGCGGTAGCAGCATGAATTCGGAAGGAAGTTTTGTTGTAGCAGCTGGTCGTATCCCCGCCATTTATGCTTCCGTACGACATCAACGCCGTTGCCCTGTCGGTGTACCTGGGGGACGATGAGCGTGGCGTCCGGATTGGCGTTAATGGCCAACGCAAACTCGTACAACGCATCCGGTGTCAGCCGGTCATCCGCGTCAAGCGGAACGATCCATTCACCCGCCGCATTGCATATCGCGAGGTTCCTTGCGTCCGCTGGACCCGAGTTTCTCTTGACATAGATATCATCGAAACCCCTCAATTTCCCGCAGGCCACCTCCACGCTATTATCGCTGGAGCCGTCGTCGACAACGATGATTTCAAAAGACCTGAACGTCTGACGGAGGACACTATCGATACAGCCGGCAATGTATCCGGCCATATTGTAACAGGGAATAATCACGGAGAACTTCATGTGACAAAGATAATTAATTTTCGTAATATTCCTACAAGGAATCTTTTACTGGCCACTTTGTCTTTCTCGGCAGACCGTATTTCAGCCGGACTTTCTCACGGTATGCTGTATCTTTGAGCGCGGCAATCCTGCGCCTCTTCGTCTCGGCGCTCTCCTTATGCCCAGGTTTGAACTCGCCGGCCGGGTTAAGGTGACGTCCTTTCATGTTGGGCCGTTTCGACTTTTTTGCCGCACTGTTGGCCATCTTCTCTATTTCGGCCATGCGCTTCTCTATGAAGCGGTCCTCCTTCCTGACGCCAAGTTCCCGCGCCTTGCGGATGAGCGACCGGACGGACACCCCAAGGTCGCGTGACAGTTCTCGGTTGTAGCGGACGGGGTACTCCTCGCGAAGCCGCTGAAGCATCTCGTCAGTCCAATTTGTTGGGGATCCTCTCATTCTCGTTTCAGTTCTCCAATCAGCGCATCGGCCATGTTGATGGCCTTTCGCGCTAAGTCGTTGTACGATATGGCCTTTTCTCCTTTGGCTATGAGGGCGCAGTGGATGTCCTTCACGACTTCTCCTTTCACCGCATCTTTTAGTAGCTCCTTCTTTGCGAGGGAAAGTATTGTCCTCGCTTCACGTTGGGCTAAGTTTCGGTACTTTTCGTCTTCCATAAGTTCCATAAGTTCATCAACATCGGACAGAGGCCACATATACTCGGCTATTGCTAATTCAAAATCAGTTAGTTTGCTCATCGTTTGGGATTATGATAAGTTTTACTTTTTGCTTGTCTTTTATTCCGTAAATAATGGGAAAGAAATCGGACGCAACGAAGTACTCGGAACCATTTTTATAGACTTCGCCTTCTACCGCTCCCTTCATCAATTCCTCTCTTTCTTTGTTCATTCCTGCCAGCATGGCATGATCTTCGGCAAGTTCAATGGTTTCTTGGTCTTGCTTTCTCTGCCATTCCGCGAAGTGGCGGGCAAGCATATAGGCTTTTTTGTTTCCAGCGTTCAGAAACTCCTCAGAGTTCATAAATGCCATGTATTCCTTCTCGAAGTCATCCTCCACCATTTTGCTATCGTCAGCAATACGTTTATGACATTCTTCTTCCGTCATAGTCACTTCTCTTGTAAGTGGATTTATTCGCATGGTAATAAGATTTTTATTGTTCCTGAGAAAATGCCGGGAACACCGCCAAATACTTTCTCTTGCTCTGCCTGAGTAAGCTCAACATCCATAACAAAAACAGAATTGCCGAAGTTTGATAACATGCCCGGAGAAACACGGGCGGTCTTTTCGATATAGACGGGCTTTATTCCTCTTACCTCGTCCATGAACTTATCCACGTCAACGCCTTCCCAAGAGCAGTGTTCCTTCGTGAGTTCGATTTTCTTGTCGAGTTCTTTCATGGCAGCATCGGCATCAACTGGCTCATCCGGTAACCTCTCCAATTCTGCCAGCGAGATATATTGGCAAGTCTCCGAGATTTTCCCAGAGGACAAGGAGTAATGCCAATCGCCAAACTCGTCCATCTCACGAGTAAGGCAGAGAGGATATTCATACTTCGGATCAATCCATTTCCATTGAAGAATTGTTGACTCTTCATCCGGGAGGGAGTCGATGAAGGATAATATCCCCGCACATACGCCTTGTGCTATTGCATCATTATCTTCATCGTTCGTGTTGTAGTCGTCGAACATTCGCCGTTCTATTTCGGCGCGGATTTTTTCTTTGTCGGTCATTTCTCTATATGTTTAATCACAAACTCATAATAATCCTTTGCAAATTGCTCTGCGAACTCGATATCGTTATCAAGATCGTTTGCCATAGCGGAACAAATGGCATCCATCCGCCCGTCAATACAAGGCATAACAACAAAGTCAACGGAATATCCCGCGCCTTCTTTGAATTGTTCGAAGTCCCAGAAACGAAAGATAAGTTGATACATTCTCTTATCTCCATTCCTTACCATCTTGGACACATCAAAATCCTCTTCACCATAACAGCAACGAGTCCACTTCTTATATCCCCTCTTGATAAGGGTGTCCTCAAATGCTTTCCATTGTTCCTGCGTCATTTCTGCTCCTCCTTCGAAAATGTGTAAATGTAAGTCGTGTCTGGTATGCGGCTCCTGATTGTGATAACTGTATCAATCTGTGGAGGAGTTTTGGTATGGACAACTCTTGGTTTCTTATCCTCGGTCGCAATACCAATTAACATAGTTATTATTGCCAATAATGCACATGGCAATTCTACCCACACAGACCAGTCTTCGTCGGCAAAAAACACCGTAACAACAAAGAGTCCAGCGACACCGACAAAGCATAATATCATCCATATCATTTCTGTTCCTCCTTACAATCAATCCCGTAATGTAGTTTCATCTGTTCATCCCACTCTTTCTTATCCTCATCAGTATAACCATACTGTTCGTTGTAGATGTTGGAGGGGAAAGTCTTGTTGAGATTGAAGATGTGGATGGCCCTTTTGAACAGAGATACTTTATCATTTGGCTTCTTCCAGTTACCGGATAGCCACATAGTTATAACAGTAGATGCCTCATTGAACAAACTGCTTTGGCGTTGCTTTTCTTTTTCCAGGGCATAAGTATAAGCATTTGTCGCTGCCAGAAAATTTACTTGATGTTTATAAAATGCTTCTGACAACACAATCTCCATTTCAAGATTGTCACTATAATCTAATTTCTTAAATTCTCCAAAAGTCATTTCTTTCCCTCTAACTTCGATGTTGATATTCCCGTTGTAGTATTAATACCAACGCACTTATACACTCGATTTTCCTCCATCTCTTTCAAGGCATCCTGTCTACCCTTGATGTAACCTTTGAAATGAGCAGCACAACCTTTGCAGAGTTCTTTCTTCGCGATGGCGAGAAGTTCAGCAGCTATCTGCTTAGCATTATCAACCTTATCAATACCACTTGCAAGGTTAGTACAGATGGTTTCAACGGCCTTCTCAAACTCCGTCAGTTCCGGCTCTGGGGTGACGATGAAAAGGTTGAATTTCTCGTTCCAATTAGATGCAATGAGGATTCCATCAGGACAATAGAGTTGAACCGCCTCCGTATCACCTTGCGATGTGGGAACAAGGGCGACAATTTCATATCTGCCGCCATATACTTTCTTGTCCCAAGAGATAATTCTTACCGGTCTACCATCGCCAGTAACTACTTTATACTCGCCCGATTCTATCTGTGGGCGAAATTTAATGTCAAATGGTATCTTTTTCATTTTGTTTTCCTCTAAGTTCTAACAGTCGTTCAAAACCCTGTGCGTCCATTTTGACAAAATAGTGCATTCTCACCGTGTAAATATCCGCTATACCTGCGGGATACCAAATCATTTCTTCGATGTTGTCCACAAAAAGCTGAACCTTGTTGCCGAAAATTGTTTCAAACGCAATCGCGGTTCTTTCCGCTGGAACGATAATCGGTTCTTCTTTCTTCTTTGTCATAAATCAATAATTTTACAATCATCTTCCCAAGTAATAGAAATTCCGAACATTCTTTCTATTGAACCTGAAGGAAGTGTTAAATAAACATCAATCGGAAAAGCACCGGTAGTGGGAACACTACTACCCGTATAATCCAATATCCAATGTGGCGGTTGTATAGAGTCATTATATGAAAACACATCCTTCGCATTTGTATATTTGTCGTAGAAACGCTTTATGGGCTGCTTTGAAATTATTTCAGAACCGTCACTATTTACTCCGAGATACAGTTTCATCTTCATATTAAGTTCGTGTAAAGTAAATTAAGTTCGTGTAAAGTAAAAAGGGCGCATCACTCAATGCCCACGGATAAGCCTTGCATCTTATTGCTCCGCGCCCTATGATTATTCAATAAATGATGGATTGTGCTGTTTACCGTCAGTTACACAAACAGCTGTTTTGTTAATAATCGTAGTCGTTATGGCACTCGTTCTAACACCGGTTATTTCTCTATAACCTTTGTTTGGAACAAGTTTGCTTGCCATCCATTCTGCTCCGGCTTTAAATGCTTGAAATACACCTTCCATAATTGGAGATTCTGGAACTGTATCCAAATACTTTTCTGCCGCCTCGTCAAGACCTTTGATTTCTTCGGTAATCATAGTTATTCAGTTTTATACATTCCTTCAGGTGCTTCCAATGCAAGTCCCTTCTCAATTAACCTACGATAATCAAAGTAATGTGCATTGAGCCAATCAAATGGTGTCCCTTGAATGGAGTAATCCCAATCAAATGTTTTATCATACTCTTCTTTCTCTTCATCAGTCATACTTGACATTGGTCTGAGATAGGGAATAAATCTTTCATAGTGAGAAATAATGCCTAAATGCAAAATATGAATCCCACCTTCAATTTTATCTTGGTATTTTACTCCATAAGGCAATCTCGCACAGAGATCTTTGAGTAATAGTTGTTTTTCTTCCTGTGTCATTTAATTGTCCTCCTCTTTATCATCAAGCCAAGCAGCAGTTATCTTGTCAACTGGTTTGGTTTTACCATCGTAGATTTCTTGAAGAACTTGCTTTCTGCCGAGTTCGTAGAAATGTCGAGCGATAGACAAAAATGCATCACTAACAGGGATTCCTATCTCATCCCCGAAACTTATTGCCGCTTTCTCCAAGTCTATCTCCGGCTGCTCCTGCTGAAGAGAGTTAAGGAAATCTTCTATATGCTCCAATTCTTTATATGCACCTAATTCACATAGTTCATTATGTGTCCAATCATCTTCTGGAGAATCTGCATCGGGCAGATTGTCCCAATGCTTGTTCATTCTCTTTTTGATTTCTGCTTTTAGTTTTTCTGCATCAATGTATTTCATGTTCTAAATCAAATAAAGGGTGTGTACTTTAGGTACATTAAACGTAGTATTGCGATGTTGCCCCAAACCTATTTCCACACCCTATTGGTTTACATCAGTTACTTTTTCTGCATTGTTTCAAGAATCTTATT
>Ga0310690_10000690_pt1 | contig 67945 bp, 40 predicted proteins | sample AusTroGonzalo_MG_2_FD_207661 | JGI IMG/M metagenome (GOLD analysis project Ga0310690, IMG submission 207661) | Bovine rumen microbial communities from tropical cattle in Woodstock, Queensland, Australia - Gonzalo_04 (v2) (version 2) | ecosystem: Host-associated > Mammals > Digestive system >... | reverse complement strand
TAATCTCTTAATTTCTTTGTGACCTTATCGACGTAGTAGCTGAGTCCGAATATGCTGCCAGCGAGTAGGAAAGCCTGGCCGACGTAGAACAGCAGGCCAGTGGCCACGTCCTGAATCTCGAATACTTGGTAAGCTACCATTGCGATGCTAGTGAATATCAGCGCCACTGCGCAGATATATTGGATTTTCTTGTGTGGGTCCATGACCTCACAGGCTGGCTCCAGCAGCCCCGCCCAGTATGGCAGCAATCACGTAGCTGATAATCTGGAGAATAGTTTTCAGAGTCTTGTTCATAGCGGTAGGTGTTAATTTTTCACTTTTCTTGGACTCTTTAGAGCCCTCCGCCTGCGCCTGAGCACCAACGGGAGGGCAAGAAGGTTCTCTCGCTCGGAAATACTCAAATAAATTTGGTATTTCGCTCGCTTATTCGTACCTTTGCACTCTGAAAGTAATCGGCCTTCTTGATGGAGATTCAGAAACTACAGAGCATCTTTGCCAGACACCCGGGGGTGAAGGCCCTGGCGGCAGCGATAGGGAAGACCCAGCCGGTGATTCAGCTCTCGGGATTGCAGGGGAGCAGTGCGGCGCTGGTGTTCGCGGCGCTGGCGGCCCCCACCAAACCTCCCCGAGGGGAGGCTTCTGGTCACTCCCATTCGGAGAATACGACGGTGCTGAACACTCCCTACGTCTTTGTGCTCGACGACGAGGAGGAGGCGGGCTACTTCTACCACGACCTGACGCAGATGCTGGGCGAGCAGCAGGTGCTCTTCTTCCCAAGCAGCTACAAACGCGCCATCAAGTTCGGACAGCGCAACGCGGGACAGGAAATCCTCCGCACCGAGGTGCTGTCGCGGCTGGCAGCCGGTTCCCTGCCGCTCTTCATCGTCACCCATCCGCAGGCGCTCTGCGAACTGGTCGTCACCAAACAGCGGCTCAGCGAGCAGACGCTGACACTAGGAGTGGGGGAGCGTGTGGACCTCATGTTCGTCCAGGAGACGCTGCTCGCCTTCGGCTTCCAGCGCACCGACTATGTCTATGAACCCGGGCAGTTCGCCGTGCGCGGCAGCATCATCGACGTCTATTCTTTTTCGTGCGAACTGCCGTACCGCATCGACTTCTTTGGCGATGAGGTGGATAGCATCCGTACCTTCGAGGTACATAGCCAGCTGAGCCGCGACAGGCAGAAGAGCATTACTTTAATTCATAATGCACAATGCACAATTCACAATTCCTCGCAAGAGAGCTTTCTGAAGTTCCTGCCGGAGAATACCATATTGGTCGTGAAGGACCTGGTTTTCCTGTGCGACATGGTGGAACAGACCTACAACGAGGGGTTCAGCCAGTCGGCAATTGTGGAGCAGCAGGCTGCCAATGAACAATTGACAAATGACAATGAACAATTATCGGCGGAGGCTTTGTTGGTGCAGCCGGAGGAGTTCAGGAAACAGATTTTGGACTTCCGCCGCATCGAATTGAAGAACGAAAGCCTCCCCTCGGGGAGGTCTGGTGGGGGCCAGAGTCGGGTCTGCATTTCCTTCCACACTCATCCACAGCCTGTCTTCCACAAGAACTTCGACCTGCTCATCGATGCCTTCAGGAAGTTGCAGGACGAGGGGAACGACCTCTACATCCTGGCCGACAGCCAGAAGCAGACGGACCGCCTGGAGAGCATCTTCCACGACAAGGAGACCGGCATCCGGTTCACGCCCGTGGACCGCACCCTGCACGGGGGCTTCAGCGACGACGACCTGCATGTGGCCTTCTTCACCGACCACCAGATCTTCGACCGCTACCACAAATACAACCTGCGCAGCGAACGGGCCATGGGCGGCAAGGTGGCGCTGACCCTGAAGGAGCTGCAGCAGTTCGAGGTGGGCGACTATGTGGTGCACATCGACTACGGCGTGGGTCGCTTCGGCGGCTTGGTGCGCATGCAGAACGGCGACCAGATGCAGGAGGTCATCAAGATTATCTACTCGGGCGACGACGCCGTCTATGTCTCCATCCACAGCCTGCACAAGGTCTCGAAATACAAGGGCAAGGAGGGCGAGCCGCCGCGCATCAGCCACATCGGTACCGGCGCCTGGGAGCGCATGAAGGAGCGCACGAAGAAGAAGATAAAGGACATCGCCCGCGACCTGATTCTGCTCTATAGCCGCCGCCGCGAGGAGAAGGGCTTTGCCTTCAGCCACGACAACTTCATGCAGCACGAACTGGAAGCCAGCTTCCTCTACGAGGACACGCCCGACCAGCTGAAGGCGACGCAGGACGTGAAGATGGACATGGAACGACAGCGCCCCATGGACCGCCTGGTCTGCGGAGACGTGGGCTTCGGCAAGACGGAAGTGGCCATCCGGGCCGCCTTCAAGGCCTGCAGTGACGACAAGCAGGTGGCTGTGCTCGTGCCTACAACCGTACTGGCCTACCAGCACTTCCGAACCTTCACAAACCGCCTGAAGGATTTCCCCGTCAAGATAGAATACCTGACCCGTGCCCGCACGCCCCAGAAGACGAAAGAGATTTTGGAAGGCCTGAAGAACGGCTCGGTCAACATCATCATCGGCACCCATAAACTCATCGGCAAGAGCGTCAAGTTCAAGGACCTGGGCCTGCTCATCATCGACGAGGAACAGAAGTTCGGCGTCTCGACAAAGGAAAAACTCCGCCAGCTGAAGACCAACGTCGATACCCTGACGCTGACGGCTACGCCCATTCCGCGCACCCTGCAGTTCAGCCTGATGGGAGCCCGCGACCTGAGCGTCATCCAGACACCGCCGCCCAACCGTTACCCGATACAGACGCAGCTCTGCTGCTTCAGCGCCGAAGTGATTGCCGAAGCCATCGAGTTCGAGATGAGCCGCAGCGGACAGGTCTTCTTCGTGAACAACCGCATCAGCCAACTGCCGGAACTGGCCGACCTCGTCCACAAATATGTGCCCGATGCCCGCGTTGCTGTGGCTCACGGACAGATGCCGCCCGAGGAACTGGAGCGGATTATGGTCGATTTCACCAACTACGACTACGATGTCCTCGTCTCGACCACCATCATCGAGAGCGGTCTGGACATCCCCAACGCCAATACCATTATAATAAACGGTGCGCACAATTTCGGTCTCTCCGACCTGCACCAGATGCGAGGCCGTGTGGGACGCTCGAACAAGAAGGCGTTCTGCTACCTGCTGGCCCCGCCACTCTCGGCTCTCAACCTCGATGCCCGCCGCCGCTTGCAGGCCATCGAGAACTTCAGCGACCTGGGCAGCGGCATCCACATCGCTATGCAGGACCTCGACATCCGCGGCGCTGGCAACCTGCTGGGCGCCGAACAGAGCGGCTTCATCGCCGACCTCGGCTACGAGACCTATCAGAAGATTCTCTCGCAAGCCGTCACCGAACTGCGCAACGACGAGTTCCACGAGCTCTATGCCGAAGAGGTCCGCGAGGGCAACATCGTGGAGAGTACAGAGGTGGTAGATGATTGCCAACTTGACAGCAACCTGCCCATGTACTTCAGCGAAGAGTATGTGCCGACAAGCAGCGAGCGCATGCTCCTCTACCGCGAGCTGGACGGGATGGAACGCGACGAGGATGTGGAGCGGTTCCGCCAGCGCATGATAGACCGTTTCGGCCCGCTTCCGCAGGAGGCAGAAGACCTGCTGAGGGTCGTTACCCTTCGCCGGCTCGGCAAGCATTTCGGCTGCGAACGTATCGTCCTGAAGCAAAGCTCGGCGGCCGTAGGGAAAGCCAAGGCCGGTCATGCAAGGCTCTTCTTCGGTCCCGACGACGACAATCCCTTCTACGAGGGGCGCATCTTCGGACAGATTGTGGAATTTGCCACCGCCAATGCCTACCGCTGCCACTTCAAGCAGGACAAGGGCAAGATGAGCCTCCTCATCGACGACGTCAATACCATCGAAGAGGCAGTCAACATACTGAAACAGATAAACGGCCCCCTCCCGTCCTCCCCGGGGGGAGGGGAATAAAGAATGAACAAAAGAATAACATATTAAATGAACTAACATCCTTCGATTGGTTCTCCCCCTCGGGGGAGTCAGAAGGGGGCTATTATCGCTATTATAAATTATGCTAACGCATCTGACCATCAATAATTACGTCCTCATCGAGGTGCTCGACATCGACCTGCAGCCCGGGTTCTCCGTCATGACTGGCGAGACAGGTGCGGGTAAGTCCATCATCCTCGGCGCCCTGGGTCTGCTCATGGGACAAAGAGCTGACACGGCGAGCATCATGCCCGGCGCTGCCAAATGTACTGTGGAGGGCATCTTCGATATCGAGGGCTATGACATGCAGGCGCTCTTCGAGGAGAACGAACTGGATTATGAGCCCGCGGAGTGCATCCTGCGCCGCGAGGTCGCAGCAAACGGCAAGAGCCGCGCCTTCGTCAACGACAGCCCCGTCAATGTTGCAGTACTCAGGCAAATTGCCCTTCGCCTGCTGGATATCCACTCGCAACATAGCAATCTGTTACTCGAGAATCCCGCCTTCCAGCTGGGCATCGTCGATACCGTTGCCGACCATCCCGAGTTGCTTGGGCAGTATCGCGAACTCTATGCCCGCATCACTGAGGCACGTCGCAGGCTCAAAGAGGCGGAGGAGAGCTTGACAAAACGGCAAGGCGACGAGGATTACCTGCGCTTCCAGCTCGACCAGCTCGATGAGTTCAAGCCGCAGCCGGGCGAAGACGAGGAACTGCGGCAGTTGCAGAGTGCCCTTTCGCATGCCGAGGATATCAAGATTGCGCTGTCCGGAGTCGATGCCCTGCTCAATGGCAGTGACAACGATGGTGGGGTAGGAGCCATCGATGCATTGCGACGTTCCTGCCAAACAATGCAGCAGATTGCCAAGGTATATCCTGCCGTCGAAGATTATCTGAGCCGCCTCGAAAGCGTCGTTATCGAGGTTCGCGACATAGCCGGAGACATCAGCAGCCGTGCAGAGGATGTGGAGTATAATCCTGCCCGTTTGCAAGAGGTCACAGAAAGGCTGGACAGCCTCTTCTCCCTCGAACAGAAGCATCATGTCGGCTCCTCGGAAGAACTCATTGCTCTGGCAGAAGATATCCGTTCCCAGCTCTCTTCGCTCACAGATTCCGAAGATAACATCCAAGCTCTGCGGCAACAGATAGAGGCCGATACCATACAGGCAAAGAAGCTCGCAGAGAAACTCACCGCGGGTCGCGCTAAGGCTGCAAAACAGGTGGAGAAGTTGGTAAAAGATTTCCTCGTCAAGATGGATATGCCAGCCGGTGTCTTCTGTGTCAGCATGGAGAAAGCAGAGGAACTGCTGCCTGCAGGACAGGACATCGTCACTTTCCTCTTCTCGGCCAATAAGAGCATGGCTCCCAGACCTTTGGCAGATGTGGCAAGTGGCGGTGAGATGTCGCGAGTGATGCTTGCCCTGAAGGCTCTGACAAGCAAACAGACGCATCTGCCGACCATCATCTTCGACGAGATTGATACCGGCGTGAGCGGCAAGGTGGCCAGCTCGATGGCGCAGATTATGGCACAGATGAGCAGCAATGCCGGTCAGCAAGTGCTTGCCATCACCCATCTTCCGCAGATTGCTGCAAAGGGCAATTCGCACTACTTTGTCTATAAAGAGGATGAAAGCGGACGCACTCTGACGCACATCCGCCAGCTCGACCCCGAGCAGCGTATCACCGAACTCGCACACATGCTCAGCGGCAGCACGGTCACCGAAGCCGCAAAGGAGAATGCAAGACACCTGTTAAGTGAAAAGTGAAGAGTGAAGAGTGAAGAGTGCTCTGCGACTAAAATCGCGCCTTAGTTCTTCGCAAAGCTCAGGCGCAGGCGGAGCTAAAGAATCCAAGAAGAATGAAGAATGTAATCGATAAGGTACGTGCATATGTCGAACGGGAGATAGGGCTTCCTACGGAGTCCATGGTCTTTGTTGCCTTGAGTGGAGGTGCTGATTCTACTGCCCTTCTGCTCATCATGAAGGAACTGGGTTACAGGGTTGAGGCACTGCATTGCAACTTCCATCTTCGTGGTGCAGAGTCCGACCGCGACCAGGCTTTTGTCGAGGAACTTTGCCGACAGCAGAATGTTCCTTTGCGTGTGCGCCACTTCCAGACGGAAGAGGAAGCGAAGCGGCGCGGCATCAGCATCGAGATGGCCGCCCGAGACCTTCGCTATGCCTGGTTCCGCGAAGAATCAGAACAATTCATCGCTGTCGCTCATCATCGCGACGATCAGGCAGAGACACTGCTTCTCAACCTGCTTCGTGGAACCGGATTGCGTGGTTTGGCAGGGATGCAACCCAATCACGACGGCATCATCCGCCCGCTCCTTTGCCTGAGTCGTGAGGAAATCCTGCAATACCTTGAGCAAAGGGGACAGTCGTACGTCACCGACAGCACCAATTCCGAGCGCATCGCACAGCGCAACCGCATCCGTCTCGATGTCATTCCCTTGCTACAGAGCATCAATCCCGCAGCAGTCGAGCATCTCGCTCTCGCCTGCGACAACATGCGCCAAAGCCTGCCATATTATATAAAAGGTATAGAAGCAACCTTCCAGGAACTCGGCATCACGGAGGAAAGATTTCCGTTAATTCACAATTCTTCGCAAAGCTCAGGCGCAGGCGGAACACAATTCTCGGATGCTTTAGCACCAAGGCGCGCCGCTAAGGCGCGGAACAAAATCCCAAATTATTCGCAGACAGAGTATCTTTCAACTTTACTCCACGAATGGCTTGCCGGCAAAGGCTTCAATGCGACCCAGGAAGCAGAGATGCTTTGTGCAGACGAGCGCGGTGTCGGCAAGATGTGGCACTCACACACCCACACCGTCCTCCGCGACCGCGAAAATCTGATACTTGCTCCCCACTCATTGTCAATTGTGAATTGTCAATTGTCAATTAAAGAGGAGATTGTTCCCTGCATCGGCGAGACAGGCCCCGACATTGCCTACTTCGACGCAGACCTGCTGACGGCGCCCATAGAGGTGCGGCCCGTCCGCGAGGGCGATGCCTTTGTACCTTTCGGCATGAAGGGAAGGAAGTTGGTAAGTGATTTCCTTACTGACCGCAAGGTGAACCGTCTGGAGAAGGCCCAGCAGTTCGTCGCCACTTGCGGTGACGATATCATCTGGCTCATCGGACATCGCAGCGACAATCGCTACCGTGTCACTGATAAGACCACTCGCATTCTCAAACTTTCCAGAGACAAACAGACTTGATTTCTGAAACCAAACTTTCTAACACTCGGCTTGGAGGCGGAGCATCTCGTCGCGCAGGATGGCAGCATCTACAAACTCCATTCTCTTGGCAGCTTCTTCCATCTTCCGCTTGAGGCTGGCAATGCGTTTTTTCTTTTCCTCGAGGGTAAGCATCTCGGGTTCTGCAACGGCTAGAACCTCATAAGGCTCAGGCTCGACATATGCTCTCATATCAGCCTGCTGACCATGTTGTATTAGGTCGCCCATTGTGGCTGCTTTGCGTATCTGCTGAGGAGTGATGCCGTGATCCGCGTTGTATTTGAGCTGCTTTTCGCGCCTGCGATTCGTTTCGTTGATGGTCGCTGACATGCTATCCGTGATATTGTCGGCATACATGATGGCATGTCCGTTTACATTGCGTGCAGCACGGCCAATTGTTTGTGTCAAGCTTCGTGCATTGCGGAGGAACCCTTCTTTGTCAGCATCCAGGATGGCCACTAGTGACACTTCCGGCAAGTCAAGACCTTCACGCAGAAGATTCACGCCGACCAGGACATCATAGACACCCGAGCGCAGTTCTGAAATGATGCGTACACGCTCCAGAGTGTCGACTTCGCTGTGGATGTAAGCCGTTTGGATACCTACGTTGAGCAGATACTCTGCCAACTCTTCTGCCATACGTTTGGTAAGTGTTACAACCAGTGCCCGCTCCTTGCGCTCGATGCATTGCTGTATCTCCTCCATGAGGTCATCAACCTGGTTCTCGGTAGGGCGCACATCGATTGGAGGGTCCAAAAGACCCGTGGGACGAATGACCTGCTCTACCACAATGCCCTCGCTTTGGGAAATCTCAAAGTCGGCTGGAGTCGCACTGACATAGATTACCTGATTGGTCATCTCCAAGAACTCTTCGAACTTTAATGGACGGTTGTCTTTGGCAGCGGGCAAACGGAATCCGTACTCAACAAGCGTGTCCTTGCGGGCCTGGTCACCTCCAAACATGGCATGAAGCTGCGGAACGGAGACATGACTCTCGTCCACAACAAGCAGATAATCTTTCGGGAAGAAGTCAAGCAGACAATAGGGACGAGTTCCAGGAGCGCGTCCGTCGAAATAGCGGCTGTAGTTTTCGATACCTGCGCAGTGTCCGAGTTCGCGTATCATCTCAATATCGTATGTCACGCGTTCGTGCAAACGTTTCGCTTCTAGCTCCTTACCTTGATTTTCGAACCAAGCTACTTGAGTACGTAAATCCTCTTGTATCTGCACAATTGCTCGCTCTTGGGCATCCTTTGTTGTCATGAAGAGGTTGGCAGGATATATTTTATAGTGGTCATAGCGTTGGATGCATACAAGTAATTCCGCATCAAGTTCTTCTATACTCTCAATTTCATCTCCCCAGAAAGTGATGCGCAACAGGAAATCGCTGTATGCAAGAGCAATATCCACAGTGTCGCCTTTGACACGAACTTCGCCCCGATTCAGGGTGAGGTCGTTACGAACATATAGCAGTTCATTCAGCCTACGAAGCAATTCGTTGCGGTCCATTTCCTGACCGACATGTAGCTCCAACAGACTCTCGTAGAAAGTGGAAGGATTACCCATACCATAGATACACGAGACACTGCTTACAACAATGACATCCGACCTCCCTGATAGTAGCGCACTGGTAGCCGAAAGACGCATCTTGTCAATCTCGTCGTTGATGGCGAGATCCTTCTCGATGTATGTGTCGGTGGAAGGCATATAAGCCTCCGGCTGGTAGTAGTCGTAATAACTGACATAATACTCTACCGCATTGTGTGGAAAAAACTGTTTCATTTCTCCGTAAAGTTGAGCTGCTAGTGTCTTGTTATGCGATAGAATAAGAGTGGGGCGTCCGATATTCTTAATGACATTGGCAATGGTATATGTCTTGCCGCTGCCAGTGACCCCAAGCAACGTTTGTGACTTCATTCCTTGGAGTATGCCATCTGTCAGCTGACGAATGGCCTCCGGTTGGTCACCCGTAGGGACATATTCTGATATAAGTTCGAAAGAATTCATAATTTAATTAGCAAAATTAGTATTTTTTTTCTTGTTGTCAGTAACAATTCAAAAATATTTTGTACTTTTGTACGCAAAAAGGTGAAATATGAAAGAAGAGAAGAAAGTTGCCAAAAAGAAGGTGGCAAAAAAAAGTACTAAGACTCTGGAAAATATCCTCGACCTGAATACTAATAATATATGGGATTTAGACGAGCTTGCTATTGCCGATGCATGGGAGAAAGAGCGTGAAGAGGAAGACTTTACTATTAGCGAACAGAAACTTCTCAATACGATAAGACTAGCTTTTGAGGTTGTCCACTACAATCCTGAGAACGAACGGGATGTAGCTAAATACGAAAACGGTGGTTGGGCAAAGCTGACGCATTGTCAGGAATCTAAAGGCTGCGTAGCTATTCGCCGCAAGGCCATCGAGCGTATTACTGACCTCAGTTATGAAAACATCAGGCATATATCTACTGCCATGTTGTTGGAACTCATAGACCGCAATTTTGGTGGCGGATGGGATTCTATCGCATTAGCAATCCGCGATATCATCGAAACGGGCTTTGAGATAAGCACGACACAACTGCCAGCAAGCCGCATTCATGCTCCTGGAGGCACGGTAGAGAAAAAAGTCGCTCAGGGCTTTGATGTTCTGGAGATTCCTAAAGGCACTTGGGTGGAAGCTATCTTCGCAAAGAAGAAAAGCCCCGTGGAGAAAATTCATATGGATATTTCTGAAAGGGAATATGACGAAGATGGTAACCTTATTCCGTTACGTGATGAACCTAATGAGAATGACGAACTCGAAGATGATGCTCTCGACAACGACGATACCTACTTCAGCAGTCTCACACCGGAAGCAAATATCGAGGATATAGAAGAAGAGGGTCTCTCTGTAGAGGATGTTAGCGAAGGTGATGAAGATTAGTTCATCCGTCTGCGGAACTCTGCACAGACAATACCTGTAGCAATGGCCACATTGAGGCTCTCGGTGGTAAGTGAACCTTTCGGGTAGTTGGGAATGTAAAGGCGGTGGCTGATATGTCTCGCAATTTCTTTGCTGATGCCATTTCCTTCGTTGCCCATTACAATTATTCCATTCGTGGAGAGTTTTTCTCCATATATATCTTTACCATCGAGGAAAGTGCCAAATAAAGGCATTTTTACACTCGCAAGCACTTCCAGGAGATTACAATAGTGCACCTCTACTCTTGCCAAGGCTCCCATGCACGACTGAACACATTTCGGATTATAGACATCTACTGTTCCCTCTGTTTCACTATGTCCTGATGTATTTGCCGAAGAACAAATGATTTGATTGATTCCAAACCAATCAGCAACTCGCAGAATTGTACCAAGATTGCCTGGGTCTTGCACACCATCCAAAGCAATGACAAGTTGGTTCTGTATGGATGCCAGATCAAGTCTTTCTTTTGGGATGGGCATTACAGCCAAGACACTTTGAGGCGTGCGTAAAAGGCTTAATCTCTCTAGCTCCTCCCGACTTACTTCGTCTATTTCTGTTGAAGAAGATAGCCAATGGCTGTTTTGAATTAGCCATTCCCTTGTGGCTGCAACATAGAGTGGAGCAGAGTAGGGTAGCAGTTCGCCCACTAGTTTCGGCCCTTCTGCTACAAATGCATTATGCTGCAATCGAAACTTGCGCATTTCAAGCGATTTTATCCATTTAATCCGAGCTCGGGAAATCATAATTTAACTTTTAATTAAGAGTTAGGAGTTGTTATTTGACCACAAAGTTAGAGCTTTTTCCGGTAATTATGAATTATGAATTATGAATTGTGAATTAAAAATTGTATCTTTGTCGCGTGAAACCTGTTAAACAGCTCATAATACCACTGCTTTCGTTGCATTTACTCATACTTTTGAGCGGGTGTAGTGCTTCGCGTTTCATTCCTGAAGAAAACTACTTGCTTACAGGTGCTATCATCACAAGTGACGGAAAGCATGTCGGAACTGAAGAATTGCAGGCTTATATGCCACAGCGGCCCAACAACAAGTGGTTTTCTATTTTTAAGGTTCCTCTAGGCATATATTGCCTTTCGGGCAAAGATAGTACAAAGTGGTTTAATCGCTTTCTGCGCCACTTGGGCGAAGCCCCAGTCATATATGATCGTGAGCGTACGATGCAGGCATGTAGTAATATGCAACTCATAATTCGCAATATGGGTTATTTAAATGCAGATGTTCAGCTACGTGAGTCGTCCAAGCATTATCATATGAAGATTAATTATCATGTCATTCCACATGAGCGCTATTACGTGCGCAATTTTACTCTTAATGTACAAGACGATTCTCTCCGTCATGAACTCGATAGCTTCGGATATAAACCAGCCATTAATAATGAAATAGAGAGAAAAAACAGACCATACAGTATTAATGCATTAGAGGAAGAACGCAGCCGATTGTATGGTTTGTTGGTTGAAAATGGCTACTACAAGTTTAATAAAGACTATGTTCACTTCCGAGTTGACACGACTTTGGGGAATCATCTGGCAGATGTTGAGATGATTGTGAAACAGGCTCAGACCAATGCAGATAGCTCTGACTTTTCACATCGTAGATACCATATTGGTGACATTAGTTACGAATATTCTTCCGAAAAACCTTTTCTGCGCCCGAAAGTGGTGAGGAACGCGACGGCACTCAGCCCTGGGCAACTTTATCGTGAGTCGGATATGCACGAAACTTATGCTCGAATGACGCGTCTTAGTGCCGTAATTGCAGCAAATGTTCGCGTTATTCCAAGGGAAGATGATAGTGACACACTTGATGTCGCTGTATCACTGACTCCCAATAAGCCTAATTCTTTTAGCGCAGAATTGGAGGGAACAAACTCAGCAGGAGACTTCGGTGCTGCAGCTAGTCTCACTTATCAGAATCGAAACCTTTTCCATGGTTCAGAACTTTTCAATATTAAACTTCGTGGTGCCTTCGAGGCAATCAAAGGTTTGAGCGGTTATGCTGATCAAAACTTTATCGAGTATAGTATTGAGACTGGACTTACATTCCCTGATTTCAAGTTCCCCTTCCTGCGTTCCTCTTTCCGTCGTAATGCACAAGCCACTACTGAGGTTAATTTCGCTTTTGACTCACAGGATCGTCCTGAGTTTCATCGCCGTGTTTTGACTGGTGTGCTTCGTTACCGTTGGACACGTATGAACCGACAGTTACAGCATCGTTTCGACCTGCTCAATATTGACTATGTCTTCATGCCATGGATAAGCGATACATTCCGTGAGAAGTATCTCAGTGACCCGCAGAACCGCAATGCCATACTGAAGTACAATTACGAGAACCTCTTCATTATGAATTGGAGCTACCATTTCGTATATAATTCGAGACCCCTTGGCGCATCAGCCTCTAACTATGGTACGAATGCCTATACGTTGCGACTCGCCATCGAGACTGCAGGTAATTTCCTCTATGGAATAACCAGCGCCGCTAAGACAAAACAGGATATCGACGGCCATTATACACTCTTCGACATAGCTTATGCCCAGTATGTTAAATTAGATGCTAGCTTCTGCAAGAGTTTCCTCATCAACAAGAACAACTCGCTAGCTTTGCATGCGGCTTTGGGTGTTGCCTACCCTTATGGCAACTCTAACATTTTGCCCTATGAAAAACGCTATTTCAGTGGAGGTGCCAACAGCGTTCGTGGATGGAGCGTTCGTGAACTTGGTCCCGGCAGTTTCCAAGGTACAGATGGACAAATCGACTTTATCAACCAGACAGGCGATATCAAACTAGACTTGAATGTCGAATATCGTACGCATCTTTTCTGGAAGTTTGATGGGGCCGCTTTCATCGATGCAGGTAACATATGGACTATAAGAGATTACAAAGAGCAGCCCGGCGGACAATTTCAGTTTGATAAGTTTTGGCGGCAGATAGCTGTCTCCTACGGTCTTGGCCTTCGCCTTAACTTCAACTATTTTATTTTAAGGTTCGATGGTGGTGTGAAAGCTATCAATCCTGCTTATACTGACGGTCAGAGACATTTTCCTATAGCACATCCCAATTTCAAACGCGATGTTACCTTCCATTTTGCTGTTGGAATGCCGTTCTGAAGGTTAGTAAGACCTCCCTTCAGAGTTGGATACTTAGGGGCAGTAAAGAATTATCATTTTTTCACTTTCGGGATTTGCAAAAATCAGATTTTATTTGTACCTTTGTGCCAAAATTATGAATCAAGCCTAAATGGCTTGGCAAATTGCAAACTTAACACCAATGGACGACCAAGAAAGAATAATTAAAGTTGACATTCAGCAGGAGATGAAGAAGAGCTACATCGACTATTCGATGAGCGTTATTGTGGCTCGTGCCCTGCCTGATGTGAGAGATGGCTTCAAACCTGTTCACCGCCGCATCCTTTTTGGTATGCGCGAACTCCACAATTTCCACAGCAGTCCGTATAAGAAATGTGCACGTATCGTTGGCGAGGTGCTTGGTAAGTACCATCCCCACGGAGACAGCTCAGTTTATATGGCTCTGGTTCGTATGGCTCAGGAATGGGCTATGCGATACACTCTAGTTGACGGACAAGGTAACTTCGGCTCTGTCGATGGTGACAGCCCAGCTGCCATGCGTTACACCGAGGCTCGCCTCAGCCTGATGGGAGAGAGCATGATGGACGACTTGGAGAAAGAAACCGTCGATATGACCAACAACTTCGACGATACGCTTCGCGAGCCTTCCGTTATGCCGACGAAAATCCCCAATCTGCTTGTCAATGGTGCGACGGGTATTGCCGTCGGTATGGCAACGAATATACCCACCCATAACCTTAGCGAAGTCATCGATGCTTGTGTGGCTTACGTTGATGACGAGAACCTCACCTCCCTCGACCTGATGCAATATGTAAAAGGTCCCGACTTCCCAACGGGTGCCTACATTATGGGTATGCAAGGAATCCGCGATGCCTACGAGACGGGTCGAGGTCGCATCGTTATCCGTGCAAAGGCCGAGATAGAGAACGGCGACACGCACGACAAGATTATCGTGAGTGAGATTCCTTACGGCGTCAACAAGCAGCAGCTTATAGAATACATTGCTCAGCTCGTTGGTGAGAAGAAGATTGACGGTATCAGCAACGTCAACGATGAGAGTGACAGCGAAGGTATGCGCATCGTGGTTGATTTGAAGCGCGATTCAAACGCTCGTGTCGTCCTGAACAAGCTTTTCAAGATGACACCATTGCAGACGAGCTTCAGTGTGAACAGCATCGCTCTGGTAAAGGGACGTCCACAGTTGCTCACCCTGAAGGACTTTGTCAGCAATTTTGTCGCCCATCGTCACGAAGTCACCATCCGTCGTACCAAATATGATCTGCGCAAAGCAGAGGAGAGGGCTCACATTCTGAAAGGCCTCATCATTGCCAGCGACAACATCAACGAAGTTGTTGACATTATCAAGAAAAGTAAGACACCACAGGATGCCCAGCGTGCTTTGGAGGCTCGTTTTGCCCTCGATGAGCCGCAGAGCAAAGCCATCGTGGAGATGCGTCTTGGTCAACTCACAGGCCTCAATCAGGAGAAACTTCATGCCGAATATGACGACTTGATGGAGAAGATTAAATACTACAACCAAATCCTCACCGACGACCAGCTTTGCCGCAAGGTGATGAAAGACGAACTCTTGGAGATTAAGCAACAGTATGGTGATGAGCGCCGTACGGAGATTCTGCCTAGCGCCGAGGAGTTCAACGCTGAGGATTTCTATGCCGATGACGAAGTAGTTATTACAATGAGTCACATGGGCTACATCAAGCGAATTCCATTGGCCGATTTCAAAGCACAAGGCCGTGGTGGAATCGGTGTGAAGGCAAGTTCAACGCGAGACAACGACTTCATAGAGAAGATTTATCCCGCTACGATGCACAACACAATGCTCTTCTTTACAGATCGCGGGCGTTGTTACTGGCTCAAAGTCTATGATATCCCCGACGGTACCAAGCAGGGTAAGGGACGCGCCATTCAGAATATGCTTATGATAGAGCCAGGCGATGCGGTTCGTGCCTGTCTTTGTATCCGCAAACTGGGTGACCCAGAGTTCTGCCAGAGCCACTTTGTTGTGTTCTGTACCAAGAATGGTATCATCAAGAAGACCTGTCTGACTGATTACAGCCGCGTTCGCACAAATGGTGTCAACGCCATTAATATCCGCGAAGACGACCAGGTGATCGGTGTAGAGCTTACCAATGGCAAGAACGAGATTATCATCGCCAGTGCAGCAGGTCTTGCAGTGCGTTTCGACGAAGAAAAGGTTCGTGCGATGGGCAGAACTGCAACTGGTGTAATGGGTATTGATCTGATGCAAGATAAAGACCCCCAAAATCATGTGGTGGGCATGTGCGTCATCAACGATGCAGAGACCGAGAGTATCATGGTGCTCAGCGAAAACGGTTTCGGCAAGAGAACGGATGTTGAGGCATATCGCAAGACCAATCGTCATGCAAAGGGCGTTAAGACGCTTGATATTACAGAAAAGACTGGCGAACTTGTTGCCATCACCGTCATCAAGGACGAAGACGACCTGATGATAATCAACAAGAGCGGCACAACCATCCGTTTGCATGCCGATGTCATTAAGGAGACTAAGAATCGTGTCACTCAAGGCACAAAGGTCATCGAGTTAAAGAAACGCAACGATGTCATCAGCCACTTGAGTGTGGTGCCTCGCGCTGACGACGAGCCGGAAGTGACCGAAAGTGAAGCAGAAGCTCCTGCTGAAGAGACAGAGACTAAAGAATAATTGCAAGTTTTATACATTTTAAATAATATAAGACATGAAAAAGATTATGATTTCGATGGCACTGCTCATGAGTGTTGGTACCATCATGGGACAAGTTGATAAGGCTGCGCTCAAACAAGCCCAGAAAGAAGCAAAGGCACAGATGGCTGAGGCACAGAAAATAAGTGAAACCATCATTGGCAAAGTTAATGATAAGACTGCTACGAATGATGAAATCTTGTCAGAGTGCAAAAAGGGTCAGGCTCTAATCCGTAAAGCCATCAAAAGCGGCGCAATAGCTGAGAATAAATTAGGAGAAGCATACAAGATAAGTGCCGATCTCGCACTTCAGCCCCACAATGTCATGTTGAATCAGGCAATCAACAAAGAGCCTTTCGATACAGCATTCTTCTACTCTAACCTCAAAGTAATGACCTCTGCTCTACAGGGCGAAATTAAGAATACAAAGATTACAAAAGGTGAGGCTGGAAACGAGAACTACATTAAGGGCAAGGTTTTCAATTTAGCTCAGTGTGGTGACTATTACATCTATGCTGCACAATTCAACACAGAAGCCCAGCAGTATGACAAGGCTCTTGATGCCTTTGAGACAGCAATAAACTACGCAAAAGTTTATCCCGAAGTCGCAGACAAGGTGACTCTCCGAATTCCCGCAGATCAACTTGCATATTATGCCTTCCACACTGCTCACGATGCAAAGATGTATGATAAAATGGACGAACTTTATGAACGTGCGATGCAATATGCAGATGGTGCGACAGCAACCAAACAGGTAAAGATTTCGTCCTATTTGGAACGTGGCGATTCTGCAGCGTGGGCAAATCATGTCCGCGAGATGACCGTTAAGGAACCTGTTGGAAACGAAGACTTCATTCAGATGCTTATTGGCTATTATCTCAAGAAAGATAAGGCTGCGGGTAAAGATAGTAATCAAATGGTACAATATGTAGATGAAGTTCTTGCTGCTGATTCCAATATTCTAATCGCTCGTTATGGAAAAGCTTACAGGCTCTTTGACCTGGAGAAGTATGATGAGGCTTTCAATGAATACCTAAAGTGCACGGAGATAAAGAGTGATTATTACGATGCATGGTATCAGTGTGGTCTTTGTAAGTACCGTAAGGCTCTAGCCATGAATGCGACTGTGAGCACTATTAAGAATCAGGCAGAAGCTAAGAAGGCACTAGAAACGACTAAAGATCTATTTGGTGAGGCGATTCCTTTCTTCGAGAAAGCTCGCGAGTGCACTCCAGACGAACCTCAGAAATGGGCCTTCGAACTTCGCCAATGCTATTCTGTTACAGGACAGGCAGCAAAAGCTGCAGAGATGGATAAGTTGCTTTAATACTTAGTCATATCTTCCCCTTAGGGGAGTGAAAAATGTTAAACAGGAAAAAGATATCACGAGGAAGCAAGTTCCTCATTTGTGATAGGAAGGGAAGGAAGATTTTTCTGCTCTTCCTTCTCTTCCTGTTTATTACTCCTTGCTCCTTGTTTACGAAAGAAAAAAAGCCCAAGCAACCCAAGCAGGAACGTCTTTCTACAATTAATAAAAATGCGAGGACGGCTATCAAAAACCAAAGTGGTCAGGATGCTGCTTTGGCTGCTTTGCTTGGCGCTTTGAATCGTCCTGAACTAAGTAACAGGCAACGGGCAGATATCCACTATGTTGCTGCATTACTTGAGGAATCACTGAATGGGGTTGAGAACAAGAAAGCCTATCTCAAGCAACCATACGATACTGCAAAGTTTTTCAACAAACTTTGCAATATGATGAATCAACTTCGGCTGTGTGATAGTATTGATTTCCTTCCGGATGCAAAGGGAAGAGTACATCCTCGTCTGCAGAAAAAGACTCATGCACTACGTCTCAAGCATCGCCGCAATATATATGGTGGCGGAAAATATTTTCTAACCAAAAGAAACTATTCCGCAGCCTATCCTTTCTTCGATTTATATTGTACGTATAAGGGAGAAGAAAACAATGACACCCTTCTTGCTTCGGCTTCTTTTTGGGCAACATTATCTGCTTTCCTTTATGAGAATTATTCTGGTACCATTAAGCACATAGATAATGCTATAGCCAATTCGAGCTATAACAACGCAACTATTCTACAGGAATACAAAGTCCGCTCCTTTGCCAAGTTGAATAACGACAGTGCCTGGGTTGCGGCGCTTCAGCATGGCGTACTTGATTATCCGCAGCATGACTATTTCTTTGTTCAATTAGCTGATTGGTATCAAAGTCAGCGGAATTATGAGGAGGAAAGAAAGTTGGCGGACAGGCTTATTGCTGTTACTGGTGGTAAGGCAATTCATTATTATGCCAAGTCGAAGAGTTATCTTTCCGAAGAGAAATATGATGAGTGCATAGCATATGCCGACAGTACAATTGCGCTTCAGCCAGACTTTGCAGATGCTTATTATAACAAGGGTGTTGCCTATCTGAATTTGGCTGTCATCTCAAATGAAATGAGCAGCAAGAATACGAAAGATCCGCAATATGCCAAAGACAGGGAAAGGACGCTTGATTTCTATCGGAAAGCCCGTCCCTGTATGGAAATGGTCCGCCGGTTGCAGCCGGAAAAAATGGAACGGTGGGCAACGCCTCTTTATCGTATCTATCTCAATCTTAACTTAGGAGATGAGTTTACCGAGATAGATCACCTTCTCAATCCCAAGTAAGTAGTTTATTTAGAGGTCGTGGTGTAGGAGACGATACTGTGCCATTTCCTCGTATTTCGTTCCGGGCTTGCCGTAATTAGCATAAGGGTAAATGCTGATACCGCCGCGAGGAACGAAAATGCCTGTCACCTCGATGTATTTGGGGGCCATCAGGCTGATTAGGTCCTTCATGATGATGTTGACGCAGTCCTCGTGGAAGCTGCCGTGATTGCGGAAGCTGAAGAGGTAGAGCTTGAGGCTCTTGCTTTCGACCATACGCTTGTCGGGGAGGTAGCTGATGCGTATCTCTGCGAAATCCGGCTGACCGGTGATGGGGCAGAGCGCAGTGAATTCGGGACAATTGAAGCGAACCCAGTAATCGTTTTCCGGATGCTTGTTTTCGAAGGCCTCCAGAACCAGGGGCGCATAATCCTGCGGGTAATCGGTCTTTTTGCCGAGGGCATGAAGCCCTTCTCCCTTTCGGTCGGGCGTATATGTAATTTCTTCTTTGTTTGGCATAAGTGTCTGGGGCTTATTTTGATTCAAGGTATTTCTTCAACCCTTCGCGGCGAAGCTTGCAGGATGGACAGTGTCCGCATCCTTCGCCCACGATGCCGTTGTAGCAGGTCAGAGTCTGGTCGCGGATAATGTCGAGGACACCCAATTCATCAGCCAAAGCCCAGGTTTGCTGCTTGTCACGCCACATCAGGGGGGTGTGCAGGCGGAATTGCTCGTCCATAGCCAGATTAAGTGTTGTATTCAGGCTCTTGATGAAGCCGTCGCGACAGTCGGGGTAACCACTGAAGTCAGCTTGTCCCACTCCTGTAACGATGTCGTAGATGCCATGATTGCGTGCATAGATAGCAGCGATAGAGATAAAGAACAGGTTGCGTCCAGGCACGAAGGTTGTAGGGTAAGGGTCGCCCTCCTTTTTCTCTGCTTCGATGTCGAGGGCGGGGTTAGTCAGGCTGCACGAAGGACTGAGCTGGGAGATGAAGCTGATGTCCATACATTCCCAAGGAACACCGGCTTCTTCTGCCAACTGTTTTGCTATCTTCACCTCGGCGGCGTGTCTCTGTCCGTAGAGAAACGTGAGGGCGCGCACTTCATCGAAGTGTTTCAGCGCCCAGTAGAGACAGGTAGTGCTGTCTTGACCGCCAGAGAGTACAACTAGCACACTGCTCATAATTCTTAATTATGTTTCCATTTAGCTTGCTAGAGCGAATGTGAAGAACTATTAATTCTAAACTGTATTCTCAGTCTCCAATAGCTTTCTGATACTCGTTCCAAAGCGCATCGGTGGTGTTTTCCGGCTTATCACCCAGGATTTTCTTCATGGCAGCATCCCAGGACCAGGGATTGATTTCCACAGCGGTGCGGTTGAACTTGCGGATGAAGTCCTTATCCTTGTTGAGCGAGAGCCAGTAGAGGAAGTAACCGGTCACGCGATAGCCTTTGCGCCATGTGTTTGCGCGGGGACGGTCCTTGCTCTTGAAATTTTGATCGAAGCAGCCGCAAGCCACGCGGACAGCATCGGCCAGACCCTCGATGAAGATCCAGTATTCGCTTTGGTTGTCATATTCTCCGCAACCTTCGGGCGAGAGCTGATAGGCGTGTGTCAACTCGTGGTAGAGGACGCCGCGTGTTTCATAGTCGAGGCGCATTGTGTCATTGCCTTCGAAGCTTTTCTCTATCCAATTGGTGCTGTAGCGGATGCCGACATGGTCACCGCTTCCGTACTTCTCGCTGATGCCGTTGTAGTCCTTGATGGTGTAGATGATGCGCTTCAGGCGAGGTACGTTAGGGTCTTTCGGGCCCCAATAGAGTGTCTGCAGGACGCGTCGTGCGTTCTCCTGAATGTAGGGTGCAGGATTGGGGATGATGTTGTGGTAGATCTTGGAACCTTCGCTCTCAGGAGCCTCGTCGTGGAACTCAACGTCTCCGGGGTTATACTTGACCCACTGCTTCTCCACCTTGATAGGAGCATGGTATTTGGTATCCTTGAACTGAGCTTGTGCCTTTCCGCCGATAGCGAAGGCGGCTAAAATAATAAAGATGAGTGTCCGTTTCATATATTGTTTATTGGTTTTGTGGCTGCAAAGGTACGAATAAGCGAGCGAAATACAAAAGGAAAACTAATGTTTTTCTTTTTATTTCCGAGTGGGAGTACTTTCGACGAATGTCAAAGGTACGATATTTAATTAACAATTCATAATTTATAATTAAGAGTTGAGAACGAAGAATTAAATTAATTTAAGTCGTTTTATGCCAGAATTGGCTCCGTTTGGCTAGGTTGGGCCATTGTTTCGGCGGAGTTTCGTTCGGCGGCGACGGCTTTTTCGTGGTCCTCTAGCTGGACGGCGAGTCGTGCAATCAGCATCATTGTCTCGTTTCGTTGTTGGGTCAGAGCCTCCTGCTTGGCAGCGATGTTCTCCTGGATGTCGGGCGTTGCGAGACTGCAATGCCCCTCTTCTGTCTCCATTGCGATGATGCGGCTGTTCAGGTCTTCGACTTTTGCCTGACAAAGTAGTGTGTCATTGTTGACTTGCTTGAGGCTGCTGCGTATTTGGCTCCAGTCCTTGCCGTCGGCGAAGACCTCGTCAAGCTCGCTTGTCTGAACAGGTGGATGCTGCAGGTTGAAGGCATGCATCCATAGGTCAAGCTTTTCGCTCAGCTCTTTCTGTTCGCCTTCCAACTTCTCGATATGCGACATGTAGTAGTCGTGCCGTCCTTGTGTAATGTCGGCTTCGTGGCGGGTGTTTTCCATCTCGCCACGTTCATAATCGAGTCGTTTTTGTGCAGTCTGCATTGCTTCCAAGAGTCTCATGTAGAGTGTTTTGGCATCTCGGTCTGGAATTATTTGTTGGTATTCGTTTTCGTTTTCGGCTTTGCGCGTCAGCATGCCTTCTATTTGGTTGGTGATGATGCCAGCTGCGCGGACGAACGACTTCTTGTGTGCCTTCAGACTCTCCAGCCTTGACATTTCCATATTCAGTAGAGTTTTCCTCTCTGTAATCTCCTGCTCGACGTAGGACCAGTCGGTGATGAGCTTCTGGATTTGCTCATGCAGCTGTTCCGGTGCTTTTTGCCAAAGCGTGTACCAGTCCTTGATGGTAACGGTGCGTTGCAGATTCTCGTAGATGTTGGTGAATCGCTTATTGCTGTCGTCCAAGAGCAAGCCTGTCTGTTCCACCTCTCTACTCAGCACTTGGCAACCAGTATTGAGTTCACCCAGCCGGACATTGATTCCGCTCTTTCGCTGTTCCAACTTCTGCAGATTTTCGCCTAGTCGGGCAATGCTGCTCTGGTGGAAAGTGAACGTATTTAGCTCCTTCTCGGCTATTTCTGCATCACGGCTGACATTCTCGATGAATTGTCGGATTAGAGCCGCCCTGGCATCCAGATTTGTTGATTCCGAGCACTCGGCAAAAGTCGGGTCGAGTTCAGAATAGAGCTTCCATTCCTGCACATCTTCGTCTTGACGAATGCGAATGGCGTTCAGTGCTTCCTCCTCGCTGTTCAGGGTTCCTTTCGTCGTTGCCAGTTCGGTCTGCAATTCCATGAGCTGCTTCCGTTTGGCGTTCGACTCGGAGAGGAGCTGTTCATAGTCCGTTTTCATCTGACTGATGAGCTTGCTTTGGTCAAGTATCGTGTCGCTGTGGTAGGGATGGTGCGTTGCACCGCAGACCGAGCATGAGACGCCTTCGCGCAGATCGGCACGTAACTGGATGATGTCCTGTCCTTTGCTCAGCAGATAGGTGTATTCCTTCTCCTCGCAGAGGCGCTGAGTTTTGCCGGCTTCTATTTCTAGTTGGCGGACGCTCTCCTCGAGGTGCCGGATGTGCAGGCGCAGTTCCGTCACACGCCGACTTCTCACCTCGATGTTTTCGTATCCGGAACTGATTCGTTTCCAGAGGGAGAGGGCAGAGAGTAACATTTGGCGGCGGCCCTTTAGCATCAGTGCACGCTCTTGCAGCATCAGACCGTCCTGTCCCAGGATGCGGGAACGGTGCATGCTCAACTCGCCTTCGGTTGTATTGGTTTGTGAGACAAGATCCTGATATTGAGAGAAAGCCTTGCCCAGCATTTCGTTTTCCTCGTTCTGCTGTCTGATGGCCTGTTGGCGTTTCTGCTGCAAGTCTGCGTTCTGTTTGTATACTTCCTGAAGAGACTTCAGTTGCAGGAGTGTTGCCTCGCCGTGTCGGATCATGTTTTCGTGCATCTCTATGCTCTGACGTTTAGCCCCCAACCTCTCCAATTCGCTTTGCAGTCCTGCCGTGTTCTTCTCCTTTTCGACAATCTGAGCCGATAGCGACTCAATTTCTTCCTTCACCATTTTGTTCTGTTCTGTCAGGAAGGCCATTTCCGTATCCAGAGCCTCGTTGGCACCGGTCAGGTGGTATGCCATACAGATATTGTCGAAGACATCAAGGAAAGCCGTAGTACTGGTATCGAGCAGGTCCTTTGCCTGTTGCTGACGTTTCTCCTGTTCATTCAGCTGGCGTCGGTTCTGCTCTGCTTCGCGTTCCAGGAAACTCAGGCCCCGCTTGTCGAAACCGATTTGTTCTTTCACTACTGAGAGCTTCTGGTATATGCCATGTATACCCTCGAACATGTCATAGCGCTCCAACATAGCGGCATCTTTCGCCAGGACAGCCTTCTGCTTGCCAAGTTCGAAGAGGTGCTTTTTCTCGCGTTCCAGGGCGAAGTTTATTTCATTGTAGCGTCGCAACCATTGTTGTTGAGCCTGGAGGTGTCTGAGGTTTTCCTCCAGTCCCTGCAGTTTTGTTTCAGCCAGACGTTTGGCATCCTTGACTCTTTGCAATTGTGTGCTGTTCAGGATTCGCGCATCGCGCCTCATCTGTGGCATCGCATTCTGTTGAGCCGATTCTTTGGGCATTTGCACCTGTTCTGCTTCCGTTTTCAGAGACACCTCGCTCATTTCCGGATTTTCATTTTTGGAGAAGATATTCATTTTATTTCGTTTTTCAAATGCAAAGGTACGAAAAAAGTTAAAAAGTAAAAAGGTAAAAAGGTTAAAAAGTTAAACACGTCGTATATTGTTCGTCGAACATGGAAAAAGGACAGCCACCGGAATTCAATCCGATGACCGCCCCATCTCATCGTGAATTGTTAATTGTCAATTAAAAGGATTACTTCAGTAATACTTTTCTCGTCGCTTCATCCTTGTGGCGGAGGATAAATAGTATAATTCCTTTCTTTTTTCCCGGCGGGAATGTTGTATATATAATAGATAATGTGTATATTTGCAGACGAAAAGGTAAAAAGATGAGCGAAAGAGTGACGATATATAATTGTTTAAATACCCTCTTTACCAACTCTTAACTTTTAACAACAATGAAAAGGAAACTACTTTCTATTCTGACGCTGCTTTGCCTGACGGTATCCAGCGCATGGGCCGCCGTTGTTGCCAGCGGCAGCTGCGGCACAGGTGTCACTTATTCACTGGACGACGGCGTGATGACCATCAGCGGCTCAGGTGCCATGGAGGATTATGGGACCCCTCCTTGGAAGTCAAAAACTGAAGACATCAAGAGCGTTGTCATCGAAGATGGCGTGACTCACATCGGCAACTATGCATTCAAGGATTGCAGCAATCTGACGACGGTCACCATCGGTAGCGGTGTGACGAGCATCGGCAGATATGTCTTCCGAAGTTGCAGCAGCCTGACGTCTGTTGTCATCCCGGCCAACGTGACAAGCATCGGCAACTATGCATTCAAGGATTGCAGCAAACTGACGACGGTCACCCTTAACAGCAACCCATTTATCGATGCAAGTGCTTTCCCCGGTGGCGCAACTGTTACGATGAACCTGACGGCGAACGCGGCAGGCGGTGCCAACTGGATGACGTTCTATAATATGAACCATAACTTCCAGGCTGATGTCAATACGCAGGTGTTCAAGGTGGAACTCAGCGGTACTGGACTGAAACTGCATGAGGTCACCGACAAGATTGTGACTGAGAACACAGCCGTTGTCCTGAAGACGACGGGCGGCGACAATCCCGTGATGACGAAGACGGAATCGACCAGTGGTAACTCGCAAACCAACAGACTGAAGGGCGTTGATGATGCAGAAGGCAAGACGAGTGACGGCAAGATGTTCGTGCTGAACTATACAGCAGCAAACGGCGTTGGCTTCTATAGGCTGAAAAGTGGTGAGAAACTTGGCGTGGGCAAGGCTTACCTGACATATAGCGGCGCACTGGCTCCCGAGTTTCTCTTCTTCGAGGAAGACAGCGCCGATGCAATCGTTTCTCTCCTCGGGGAGACGGGAGAGGGTGCCGGAGCCATCTACAACCTCGCAGGCCAGCGCATCCAGAAGATGCAGAGAGGCATCAACATCGTGAATGGCAAGAAAATCATCAAGTAAATCAAGGAGGACACAGCTATGAAAAAGAATATATACGAGAAGCCCGAAATGATGGTGGTGACCTTGCAGCACCAGCATATTCTCTGCTTAAGCGAGTTCGGCATGAATACCGAATTGCAGGATACGGAAGTCACCGGAGGCTGGGCACCGGAAATATCCGATATTGATATCCCCGATATTAATATCCCCGACCCGGAATGGTAAATGCCTCATCCCCAGCCCCTGACTTGGCTCCCCTCTCTCACGGGAGAGGGGCCGGGGGAGAGGCCCCACATCGCTCTCACTCATCACGAGTGGGAGCTTTTTTGTGCGAAAGACACGATTCAGAGGAAATAACCCAACCTTATCATCCAATAACATGCCTTTCTCAGCAAATAAAGGCATGTTATTGGCACGCGAAATCAGGTATACCTGTTTTTCAAAAGAAAGACAGCTTCCCAAAGTTCGGGAAACGAATTTTCAAAAGAAAAATGATTTCCCAGAGTTCGGGAGACAATACATTTTTTAGCATCCTCCGAAGGCGACGTCCTCGAAAGCCAGGGTGGGGATGAGCTCGGTTTCCCAGGGGTCGGCGTCGTTGCCGACATGGCTCAGGCGCTGCCAGACATCGAGCATGTTGCCTGTGACATTCATACCGCTGACGGGCTGGACGATTTCCCCGCCCTCGATGAGGAAGCCCTCGATGCCGTATGAGAAGTTTCCCGTCACGGGGTCGCAGTTGCCGCCGTTGAAGTCGGTGACGAGGATGGCGCGGCTGGAGTCGGCGATGACTCGCTCCAGGCTCCATGTCCCTTGCTCCATCACAAGATGGTGTATGCCCTGCGTGGTGGGCTGCATGCCCAGCTTGCGGCTCATTGGGGTGTCGATGAAGTAGGTTTGCAGCCGTCCTTCCGTGAAGAGTTCCCTCCGCCGGGTGGCCACACCGTCGTAGTCGAACAGAGCGGCTCCACGTGTGCCTGGCTGCAACGGGTCGTCGACGATGTTCATGAGCGGCGAGGCGACCTGCTTCCCGAGTTTGCCCCAAAGGAACGAGGTGCGTTGCTGCAAGGCCTGTCCGTTCATCGCATTCAGTACTGGCTGCAGGAAGTTTCCTGCACAGGGCGACTCCAGTATCATGCGGTAGCGCCCGCTGGGAGCCGGACGTTGCCCTATCTTGCTCAGGGTGCGCCTAAGGGCCGTCTGAGCGATGCCTGTACGGGGCATCTGGTGGAAGAAGAGACGCGTCTCGCCCCAGCCGTCCATCGGATGCTGACCGCCCTCGCCCTCGACGGTTATCAGGCTCGTCAGGGTGCAGTAGCTGCTCTGCTCGTAGCCGTCGAAGCCGTTGCTGATGAGGTAGTGTGCCAGGTGCTGCCGGTCCATGTAGCGCGTCTGCATGCTGATGATGCGTTTGTCGGCTCCCTCCACCTCCGCAGCTGTGTCCTGCATCAGCTGCAGCTTCTCCTTGGGGCCTGTTTCGGATAGCGTGGCATCGAAGTTCTGGAGGTCCGGCCCGCCGCCTTTGTAGTAGCGGCTGGGGTCGGCAAGGGTTCGGCTCTCGTCGGGCTCCAGCAGGCAGGTTGTCTCGTAAGCCCTACGGATGAAGTCTCGAACGGACTCGGGCCGCAGGTCGTTGGTGTAGAAGAATCCGTCGCGCCCGTTGAGGTAGAGGTTGATGGCGAGCGAAAGGGCAGTGGCGCGCAGCATCTTCTCCACCTTCCCGTCGCGCAGGATGATGTTGTCCTCGTGGTTCTCCAGCAGGACCAGCTTGTAGTCGAGATGGGCCGGAAGCTTGAGGATTTCCTTCTCAGCGCTGTATATTAATTGAGCATTGAACATTGATCATTGAACATTGAGGGCGGTAGCAAATTCTTCACTCTTCACTCTTCACTCTTCACTCTCACCCCACTATGAGCTTATCAATCAGCACCGTGGGCAGGCCTTGGCTGACGGCGACTTTCTGCCCCTCCTTGCCGCACATGCTGGCGCTGTGGTCGATGCTGAGGTTGTCTGCCACCATGCTGATGCGGCGAAGTGCCTCGGGACCATTGCCGATGATGTTGAGGTCGCGAAGGGGACGCGTCAAGTGGCCGTCCTCGATGAGGTAGCCCGTCTTCATGAAGAAGGTGAAGTCGCCAGCGCCTATCTGCACCTGGCCGTTGGTGAAGGATTGGGCATAGATGCCGCGTTTCACGCTGCGTATGATGTCCTCCTCCTTTGCTTCGCCTGGCAACATGTATGTGGAGCGCATTCGGGGAATGGGCACACAGCGGAAGCTCTCGCGCCTGCCGTTGCCTGTGGGTTTGACGCCGAAATGGCGGGCATTGATGCGGTCGTAGAGGTAGCTGTTCAGGCGTCCGTGCTCGACGAGCGTCGTGCATTGCCCCGGGATGCCCTCATCGTCGTAGCGCAGCATGCCGGCATCGCCTGGCAGTGTGCCGTCGTCCACGATGCTGATGCTGGGATGGCAGATCTGCTTGCCCAATTGTCCCGTGAAGATGCTGTCGCCGGTACGGATGAAGTCAGCCTCGAAAGCGTGCCCGATGGCCTCGTGCAGGAGGATGCCGCTGCTGCCTGCCGCCATCACGACCGACATCTCGCTGCCCTCGATCTGCGAGGCAGAGAAGAGGAAATCTGTGCGGCTGATGGCTTCGCGAACCACCTCCTCGATGAGGGTGTCCGAGAAGAACTCCGCACCCATCTGAAGCATGCGGGAGGCATAGCCCATCTGCGTCTTCCCGCCACGCTCCATTACAATGTTCACCGAAAGCGAAGTGCGAGGCCGGAAGTTGTGGAAGGCTGTCCCGTCGCTTGCCATGAACTGAACCTCCTGCATCCGTTGCGAAACGTATGCCTTGACCTTGATAATGGAGCTGTCCAGCGAACGGACTTTCTCCTCGATCTGCAAGAGATACCGGCGGACAGAAACAGGAGCCAACACCCCTACAGCCTCCCCTGTTCTGCACTCTGCCCCCTCAGGAGTGCTAGAAGGCGTTATCTTGACTCCCTCTCCTTTAGCGAGGGCAGGGGTGAGGCTGTTCGCCGCTTGCAACATGGCCTGCTCGCTGAGGTCCATCGTGTAGGCATAGCCCGTTTGTGTGCCCTGAACAGCACGGATGCCGGCACCGTAGAGACAAACCTGCTGTGCCTGACTGACCGCTCCATCCTGCAGCACCATGCTGCTGATTTGCGTGTCTTCTAAAAAAATATCGGCATACTCGCCACTACCGGAGAGGGCAGTGGAAAGTATGCCGTGAAGTTGTTTGTTAGTTAGGGGAAACATGGTGGGTCACTCACCAAGGTATTCTGCCAGAGCCTTGCCCAGTTCCTCGCCGCGCAGATTGGTCTTGAGCACCTTGCCGTCGGGACCATATAGGATGGTTGCGGGGATGCCCTTGATGTTGTAGAGGTCGCTGGCAGCACACTGCCAACCCTTCAGGTCGCTAATCTGAGGCCATGTGATGCCCAGATCCTTGACACCCTTCTCCCAAGCTTCCTTGTCGTTGTCGAAGGAGATGCCTACAATCTCGAAGCCTTTGTCCTTGTACTTCTCGTAGTTGGCCTTTACGTTGGGCATTTCACCGCGGCAGGGGCCGCACCAGCTAGCCCAGAAATCGACAAGCACATACTTGCCCTTGCCAACATAATCGGTCAGGTGGCACTCGTTGCCCTCAAGGTCCTTGCCTGTGAAGTCTACAACAGGAGCTCCGGGCAGCTTGTTCTTCTCGCCACTGATTGAGGCCATTACAGGCTCGAGCATCTTGTTGTCCTTGTACTTGTAGTCTTTCAGGAAGTTCTCAATGAACTCGACTCCGAGAGCGTCGCCGGCGGTACGCAGAAAGTAAATAGAAGCGAGATTATCTGTGTTCTCGGAGATGATTTGTTTCTGTGTGGCAGTAATTTCCTCGGAGATTTCATCGTAACGCTTGTCAAAGCCTTCCATGATATCATCGGGGATGTTGCCGTTATACTTCTCGTGAGCCTCGCCGTAGTCCTTCATGAGTTCTTCCATGGGGCTGCTCGCCATCTTTATACGCTCATTTGCTTCGGCAAGTTTCATGTTGCTCTTGGAGCCCTTTGTTATCTCAGCCTCGCCGTCCTTTATGGTCACTTCGATGGGCTGGCCGTCGAGAATAACGGTGCAGACGGGTTGACGTCTGTCGGCGCTGCGACCAATTACGGCAATAGCATCCTGAACGGTATCCACAACGAACGTAACTACGCTATCAGCAACCTGTCCTTCGGCATAGGTCTCACGCCCGAACATATTGTGGAGGAATGTGGGTTGAGGGTCTCCCAAGTCGCCAACAACCGTGATTTCAGTCTTTTTCTGTGTCTCTGCGCATGCCGCCAGACAAATAGCAGCAAGCATTGTCAGTAAGGAATTCTTTTTCATTTTGTTTATAGATTGGTGATGTTAATCGTTTGGAAAATTAAAGTAGTGCTTGGCATTGTAATAGGAAATGTCCCTTACCATCTGCTCGATGAACGGCATCTCCTCGGCAGGCAGCTTGCCATCCTCTACGTCCTGTCCGATAAGATTGCACAAGCAGCGACGGAAATACTCGTGGCGAGGATAGGAGAGGAACGAACGGCTGTCGGTAAGCATTCCGACAAAGCGGCTCAGAAGTCCCAAAACACTAAGGGCGTTCATCTGTCGCTCCATCCCGTCGAGCTGATCGTTGAACCACCAACCGCTTCCGAACTGAATCTTTCCAGGCGCGGGACCTTCCTGGAAATTGCCCAACATCGTAGCCACCATCTCGTTGTCGGCAGGGTTGATGCAATATAGAATAGTCTTGGCCAACTGTCCTTCGCTGTCCAGTTTATCCAGGAAGCGAGACATACTTTGGGCCGTGTTGAAAGTACCTATACTATCATATCCAGTATCTGGTCCCAACAGCTTGAACATCCGCGTGTTATTGTTTCGCATCGGACCATAATGGAACTGCTGTGTCCAGCCAGCTTTGGCATCCTGTCGGGCGAACTCGAGGAGCAAGGCAGAGTGGAACTTATTTGCCTCTTCTGATGTTGGTTGCTTACCCTCCATCACTTTCTGGAAGATTTGCTTAATCTCCGTCTCGGTGAAGTCCTCGGCATAGAATTCGTTGATGCCGTGATCAGACAGGCGGCAACCTTGCGAGGCAAAGAAATCGTGCCGCTGCTGAAGGACATCCAGGAGGTCATCGTATGTGGTGATATTACGCCCTGCCGTCTCGCCAAGCTTCTCGATGTAAGCCTTGTAAGTTTCAGGGTCCTCGATTGCCATCGCCTTATCTGGACGCCATGCGGGAAGGACCCTCGTATATTTACTGTTTGACGATTTACAATTTACGATTTCAGCGGTATAGGCTTGGTGATAGCGCAGGTCATCGGCCGGGTCGTCTGTGGTGCAGACTACCTCTACATTATAGCGTTTCATTAGGCCTCGGGCAGAAAAGTCCGGTTGTTTCAGCTTCTCGTTACACTCCTCGAAAATCTCGCGGGCGGTATTGGCATTCAGCAACTTGTTGATGCCAAAGGCTGTACGGAGTTCGAGGTGTGTCCAGTGGTAGAGCGGATTACGCATGCAGTAGGGCATCGTCTCGGCCCACTTCTGGAACTTCTCCCAGTCGCTGGCATTGCCCGTGATGTATTTCTCATCTACGCCGTTGCTACGCATAGCCCGCCACTTGTAGTGGTCACCACCCAGCCACAACTCTGTGATAGAGCTGAAACGGTGGTCTTCTGCTATCTCCTTAGGGTTCAGGTGACAGTGATAATCTATGATGGGAAGATGTTCTGCCTGCTCGTGAAACAACTTCTGCGCTGTCTCTGTCTGCAGCAGGAAGTCTTTGTCCATGAATGCTTTCATATTGATTCTTTTTGTGGTTTATTACATGGCAAATGCATTGAAGCCGCCATCCACCACGGCAACGGTGCCAGTGACGAAGCTGGAAGCCTCGCTGATAAGATAATGTATGGTACCGCACAGTTCCTCGGGCTTTCCAAAACGCTGGAAAGGTGTCTGCCGGATGACGTCTGCTCCTCGTTCTGTCAGGCTGCCATCGGGATTGGTCAGCAAGGCTCGGTTCTGGTTAGTCAGGAAGAAACCTGGGGCAATCGCGTTGACGCGGATACCTGTCGTGAACTTCTTGGCAACCTCGTTTGCAAGGAAAGCTGTGAAGTTGCTGATGCCCGCCTTTGCTGCCGCATAGCCCATGACACGCGTCATGGGACGGAAAGCTGCCATACTGCTGAAGTTGACAATGCTGCCTTTACCTGCTTCTACCATAGGCTTCAGGAATACCTGAGTGGGGATGACGGTGCCAGTGAGGTTGACATTGAGCACCTTCTGGAACTCCTCTATCTTTACGTCGAAGAAAGTTCCCGTTGGGCTGATGGTGGCACCTGGCATATTGCCGCCTGCAGCATTCAGCAGGGCATCTACCTTGCCATATTTATCCAGAACAGCCTTGCAAACCGCTTCGCATGATTCTTGGCTCATCACATCGCATTGCATAAACATTGCATCGCCGCCTTTCTGCTGGATGTCGGCAATGATTTCTTTCCCGACTTCCTCCTTGCGGCCCAGCAGCACAACGTGTGCACCTTGCAGAGCCAGATACTTACCTATCTCGCGTCCTAAAACACCAGTTCCACCAGTGATGACAACAACATTGTCTTTAATATCGAACAGATTCTTCATGTGGATATTCTTTTATTTGATTCCTAATTCGTTATCTACAACAGCCATAACACCTTCTACCTGACCTAGGGCTAGCATGCGCCCGTGGAAGCTGTAGCCTGCATTATAGCCCATCTTCTCATCACCCAGCATCAGGGGAGCGTGGTCAACGCGCATAGGAAGACCTGGTTTCTGCTTCTGGAAGATACGGACAAGTTCTATGATGTGGGCCCTACCGCCTAGATGGCTAGCTTCCTTGAAATCGCCATTGGGAAAGACATTCGTGCTGCGCAGGTGTACAAAGTGGGTACGCTTGGCATACTTCTCGGCCAAAGCAGGCACATCGTTGTGAGCGCCGGCACTGAGAGAGCCTGCGCAGAAGGTAAGTCCGTTGTGCGGGTTTGGAACAGCATTCAGGAACCATTCTATATCTTTGTCGCAGGTGACGATACGCGGCAGACCCAGAATTTGCAAGGGTGGATCGTCAGGATGTACACACATATTCATGTTCCACTCGTCGCAGACAGGCATAATGGCTTCAAGGAAATACTTCATGTTCTCGCGCAACTTCTCTGGGGTGATGTCTTTGTAAAGATCCAGCAAAGAACGGAATATCTCGACGGGTTTCTCGTCATCCTCTTTGATGTTGCCGTTTACAAAGCCCTGCGTCTTAACGATAATGTTCTCCACCAGTCGATGTTCGTCTGCTGGCGTGAAGACCTTCTTCATTTCCTCGACCTTAGCAAGTGTCTCTGCCGTATAATCGGCTTCTGCACCAGCGCGTTCTAGAATCTGGTAATCGAAGTACGCAAACTCTGCGTGGTTGAAGTAGAGACTGGATGTGCCGTCGCCATTGGGATTCTCAAGGTCGGTACGTGCCCAGTCGAGTACGGGCATAAAGTTGTAACAGATGGTATGGATGCCGCACTTACCCAGATTGGCAAGAGAGACCTTGTATTTCTCTATCAGCTCGTCGCGGTCTGGACCGCCATATTTGATGCTCTCGCAAACAGGAAGGCTTTCTACAACGCTCCAACGAAGTCCGTAACTCTCAATGTATTCCTTCAGGTCGTTAATCTTCTCTATGGTCCAGATTTCTCCGTTAGGCACATCGTGAAGAGCTGTCACGATACCTTCAACGCCTATCTGGCGCAACATGTCGAGTGTTATCTTATCCTTGCGTCCGAACCAACGCCACGTTTTCTCCATCATGATAATGATTGTTTCTAGATTTCAACTTTTTTGTACCTCGGAACGAGGGTCTTCATGCAGGCCCAGGCGATGAGATAGGCCACAGCACAATAGCAGAAGATAATCATGTAACCGGCTTCCAAGCCCTCGAAACCGAGGAAGTGGAATGCGGAACCGAGTCCTTCGGTGTAGTCGAAAAGCCATCCGGCACCCTTGTTGATGGCAAAAGAGGCGATACCTCCTGTCATCGTGCCGATTCCTGTGATGGTGGCAATCGCACTCTTTGGGAACATATCACCGACGGTGGAGTAGAGGTTGGCAGACCACGACTGATGCCCGGCACCCGCCAAGCCGATGATAATGGCAGGCCACCATACGCTGTACTGGCCCAATGGTTGAGCGAAAAGGGCGAAGATGGGGAGAAGGGCGAACATAAACATGGCGCGCAGACGTCCTGCATAGGCTTCCATACCGCGATTTACTATAAAGAACTTGGGCAGGTATCCGCCAGCAGCTATGCTCACCACAGTAACGATGAGATAGACCACGAAGATGAGTGTAGCACCCATCGCAGAGTCACTACGGTAACCATATTGGACACTGAAGTAGGCAGGAGCCCAGAACAGCAGGAACCACCAAACGCCGTCTGTGAAGAATTTTCCACAGATGTAGCTCCAAGTATGTCGAAGCAGGAAACATTTCCAAATAGGGATGCCTGCCTGCTTAGGTTCTGTCTCGGCTGTCGAATCGACGGGCACGTTGGCGTCATCCAGATTTATGTACGCCAGTTCCTCCTTGTTCACGCGCTTGTTCTTTTCGGGTTTGTCATACATGAAGTACCAGAAGCCCATCCAGAGGAATCCCAGTCCGCCAATGATGATGAAGGCCCACTCCCAACCATAGGCTCTGGCGAGGAAGGGGATGGAGATGGGAGCCACCAGTGCTCCGACAGACGCACCGGAGTTGAAGATGCTGGTAGCAAGTGCGCGGTCTTTCTTGGGGAAGTACTCGGCGGTGACTTTGATGGCGGCTGGGAAGTTGCCGCTCTCACCTATGGCGAGTACCATACGGCAAAACATAAAGAGCCACACGCTGGTTGTGGAGATGGCCAGCGCCAATGTACTGCCAGCCTCTATGGCATGCATACTCTCTATACTCTCCAGTTCATGAATATACATTGTCAGCCATCCGCAGCCTGCATGCATACAGGCACCAAAACTCCAGATGAAGATGGCGATGAGATAGCCCTTCTTGGTACCCACCCAGTCGATGAACTTGCCAGAAAAAAGACTGACGAATGCATAGAAAAGGGAGAAGGCGGCTGTGATGTCGCCATAGTGGGAGTGTGTCCAATGAAATTCAGGTGCAATAAAATCCTTCCACGTCAACGAGAGGACCTGTCGGTCCAGATAATTCACCGTGGTAGCAATAAAGAGCATGGCACAGATAATCCATCGGTAATTTGTCATCTTGCCTGATTGAAAATTATTATTCATATGCTATATTTTATTATTTCTTCGTGCAAAGATAGCAAGAATAATTTTAACATTCAATTTCTTTGCAGAAAAGTTCTGCGTGATAGTATTAATTTGACTGACTCGTAAAAAAAAAGTATGTTATACATGTAATAAGAGCGCAAAAGGAGTGTAATAAATGATAATTAATGCTATCTTTGCAAGAAAAAAATGAAATAGGTTATATGAAAAGACGTGATTTCTTGCGAAATGCTGCCCTGGTTGCGGCTTCGGGCAGTATTGTATCCGATGTTGTAGCAGCAGAAAAGATGTTAGCCCCTTCTAAATCCCCTCTTGATGTGGAGACTTCAAACGGTGAGTCAGAGTCAAAGTCGCTTATCGATAGTGAACCCGTCCTGCAGAATTATGCAGAAACCAGTATGGGTATTGCCTTCAGCGTGACAGATTGGGCCAATGGCTATGTCATCTATGGCGAGAAGCCGGACCTGAGCGACGGGAAGAAGGTCTGGTGCGGTGGCTATCGCGTGACGGATATGGATAACGAAGTAATCCGGGTTCGTCTGACTGGCCTTAAGCCTAATACATTATATTATTATAAGATAGGAGCCGATCGCATCGAGTACAAAGACGGATACCATATCAGCATAACCGGAAACGAAGAGAGAGAGCATATCTATTCCTTCCGTACGGCAGGCAAGCAGGCAGTACCCCATTTCTGCGTTATCAATGATACACACGCCAGTTGGAAGGCATTTGGTCCCACCATCGACAAGGTAATGGAATTGCAACCAACTTGTGTTATCTGGAACGGCGATGCTTGCAATGTGGAGGAGACGATTACTGCACAGAAGCGTATCTTCATGAAGCCCGAAATCGAGCGAAAGGACTATGCAGCTAATATCCCGTATATTTTCTGTCCGGGTAATCACGACAACCGAGGTCTGGCAAACCGCCACCTGGAGCGTGTGTGGATGTACCGTCAACCCGAGGAACGGCAGCCTCGCGATTGGGACTTGGGACGTAACTTTGCCGTTCGTATGGGCGACATCGCGCTTGTTGGCCTTGATACAGCCGAAGACAAAGTGGACACCAATCCCAGATTCTGTAACCTTTTCGTTAGTGAGCCTTATCGTGTCGCTCAGCAGACTTGGTTACAAGATGCGCTTAAGCAGCCCGAAATAAAGAGTGCGCCCTATCTCGTCGCTTTTTGTCACATTCCTCTCTACGATCCTCGTCCGGATGTGAATCCAGGAGACCTTTATCCTGCTGATGTAGCCGATAATTACAAGGGTAATTTTGCTGAGTGGCAGCGTACTTGCTCAAAACTCTGGGGACCCATCCTCGAGAAGGCTGGTTGTCAGCTTTTGCTCACTGCTCACCAGCACGTCTATCGGCTCGACCAACCCAATGAAGTACACAAGTGGATGCAAATAGTTGGCGGCGGCCCAAACATGACTGGCAAAGAAGAGGGGCATTTCCCAACTGTGATAGACGGAGAAGTCGTCAACGGGAAGCTCGTCATTACCGTACACAATATCTATTCTGGAGAGGTTTGCGAGACAGTCACAATCAACAAAAAGAGATAGGCCATAGCCCATAGACCCTATTGGCCCCATAGACCCTATTGGCCCCATCGGCCCTATTGGCCATATAAGCCCAATAGGCCTATAAAAAAATCCCCGAGGCATGTGTCTCGGGGATTCTCTTTATCTGTTTGGGGTGTGGCTTTTATTCTTCGCCCCAGATGTCCCAGCTGTTATCTCCCTTGGTGAGGGCATCGCCGCCATCAACAGGATCATCACTAATATTCAGGCTCTCGGCCAGCATCTGAGCGGCCTGTGCCTCTTCTACCTTCAAAGCAGGAATAATATATTTCTTCATATTACTTGAATTTTAGAATTTGTATAATAAGAGAATTTGAAAGAGAGGGCTGGCGTTTAGCCTTGTGAGCTGCGCACACAGCCCTTTCTTATTTTCCTATTCTCTTATTTTAGAACCTTAATACCGTTGATGATGTTCACGCCCTTCTGAGCCTTGTTGACACGCTGGCCGGCGATGTTGTAGATGAGGGCGTTCTCATCCTCAGCATTGATACCAGAGATGCCAGTTGCATCTTCTCCGAAGATTGGATAGAAGGACTTCACTGTAGCAGGTGCTTCCAGTTCGAGGTAGCCCTTACCGGTTTCGATGGTGGTAACTACTTCTGCCTTGTAGAAGCCAACGCCGCTTTCCTTCTTAGCGAGGATGTACTGAGATCCGTCGGTAATGACGTCTCTGATAGCAGCCTTGAGTTCGTTTTCAGCGCCGAGCTCTGCGTCGGTGGTCTTAGCTACACCGTATGAGCCTTCTTCTGCCTTCACAACAACAGCTGTTCCGCCAGGAACGGTGGTCACAGGAATGAGGGTAGCACGACCAGTCTCGTCATTCAGAGAAACAGCGAATGCACTTACTTCGTTGTCGGTGAAGTCAACGTCGAACGGAGCTACGAAGGTTGCATACTTGGCATCGGTAACCACTACAGTAGCACCAACAACGCCTTCGAGGCTGAAGTCGCAGTATGCGCCGCCCCAGTTCTGCTCGATGTACATTGCAACGGTATTCTTGCCCTGAACAAGCAAAGCGGGATCAACATCCAGAACAACCCAGTTGGTACCATTGGTCCAACCCGTAGCTTCATGGATGAGTGTGCCGTTCACGTAAACTGCATAGTCGTCGTCGTGGAGGGTCTTCAGCGTCAGCTTGGTGATTAAGGAAGGATCATCCACGTAGAAGTTACGACGGAAGAAGAAGCTGTTGTATTCGTTGGCCCAGATGGTGTGCTGAACGCCGTAGCCGTTTGTGCCGAGAGGCATCATCAGCTCGCCCCATTCAGAGTCGTCGAAGTCGGGAGAGGTCCAATCTTCTTCGATAGAGCCTACGCCATCCAGAACGCCGTCCACGTGAACGAACTTAGCGTAGTAGGGATATTCCTGGCCGTTGGGCAGAAGCACAACCTCGGAAGCCTTAGCACCGCAAACTGTGCAGACGCCCTTCTCGTAGGTATGGTCAACACAATCAATTACCTCAGAGTGCAGAGCATTACACATTGCGCAAATAAATACAACTGAGCCTGGTTTGGTGCAGGTTGCATCGGTAACGGTAGCTTGTATTGAACCATAATTGTGTTCCTCTTCGTTGATCCAGAATTCGCCAAGTTCTAGGCCACCGACAAGCTGAGTTGCAGTAAACTTGAAGAACTTATACTTCTCTGTGTCGTTTACGGGGAATACGAACTCTTCCAGGTTCTTGGCCTGAAGCTCATAGGTCTGTACTCTTTCGTCGATGAGTGTCCATACATTGTTGTCGTTAGAGCCTTCGAGCTTCCAGCTGACAGGATTCTGAGCAGGATATTCGTAGTTGTCATAACCTGTTACGATAGAGTACTGCTTAACTGCAACGGGTTCGCTGGCAATGAAGATGGCCCATGCATCCTCTTCACCATTGCAACCGAAGTTCGTTGTTGCATCGCCATCGCACAACTTATCGACTCTGAAGTCATAGCTGCCTTCCTGGTACCAGCCATTACCGCCGGTTACAACTGCATAACCAACACCATCGGCATCCTTGCGGATGAAGTTGGGCTCGGAAACGGTCAGCTCGTAGCTTGCGGTCCAGCCGCCATCTATTTCTGTTTCGGCAGTGATGGTAACCTTACCGGCAGTAACGCCTGTTACGGTACCATCCTGAGCAACGGTAGCAATGCTCTCGTCGGAAGATGTCCATGTAAAGGTTGCACCGTCCCAGTTATCTACGTCGGGCATGAACTGAGCAGTTGTGCCAACCATTACGATACGAAGCTCGTCGGAGAATGTAACATAAACCTCATCAGCAAGCTTCTTGTAGCCATAGCCTTCGAGTGTACCCTTAGCGGGCATAACGAATGTCTTGGTAGCCTTGTCGTAGAATCCGAAGACACCGTCGTGACGCATAGCAGGCTTGAAGCTGTAGAGAACCTCACCGCCTTCGCTGATGGTGCAGTAGTAGTAGCGACCACGCATTGGGTTGTCCCATTCGGGGTTAGCGAAGAGTGACAGGTTACGTGTTGTCGGATTGGTTGTAGTATTGCCAGTCGGATATTCCTCACCATTTACAACCAGCTTGGTAACGTCGGCAGAAACGGTGTAGTCGGTGTTGAGTTCGAAGGGTGCGAATTCGTCGCCAGCGCCTGTTGTGCCACCAGTGAAGTAGCCGAAGAAGGCTCTGTTGTTACCGTTCATGTAGAGGCTGATACCTGTTCCGGCGTGAGTGTTACGTGCACTGAAGATGCCGGTCCAGCCGCTGGAGGTGTCATATACATTGAACTTCGCATCGATTTGTGTAGCAGTAACGGGGTTGTAGGGCAGGGTGTATGCATTCTCGCGAGATGCACCTGTGCTCTCGATGTACTCCAGTTCTGTGTACTTCACAAGGTCTGCAAAAGTAATTTCTCTGTAAGCAGCGGGGTAGATTTGCTGTTCTATTGTGATGTTGTTGAACTCGAATGCAAATGCGGGATCGTGGCTGCCGTCATCAACTACGCCGAATTGGATGCACAGCAAAGCGTAATCGTGGTTGGCTGTGAAGCTGGTCGAGTAGGGCTGGTTGATTGTCTCTGTGTTGGGCAGAGGAATATAACCCAGAGCTTGATCGGGATCGTTGAATGAAGTACCTGGCATAGTTTCGTAGTCAAGTACGAAGAATGGCAGAATGGTGTAAGAGCTCCAAGAGTGCCAAGCTGTGCCGGAATAGTTGAACGATGCACGATAGGTGTTGCCCTTTGTCAGGCCCTCAATCTTGAAGTACAGGGGCTCCCATCCACCCTTACCTTCGTAAGGATCGAGTCTGTTGCCGCCAGTTGCTTCGTCATAGACGTTCACACCGAAGGTGTCATCATAAGCAGAGCCGGGATAGCTCCAGTTCGAGAGGTTGCGATAAGCGGGGTCGAGGTCCCTGACGGGCTGATAGGTCAGAGCACCCTTTTTCACCCATGCGCCATTGGCGTATTCGTAGAGGCTGCCATTATAGACAACCATCTTGCCTTCGTAAACAGGGATGCCAGCTTCGCCAGCATCTGCTGCGTCGGGGCTCAGGTCGAAGTTGCCGCTGTTGGCAGAGGTGTAAACGTTACCTGTCAGCTTGTCTTTCAGGCCACCCTTACCTTCGCCGGTAACAACGGGAACCAGGTCCATAACGAGGGTCTCGCCCTCATAGAGTTTCAGGCTGTAGAGGGTCATGTAGGGGTTGTAGCAGTCGGTCTGGGTGCCGCCATCTGGAACGTCCTTGTTCTGTGCGAAGACATAGAGAGGAGTCTTACAATCGGCAGTCTTCGGAGAGTCGGTGATGGTGCCGTTCAGGGTCCCATCCTCCTTGTAGATATCCATCTTGCCTTCAGCTGCATCCAGGACGGTTGTAATCTTTTCGCCATAGACCATAGCCTCTTTGTTGCCAGTCTCACCACCCAGGTTGATGGTAGCATTGGTTGTGAAGAAGCAGAAGCGGTCCTTCCAGCCGTCCTTGTAGTAACCGCAACCGTATGCAGCCTTCCAGTCAGGTCCTTCCTCTGAAATCAGAGTGCAAACAGCCTTCGAGTTTGCCTTCGGGATGTAGTTCAGGTTGATGTAGGGGTTAGAACCGTTGCCCTTGATGTACTCAATCTCGGTAGCACCGGCACCAGCCACTTTCAGGGTCTTCACTTCTGTGAACACGCCATACTCCTCGTAATCGCCCAGACTGTTCAGAGCATAGAACTTCTGACCAGTACGGTCATACACGTAAGGATCTGTACCTGTGTAGGTCATGATGTTGTCAATCGGCGTTGCCTCGATGGGCTCATTGGGATCGACGGGATCTACAGGATTGTAGTTCGGATCTGGCGTGTACTCCACGTAAATCTGCTGCAGACGGAAAGTGCCCGTACAAGTGAAGGTCACAGAACTTGTACCGTTTTCGGACGCTGCCCAAGAACCATTGTCATAAGTTCCAGTGCTGGCAGTTGCATTTTTCGCATTGCCAGAAGGGTTGGTCGTGATTTTTGCGCCACTAAGAATACCCTCACCAGCAACAGAAACAGTGACTTGGTAAGTGTTGTTCAATGCAAGCACATTACTAACAGCCAAAGTGCCATCAGTTCCATCTTGTTTGGCAATAGTAACCGAAACATGATAGGGTGCTGCCTTCCAAGTGTACGGAATGGCAATGTTCGAATTGTCGGCAGGAAGTGTCGCCTTCAAATCACTTACGCTGAACGTGACATCGTCGGCAAATAGCTGACCTAAGCCAAGAACAAGCGTAGCAAGAAAAAGAAAATGTTTCTTCATACTTGTAATTTTTAGTTAATACTTGGGTTAATTATACATATTCTGCCCCAAAGTTATATATTATTTTAATATGTAGCAAGGAAAATGAAAAAAATTAACGGAAAAATGACAGATTGAAAGGAAGAAACGACAAAAAGCCCCTTTGTGACATTCAAAAAGAACGCGCAAAGGGGCTTGTAAAGTGGAAGAGAGTACTCTCCCTTGACTTTATTTGATATTTCCTACAGAGATGAGGTATTCTGCTATCTGTACGGCATTCAGGGCAGCGCCTTTCTTTATCTGGTCGCTGACGAGCCAGAAGGTGATGCCGTTGGGGTTCGCCAGGTCCTTGCGGACGCGTCCCACGAAGACATCGTCGCAGTTCTCGTGGAAAAGCGGCATCGGGTAGGTCTTGCTTGCAGGCTCGTCCTCCAACTGCAGGCCTTTTCCATTGCGGATGGCCTGTTGGAACTCCTCGACGCTGACGGGACGTTCGGTCTCTGCCCAAACGCTTTCGCTGTGGCAGCGGAGCGAAGGAACACGCACACACATTGCACTCACCTCGCAATCGGTATGCATGATTTTCTTTGTCTCGTTGTACATTTTCATCTCCTCCTTCGTATAGCCGTTGTCGCAGAAAACGTCGATCTGGGGAATCACGTTGAAGGCCAACTGATAGGCGAACTTCTCGACCGTAGGTTTCTCGCCGGCCAGAACCTGGCGGTATTGCTCGTAAAGTTCGGCCATCGCTGCAGCTCCGGCACCACTGGCAGCCTGATAGCTGGCCACATGAACGCGCTTGATGTGCGACAGGTTCTCCAAAGCCTGCAGGGCAACCACCATCATGATTGTCGTGCAGTTGGGATTGGCTATGATGCCGCGAGGACGCACAAGCGCATCCTCCGCATTGCATTCGGGCACAACCAGAGGCACATCCTCGTCCATTCGGAAAGCGCTCGAGTTGTCTATCATCACAGCACCGTACTTCGTGATGGTCTCGGCAAACTCCTTGCTCGTGCCCCCTCCGGCACTTGCGAAGGCGATGTCCACGCCCTTGAAGTCATCATTGTGCTGCAGAAGTTTCACTTCAATCTCTTTACCCCGAAACGTATATTTCCGGCCCGCACTACGCTGGCTGCCGAACAGCAAAAGTTCATCAATCGGGAAGTTTCTCTCGTCCAGTACTCGCAGGAATTCCTGCCCAACAGCGCCGCTAGCGCCTACGATTGCTACTCTCATCGTTTGAATTTAAGAATTAAGAATCAAAATCGGCTGCAAAGGTACGAATAAGCGAGCGAAATGCAAAAGAAAAATTTAATTTTCTTTTTATTTCCGAGCGGAAGTACTTTCGAGATTCATCTCAAAGGTACGAATAAGCGAAGACAATACAAAATAAAATCGTTTATTTTTATTGTTGAGCGCAAATGTAGTCATTTCATATTTTCCTCACACCAGGAAGATTTCTTTTTATTCCTTGGAGAAAAAGTTTTTTCTCCGGGGACTTTTTTATATTCCAAACCCTGAAACTTATGTTCCAAGCCTCGGAATATGTGTACTAAAGCCTGGAACTTGTATTCCAAGCTCTGGAATATAAAATTCCTCGAGGAGAAAAACTTTTTCTCCAGGGAGTAGAGGAAAAAAGTCAGGGTAGGAAACGGATTTCCTCAAATAAATTTGGAAAATCGCTCGCTTATTCGTAACTCTGACTGGCGTCGAAGCTACTTCCGCCCGGAAATAAAAAAGAAAAATAAGATTTTCTTTTGTATTTCGCTCACTTATTTGTAACTTTGCAGACAATTTTGTCGAAAAATGGACTCTTCTCCACTCATAACCGACCCTACCTGGATATTCTCGGTGGTGCTGGGCATTATCCTGTTTGCCCCTTTGCTGTTCCGATGGCTTAGGGTGCCGCCTATCATCGGCCTTATCTTGGCGGGCGTCCTGGTGGGACCCTATGGATTCAACCTCCTGGCGCACGACAGCTCCTTCGAGCTCTTCGGTCAGGTGGGCATCTACTATATCATGTTCCTGGCGGGTCTGGAATTGCAGATGGGAAGTCTGGAGAAGCATGGTTACACGGGACTTCGCTTCGGACTGCTGACCTTCAGCATCCCCTTCGTGCTTGGCCTCGTTTCGAGCATTTATCTGCTCGATTACAAGCTGTCCACCAGTCTCATGCTGGCCTGTATCTACGCCAGCCATACGCTGGTGACTTATCCCATTGTGGGCCGTTACGGCTTGGGTCGGCACCAGGCGGTGGTGGTGAGTGTCATTGCAACTGCGATTGCCATCTTCCTGGCTCTGCTGGTACTGGTGATTGTTGTGGGCAGGCAGAACCCGAATACCACGTGGGTTACGTGGCTGCTGTTCGGCTTGAGGTGTGTGGCCTATGTTGCATTCATTACTATCGTCTTTCCCAAAGTGGGCCGTTGGTTCCTGCGCCGCTATCAGGACAGTGTGCTGCAGTTTGTTTTCATCCTGGCACTTGTTTTCCTGAGCGCTTCTCTGGCCAAACTGGTAGGTCTGGAAGGCTTGCTGGGTGCTTTCCTGGCAGGTTTGACAGTGAACCGCTTCATTCCCAAGACGAGTCCCTTGATGTCGCGCCTCGAGTTCGTGGGCGACGCGCTGTTCATTCCTTACTTCCTGATTGGCGTGGGCATGATTATCGACCTGAAAATTCTGGTTCAGCATCCGGAGACGCATTGGCTGATTGTCGTGATGGTGATAACAGCAACAGTATCGAAGCTGCTAGCCTCGGCCATTATGGCATGGACGATGGGAGAGAATAGGCACAGTATGTGGCTCATGTTCGGTCTGACGGATGCGCATGCAGCCGGAGCCTTGGCTATTGTGACGATTGGTGCGGCTCCGGGCGTACAACTTGTTAGTGACGATATCCTGGGCAGTACTGTCATCCTAATTTTCCTGAGCTGCCTCCTGAGCGGTTTCGCTACAAGCGGGGGAGCCAAACAACTGGCCCTGAGCAACACTCCTCCCGAAGAGAACCGAGGCTCCTATCACGGCAAGTGCCTCATCTCGTACAGCCCTACGGACAATGTGGATCTGATGACTCAACTTGCTATCCTCATCCGCAATCCCTTCATCCCCGACGGCCTGATGGGCCTCTCCGTCTCGTACGACAACGGACAGGAAACCGCGAACAACAGTCCTCAGATTGGCCGCCATCTTCTCGAAAAGGCCCAGATGGTTGCAGCCGCAGCCGACGTGCCGATGCAGACGCTGCACCGCCTGAGTACCAACATTGCAGGCGGTATCCTGCACACAATGACAGAATACGATTGCGGTGAGGTCATTCTCTCGATGGACGACAGCACAACCGGTCAGACGAAATCCTCGCTAAGCACTATAATACATAATGTGGTGAGCGGCAGCCACCGAGAGGTAATGGCTGTTCAAAACATTGTGCCTCCAGGTACAATCCGGCGCGTGGTGGTGGCTGTTCCCAGAAAAGCAGAATACGAGGTTGGCTTCTACAAGTGGCTGGAGCATATCTGCCGTATCGGCGAAGAACTGGACTGCCGCCTGGAGTATCACGCCAGCGTCGACACGATGTCCTATATCATGGGCTATATGACCCAAAAACACAGTCATGTGCGCTCGCAATATATCGAGATGAGCGACTGGGACCAGTTCCTGAGCCTGCAAAAAGAGATGAACATGAGCAGTATGCTTGTGATTGTCACAGCCCGACCTGGCTTCATCTCCTACCAGGGTCGATTCGAGGAGTTGCCGCAGATTATCCACAATTGCTTCAACCAAACAAACGTCATGCTCCTGTTCCCCGACCAGTGGGGAGACCCGCAGGAGAACATCTCTGTCTTTACGCCTAACGGCACTGCCGTACAGCGTCAGCCGCGTTCTATCGGCGGATGGATTCGCCGCCATTTCTTCATGGTCCGCCGCTCTTCTCTCATTCTTCTGGCTTTGCTGCTTTCGTTCCAGGCAACAGCACAGCGCCCCCGCTTCGACAAGATGTCGCCGATGGTAAGGCTGAAGGTGATGGATGAGGAGTTAAAAATTAAAAGTGAAAAATTAAATATTGATAGAGAAAAATTCAGAGTTCAGGCGCAAGATGCTCCACGAATGCTTGTCTTGGTGCAGAGCGATAGCGAAAAGGTCCTTGAAGAGCATGGGTGCCACATCTATTCGCGTTGGGGTAACATCTATGCTGCAGCTGTTCCCAATACGGAAATTGCCTCTCTCTCGCTTCGGTCAGAGGTGACACGCATAGAATGCGGCAAGCCTTGCGAAGCACAGACCGATACATCCTGCATCATCACATGCTCTGACCTCTTGCGCGTTCCCACTCAGAGCCGCTCGGCCTATACAGGCAGAGGTGTCGTCGTGGGGGTGATGGACATCGGTTTCGACCTGACAAATCCCACTTTCTATAACCGCAACCTGAGTTCCTATCGCGTCCGCTCTTTTTGGGATATGTTGGACTTGGAAGGACAACAGACAACGGACAATAGTCTTCCACCTGCGCCTGAGCGAAGCGAAGAACAGTCAATAGTCAATGGCTTGGAGCTTCCTATTGGCAAGGCCTTTACGACACGTGATGATATTCTCCGTAAGGCTTGTTCATCGGACAGCCGTTTACAGTTTCACGGCACACATACCGCTAGTACAGCAGCAGGTAGCGGATACGACTCTCCCTATATCGGGATGGCGCCAGATGCCGATATCTGCCTCATCTCTAATGCTGTCAGCGATGACAAAGAACTGGTGCCGGATTCTCTTTGGGATATCTATGGACCTGTCATCGACCTGCTTGGTTTCGAGTATATCTTCCGCTATGCCGACCAGGTGGGCAAACCCTGTGTCATCAGCTTCAGCGAGGGCTCGCACGAGAGCCTGAAAAACGAAGCTCTGCTCTACAGCATTGTCCTCGACAGCCTAGTGCGTCCTGGGCGTCTCATCTGCTCCTCTGCCGGCAACCAAAGCCTCTACGGCACCTATATGCATAAGCCTGTGGGACAGGAGCGTATCGCCTCGCTCATTCAGCCTACAGGCAAAAAGACTTATGTAATGCTTCGCAGCCGTGGTGACTTCAGCGTGAGGCTCGACTTCATGAAATCCCCCACACAGAAATTTCTTAGCTATGAAGTACCGGTTGGGGACATTCTCGCCACAAAAGACAGCCTGATAGTGGACACCATTACCGCCGGCGAACTTACCTTCGAACTTCGGTTTAACAGTTATCGAAGTTGCTACAACTCCGAACAGCTCGCGACGGATGTGGTGCTCAATAAATTGGGAAAAGGAAACCTCCTCACGGTTCAGATGGCAATCGACGTCAGCGGCAAAGAGTCGGAGGTGGAAGCCTTTCAGGAGATAGGGTACTTTTTTCAGCAGCCGGAATATCCCGACTATCAGGATGCTGTCTCGACACATAATGTGCATTACCCGGCCTGCGATCCAAGCGTCATCTGCGTCGGCGCCACTTCCTATAGGACAGGCTTTCATAATTACGACGGAGAGTGGATGGATTATGACAGAGGACGCGAGGGCGAGGTTGCTATCTACAGCAGCAGAGGTCCTACGCTTGCGGGAAACATCAAACCCGATGTGGTCGCTCCCGGAACCAACATCGTGGCTGGCTTCAACAGCTATTACAGCGAAATGAATCCTGGTGATTACATGACCGATTACGATGTTGCTCGCTATACTTTCCGAGGCCGCAACTATGCCTGGTCTTCGCAGAGAGGAACCAGTATGGCGTGTCCCATCGTGGCTGGCATCATCGCCCAGTGGATGGAGGCTGTTCCGACCTTGACACGCGAACAGGTCATTGAGACCTTCGAGGCAACATGTCGGCATCACGACCCCACACTGTCGTATCCCAACAACGACTACGGCTATGGAGAAATTGACGCGGAAGCAGGACTCAATTACCTGATAGATAATTATGATGGAGTACGTGCCCCATCTGTCTCTACCGAGGGGGAGAATGTTTTATATAATCTAGCTGGACAAAAGGTCGACGAGCACTATAAGGGTATCGTCGTAATAAACGGAAGAAAAGAGCTAAGGAAATGATAGAAGTACGCAATATAAAGAAAAGCTTCGGCAATCTCGAAGTACTCAAAGGCATTGACCTCGACATCGAACGGGGTAAGGTGGTCAGCATCGTCGGAGCAAGCGGTGCGGGTAAGACAACTCTTTTGCAGATAATGGGAACGCTGGACAAACCTGACAGCGGCAGCGTCATCATCGATGGGGTGGATGTCATGAAGCTTAATGATGCCAAGCGTTCTGCCTTCCGCAACAAGCACATGGGCTTTGTCTTCCAGTTCCACCAACTCCTGCCCGAGTTCACAGCACTCGAGAATGTGATGATGCCGGCTCTCATCGGTGGAACATCGAAGCGCGAAGCAAGGAAACGTGCAGAGGAACTCCTGGCATTTATGGGACTTTCCGACCGCGCTTCGCATAAGCCAAACGAACTCTCTGGTGGCGAGAAACAGCGGGTTGCTGTCGCCCGAGCCCTTGTCAACAAGCCTGATGTGGTCTTTGCTGATGAGCCGAGCGGTTCCCTCGATACACAAAACAAGCAGGAACTGCATCGCCTCTTCTTCGACCTGCGCGACCAGATGGGGCAGACCTTCGTCATCGTGACTCACGATGAACAACTTGCCGACCTAGCCGACCAGAAAATCTCCATGAAGGACGGACAAATAATGAGGTAAGAGGTATGAATAAATTATTTCTTTATTGAATTACGAATTTCCTTCCGTTCTGGATATATATGTTCCGATGATTAATTGACGATTTTCTGCCGCTCAGGTCGTAAGTATCCCCCTCATTCTTCACCTGTATTTTTTCATTTTTTATCTCATCGTTTCCCGTAGGGTCGGTTTCAATGAGTTTCAGAGGAACCCAGGTGGCGGGCTTGAGCGGAGAGGAATCGGGAATACGCTCTACAATTTGTTGCGAACCATCGCTTGTAATGATTTCCAGGTTGATGCTTGGGCTTTGTTCAATAGGTGCAGCGCTGAGTCCGATTTCCGACCAAGGGATAGCTATTTCTATACGGTAGTTTGCATTTGCAACAACACCGGCAGCCCGAACCGTCGGCAATTCCGTTTCCACCCAATCCGTTCCATTTCCTTTACTAATTTTGAGTGTACCGTTAGGCCGTATGTTGAACCGATAGGCGGAAGGCATAGGGACATCGGTACTTGCACCTTTTGTTTCAACATAGAGCACAACACCATCGGGATATGGCTCTTCCGACCGAGCACTACGTCGATAAACCAAGCTAGTCATATAGAGCATGTCGCTGTCGTAGGAGAAGTCTGTATATGCGAAAGTCCCTGTCTCGTTACCCATTGGGACCTGCTGTGCGGAAGGATTGTAATATGTATCGGCAGAGGTAATCCGTCCATCCGTGAGTTGCGATGCGTAAGGAGCCATAAACTGTTTCATAGGAAAGCCTTTTACCATAGCGATTTTGCCATCCAATCCACCTACTGCGACAACAATGCCTGTATCTATGACAGCGAGAGAATTCCACCAACAGCCGTTTGTCGTGCCCTGATAGAACGGTCGGGACATCGCTTTGAACTCCTTTGCCTGTTTGTTCCCGACATAGACATACATCTTCATGTTGTCACCGTCGCCGTAAGTTGACTGGTGTGAAAGAATGGTCTCGTCGTTAGGCAGAACACGTAGATAGGGTGCTCCACCTTTTGCGATGGGGCAGTAATTGTAGTTGATGCTGCGATTGCGTTGGCTGCTGTTACCGCTAACGTAGGAATTATTCTTCCAGTTATTAGAGAGAGTGGTCCGTACCGTTGTTGGCAGGAAATCACCGATACCGCTCCAACCATTGTCCTCGATGGCAACCACGATGTTTTTCTTGTCGTTGAGTAGAACAGGGACAGGCATCCCGTCGCGATAACCACTGCGATAGGAAATACGCTGCGGGGCAGACCAGGTCAGTCCGCCATCAAAGCTGCGACAAAGCGATATCTGCTGCTCCGAAGTTGTCATGTAAGGGCTCTCGTCGGCGAAATATAACTGGAGCTCTCCGCTTGGCAATTCGAGGAAAGAAGGTTCCCAACAGCCGTTCTCGAAGGTGTAGTCAGCATCATAGACATAGATTTCTTCGCTCCAGGAATTGCCGTTATCGGTACTCCTGCGCACTCGAATACCAAAACGACGGTCTTCTGTATAGGGTTTCGACGGACGCGGGTTGTATCCGATGATAATGGTACCGTCGGAGAGTTGTACCAGGTCGGGCGCGCAATTTGGCGTGTTGTTAGAATTTCGTGCGATAAGGGTAGGAGAGGACCAGGTCTTTCCTTTGTCTGAAGAGAAACATACCTTGATGCCTCCGCTCTCACAGCAAGCCAGCAATCTTCCGTCTTTAAGCTCAATCAAGCGCGCATAACCGCCGTTGTTGAAAATAGTGACTGGGATTCGTGAATCCCAAAAGATGCGACTGCCATTGTAGCGTGCGACGGTGGCGGCAAATAATGCGAAAAGCGAGAAATAATATACGAAAAATAAGAAAAATCTTTTCATTGTATATATAACTTCTTGCCGTCTTGGATATAAATGCCCTTTGCTGGTATTGAGCATTTCCGACCACTAAGGTCATAGACATTATTATTCCCTTTTAAATTTTCTTCGCTTCGCTCAGGCGCAGGCGGAACATTTTTAATCTCATCTATGCCCAGTGCTTCCTCGTCGAAGATGAAACTGATGTAACCATCCCTCGACTCTTTGATTTCTGTGATAGAATGGTTCATCAGTTTTTCTCCATCTGCATTTGCATTGAAGAGAGTGGCGGCAGGAGTTGAGTTGTCGGAGAATTCTGTGTTTTTTGAGGTTCCAGGCCAAGGGTCGCCGGATAACGAAAATGAACTGAGGGAGTTATCGGCAGGAATAATAGACATTCGGCGATGTGAGCGAACCGAGTTTACTGTATTTTCGGTCCAGGCCTGACTGTCATAGTCAACATGTAAAATTAGCATTCCGTGTCCTCCTAGGTTGGCATCCCAACTTTCCTTCTGACGGTTCTCCAACAAGTAATACTCATCGCTGCATCCGCTGTTCTTCAGGATGTACGCGACAGGTTTCGAAGTTAAGGAAGGCATATTCTGGATTTCTACAGGTTCATTTAGTTCGATGGGATTAAGCCAACCGCAGAACATGCGTTCGTAGCTGGTGAAGCCTGCCGGTATGCCACCGTCGCCGTTGTATGAGCCGTAATCCAGAATGTCCCAGGTATTCATGCAGAAGCCGCTTCCCGTTGTGTCGTAGAAATCCGGCAACCCGAAGCAGTGGGAGAATTCGTGACAGGGGGTGCCGATGCCTGTGATGGATGTACCTCTTTTGTTCCGTAGTTCTGAACTGGTGGCATAGCAATCGACGATGACTCCGTCTGCTGTGATGGGACCATTGCCGTCGTTTCCTTCCTCCTGGGCCTCGGTAAGAGTCCATGCATGCGACCAGATGTCGTTGCGTACGCTGCTCTGTGCCTCGTCGTAACCAGAATGTAAGACGAATATCTGTTCGACCTCGCCATCACCATCCCAGTCATATTTGCTGAAATCAACCTTTCTATCTAACATCTCTACAGCTTCAGTGACCATAGTGGCAGGATACATATCATCGCCACGAGAATTGTTGGCTCCGTAGTAGGCGAGGTCGTGGCTCATCGTAACGGGACCTACGACATCAAACATAAGGTTGAATAGCCCATAACTGGCACTAAAAAAGTAATCGTGTACGGAGCCAATATTGATTTCGTCCGAATAACCAACCTCGTTAAAAAACTGTGTAAAGGTTGTACAGGAGTAGTTAAAGGGCACATCGGGGAACTCAACCAGGATGACCAATCCGTATTTTGTGCCAGTCATAGTATTCTGACTGCTCTGTTTCCTTGCACGCCTTGCATTGTTTCGCCTTTTTTTGAAGGCTTGACGCTTTTCGGCTTTTGCCTGCCGGAGGGCATATAGTTCATCGGAATCTACAAAGTGAGCGATGCCCAAATTGTCGCATTGCAGGAAGCGTCCGTCGTCTGTCTGGAAGAAATGCAGGATTTCATCACCCATAGCTGTTGCCACAAGGGTAGAGCCATCGGCAAGCATCAGTGTATGGCGTTCCCGTTTTGCAGGAACAGCAGATACCAGCAGGGCACAGAAACCATAAACAAGAAAAAGCAAAGTCCTACGCATAACCCTACTTCCGTATCATCAGTTTTCTTGCGGAACCATCAACGTTCCGGATGATATAGATGCCGCGCCGGGACGTATAGCGATGCAACTGATCGATGAAACATTCCCCAAGCATGCGACCGTTCATGGAATAGACACGCACTCGTCTCGTGCTCTCGGTGATTTCAGTAATGGCATCTGGGTTGGGACGGAAGGATTCGCTCTCCGTCCATTCGCTGTTGCGGTATTTGTCGTTGATGGCTTGAATGGTGAAGGTGTAGTCTCTGCCTTCCTTCAGGTTTTCCAGGTTGAATGAGGTTGCGGCGATGCTGTCCTGACGGAAAACTTCCTCGCCTTCGCTCCAAACGCGCAGATTGTACATGTCGGCATTCTCTACAGCATTCCATGTGGCCTTCGTGCGGCAGACGCCGAGGTCTTCATATGCCAAACCTGTGGGGGCTTCCAGCGTTCCCAGGGGCATCACCTTGACGGTGACTATGCCGTCCTCAGTTTCCTCGATATCCACGAGGGGTTTGTGCATCAAAGAGCCTGTATAGACCATGCTGGCTGGGGTGGAATCGTCGGTCAGCTCATGATTCTCTGTAATTCCCGGGTAGGGATTACCTTGCAGACTTGTCAGCCAGACATCTTTGGGTGGGGAGTTGTTCGAACCAATCAGAGTGTTGTTGGCTGGAATGATAGTCAGAGATGGATGCTCGTGCCATCCACTGACGATAGTATTCACCTTATTCGTCACCCAGACACTGTAGTTGTAGTCAACGTGCATGACCAGCATGCCGTGCCCACGGTTGATGCATACACCCCAATCCCAACCCATAGGCTGACGGTTGTCCAGGATATAGTATTCATTCGGATTGGCGTCATTGACCAGTTTGTATCCCTTGCCGCCTTGATTGAAGCAGGCGATGTGCAGGGTACACGGCCCCGTAATAGTTTCTGTCAGCTGCCAGCCTACAAATTCCCGTTCGTAGGCCGTATAGCCGTCAGGCACTTTGCAGTTTCTGGTGTACATGCCATAGTCCAATACGCTCCAAAAGTCCATGCCGAAATCAACGTAGTTATAGTCATACAGATCCGGTAGGCCTATTACATGGCTCATTTCGTGGATGACGACGCCCACTCCGTCTGGCTGTGTGTTGGTGATGACGCCTTCGCTGGCTGCTGTTGGGTGCAGCTCGCAGCTAGTAGAACAACCGGAGAAAGTTATGCCGTTGATGGTGTAGGATGTGGGCATTTCCTGAGGCCAGAGGGTGTTCTTGTCACCAAAGCTGTTAGTGTAGTTCTGACCAAGACCAGCAAAGATAATGAAGCACATATCAACTTTGCCGTCGCCATCGTTGTCAAACTGCAACCAGTCTTCTACTGCTGCTTGTGCTTTGGTGAGTGTCTCGCGTATGAACTCGCCGTAGTTCCTGTCCCTGCCGGAATTGTCATTTCCATAATAGGCATAGTCATTATCCATCGTTATAGGACCGATGATGGTAAATTCGGGAGAGAACTGGCCTAAACTCTGTTCTTCGAAGTATTCCTGCACGCTGCCCCAGTTGCCTGTGGTAGCATAGATATCTTTGCCGTTGAAGAAAGTTTCATAGAAGTTCTTTACGCGTCGGTCGGTATTTCCCACCGTGAAGGGTTTGTCCTTGAAGGCCGACAGAATGACAGGAATGCGCTTCGTGCCTTGCGGATTAATTAGAGCGGAAGCCAGACTGCCCACCTTCTTGCGCGCTTTCCGGGGTAAAGAGGGTAGGGAATCGATATATTCCCTTGGCGAGAGACCCGTGCCATGATAGACGCTGTCTTGCCAGATGATTACCTCGCCATCGTCGGAGAGCATGAAGTCCATATCTTCGTTGCCGTGAGCTGTGGCCATTATGGTTCGTCCGTCGTCGAGTGTAATCAAGATTCGCACTCTCATTGCAGGGACAGCCATCAGCCACAAGGTTAAACATGCCCCAATGAGGGTCAGTATATAGCGTTTCATTATTGATATACATTCATCTTTCGTGTGCAAAAGTACGATTTTTTACCTTTTGATGCAAAAAAAAAACCTATTTATTTGCAGGTTTGGCATAAAGTGACTAATTTTGCAACGAAAACAGATGCAGGGGGATTAGCTCAGCTGGCTAGAGCGCTTGCATGGCATGCAAGAGGTCATCGGTTCGATTCCGATATTCTCCACACACATGATGGGCAGTCTCCATACGGAGTCCGCCCTTTTTTTAATAAGAGACATACGAGCTCAAAAACTAAGAAACTTAAAAACTTAATGACTTACAAGCTAAGAAACTCACATACATGACAATCAAAAAACAATACCAGCGCATTCGCCAATCAATCTGTCCCCTCTTTCTGCTTATAAGTTTCTGGGGCGGGACTATGAGTTCCTTGTCGCAGACGATGACGGAGTGGGACGATGTCAGCATTACGAGCCTAAACCGCATTCAGAGCCACGACCTTAGCATTCCGTTCGACGATGAAGAGGCTGCACATTCGCTCGACTTGAGCCGCTCACCCTATTTCCTCGACCTGAACGGCACGTGGCAGTTCCGCTGGAGCGCGTTGCCAAGCAAGGTACCTTCGGGCTTCTGGGCGGATGACTACGACGTCAGCCTATGGGACGAGATTACCGTGCCGATGCCTTGGCAGATGTACGGCGTTCGGAACAGCAAGAAGTGGGACAAGCCGCTCTACGTGAACACGCGTTATCCGTTCACCTATACCAGCAACTACTCCGTGATGGCCTCGCGTCCCAGCGACTACACCTACAACGAACAGATGAAGAATCCTGTGGGCTGTTACCGACGTACATTCACCTTGCCCGATGGCTGGCTGGGACGTAAGACTTTCCTGCGATTCAATGGGGCCGGACACGGCTATTATGTGTGGGTGAACGGACAGTTCGTGGGTTATGCCGAGGACTCCTACCTGCCCAGCGATTTCGACGTCTCTGATGTCGTCCGCGAGGGTGAGAACAATGTCTCGGTACAGGTCTATCGCTTCACGAGCGGCTCCTTTCTGGAGTGCCAGGACTACTGGCGCCTGACGGGCATCACGCGCGACGTCTATCTCTGGTCGGCTTCCCAGCAGCGCATCGGGGATTTCTTCTACCAGACGACAAGCCTTACCTCGGCAGGCACCTCGGGACAGGGACGTCTGCAGGTCACATTGGAGGGCGAATCCAGCGGGATGGAGTTGCAGATAACCATCAGTGACGGCTCGGAAATTATCAAGGAGCACACCCGAACCCTCAGCACGGCGACCACCGTCAGTCAGACAATCGCCTTCTCCGGCATCGAGTGCTGGAGCGCGGAGCATCCCAAACTCTACGACCTGACCCTCCGTCTAGTCTCTGCCGAGGGCGAGTTGGTCGATATGCGAGCCTGCAAGATTGGCTTCCGTACTGTCAGCATCCGTAGTGACGGCGCCTTGCTCATCAATGGCAAACGGCTTGTGGCGCACGGCGTAAACCGTCACGACTTCAGCGCGGAGAAGGGCCGTACCGTTAGCCGAGAGGAGATGTTGCAGGACGTGCTCACGATGAAGCGCCTGAATGTCAATGCCGTCCGCACGAGCCACTATCCAAACAATCCTTATTTCTACGAGCTTTGCGACCAGTACGGCCTTTACGTCCTGGCCGAGGCGGATGTGGAGTGCCACGGGAACATGGGACTTTCGAGCGTTGAACTGTTCCGCAAACCGATGGTGGAGCGCAACGAGAGGCATGTCCGCACCCTTCGTAACCACGTCTGCATCTTCGGTTGGAGTGCAGGCAACGAGAGTGGAGGCGGCAACAACTTCCAAAGTGTCATGCAGGCTATCAAGTCACTTGACACCAGCCGCATTACCCACTACGAGGGCAACAGCACGTGGAGCGACGTCACGAGCACAATGTACGGCAGTTACAGCAACATGCTCTCTACAGCCAAAGACCGTAAAAAAAGTTCTTCTCCCAAGCCGCATATCCAGTGCGAGAACACCCACGCGATGGGCAACTCGATGGGTAACCAGATAGACTATTTCCGCGAAATCTACGAGCCCTATCCCGCTATGGTGGGCGAGTTCGTGTGGGACTGGAAGGACCAGGGACTCCGCATGCCTATCACGGGCAAAGTGGGGAATAGCTATTGGGCTTACGGTGGAGACTTCGGCGACAATCCCAACGACGGCAGCTTCTGCTGTAACGGCGTCGTATTGCCAGACGGGACACCGACCGCCAAGAGCTACAACATGAAGGGCGTCTATCAGCCCGTTGACATCCTGCTGCTCGACAGCGAGATGGGAACGTTCCGCGTCAAGAACAAGCTGCAGCAGACGAGGCTCCAGGGATACGACACACATTATATGATATATGAGGACGGAATAGGCATCGCCGACGGACAACTCCCGGACCTCGACCTGGCGCCCTGGGACAGCACGACCGTCACTGTGCCCTACGACGGCATCACGTTCAAGCCGGAGTGCTTCTACACAATTCGCTTCTCCACGACCCAGCAGGAGGCGACGCCCTGGGCTGAGGCTGGCTATGAGGTGGCGGCATCGGAGGCCGTCATCCGCGAGGCAATTGCTCCGCAGGCCTACCACTACGAAGGCACAGGCACGCTCAGGCTGACCAGCACCAGCGCGACCCATACCGTCAAGGGAGAGACCTTCTCCGCCACATTCTCCGGCGGAACACTCACGCGCTACATCCAGAACGGCACGACGCTTATCAACCAGCCCCTCAAGCTCAACACGTTCCGCATCCCGACGGAGAACGACCATGCACAGGAAGGCAACTGGGAGTCGCTTGGGGTGCGAAGCCTGACAATGACGAGCGGTACGTGGGAGATAGAGCAGGATGAGGCGAACCGCTGGGTGCAGCTCTCCATCACCGACACCTACAAGACGAGCACGTCGGCCCTCATCTTCTCCGTCAGGAAGCAGTTCCGCGTCTATCCCGACGGAACCATCTGCGTCTGCACACTGACCACGCCGAGCAACGATGGCGCCGTCCTACCCAAGCTCGGGTTCCGCTTTGAGATGTCTTACGTGGCGGAGAACATCACTTGGCTCGGACGCGGCCCCTTCGACAGCTACCGTGACCGCAACTATGCCGCGCACATGGGCATCTGGCACAGCACGGCAACCGACCAATGGACGAATTTCGTGCGTCCGCAGGAGATGGGGAACAAGGAGGATGTTCGCTGGCTGGCCATAACCACAGAGGACGGCAGGGGCCTGATGTTCGCTTCTCCATCCGGCATGTCAACAACGGTCGGGCACTGGCGCCCGGAAGAGGTTTACACGAGCCGCTACGACCGCAAGGGCCATCCGCACGAAGTCACCTTCCAGCGTAACACCATCGTCTCCCTCGACGCCTGGAACCGCGCTCTGGGCAACGCCTCCTGCGGCCCGGACGTACTCGACCGCTATGAAAGGAAACTCTCGCAGACGCCGTTCTGCTTCATGATTATGCCGATTCTGGAGGAGACCTCCGACACTATCCTCACCCAGAGGGGCAGCCTCGGCTTGCCTGTCTGTCAGCCGGTACGTTTCTCGGACGACGGGAACGGCTTTGCTGTGCTCAGCTCCGACAATCCCGCAGGCACCACCATCTACTACAGCATCGCCGGCGGCGACTTCCAGCCCTACACCGAACCCATCGACATGCGACTGGGCGGCACACTGGGGGCCTATGCAACAAACGAAGACCTGGCCCCGAGCATTGTGAGCGAGAAGACGTACGGCTTCTTCGTGGACAAGTCCGATTGGAGCATCGTCAGCTACGACAGCCAGCAGGGTGGGAGCGAGCAGGCCGTCTATGCCATCGACGGCAACGAGAATACTATCTGGCACACCAGCTACAACGGCACACCGCCTGACTGCCCGCACGAACTCGTTGTGGATATGAAGCAGACCTATCGCGTCACAGCCTTCTATTACAAAGGGCGCAACGACGGCTCCAACGGTCGCGTGCTCCGCTACGAAGTCTATTTCAGCAGCAGTGCGAAGTTGTGGGGAGAGCCTGCCGTGAGCGGCACCCTGAGCAACATCTCCGACAAGCAGACCGTCAACATCCCCTCGAAGCCCGAGGGCCGCTACATGAAGTTCATGGTGCGCTCTGTGGTGGATGACAAGCGCTATGCCTCCGCCGCCGAAATCGGCATCGAGGCCGAGGCCGTAGTAGAGCCGACGCGGTGGTGGATATCGCCCATCAACACCAAGCATCGCTACCGCATCCGCGAAAAGCAATCCGGACTCTGTCTGCACTACAAGACGAACAACAGCGAGGGACATTTCTGCCTCGGCGAGTTCAGTGCAGACGACAACTCCTACGTCTTCACCTTCGTCCAGGCGACGAGCTTCACGGCGTTCTACAAGCTGAAGGCTGCCTCGCACTACATGTCGCACGACAGCAGCGCCGACTGGCGTATCGTCTCGCAGACGACGAACCCGACGGACAAGAACGGCTACATCCAGGTGGAGCGTCTCGAGGGCGGCAATGCCTATCTGCGTGCAGGCTGGCAGAACAGCAAGCATTTCGGCTTCGATGCCCGTAGCGTAGGGAGTTATGTGTATGCGGACAAGACAACCCCAGGCGAATTTATTCTGGAAGACCTCGACGAAGAAGCCGATGGGATAGGGGACCTTACCCCAACTGACAATGGAGAATTGACAAATGACAATGGTATCGCCATCTACAACCTCGCCGGCCAAATGGTCAATGGTCAATTAAAGAAGGGTGTTTACATTATCAACGGCAAGAAGATAGTGAAATAATAGAAACATTTCTTTGTCGATGAAATAAGCGGCAGCCGCTCAATAGAGAGTGACTGCCGCACGTTTGCAAACCGAAAAGACTTACAAGCGCTTCCTGTCATAAAGTGACGTTCTTACTTTCTTACTAAGAAAGCACTTTACCTCAGCTGATGTCCTTTACCCGTTTGCGGTATTCGCCTCGTTTGGTGCGCTCGATAGCCTTATCAAATAGAAAGCGTTCGATAGTATTGACTGCCGAACGGGGGTTGGCATAGCCGAATGCCTGTGCGAACTGCTCTGTGGTGAAAAAGAGAAAGGCGAGCGTGATGCTCGTCTTTCTTTGTGTGGGAAGGGGCTTATGCTATGCTTCGGGCAAGCATCGCTTTGGCAACCTTGATATCGTCGAGCTTGCCAAGCTCATACGATTCCTTGGGCCAACATGGCCTTCGCAACCTTCATGAAGCCGGCGATGTTGGCGCCTTTGACGTAGTTGACGTAATCGCCTTCCTTGCCGTACTTGATGCATTGCTCGTGGATACCAGCCATTATCTGGTGCAGTCGCTTGTCCACCTCTTCGGCCGTCCAGGAGATTCGCATGGAGTTCTGCGTCATCTCCAGGCCTGAGGTTGCTACGCCGCCTGCGTTCACAGCCTTGCCGGGGGCGAAGAGCTGCTTGGCAGCGATGAACTTCTCGGCTGCTTCGGCAGTGCAGCCCATGTTGCTGACTTCGGCGACGCACAGGGGCTTGAAGGCCAGTATCTTGTCGGCATCCTCGCCGTTCAGCTCGTTCTGCGTGGCGCAGGGCAGGTATATGTCGGCCTTCTGCTCCCAAGGTTTCTTGCCCTCAAAGAAGGTGGAACCGGGAAACTCGTCGGCGTAGGGCTGGCAGATATCATTGCCAGAGTTACGCAGTTCGAGCAGGTAGTCAATCTTCTTGGCATCGAGTCCGGCTGGGTCGTAGATGTAGCCGTCGGGACCGCTGATGGTGATGACCTTGGCTCCCAGCTCGGTTGCTTTCTTGGCTGCGCCCCAGGCGACGTTTCCGAAGCCGGAGAGGGCGACGGTCTTGCCCTTGATGTCGAGACCGTGGGTCTGCATCATCTGGTTGACGAAGTAAAGTGCTCCGTAGCCCGTTGCCTCGGGACGCAGGATGGAGCCGCCCCATTCCAGGCCTTTGCCCGTTAGCGTGGCAGCGTGGAACTGCGTGGTGAGCTTCTTATACATGCCGAAGAGGTAGCCAATCTCGCGTCCGCCTACGCCGATATCTCCAGCGGGAACATCGACGTCGGGACCGATGACTTTGAAGAGCTCCATCATAAAGGCCTGGCAGAAACGCATGATTTCAGCATCGCTCTTACCTCTGGGAGAGAAATCTGATCCGCCTTTGCCTCCGCCCATCGGCAGCGTAGTGAGGGCGTTTTTGAAGGTCTGCTCAAAACCGAGGAACTTCAGAATGCTGAGGTTCACAGAAGAGTGGAAGCGCAGGCCGCCCTTGTAGGGGCCGATGGCGCTGTTGAACTGCACGCGGTAGCCGATGTTGACTTGTACTTCGCCCTTGTCATCGACCCAGGGCACGCGGAAGGTGATGATGCGCTCAGGCTCGACGATGCGTTCGATGATTTTGGCTTTCTCGAACTCAGGATGCTGGTTGTAAACGTCCTTGATAGAATCCAATACCTCGCGGACAGCCTGAAGGAACTCTCTTTCGTTTGGGTGCTTCTGCTCCAAACCCTGCATGATTTTTTCTACGTTCATGACAATAGTTGTTTAGTTATATATAGGAATAAATGTTCAATGCTTATCCCAACTCGTCGCACTCGCGGAGCCAGAGGTTGGAGGATGCGTCGCTGGGCATACGCCAGTCGCCACGGGGACTGAGGCTACAGCTACCGACTTTCGGCCCGTCGGGTAAGCAACTCCGTTTGTACTGCTGGGCAAAGAAGCGGCGGCAGAAGATGCGCAACCATTTGCGAATGGTGGCATCGTCGTATGCCTGCCCGAAGGCCTGACGCGCCAGCAAGTATATCTTGGCGGGACGGAAGCCCCAGCGCAACATGTAGTAGAGGAAAAAGTCGTGCAACTCGTAGGGGCCGACCAGGTCTTCTGTCTTCTGTGTGATGTTTCCTTGTTCGTCGCCCGGGATGAGTTCGGGACTGATGGGTGTATCGACAATATCGAGAAGTGTCTGGTGTGTGCTCTCGTCCTTTGTACGTTCTGCCACCCAGATGACGAGATGTCTGACGAGCGTCTTGGGCACGGATGCATTAACACCGTACATGCTCATGTGGTCACCGTTGTAGGTTGCCCATCCGAGGGCCAACTCGCTGAGGTCACCGGTGCCGACGACGAAGCCGTTCATCTGGTTGGCAGCATCCATGAGTATTTGTGTACGCTCTCTGGCCTGGCTGTTCTCGTAGGTCACATCGTGTTCATCAATATCATGTCCCAGGTCTGCGAAGTGTTGTAGACAGGCTTCCTTGATACTAATCTCGCGAATGGTGATGCCGAGCAACTTCATCAGGTTGACAGCATTGGTGTAGGTGCGGTCCGTAGTGCCGAATCCCGGCATCGTTATGCCCACAATACCGCGACGATTCAAGCCAAGTTTGTCGAAGGCGCTGACGCAAACAAGCAAGGCAAGTGTACTGTCGAGTCCTCCGCTTATACCAAGTACAACGGTCTGAGCTCCAGTATGCTGGACGCGTTTTGCTAATCCTTCTGTTTGAATGTCGAATATCTCCTGGCAACGTTCGTCCAGACGTTTTCCTGAAGGCACAAATGGGTGTGGGTCGATGATACGTGTCAGGGAGAACGGACGGGCTGGAACACGCTCGGTGTCAACTATTGACCATTGACCATTGACCATTGCTTCGCCAGACCGAAGGGAAGAACATTGTGCTGCGCAAGCCGCGAAGGTCGTGTTCATGCGGCGTTCGCTGCGGAGTCGTTCCACGTCTATCTCGGCTTCGAGCATCTGTGGTGTGAACTGATGGCGCTTCGTCTCGGCCAGCAATGTGCCGTTCTCGTAGATAAGTCCTTTGCCGCTGAAGACGACATCCTGTGTACTTTCTCCGAAGCCGCAACTGCTATAGACGTAGCCGCAAATGGTGCGCGCACTTTGCTGTGCGAGAAGGTTTTGCAGATAATAGTACTTACCTACAGCATCGCTGTCGGCACTAAGGTTGAAGATGATGTCTGCACCTTGAAGGGTGAGCATTGAACTTGGCGGAACGGGTGCCCAAAGGTCTTCGCATAGCTCTACTCCAAACACGCAGGAAGGTGTGTTGAAGAGCAGGTTGGTGCTCACCTTGACTTGCTGTCCGCAGATGAGTACCGTGCCTTCGGGCACATCGGCTCCGCTTTGGAACCAGCGCCTCTCGTAGAACTCCTTGTAGTTGGGCAGGAAAGTCTTCGGAACGAGGCCAAGTATCTTGCCGCGTTGTACGACAGCTGCACAGTTCAGCAAGGCTCCTCGATAGGGTACCGGCAGGCCGATAATGCTGATGATGTTAAGGCTTCGTGTGACGTTCATCAGATGGATGAGTGCCATCTCTGCCTCATCCAGCAAAAGCTGTTGCCCGAATAGGTCTCCGCAGGAATAGGCGGTGAGCGAGAGTTCCGGCAGACAGATTATCTCTATTCCTTTGCCCTCGGCCTGAATGACGAGCGACTCAATTTGTTCTACATTGTACTGGCAATCGGCAACCTTCACCGAAGGAATGGCTGATGCAACTTTGACGAATCCGTGGTTCACCTTGTGAAAAGTTTAAAGGTTTAAAAGGGGGTAGGGGTCTTTACTTTATTAGTTCCACACTTCTCTTCACGAAGCGGGTGAGAGCTTCGCCCTTGAGCAGACCGTTCTGCAGCAGGGCAAGGTCGATGAGCTGATGCACGCGGTCGTTGCCTTCGGCGTAGGTTTTGAGCACTTCGTCGCGCTTCTGCTCCTCGGCGCGAATGTCCTCGCCGCACTTCTTCAGGTCGTTCTTCTCCTCCTGGGTGATTTCCTCGGGCTTCTTCTTGTCCTGCTCCTGACGGAGGACTGCCTGGCGGGCATTCAGGCCGCGCAGCTCTGCCTCGATGGGCTTGAGGGCTTCGGCAGTGTTCGCCTCCATGTCCTCGAGCACCTGGCGGATGAGCGGGGAGTCGGTGTTGAGCACGATGTTATACATGTCGGGCATCTCGCCGTAGAAGGCCATTCCGGGCTGCAAGCGTGCCATCTCTTTCATCCTTCGCATGTACTCGCTCTGCGTCATCATCACGGGCAGCTGGTCCTCGCCAAGGGCTTGTGCCTCGACGTTGAAGTCCACCTTCTCGGTCTTGGGTGCCTGTGAGCGGAAGATGATGGAGAGTTTGTCGGAGCGTTCTGCCTCGAGTTTCTCGCGCTTGGTCTCTTCCTTCTGTATGAGGCGGTCGATGACGTCGGCATCAACACGGGTGAAGCTTGTCTTCTCCAGCTTGCGTTCGAGCATGCCTACGAGGGGCGCATCGAGCTGTCCGTCCATCAGGAGGACGTTGTAGCCTTTCTGCTTGGCGGCGTCGATGTAAGTGTACTGCGCGTCGGGGTCGTTGGCGTAGAGATAGACGAGTTGTCCGTCCTTGTTCGTCTGCTGGTCCTTGATGAGTTTATTGTACTCGTCGAGGGTGTAGTACTTGCCCTCCGTGTCCTTGAGGAGGAAGTAGGTCTTCGCCTTGTCGTAGTAGTCCTCCTCGCTGAGCATGCCGTAGTGGATGAATATCTTGATGTCGTCCCACTTCTTCTCGAAGTCCTCGCGCTCGTTCTTGAAGATGCCGGCCAGGCGGTCGTTCACCTTCTTGGTGATGTAGGAACTAATCTTCTTGACGTTGGCGTCGCTCTGGAGGTAGCTGCGGCTGACGTTCAGGGGAATGTCGGGCGAGTCGATGACTCCGTGCAGCAGTGTCAGGAACTCGGGCACAATGCCCTCCACAGCGTCGGTCACGAACACTTGGTTGCAATAGAGTTGTATCTTGTTGCGCTGGATGTCGAGGTTGTTCTTTATCTTCGGGAAGTAGAGGATGCCGGTGAGGTTGAAGGGGTAGTCGACGTTGAGGTGAATCCAGAAGAGAGGCTCGTCGGCCATCGGGAAGAGGTGGCGGTAAAACTCCTTGTAGTCTTCGTCCTTGAGGTCGGCAGGCTTCTTTGCCCACAGCGGCTCGACATTATTGATGATGTTGTCCTCGTCGGTATCGACCTGCTTGCCGTCCTTCCATTCAGTCTTCTTGCCAAAGGCAATGGGCACGGGCAGGAAGTGGCAGTACTTGCGCAGGAGGCTTTCCAGCTTGTCCTTCTCGAGGAACTCCAGGCAGTCGTCGTCGAGGTGCATCACGATGTCTGTGCCGCGCTCGGCCTTCTCGACCTCTTCGAGCGTGAAGCTCGGGCTTCCGTCGCAGCTCCACTTCACGGCGGGTGCGTCCTGATAGCTCTTCGTGATGATGTCGACCTGTTTGCTGACCATGAAGGAGCTGTAGAAGCCAAGTCCGAAGTGTCCGATGATGGCGTTGGCGTCGTCCTTGTACTTGTCGAGGAAGTCGTTGGCTCCGGAGAAGGCAATCTGGTTGATGTACTTCTCTATCTCGTCGGCCGTCATGCCGATGCCGTAGTCGCTGACCGTGATGGTCTTGGCGTCCTTGTCGATGCTGACGCGAATCTTCAGGTCGCCCATCTCGCCCTTGAAGTCGCCCTTGCCGGCAAGGGTTTTCAGCTTCTGTGTGGCATCGACGGCGTTGCTGACGATTTCGCGAATGAAGATTTCGTGGTCGCTATAGAGGAACTTTTTGATGACGGGGAAGATATTCTCGGTTGTAACCCCGATGTTACCTTGTTTCATAATAAGATAAGCCCCCTCTCTAAACACTCCCCCGGGGAGAGAACTGCAAACAGGGGTGTGGCAGTTGGGTTGGTTATTTAATGATTTGTATTTCTATGCGTTCTTTGTCCTCTCCCTGGAGGGGGGCTGCCTTTAGCTGCATTCCCTCTTCTCCATTCTCCATGAGCAGTTCGCAGAGAGGGTCTTCCAGCAGATCCTGGATGGCACGCTTCAGGGGACGTGCACCGAACTGCATGTCGTAGCCTTTCCTGCTGAGCAGCTCGCGGGCCTCGGGGGTGACTTCGAGGGTGTGACCCAGTTCCTTGACGCGCTCGAGCAAAGGACGCAACTCGATGTCGACAATGTGCTGCAAATCCTCTTGCGAAAGGTGGTCGAAATAGACAATGTTGTCCAGACGGTTCATGAACTCGGGCGCGAACTGCTTCTCGAGAGCTTTCTTGACGATGTCGCGATTCTGTCGTCTGTTGTCCGTTGTCTGTTGTCCAGCTTGGAAGCCTATGCCGTTACCGAAGTCACGTATCTGCTTTGTGCCGCAGTTGCTGGTCATGATGATGACGGTATTGCGGAAGTCGATAGTGTTGCCGTTGCCGTCGGTCAGACGACCTTCGTCCATCACTTGAAGCAATAGGTTGAAGACATCGGAATGTGCTTTCTCTATCTCGTCGAGCAGCACGATGGAGTAGGGCTTGCGACGCACTTGTTCCGTGAGTTGTCCGCCCTCGTCGTAACCGACATATCCCGGAGGCGCACCCACCATACGGCTGACGGTGTGCTTCTCCATGTATTCGCTCATGTCGATGCGGATGATGGCGTCTGCCTTGCCGAAGAGTTCTTCTGCCAGGCACTTTGCCAGATATGTTTTGCCCACACCGGTCGGTCCCACGAAGAGGAAGGTACCGATGGGCCTCTGCGGGTCTTTCAGGCCTACGCGGCTGCGTTGTATGGCTCTTGAGACGGTAGCGACGGCCTCGTCCTGGCCGATAACTTTCTGCTGCAGGGCATCCTTCATGTTGCGCAGGCGCTGGTTCTCTTCCTGCCCGATGCGCTGTACGGGGATGCCAGTCATTGTGCTGACTACTTCCGCCACGATTTGCTCATCTACGAGGCTTCGCTCGCTTTCGCTGAGCGTCTTCTCCCAGACCTCCTTGGCCTGTTCCAGTTCTTGCTGAATGGACTTGCATTTGTCGCGCAGGTCGGCTGCATGTTCGAAATCCTGATGTGCAGCGGCATCGACTTTCTTCTGGTCGAGCTCTTCTATGAGTTTCTCCAGGCGGATAATCTCCTCGGGCACTGGATAGTTCTGTATGCGCATGCGGCTGCCGGCTTCATCCAGAACGTCGATTGCCTTGTCTGGGAAGCAGCGGTCGGTGATGTATCGGCCTGTCATTTTGACACAAGCCTGCAGGGCTTCGTCTGTATAGCGAACGTTATGATGCTTCTCGTAGCGGTCGCGCAGGTTCTGCAGGATTTGCAGGGTTTCTTCTGCTGTCGTGGGTGCCACCTGTACTTTTTGGAATCGGCGTTCCAGGGCACCGTCCTTCTCGATGGTCTTGCGGAACTCGTCGAGCGTAGTTGCGCCGATGCATTGGAACTCGCCTCTGCTCAGGGCAGGCTTCAGCATGTTGGCCGCATCCATCGACCCTGCTGCGTTACCGGCGCCGATGAGGGTGTGAATCTCGTCGATGAAGACGATGATTTCTGGGTTCTGCTGCAGTTCCTTGATGATGCAGCGCAGGCGTTCCTCGAATTGTCCGCGGTATTTCGTTCCTGCCACCACGCTGGCCAGGTCGAGCACTACGATGCGCTTGTTCCAAAGCGTGCGGCTGATTTTGTGGTCGATGATGCGCTGTGCCAGTCCTTCCACGATGGCGCTCTTGCCCACACCAGGTTCGCCGATGAGGATGGGATTGTTCTTCTTCCTGCGGTTCAGGATTTGGGCCACACGCTCAATCTCCTTTTCGCGGCCGATGACAGGGTCTAGCAACCCGTCTGCTGCCATTTGTGTCAGGTCGGTGCCGAAGTTGTCGAGGGCAGGTGTCTTGCTCTCCTGCTTCTTTTGCTGACGAATGGAAATCACGTTGCCTTCCAGCCCAGCTGATACAGGTTCCATATCTTCCTCATCGTCGTCGGAATCATCACCCGACCATTGTTTGTTGTCTGTTGTCTGTTGACTGTTGACCTTTTCGTACGTTATATCCAACCTTTGCAGGATGTCGCTTGCCTCGTTGTCGTTGGCTTTCAGGATGGCGAGCAGGACATGCAGCGGCTCGATGCTATCCGACTTCATCAGGCTTGCTTCCAGTTTGCAGAGTCGCATGATGCGGTTTGCCTGTGTGTCGAAATTCATGTCGGCCGGAGTGGGGGAGATGAGCACCTGGTGCTGACGGGCTGTCAGTTCCAGTTGACTTTTGAGTGTCGTTATGCCATCTGGCAGATAATAAGCCAGAAGTTGCTTGGCTTTGTTGTCAGTATGGCGGATGATGCCGAGCAGCAGATGCAACGGCGAGACGCTGCCGCAATGCAGGCGACTAGCCTCTTCTTTGCTGAAGTTCAGTATGTTGAATGTCTCTGGAGAGAAATTTGTCGTCATATCAGTATGTCTGTCTATTGTCTGTTGTTCACTTCTGTTCTACAAATGTCGTGCCAAATATAATTCCTTGCAAAGGTACGAAAAAAAGTGAAAAGTGAAAAGTGAAAAGTGAAAAATTACTAGTTAATCATCTGATTTCCGAGCGGAAGTAGTCCGGCTTTATTGAGAAATTATCACAAAATGACATAAATACATGTCACATAAATCCTGTGAAGTTGGATTGAATTGAAAAAAAGTGTAACTTTGTACCATATTTTAGCAATATAGACCGGTTTATAAGAACAGAACGAAAAGATATGAAACGAACTGCCCTCACTCTTGTGCTCCTTTGCGCAACCCATTTCTCTTTTCTCACTATTCATTATTCATTAGCGCCAGTTCATGCCCAGGTTACCGACCGTACACGCCCTGCCGAATGGTCGAAGCTGGTGGAGGGAGCACGCTTCATGGACCGCTTCCTGCCTATGGAAGGCTCCCGGTTGCGCAGCGATGTGTGGGGCGCTGAATATGTGCGTCCGCGCCTGACAGACAACGGCATCGAGGATGCGCAGTGGAGTTACTGGGGCGGCAATATCGTGCAGGGCGAGGATGGCATGTGGCATCACTTCGTAGCAGCATGGCCCGAGGGAGCAAAGAAGGGGCACATGGAGTGGTCGAAATCGTGGGTCATCCACGCCGTAGGCCCCACCATGCACGGTCCGTTCCATCCCAGAGAGGTTGTGGGCAGGGGACATAACCCCGAGATTTACCGCACCGACGACGGCACCTGGGTGCTCTATGTCATCGATGGCCGATACACCGCACCAAGCCTCGACGGCCCTTGGGAATATGGTAAGTTCGACTTCGACCCGCAGGGCAAGCCCATCATCGAAGGCCTGTCGAACCTCAGTTTCGCTCGCCGACCCGAAGGCGGATGGCTGATGGTGTGCCGAGGCGGGGGCATCTGGAAGAGCGACAACGGACTCTCCACATGGCGACAGATTTCCGATGGCAGCGTCTATCCGAAGGTCGAGGGGCGCTTCGAGGACCCTGTGCTGTGGCGCGATTCTGTCCAGTACAACCTCATCGTCAACGACTGGCTCGGGCGTATCGCCTACTATCTGCGCTCTGCCGACGGACTGCATTGGCAAGTGGATGACGGCGAGGCCTACATGCCAGGCATTGCCCGCCACAAGGACGGCAGCCAGGAGGATTGGTTCAAATACGAACGCATGCGCATCGTGCAGGACAAGTATGGTCGTGCCGTACAGGCCAATTTTGCCGTTATCGACACCATCAAATGGGACGACAAGCCCATGGACCGACACAGCTCCAAGAACATCTGCATCCCTCTCGATCCGGGACTCCTGCTCGCAAAGCAAGGCGAATGGGGCATGAAAAACGGGAAATGGAAGGTACGTAATATCGAATTGCGAATCCGGGCCGAAGAGGGTTTCCTGCCGCAAAGGGACCTCAACCTTTCCACCCTGCGTTTCGGCTCACCTCGCGAAGTGGATTACGGACGTGGAGCGCGTCCCACAGCCTCGCGCACAGATGGCAATGACCTCATCGTCACCTTCAAGGCCAGCGATGTGGTGTTCCACGAAGACGACTTTGCCGGCAAGATGCTGGTCCGTCGCACAGACGGCCACACCACCTTCGCCTTCCTCCGCCTCTCCAAGTAACTTTCCACTTTTAGTTTTTGAATATTTTTCGTACCTATTTTACACACAAATAACCTGCCATTTCTTGCTGACGAGGGCAGGTTATCGAACGCATTATTGCCTCTATGAGATGAGTCAATTGCGCCTTTCCAATACCCGAAGGCCCTATCAAATGACCCATTTGGCCACAAAGTTCGTAGTATTTGTTGTCAGAATACATGAACCTTACATCA
>Ga0310690_10000689_pt1 | contig 68034 bp, 61 predicted proteins | sample AusTroGonzalo_MG_2_FD_207661 | JGI IMG/M metagenome (GOLD analysis project Ga0310690, IMG submission 207661) | Bovine rumen microbial communities from tropical cattle in Woodstock, Queensland, Australia - Gonzalo_04 (v2) (version 2) | ecosystem: Host-associated > Mammals > Digestive system >... | reverse complement strand
TTGGTGTGCGTAAGGACGAGAAAGCCGGAGCCATATGCGAGTTTGAGCGAAGGCGAAAGGCGAGCATGGCGAGGCGGGGTCGCGAGCGGCGAGGGTCAACGAGCCGACTTGTGACCGAGGCAACAGAAGGCGAGCCATTAAAAAACCCTCCTTGAAAAAGGGGGGTTTTTTATGCCCTGAGCACACCAACTGCTTGGTGTGCGTAAGGACGAGAAAGCCGGAGCCATATGCGAGTTTGAGCGAAGGCGAAAGGCGAGCATGGCGAGGCGGGGTCGCGAGCGGCGAGGGTCAACGAGCCGACTTGTGACCGAGGCAACAGAGGGCGAGCCATTAAAAAACCCTCCTTGAAAAAGGGGGGTTTTCGTGAAGTTATGATAAACCGGAAAATAAATTTTGGAGGAACAAAAAAAATAATTGTTTTTTTGTCGTTTTTTGCTATACTATTTATAACGGCGTGAAAAGCGCTTATTTTCTATGGAGTGAGAGTTATGAATACAAAAGGTTTTACGTTAGTAGAATTATTGGTAGTAGTTTTGATTATCGGTGTATTGTCCGCAATTGCTTTGCCTCAATATACTGCGTCTATTGAGCGTGCACGTGCTACGGAAGCACTGACAATGATGAACGATATTCGTTACGCAGCAGAGCGGTATCGTTTTCAGCATGATGAGTGGCCGAGAAATAATACATGGACGGATTTAGATGTCAATATCCCGACGATACCCGGCAGTACTGATCGCGGCGGTAAGAATTTCAAAGTAACTATGACTCGGTCGGGTGATAAATTTGTCGTGCTCTCGGAACGTACGTTGCCCGCCGGCGGCGGAAAGTATTATTTGAAAACTGTTCTGACGGATAATACCGATTCGGATACAATCACCGCTGTACGTTGTTGTACAACGAACAGTGGTGGTACTTCCTGCGGAGCCCCGTCGGGAGAGAAGGCAATGAAATTTTGCAACGCAATAACCGGTGCACATAACAGCGACTTTTAGTCATCAAAAGCCCTGCGATAAGCGGGGCTTTTTCATGCGTAAATACAAGACAGTATATTACAAATTTGCTAAAATAAAAGTATCTTAAGTTGTAAGGAGTAAAAATATGGGTGGACACTCACACTGGGCCGGTATTAAACATAAAAAGGCCCTCGTAGATGCGAAAAAAGGTAAGGTATTTACCAAAATTTTAAGAGAAATTACTATTGCTGCCAAAATGAGCGGCGGAAATCCCGATCAGAACCCGCGTTTGCGTAAAGCGGTGGATGATGCACGTGCCGCGAATATGCCTTCCGATAACGTCAAACGTGCGATTATGAAAGGTACCGGACAGTTGCCGGGCGTTTCTTACGAAGAAATTACGTATGAAGGTTACGGACCGGGTTCCGTGGCGATTATCGTAGAATGTACGACGGATAACAAAAACCGTACGTTCTCCGAAATCCGCAAAATTTTTACGAGCCACGGCGGTTCCATCGGCACCGCGGGATGTGTGTCGTACATGTTTAAAAGCAAAGGCATGGTAATTGTAAAGAAGGAAGATATTTCCGAAGATGATTTGATGAACTTGGCATTGGAAGCCGGTGCGGAAGATGTACGGACTTCGGGAGATGTGTATGAAGTCATTACCAATCCGGACATGGCGGAATTAGACGGTGTTAAAAAAGCCATTGAGGCCAAAGGGATTACACCGGTATCGGCTGATTTGACGATGATTCCGGATACGGAAGTTTCCATTTCTGATGAACATACGGCAGAAACTTTGATGAAAATGTTGGAAGCGCTTGATGATCATGACGATACGAAGAACGTTTATGATAACTCCGACATTGCCGAAGAAATTGCCGCAAAATTAGACGCGTAGGGTCCGTTTGTGTCCGCACAAACAACTACCGTTTTAGGTATAGACCCCGGTTTAGACAGAACGGGATGGGCTATTCTCGCAAGAGACGCCCGTTCCGTTCTTTCTTTACGTGCGTGCGGGCTGATTCATACAGATGCTTCGCAAGAGTTGCCTGTCCGCCTTGAATATATTTTTCACGAACTTCAAAAAATTCTTCAAACGTATCAGCCCGATCAAGTGGCTATGGAGCAAAACTTTTTTCTGAAACGTGCGGTTACAATGGCCAATACGGTGATGACCCGCGGTGTGATTATTCTTGCCTGCCAGCTGGCCGAAAAACCGATTTCGTTTTATCCGCCCAAACGGGTAAAAATGATTATTTGCGGGACGGGAACGGCCGATAAAAAACAAGTGCAGCGCATGGTACAACTGACACTACACTTAAATAAAGCCCCTTCGCCCGACGATACCGCGGATGCGGTGGCGATCGGAATTTGTCATTTAAAAACAGCTCCGCTCAACAATATGCTCAACGTAAAAAGTGCGTTTTTGGCGAAATTAAAAGAAGCGCACGCGGCACAGATCAAAAAGAAATAAACTACTTTTGTTCGGAATATTGCTTGAGTAAGGCCACCACTTGCTCTCTGCCTTGTTTTTCCGCGTAATACAAAGGAGTGTGTCCGTAAGTGTCAGTCAGGGAAGGATTGGCGCCGCGTTTTAACATATATTCAAGTAAATCCAACCGCGCTTCTTCCGATTCAAACGGTTGTGTAACTGCCATGAGCAAGGCGGTAGCGCCCAAATCCGTTTGCGCGTTGATATCCGCTTGTTTGTAGATTAACAGTTTGGCGGCTTCGGCCCGTCCGTCGCGCGTGGCGATAAAAAGCGGTGTCCACCCTTCCGCTGTCGGATAGTCAATATTTATACCTTCATCCAGAAGGAATATAATTAAGTCTTCGTTTCCGCTGGAGGCCGCCGCATGTAAGATATTAAATGTTCTTTGATAGTAATCGCGTTCCGGATCGTTGAAATAAAGTTCACAGGAAATATCGGCGCCTTTTTCCAAGTCGTTTTTCACCGCGATTAAATCGCCGTAATACGCATCTGTAATTAACGTTTCCGTCAAATTGGCTTTGCTTGCCTTTTTATAGGAAATCGCTAAACAGACGATAATTACGGCTATTGCAAAGACAGAAATTTTCTTCACCATACAATACTTATTCTAGCAAATTAAATAATATGTTATAATACGATTTATGAAAAGATTATTAGACCGAATAGATCCGCATCATCAAAGTTTCTTGTATTTCAAGTGGGGTTTTTGGAGTATTTTAATAATAGTTGCCGCCTGCTGGTGGATGACGGCGCATTGGAAAAGCGAGCTGATGCACTTGCTGATGGACAATGTTTTTGTTTATTTGCCCAATTATCTCATGCATGAAATGGCCGGCCATAATTTAGTAGGGCAGCTTTTGTGGGAGCTCCTGTATAGCGTTAACTCCGAGTGGGGCACTTCTGATTTAGGACAGGCCTTAACGATAATAATAGCCGGAAACGGCGTGGAAACATTGGTGCCGTTGTTGTGCTATTTCGGTGCGTTGCGGTTGTCGGGGGGAAGATATTTGCTGCCGCCGATATTGTATTGGCTGGGAACTACTTTTTACGGGATGGGGGTGTATATGTCGGACGCGCGGGCGTGTTCGTTGCCGCTTACTTCTTCCGATATGATTACCACTTACAAAGCCGGTGCAATATGCGGCGATTGGCACCATATTTTCGGCCCTATGGGAATATTGGAATGGGATACGACTATCGGTACGATTTCTATTGCGATTGGTATGTTGTGTTTTCTGTTGGCTATAAAAAGCGTGTGGGAGTATTGGTTTAATTACGAAAAATATTTCGCCAAATAAGAATAGTCAATGGCACAAAAATAACCCCCGACAAATTGTCGGGGGTTTTTGTTATAAGTTTTTACAAACTTATTTTTCCACTTTTTCGCCGGGGACGATCGCGGCTAATTGTTTGTATAAGTCGCGTCTCCAGGCATATTCGGATTCGGCACGTTTGATGAGCGTTTGTGCGAGTTCCGGATTGTCACGCATTAACCCTTTGAAGCGGTTTTCACCACTCATATAATCGGCTAACGGCAACGTCGGAGCACCTAACGGGGAATCCACGTGGAGCGGATTTTTGCCTTCGTAGCGGGCTTCCGGATTGAAGCGGTAGAGGATCCAGCGTCCCGCTTGTACGGCACGTTTGGCTTCTCCCATACCTTTGGACATATCAATCCCGTGGGCGATACAGTGCGAGTAGGCAATAACCAACGCCGGTCCGTCGTAAGCGTCCGCTTCGGCGAGCGCTTGGATGGCTTGGTTCATGTTGGCGCCTAACGCAATCTGGGCGACGTAGATGTTGCCGTACGTCATGGCAATCATACCGAGGTCTTTCTTCGGCATTTGTTTGCCGCCTGCCGCGAAAAGCGCCTTGGCTCCGAGCGGCGTGGCTTTGGACATCTGTCCGCCGGTGTTGGAATATACTTCGGTATCCAGCACTAAGATTTTAATGTTTTTGCCGGAAGCAAGTACGTGGTCCAAACCGCCGTAGCCGATATCGTAGGCCCAGCCGTCACCGCCCAAAATCCAGACGGATTTGCGGATTAAGTAATCGGCTAAACTGAGCAAGCGTTTACAGGTTTCGCAACCTTTTTCGGCTCCTTTATTTAACGCGGCTTTTAATTCTTCCACGCGTTTGCGTTGCGCTTCTACGCCGGCGTCTGTGGTTTGGTCCGCACTTAAAATTTCGTCAATCAAAGAAGTTAAACCTTTGAAGTTTTCATCTTCTTTGGCGGCGGTCAAAGCGGCTTTGGCGTCGTAATTTAACTGGTCAAAGGCCAAGCGGATACCTAAACCGAATTCCGCATTGTCTTCAAACAGGGAGTTGGCCCACGCCGGTCCTTTGCCGTCTTCGCGTTTACAATAAGGCGTTGTCGGCAAGTTACCGCCGTAAATGGAGGAACAACCTGTCGCGTTGGCAACGGCCAAGCGGTCACCGAATAATTGGGTTAACAATTTGACATATGGTGTTTCGCCGCAGCCGGCACACGCACCCGAGAACTCAAACAACGGTTTCTTGAATTGAGAACCTTTCACGCTTTCTTTCTTGGTTTTTACGTCGGCTTGTTTCAAGCCCAAGAAGAAGGCGTAATTGTCAATTTCGTTTTCGCGGACGGATAATTGGTGTACCATATTGATGGCTTTTTTCGTCGCATCTTGTTTGTTTTTGGCCGGGCAGTTAAATACACACGCACCGCAACCGGTACAATCTTCCACGGCTACCTGTACGGTAAATTTGTTGCCTGCGATATCGCCTTTTCCGTCGGCAGATTTGAAGGTTTTGGGCGCGTTTTTGAGGGCTTCGCCGTCGTACGCTTTAATGCGGATAGCCGCATGCGGACATACTAACGAGCAGAAACCGCATTGGATACAAGTATCCGGATCCCACGCCGGTACCATAATCGCCACGTTGCGTTTTTCGTATTGGGTGGTTCCCGTCGGATAGATACCGCCTTCCGGCATTGCGGAAGTAGGGAGTTCGTCCCCGCGGCCGGCAATCATTTCGCCGAGCACTTCTTTTACAAAGGCAGGGGCATCAGCCGGTACGGGAGATTTGGTGTGAAGTGTAGAAGTTACTTCGGACGGATATTTTACTTCTTGTAAACCGGCCAAAGCGGCATCTACGGCTTTGTAGTTCTTTTGTACGACTTCTTCCCCTTTTTTGGAATAGGTTTTCTCAATCGCGTGTTTAATATCCGCAATGGCTTTTTCCGTCGGGATTACACCCGCAATACCGAAGAAGGCCGTTTGCATGATGGTATTGGTGCGGCTGCCCATACCGGTTTTCAAAGCGATTTCGGAAGCGTCAATTACATACACTTTTAATTGGCGGTCAATGATTAACTGTTGTACTTCCGCCGTTAAGTGATTCCATACTTCCTCTGCGTTGTACGGAGAGTTGATAAGTACGGTGGCACCTTTTTTGGCTTTGCCGAGTACGTCGTATTTATCCAAGAAATCAAACATGTGTACGCCGATAAAATCAGCGGCTTGAATTAAATACGGTGCGCGGATATATTCTTTACCGAAGCGGATGTGGGAAGTGGTCATAGAACCGGATTTTTTGGAGTCGTACACGAAGTAACCTTGCGCGCAGAAACCGTTGGCACTGATGATCTTCATGGTGTTTTTGTTAGCACCTACCGTTCCGTCGGAACCTAAACCGTAGAACAACGCGGCAAAAATATCCGAGGCGTTTTTGCTTTCCAACGTAGCTTTGGGCAAAGACAAGTTGGTCAAATCGTCTTTGATGCCGACGGTGAACGTCTTTTTCGGCGTGGCGGAGGCCAAGTTGTCAAAAATGGATTTTACATCAGAGGGCGTAAAATCTTTAGATCCGATACCGTAGCGGCCGCCGGTGATTAAGGGCGTTACCGCAAATTTGGCTTTGGCTTCTTCCGTTAAGAAGGCCGAGCAGACATCTTGGAACAACGGTTCGCCTAAAGAACCGGGTTCTTTGGTGCGGTCCATAACGGCAATTTTCTTGACGGTGCTCGGAATTACTTTGATGAAATCTTCAATGGAGAAGGGGCGGAAAAGTTTAATTTTCAGTACGCCCACTTTTTCGCCTTTCATGGCTTCTACGGCGTTTTGGGCAACATCCGCGCCGGAACCCATGATGACGACTAAGCGTTCCGCGTCCGCATCCCCTACGTATTGGAATAAATCGTAGTGGCGGCCGGCAATTTTTTCAAATTTGGCCATTTCTTCTTTTACGATTTGGGGAACGGCATTATAAAATTTGTTGACGGCTTCGCGGGCTTGGAAGTAAACGTCCGGGTTGGCAGCCGTACCGCGCACGGTAGGATGTTCCGGGTTTAAGCCGCGGGCTTTGTGTTCGGCGACGAGTTTGTCGTCAATCATTTCCTTCATTTGGTCTTTAGACAACGGATCTACCATGTTCAGTTCGTGGCTGGTGCGGAATCCGTCAAAGAAGTGTACAAACGGTACGCGGGCACGCAACGTAGCGGCTTGCGCGATTAAAGCCATATCCATGGCTTCCTGCGGATTGTCGGAGCAGAGCATGGCCCAACCGGTATGACGTACGGACATAACGTCGGAGTGATCGCCGAAAATGGATAAAGCCGTAGTGGCTAACGCACGGGCAGAAACATGAAAGACCGTCGGGGTAAGTTCACCGGCGATTTTGTACATATTCGGAATCATTAAGAGTAAACCCTGCGAAGCGGTAAACGTGGTGGTCAACGCACCGGCCGTTAAAGAACCGTGTACGGCACCGGAGGCACCGCCTTCGGATTGTAATTCACTTACAGAGGGTACATTTCCCCAAATGTTCGTTTCGCCTTTGGCGCTTTTTGCGTCGCAGATTTCGCCCATCGTAGAAGAAGGCGTAATCGGATAAATAGCGATTACTTCGTTGGTGGCATGGGCGACATGTGATACTGCGCTGTTGCCGTCCATAGCAACTAATTTAGCCATATAAAGAAGTCTCCTTTTGTTAAATTAAAACGGTTTGATTGACCGAAAAATTACGCATAAAAACGCATCGTTTTCCGGCTTACTTACATTATAGAATTTTGAGGGGGATTTTGGCAATAAAAAAAGCCGGATTTTTATCCGGCTTTTTGTAAATAAAACTGATCCTATTTTACGAGCGGGGGAATTACCAAACTCTTGACGGCTTTTTCCCATTTGGCACTGTACGCATTGACGCCGTAATAGAATGCTTTAAGCGCATTTTTGGCAACTTGCGGATCGAGTTTGGAGAAGTCCTGTTGGAACTTAAAGGAACAAATGACGGATTTTTTTCTTTGCGAATCCAACCGTAAGCGTTTGATTTCAAAAGTGGCAGTTTGTAATTTGCCTTTCGCATCACCTGTTGTGAAATAACTAACGGTATAACCATCATCAGAACCCGCTGTTTTGATTTCATTGTTGAGGTGAAATTTTTCAAAGAAAAAGAATTCATCCGGGTCTATAAAACCGTCCGTTTCTTTTATGACCAACGTTACATCTTTTAACATCTCATCGGGGATGAGGGCATCATCAGACGCTTGGTTGGTGCTGATCATGGGAATATAGACGTTGGTGTCACTTTGTTTGGATTCTAATTTAAAAGTTTGTTTTGCTTTTCCGCTTCCCAACGTCAGACCGATCGTGTCCGCCGCAACTACGCGGGTAACATTATTTCTTAACAACGCGGCATTTTCCGGATTCCCTACTTGGGTGCCTTGTTGAGCAAACGCCGGTACAAAAGCAAATATACCGATCAATACGAGTACAGATTTTTTCATACTTTACGCTCCTTAAATTTAGTTTGATAATTCTATTATAGTAATAAAGTGAAGGAAAAGAAAATAGGTCTTTGGGCCTATTTTGCCTCTAGTACCTTTGACCTAAGGAGAAGTAGGCCTTTATTAAACGGCGTTTTTTGCTATACTAAAAGTATGAACGCAATCCAATCATTTATTCGTAGTCACCGTCCTGTATGCGTGGCTTACGAAAGTGTACGCTGGGCTTTTCATCAAGTGATAAAAATTCCGCAAGCTACGCCTGTGTGGTACGGTTTTGATAAAAGACCTGCGGACACGTCTTTAGAAAAATTAACCGTTGATAAAAAGTGGTACACGATTTCGCGTCCGCTTTACCGCCATGAACACGTTTTTTATAATTTGGACAATGCGCTTCGTACAAACCCCGGCATAAAAGGTTTTGCGTTTATCTTTTTTATGGGAATCGGCGACTACCTTTATACAACGCCTGTGTGGGACGCACTTAAAAAGAAATATCCGCACGTGCCGTTTTATGCGTATGTGGGGGCGCAATTTGACCGTAATAATTCGCCGCTCGTAGCCAAACTGCTGACCGAAAATCCGAACTTTGAAAAAGTAGGTTATTTTAACGGCGCACGCCACCCGCTGATTTGGAAAAATTATGATTACGAGGATGCCCTCTCGCAAATTCCGCAAGGGTTTTTGGTAATCCCCGTCTATTACGAATACGGCATACAAATTCCGCACAGGGTATGTAGCGTATTTGATACGTTCGGCTTAAAGGTTCCGTCGGAAATTCCGACACCGAAAATGTATTTTTCAAGCCAGGTAGCGCCGGTCGTTTCTATGTATGTGGAAAAGGCACGCATGGGGATGAAAGGAAAAAAGGGAATTGTTTTTTTACAACTTGATTCCCGCGGTTCTAATTATGTTTATCCGCACATGGAAGAATTGGTAAACGGTTTAACGCGGGAAGGTTATTTTGTGATGAGCGTTACAAAAGGGGCCGATACGGATAACCCCGACTATGCGGAAGTGGATATCAAGCGGTTATCCATTAACCAAACGTGGCAGATGTTAAGTATGCTGAAGAAAGAGTTTCCTTTATATGTAATAGCTGTTAACTCGGTATTTTGGGCGGCTTCCGCCGGACTTAACCTTAAAAATTTGGGGCTTCAGCATTGGATTGATAAAAAGGTACATAATTTGTGGTATCCGAATATAGAAGTAGTGACGGATTATATTTATCCGCTGTTGCCGCGCGAAAAACAAATTTTTGCGCCGCCGGAAAGTTATACCCGCCACAATAAAAAAATCATTGATTATAAACCTGCGTGGATTATCAAGTGGTTTAAAGAAAAATTTGAAAAATAAAAATGTCCCGTTAAAAAAACGGGACATTTTTTTAAAACTTATTGTAACTGACAATTTCTTCCAGTTTAGCGCGCGGACGCTGGGAAGGTTCTTCCGCCGGATAACCGACAGCAAACAGATGTTCTATCTTCTTTCCTTTCGGCAAATTGAAAAATTGGGCGGCCTTGTCGGAATTGAGCCAGCCGATCCAGCACGTGCCGAGCCCTAAATCGTGGGCGCGCAATACAAAATGTTCGCCGGAAATTCCCTGATCTACCAGAAAAAATTCCGTCCGCCGAAAAAAATTACCGATACGGCTTGTGAAATTGCCGCGGTCGGAAACGACCGCCACTAATACCGGCGCTTTTTCGGCCCATTTACTGATATGGTACACGCCGTTAAACACTTCTTTACAGAAGGATTCTTTTACTTGCGGGTCATCTATCACAATGTAGTGCCATGGCTGCGAATTACAGGCCGACGGCGCAAGCCGCGCCGCTTCCAGACAAGCGTTAATTTTTTCCCGTTCTACCGGTTTTTCTAAAAATTTGCGGATACTGCGTCTTTCCTGAATAATTTTTTCCAATTCCATAGTTACCTCTTTCTAAAAAATAGTTTAGCAAAATTAACGAAGGTTTTTATAAAATAAATATATGTACTTTACAAAATATACCGGACTTGGAAATGATTTTGTTTTTTTAGACGGACAAACGGCGCAAGGGGTAAAAAATCCCGGCGAGTTGGCCGTTAAATTGTGCGACCGCCGTTTTGGTATCGGCGCGGACGGATTGATTTTATTGCTGCCTTCTCAAACGGCAGATGTGCGGATGCGGATTATCAATTCCGACGGAAGTGAAGCCGAAATGTGCGGCAATGCTTCGCGTGCGGTGGCCTTACACATGTATCGCCACGGAAAAATAGCGAAAAAAAATATCACGTTGGAAACATTGGCCGGACCGATTTTAACGGAAATTATAGATGAACCCGTCGGACTTGTACGCGTCAATATGGGGGTGCCGCGTTTAACGAGGGGGGAAATCCCCATGACGGGGGATCCTTCTTCTTTTGCCCAAAAGGTGCCGTTGGAAATAGACGGACACACATGGATAGGAACGGGCGTTTCTATGGGAAATCCGCATTTTGTTATTTTTGTGGATGATATAAAAAATGTTGCCCTGGAAGAAGTAGGCCCCAAAATAGAAAAGCATGCGTTATTCCCGCGTAAAACAAATGTGGAATTTGTACAGGTGTTGGATAAAAAAACGGTGCGTATGCGTGTGTGGGAACGCGGGGCCGGTATCACAAGTGCCTGCGGTACGGGCGCGTGCGCGACGGCCGTTGCGTGTGTATTAAATCAAAAGACAGATACGCAAGTTTCCGTTCGGTTGGACGGCGGTACGCTCCGTATTTTGTGGGAAGATAAAAAATCTGTTTGGATGACGGGGCCCGCTCAGGAAGTTTTCTCGGGGGAGATTTTAGTATGACACAGGTAAACGAAAATTATTTGAAATTACAAGGCAGTTATCTTTTTTCCACGATTGCCAAACGTGTGAAGGCCTATAAAGAAACAAATCCGGATAAAAACGTAATCAGTTTGGGTATCGGCGACGTCAGCCAGCCGCTTGTTCCCGCCGTAGTAGCGGCATTACACCGGGCCAGTGACGAAATGGGCGAACAGAAAACATTTCGCGGATACGGTCCCGAACAGGGATATGCTTTTTTGCGGGAAACCGTCGTGAAGCATGACTATCACGCGCGGAATATTGATTTGCCCGCTGACGCTGTTTTCATCAGCGACGGGGCGAAAAGTGATGTGGCTAATTTTCAGGAATTGTTTTCGCCGGATACGAAAGTAGCGCTACAAAATCCCGTTTATCCCGTTTATTTGGATACAAACGTCATGGCCGGCAGAACGGGCATTTTTGAAAACGGACAGTACGGAAATGTAATTTATTTGCCTTGTACCGAGGAAAACCGTTTTATCCCGCAGGTTCCCCGCGCACATGCGGATATCATTTATTTGTGTTCTCCCAATAATCCGACCGGGGCGGCCATGACAAAAGAAGAACTGAAAAAATGGGTGGATTATGCGCGGGAACATAAAAGCATTATTTTGTATGATTCCGCGTATGAGGCCTATATCACCCAGCCGGACGCGGTTCACTCCATTTATGAAATTGAAGGAGCCGACGAAGTGGCGGTAGAGTTTCGTTCCTTTTCCAAAACGGCCGGATTTACGGGCACGCGGTGTGCTTATACGGTGGTGCCGAAAGGGCTAACCGTTTCCGATAAACAGGGAGGAAGTTATAATTTGAACGCTTTGTGGCTGCGCCGTCAAACGACTAAATTTAACGGTGTTCCTTATATCGTTCAGCGTGCGGCAGAAGCCGTTTTTTCGCCGGAAGGACAAGCCCAAATAAAAGGCGTAATAAACGGTTATATGAAAAACGCACAAACTATTTTACAAGCACTTGAACGGGCCGGTTTGACGGCTTACGGGGGGATAAATGCCCCGTATATTTGGCTAAAAGTACCAAATCAATTAAAATCTTGGGATTTTTTTGATAAACTATTAGCAGAGGCACAAGTAGTGGGTACACCGGGGGTTGGGTTCGGTTTATGCGGAGAAGGGTTCTTCCGTTTAACCTCTTTTAATACTCCGGAACTGACCGCAGAAGCCGCGGCGCGAATTTCAAAACTGAAATTTTGATAGGGATTTGCTACAATATTTGCGGAGGATGTTATGAGAGATAATGAAAAAGGTTTCACATTGGTGGAGTTATTGGTTGTTGTTTTAATTATTGGTATTTTGACGGCGATTGCTGTTCCGCATTACACTTCGTCTGTTGAACGTGCCCGTGCAACGGAAGCAATGAACTTAGTTAAAAGTATCAATGAGGCGGTCTATTCCTATGCGGCAGGCCGCACGGGGGAAGGTACATGTCCTGATTCATTTCGCAAATTGTCTATCAGTTTGCCGGTAGTGAACGATAATGTCGCCAGCATTGATTTGAAAAATTTCCGGTTCGCATTGGGAGGAGCTACCGGGGACATTATTCCGGGAACTCCTTGTCCGGGGGTTACGGCGACACGCATTAACGGCGGAAAGTACGATTACGTTATTTGGAATCCTTACAGAGTGCGCACCAGCGCATCCACACGTAGCATAGCGCTCGCTTGTTATAGTCCTTCAAACTCGGCGGACAGTTTAGAAGTATGTAAATCGTTAGGATTATATAAAGAAGGAGAACTCCCTACAACATAAGTGTAGCGTAAGTTTTATGAACAGCAAGAAAAATTTCCCGATCTATACCGGGAAATTTTTTGCCGAAATGAATTTATGAAGACGTGGTTTAATCCAAAAATTGTTTTTATCGTATTTTTGCTGGTAGCTGGGTTTGCGTCTTATGTACATGAACCTTGGTTTGATGAAGTACAGGCCTGGCAGATAGCAAAAGCGGCTTCCTTACATGATTTATTGTGGGTCTTGCCTCATTATGAAGGACATCCTCCTTTTTATCACTTATTGCTTATTATTCCGGCGCGGCTCGGCCTGAGCGGTTTTTGGACGTTACACATACTGGGTTTTGTCATTAGTTCGCTTTGTGCTTATCTGGTTCTTTTTAAATCTCCGTTTAAACCGTGGGTACGTTGTGCGATTGTATTTTCCTACTTCTTCTTCTATCAGTACGGGGTTATTGTGCGCCCGTATCATTTTATTTTACTGCTTGTGATTTTACTGGCTATCATATTCCCGGAAAAAGACAAACATCCTTTCAAGTTTACGGCTTTGCTGGCCTTATTATGTACTATGCATCTGTTTGGCATTATGTTGGCAGGCGGAATAACGGCTGCGTGGATATGGGAAATCGGACGGGAAAAAGGGTGGCCTTACCTTTGGAAAGCCATCGGAAAAGATAAGCGGTTCTATTGTTTCGGTTTTCTTTTGTTAGAGGCACTGGCGCTTGCGGCTTGGATTGTTCCTACGAAGGCATGGAGTCCGGATATGGAAGCGGGTGCTATATTTATCAAAAGATTGCTCTACATATTGTTTGGAATATTACCGGATAATTTTATTACAGATGTTTATTTTGCCAACTTTCCCTTATCCAATTTTTATTTTGGAAATGACTTTTTTTGTGCCTGTGGAATTGGTCTGTTTCTGTGGTACATGGTGTTTTCTTATTTACCGAAGAAGTATTGGGCTTACTGTATTTTACCGTATGGATTAATTGCATTAGTAATGAATTATTATTGCTCGCGGCATCATATCGGAATAGGAGGACTGGTGCTTTTATTTGTATTTTGGATTGCGTTAGAGGAAGGGCCGCTTAAAACACCATCCAATTGGCTCAAATCTTATTCGCAAAAAATTTTAATTTTATTATTGGGGGTATCATGCTTTTGGACGCTGTATGCCGTAGTAGGAGATGTAAGATATCCTTTTTACCCCGGGAAAGAAATAGTATCTTTTTTAAAACAGCATGATTTTTTTGATTCTACAATTATGACCGGATGGGTTCACATAGATTTGTTTGAGAATCGTTTTTTGGATAACTGCTATATCAATGAATCGGGAACGGAAATATCATTTTATGCCAATAAAAATATTGTTTTTAATTTAAATACAGGCGAAAACAGACCTTATAAAGTGCATAAAAATTGGCCAGGTACTAGTGAGATGGAAAGAGCGCATGCTGTGTGGCGTTCGGAAGGGTTGCCGGATGTGTTAATTGGGAACGTGCCTTTTAAGAGTGTTTTTAATGAGAATTTTCTTTTTGACAAGTATGAAGTGGTGGCTGCTTTCTATTTATATAATATGTGGAAACCTTTAAGAGAGCAACGTGAAAAGATAAAAATTTTAGTGCGTAAAGATTTGATGAAGAAACACCATCTTACTCCATTGCGAAATGAAATAATGGTAAAGTGGGATACGTCTGATGACGATTAACGATACAAAAAACCCCCGCTTATGCGGGGGTTTTTACAAATCGCGTATGTTATTTTACTTGGGGTACTCCGCCGGTTAAATCTTTAATGGCGGCTACGGCTCCGAGTACGTTAGAGGCCTCGTAAGGCATATAGATAATTTTATTATCTTTGCCGGCGGTCATGGCTTGTAACGCTTCAATGTATTTCAGCGAAATCATATAACTTGCCGGATTGGAAGATTGGGAGACGGATTGCGCGATAATCTGGACAGATTGCGCTTCCGCTTGTGCCACTTTAATTTTGGCTGTCGCTTCCCCTTCGGCCGATAAAATGGCTGCCTGCTTTTTCCCTTCCGCTTCTTTGATAGCGGCTTCCCGTATGGCTTCGGCTTTTAAGATTTGGGCGGTCTTTGTACCTTCCGCTTCCGTTACGATAGCACGGCGGTCGCGCTCGGCTTTCATCTGTTTTTCCATGGACGTTTGGATGGCTGCCGGGGGGATAATATCTTTCATTTCCACGCGGGTCACTTTTACACCCCATTTATTGGCGGCATCATCCAAAATGACTTGTAATTTCCCGTTGATAATTTCGCGGGAAGTAAGGGTTTGATCCAGGTCCATTTCGCCGATAATGTTACGCAGGGTTGTTTGCGTCAATTTTTCAATGGCTGTCGGCAAAGATTCCACTTGGTATGCCGCTTTTTCCGGGTCTGTAATTTGGAAGTACAACAACGCATCAATTTCAATGCCGGCATTATCTTTGGTAATGACGTTTTGGCGCGGGAAATCATAAACGATTTCGCGCATATCAATCACGTCGCTTAATTCTATTTGAGGTACAGAACGAACCCGTCCGTTAGCGTCGCAGTATTCGCGGGAGGCACGCCAGTGAATCAAATGCGGTTGGTCAATCAACGGAACAATCCAGTGTGGCCCCGATTTTAATTGTCGGTAATACCGGCCGAAACGTTCAATAATGACGACTTGCGCTTCTTTTACAATCACGATTCCTTTTATAACGAACGTGACAATACCGAGTAACAGTACGATGGCTGCTATCCAGCCCAATGCGTTTGCGATATCCATTATCTTTCTCCTTTATAACCTTTAGATTTTTTTAACAAACAAAGTGACTCCGTCTAATTTTTCTACCGTACAAGGGGTTCCTTGTTCCAATTTTTCGGCAGCATCTGCCTTCCAACTTTCTCCGTTTACTTTGACGCGTCCGGTGTGTGTGACGGGGTCAATGGTTGTTTCCACAACAGCTTCTTGTCCGATCACGCTTTCCGCCGGGGTTTTAATTGTTTTTGTATTGCGGTACAGAAAACGAAGGGCAACCGGGCGTACGAGCAACCACGCAAGGAGTGTCACGACCGAAAAAACGCCTACTTGCCACCACAACCCGAAACCGAGATAAGAAGTGTAAGAGGCGCCTAAAAGGCCGATGCCGATGCAGGTAAGCGAAAACTCTGCCGTAAACATTTCTCCGATAAAACAGAAAAATGCGAGTACGAGGTATATATAAAAGTTCATGAACTTCTCCTGTTAATTTTTAATAATTTCCAAATAGTTGCGCAGATAGGAAAGGCGACGCTGGTCACCGACTTTATTTAAAATGTAAATCATATTCGCCAAAAAACGGCGGATAATCAAGCGGGAAGACAAAACGGAAAACGTATTTTCGTTCCACGGCAAACTGCGCGATTTGAGGTAGGTGCGGCAATCATCCTGTGATAAAATTTTTCCGTTATCCAGCGGATCAATCGTGAAGAAATCCTGACGGGCCGTGTCCGGTAAATAGAGCAAAATCCGTCCGGACATATCCACGATTTCCATGTCTATTTTAAAATTCCGCGCCAGGCATAAATATAAGCACGCCGCACACAGAACGGATCCCTGTTTTTTGGAAAGGAAGTACGGAAACGAAAGTTCGCGAATTGTTTTAACGGACGGAAGGACGGTAAATCCTTTGACGGAAAACATAAATTCTCCGAGTTCCTGTGCGATTTCGCGGTAACTTTTTTTCGGTTGGAAAATCGGGCGGACTTCTTCCCGGATTTCATTTAACGGCTGGCTGATTTTTCCGCGTGCCGTTGTGGGAGCGGTAAACTTGGCAACCAGAGATAACCCTTCTTCTAAATCGGGGTTTATTTTGGCCGAAAATTTAGCAAAACTTTCCGCCAAATCATCCCAGCAAATTTCTTCAAGTGTCTGTACGATCGCCAACGGCGCATGCTCGGAAAAATCTTCCTTGAGTACCTGTTCTACGGCGTGCGGATTTGTTTTAATGGCGGCCGCGAGCGCCTGCTTAAGGACCGGACGGTATTGTTCGGATTCCGTTTCCAGCAGTTTAAATAAAGCGCGCACTTGGTCTAAATGAAGGGTTAACATATAAAAAGAATACCAATTAATGCGGGAAAATGCCAGTATTTTTTGACAAAAAAAGGGGGCTTTTTCAGCCCCCTTTTGAAAGATATATTTTTATTGAATATCTTTTTCGTTCGCCGTGATAGACAATACTACGCGGCGGTTTTTGGCTCTGCCTTCTTCCGTATCGTTGCTGGCAATCGGATTGGATTTACCGAAACCTACGTAAGTAATGCTGAGCGTTTTTAAACCGCTGCCCACTAAAAAGTTGTAAACGGATTGGGCGCGTTGGGCGGATAATTTTTGGTTAAATTCATCCGAACCGGTAGAATCGGTATATCCCTGTACGACGATGCGGTTTTTCGGGTATTTTTTGAGAACTTTGTTTAAGTCCGTCAAGGTTTGCATGGAAGCGGCGGAAAGTTCCGAGCTGCCGATGTCAAACAAGATATCGTTTTTCAAAAATACTTGGATACCGTTGTCGCTTTTTACTACTTCGGCGATAGCGGCCAATTCTTTGGCTTGTTTGTCATAGTAGTTGCCTAAAGCACCACCGGCTGCCAAACCGGCTAAACCGCCGATAATAGCACCTGTACCGCTTTTCCCGCCGGTAGAGTGGGAAATAATGGCTCCGGCAGCAGCACCTACAGCAGCACCACCGGCCGCACCGATGGCAGTGCGTTTACCGGGAGTTGTGCAGGCGGAAACTAACAACGCACAGATTGTGCAGAACAACAACGTTTTTTTCATGCGAGACATCTCCTTTAGTAAGTTAGATACTTATATTCTACTTAATTTTGATAAATATATTTAAAAAATTTTTTCCGCAAAAAACGACCTTCTTTTTGGGAAGGTCGTTTTTGTAAAACTTAACGAAAACTATTGATTCGTTACTTCCAATTCCACACGGCGGTTTTGCGCACGGCCGGCGGCAGTTTTGTTGGAGGCCACGGGGTTGGCAACACCGTAACCGATGAAAGACACATTTTCGGCCTTTACACCGTCTTTTACCAACTGAAGCGCAACGGCTTTGGCGCGTTTTTGGGAAAGGTCTAAATTATATGTTTCGTTTCCCAAAGAGTCGGTATAACCGGCGGCGCGTACGGTGGCGTTGGGATATTTTTTCAACGCATCGGCTACTTTTTGAATACTTTCTAAAGAGTCGGCATTGATTTCGGCACTGTTATATTTAAAGTTAATCGGTTCTTTAAAGTTCAAGACCACTTTGTTGTCAGCTTGTTGTTTAACGACGGCCACTTTGCTGAAATCTTCGGCTTGTACTTTTGCAGGTTGTTTGGCAACCGGAGCAGGTTGTTGCACGGGCTTGGCGGCCTGGGTTGTTTTCGGAGCGGGTTTGTGGCACTTACAACCTTGCTTACAAGAAGTACCTTTACATCCTTTCTTGTGATGCTGGCACGCACAAACCGATTTACAAGTGTTAGAACGTTTCGGATGCGTGGTACATTTGGTGCAATGGCAGGCGCCCAAAAACAACGCAACTGCCAAGACGGTCATTATTTTTTTCATGTTTTGTTGTTCTCCTTTTGAAAAAATACTGCTACAACTACATTTTACAAAATCTGGCAAGTAGGTAAACCCTTTTTTTTCATGAGTGCCCTGTATAAAAGATAGATAGGTTTACCGAGTTTCGGGTGAATAAACTCGGGCGCAATATAGGAAAGCGGTTTTAGTACAAATTCCCGCTCGTGTAGTTTCGGGTGCGGAACACACAACGTCAAATCGTCTGAGTCTTCAAACAGTACGAGGTTATCGTAAAATAAAATATCCAAATCAATCACGCGCGGTCCGTTGGGAAAAGTAGGTGTGCGGCCGAGTTCCTTTTCCAATTCTTTTAATTTACGTAGTAGCGGCATGGGCAAAAAAGGCGTGCTGACAATGGCCACCGTGTTTACAAAATCGTCCTGATGGGTATAACCTTCCGGCTTGGAAAGAATATAAGGGGCAACCTCTTTTACTGTTCCGACGGCGGAAAGAGCTTTGAGGGCCTTGTCTATATTTTCTTTGGCGGGGGCAATATTACTGCCGAGGGCTAAAATAGCGGTAGCCATAGTTATTCTCCTGTATAAGTAATCCAGCGGTCCGGTTCTTCCGCCACTTTTACGCTATATAAAAGAGGTATTTTGTTTTTGATAGTGTTAAAAATCCATATACAAACGGCTTCCGTTGTGGGGCTTAACAAAAATGTTCCCAAATCTTTGTCGTGAAGGACTCCGTCTATTTCCGTGTGTAAGACGTCGGCAGCGTGGCGGAAATCTATTAAATATCCTTCTTCGTTTAAAGGCCCGTAAAAAGTTACTTCATATTGAAAAGTATGTACGTGTAATTCTTCCGCGAGCGTTCCCTGATGACTATGCCGTGCGGTAAAAGAACCTGTTTGGGTAAGATAGACGTTTGTCATTTGGACTCCTTCAGTTCGGTGTAAAAATCCATTATTTTGCGTGTGTCGCGCACGTCGTGTACGCGTAAGATATCCGCCCCTTGCGTAAGGGCAAATAAATTAGCGGCCAGCGTTTGCGCTTTTCGTTTGGGGGGGAGTTCCCGTTTTTGCGCCAAAAAAGTTTTACGCGAAAGTCCGACGAGCATGCGCACGCCTAAATCCTTAAAATACGATAAATTTTTAAGTAGCAAATAATTCTGTTCGCGTGTTTTGGCAAACCCGAAACCAACGTCAATGATGAGTTGTTTATCGGTAAGTCCAGCGGCACGCGCACGGGAAAGTTGGCGGGCCAAAAAATCTTTTATTTCGCCGAGTAAATCCGCGTATTGGGTAAGGTTTGACATTGTTTGCGGATTGCCGCGTGCGTGCATGAGAACGAGTTGTGCGTCAAACTGTTTGACGAGCGCAAACATTTCTTCGCTCGTCGTGCCGCTGACGTCATTGATAATTGAAACGCCGTTTTGAAGGCCGGCGAGGGCAACGGGGATTTTAACGGTGTCTAACGAAAGGGGAATTTTCGGCCATTTAACGTGCGCCTCTTTGATAAGCGGCAGTACGCGGGCCAATTCTTCTTCCGCGGAAACGGGGGTGGCGTTCGGGCGGGTGGATTCGCCGCCGATATCTAAAATGTCCGCGCCTTCCGCTATAAAATCTTCGCACTTTTTAAGAAGTACGGGCAGATTATTTTGCGGATTTCCGTCGTAAAATGAATCCGGCGTGGCGTTTATTATGCCCATTAACTGTGTCATAATTATTTAATCATTTCCAAAAATTCGTTGCGGACTTCCATTTTTTTGAACGCGCCGCGTATCGCGCTTGTTACCATGACGGCATTGTGTTTTTCAATTCCGCGCGAACTGATACACATGTGTTTGGCTTTACAGACTACCATTACACCGTGCGGGTGGAGCGTTTCCATTAAACTGTCGGCAATCTGCGCGACTAATTTTTCCTGAATTTGTAACCGCCGCGCAAACACTTCCACCAAGCGCGCCAGTTTGGAAATTCCGAGTACGCGCCCGTTGGGAAGATACCCGATACTGATGGTGCCGAAAAAGGGTTGTAAATGGTGTTCGCACGTGGAGTAAAATTCTATGTCTTTGAGCACCACCATTTCTTCGCAGGACCCTTCCGTAAACGTTTTTAATACGTCCTGCGGTTTTTGTTGGTAACCGCCGTACAATTTTTTCCAACTGCGCACAATGCGCGCGGGCGTTTCCGAAAGACCTTCGCGGGAAGGATCGTCACCGATATAGGCCAAAATTTCGCGTATATTTTGTAAAACTTTTTCTTCCGTTATTTTACATTTATTAACTTGTGCAGTTGCACGCTTAACCGTGCGCTTGGATGTTGTTTGATGAGTTTTACGCATAAGTCAATGTTCTCCTTTTTATTGCTTTCGGGTTGAAGATAAATTTGCGTTTTTTCGTTTTCGTACGCATAGTATTTTTGTAAATCGGTCAGGTCGGTCGTTTGGCTGACCACGAGTTTGATAACGTCGGCCTTTTCCAGCATTTCTTTGGCAACGTATTTTTTGGGCGATACGCAGACAAAATCCGCACGGCTGACGTCGCAATTTTGCGCACCGTTTGTTTCAATATGAACGGTGTGTCCGGCACTTTTTAAGGCGGTAATAAGGGAAGGTAAATCCTGTTCGGTCGGCTCGCCGCCTGTTATCACCACCGTTTTACAGGGGTACTGCGCGAGGGCCACGAGAATTTCCAACGAGTTCATTTGTTTCCCTTCCGAAAACGCATATTTCGTATCGCAAAAATCGCATCCCATGCTACACCCTGCCAAACGTAAAAAAACGGCGGGCATACCGCTGTGGCGTCCTTCACCTTGTACGGAATAAAAAATTTCGTTAACCTTCCACGATAGCGGCGGCATTGTCGCTCTCCCAAAGTTCCAATGTTTTTAAGGTGAGTCCTTTTTCTTTCAGTTTACGGCTGATGTCGGCAAATAAAACTTGTGATAAATTTTCGGCGGTCGGATTTTCCACCCGGTCATTTAAAAATTGGTGATCGGGCAGATTTTCGTCCAACAGTTTTTTGATGACCTTGAAATCACACACCATGCCGTCCTTTTGTACGGGGCCTTCTATGATAAATACGGCCTTCCACGTGTGGCCGTGTAAATCGTGGCAAGGGCCGTCGTAACAGGGAAGTTTGTGGGCGGCGGAAAAATGGCGGATGAGTTTAATTTTCATAAGGTTTCTCTACTATTAAATTAAAAATCTGCTGCATATATATAATACACAAAATCAGTTGCGCAAGTGAAAAAAGCGGAATAAAAAACCACATCCGCACATACCATAACACCGACAAAGGCCCCAGCATAAAGAAGGCCCACCGCGCCACAACGGACAGCGGAACGGTGCTCAAACGGATGAGTTTAAACGTAAGACCGACGGAAAGTGCCAGACAGAACGATAAAAACAAGATGAACGGAACGAGCGGTAACGACACAATAAATACGGCTAATTTGAGCGAAAAAAGCACGTCATCTTGATATTTTTCCAGCGTGGCGGGATCGGTGGTAAACGTCATATCTGCCGGCAGCGTTTGGACTTGGGAACGTCCGCCCGAAAATAAATACAAATTGTTCCGATTGATCCACACCAGCGGGATTTGCGCGTCCGTTTTCGGCGGAACGGCATTTTCGGAAGCATCAAAAATGAGTTTGATGTTGCTGTCCGGTAATGTAATTTCCACCGGTTCTTTCGGGTCGGTCAAAACGCCGTTTTGAAATGTAACTTGCGGAAAATTTTTGAAAATAACGGGCAGATTTTTCTGAAAAAAAGAACCGGCCGCAAAATAAACCATCAGTATGGAAACAAGCCATAAATAAATCGCAAAAAAGACAAACAGCCGCTTTTTTGCCAAAATCAATTGGTGGTAAAATTGAAATGAAAACAATGTTTTTAAATGAATCCACAGCATACTATATTATAACACTTTGAAAATGTTATTTTCGTACTGCTTTTTTGTAAGTCTTTTTATTGTGGCAGGTGATTTGGTTGCCTAAAAAATAAATTTGGTTCTTTTTGAACACGCACAGTAACTTTTTGGACTGTACATCTTCGTTGCCGCCTTCCGTAATCGGTTGCCAACAGGCAATGCGGGTACACGTGTAAGTTTGATTACACTGCGGAAAAGAGGAGGACGGAAAGTTGGTAATAAACCACGAAAAATCTAAATTGTAGTTAAGGGACGCTAAAAAATTGTGACACGTCAATTCCCCTTCAAAATTACAGGCCGGCTCGGCCGTCGTATTAAGTACCGCAAGAGTTTCATCCAACAAGGTATAACGGTCTTTATCCACAGGGTCGCCCTCTACGCGGTACACATCAAAACAGGAAAATCCTTCCGGTGTCTCTTTGGTACAGAAAAATTGACTGAAAATATCGTGTTGCGGGCATGTATCTTCCACTTGATTTTCATCTGTGGAGAGGTACAGCGGCGGTTCCCGCAGTGTAAGCGGTTTATAAACCGTTTTGGCAGACGGGACTGCGGGTACTAAAAACAGAAAAACTACCCATAAAATTTTTTTCATAAACTTATCCTAACAAAATTTGGGAGGCCGTTTTTGGGAAAAATAGGGTTAGTAAGTACGTACGCGCCTGCTCGCGCGTGTTGCAACGAACGACGTAATTTATTAAGATATATCCGTAAAGCGTTTTATATACGAGGTGCGTATGCCGATTCCATTTTTTTCTAAAGCAAGTTCTTCCGAAGGACTGAAACAGTTGTCTAAACAGACCCATACTCTTTTACAACAGCTGTCCGTCCCCTTGTTGGTAACGTCCGGTACGGGCAAAATTGTTTTTTGTAATCCGGCGTGTTGTGCGTTACTGTGCACAAGCACGGAAGAAATGATCGGAACGGAAGTAAAAAAATGGGGTCTTCCCGCGGGAGAAGTATCTCCTTTGGCACAGCAACTGGAGGGTACCCCGTTTACTTCTTCCCTGATTACGACACAGGAAGTAGTTTTTCCGGCGACGGTACGGGTGCGTGCTCTGCCGGATACTTCGCTATTTTTGTTTACGTTGGAAAAGCAGTCCGCGGTTTCTTCTTCATTCGGTAATGTGTTAAAAAATGCTTTACAGGCCTATCCGCAGGCCGTTATGTTTCAAGAGCCGCAAGGAACGTGCGTTTTTTGTAATAAGCAGACCGAAAAATTATTCGGCTTCAAAGCAGACGATATTATTAACAAAACGGTTTATTCTTTTTTGCCGAAGGAAATTGTCCCTTCTTTAAAACACTTGGATGAAACTACACGCGAGCCGGGTTCTCTTACGTCAGCGCAACTATCGTATAAAGACGGACAAAACGTGGAACGTATTTTGGAAGTGAATAAAGTGTTTGTGCCGGAGGCCGACGGACAGCGTAATTTGATTTTGACCGTATTTGTGGACGCTACGGAGCACCAACGGGAAATGGCGGAGTTGTTACAGACGCGGGCCTTACTCAACGCGGTGTTGGATAATATTCCCCTCGGATTATATACGCGCGACAGCGACCACCAACTGACGTTTTTTAACCGCCAAAGCCAAAAAATATTAAACGAAGAAAATGTGGAAATGATGCGTCAGGCACACCATTTCCAGTCCGAGCAGGAATCACAGGAAATAAGAGAGCGGGAATTACAAATTTTACGGGAAGGGAAAATACGGGATTTTCCGGCGGAAGAATATACGGATTCGTCCGGTAATAAAAAGATTTTACACCTGATAAAAGTGCCGCTGAAAGATGCGGGACCGAAGCCGCTTGTTTTGTCTATTATGGACGATATTACCGAGCGGCACTATCAGGAAAAAGAAATCAAACGTATTAACAGTATTTTAAGTGCGATTGTTCAAAATGTGCCGGTGGCATTATACGCCCGCGACGATGAAGGAACGTTGATATTGCGGAATAAACAATGCGAGAAAATTTTTAACGAGCAGGCCTTGAAAAAAGCAAACAACAAGGGCGTTCTTCCGCATGAAACACCGGAACAGGTGGCCGAATATCTAAAGCGGGAAAAGGCCATCCTTGACAGAAAGGAAATTTTAGATATTCCCGAAGAAGAGTATATTACGGGAACCGGCGATAAAAAAGTTTTACACCTGATAAAAGTACCGGTTTTTGCCGAAGGAAACTTCGTTTTGACGCTCGTGGAAGATATTACGCTGCGCAAAGAGCAGGAAAAGACAATTTTGGAAACGCGTAACTTTTTACAGACGGTCATTGACAACCTGCCGGTTTCCGTATCCGTAAAAGATTACGACGGTAAGTATATTTTGTGGAACAAAAAAAGTGAAGAAGTTTTCGGTGTGAAGGCCGAAAAAGTGATTGGGGAAACGTCTTACCGGTCGGATTTAAACAAAGAGCAAGCGGAATTTATCCGCGAAACGGATTTACGGGTTTTTAACAGCCGTAAAGAACAAAATATTCCGCAGGAACTCATTTCTTCCTCTAAAGAAGGCGTCAAGATTATGCACACGGTGCGTACGCCGATTTTCCGTACGGACGGAGTCACACCGCAGTATTTGTTAAACGTATCGGAAGACATTACTGCTAAAACCCGTATGGAAAAACGGATTCGTGAGGCCAGCGATAAAAATACCTTACTGTTGGATAATGCGCGGGAAGGGGTGCTGATTGCGGAAGATAAAAAGATTATTTATGCCAACCGCGCCTTGTGCCGGATGCTCGGTTACGAGCGTGTGGAAGCCCTGTATAACCGTTCGTTGGATGAGTTTGTGGCGGAAGATTTTCGTTTGTTTTTTAACGAACAGTACGAAGCCGCCCGTTTGGGAACGGACGAGGGCAAAAAGGTATCTACCTTCCGCTGGATTCAGGCAAACGGAAAAGAAATTGAGGCGGAATTTTCAGCAGTGCCTTCCCGCTATTTAGGACGACGGATCGTCCTTTGTTGTTTGCGGGATGTAACCGATTTGCTGCGTACACAGCGGGTGCTCAAACAGGAAAACGAAGATTTCCGCATGGCATTTGAAGAAAATATAACACCCTGTTTCATCCTTCAGCATAACGGATATATTCATTACATGAATAAAGCGGGGCGGGAATTGTTCGGTTTTACGAAGGAAGACAGTAAATTTTACCGCAATATTTATATCCGCCCGGCCATTACGCGGGCGTGCCGCCAATTATTAAAAGAAGGCAAAAATGCCCAGATGGAGTACGTGCTGGACTTTGATAAAGCATCTCAAAAATTTCCGCGGTATATCCATAAAACGGGCACGCTTTCCCTAAAAGTGGATTTTATTCCCTTCCATAAACGCGATACAAAAGAAGGGGTGGAAGCGGATTATATTGTCTTTTTAACACCGCTTACAAAAGAACAGGAGCCGCCGACAGCTACACCCGCCCCTGTTCAGTTACATCACGAGCCGCAACCAGAAAATACAGGCAAGCAGACCCCGCCGGAAGAATTATTGATTTTGCCCAACAGCGAACCGTATGCGTTATGCTCGTCCGATTGGAAAATGCAGCTTTGTAACCCGTTGTTTTGTTCGCTGTGCCAATTAAAAAAAGAGGAACTTATCGGAAAGGATATTCGCTATATTATTGACGAAGAATCCCGCACGCAGTTTGAAGAAGATTTACGTACCTTGGAGGAAACGGGTACGTTATCCCATCGGGATTACAATCTGCCCATCGCCAACGGACTAGAAAAAAATTCCATCCGGCTGATGGGGGTAAGAGAACCGGACGGACGCTATTTGTTTGTACTGCGCAATATGACTTTTCACCGGCAGATTATGCGCATTTTGGAAGAGCGTTCCGCGCAGTTAAATGCTTTATTGGATTCCATGGACGGAATCGTATTTTCCGTATCGGTCAAAAACGGTACGTTCGGGCTGATTGCCCACGTCAACCAGTTCTTGGTCCGCAAATTGGGTTTTTCACAAGATGAATTACTCCTCAAACAATTTCGGGAATTGTTTGAAAATACCGAAGAAAAACAAATAGACCTTTTGCTCCGTTCGTTGGAAAAGGAATTGGCGGAGAAGGGAAAAGTTGCGTTTACGTGGAATATGTTGCGTAAGGAAGGAACGCCGTTTGAAGCGCGCGTAACGGTTACGTTGCTTGATTTGCCGAATCAGGAAACGGCCCTTGTCGTTGTACAGGATTTATCTCAAAAGAAACGCGATTTTTCAAAGGAATCCAAAGAAGCGTTGGAACTGAAAAGTATTCGGGAGGCATTGCCCGGGTTGTACATAAAAGTAAATCGGGAAGGAAAAGTGGTAGAGGTTGTTTCCAACCTGACTTTTTGGGATTCAGGACAGGCCGCCGAAGCGTTAATCGGTAAAAAGTTGACGGAAATTTGGCCGCAGGAAACGGGCGCGTTGGCGATGTCTTGCCTGAAGGAATCTCTTTCCGTAAACGTGGGAACTCATTTTGACGTAACGTGGGAGTTGGTCGGTAAAAAGCATTATTTTGAAGTTCAGATTTCCCCGATTGCGGGCCGTGAGGAAGCCGTTTTATGGGTGACGGATGTTTCCGCCGATAAGGAATATGACGAACAGTTACACCAACTGTATCAATTTACAAGTAATCCGCACCTCTCTCTAACGGAACAGGTAGAAAAAATCCTCCAGTTCGGACGGGAATCTTTTAAAATGGATGTGGGGTTTGTCATCCGTTTTGAACAATTTGAAAAAACAGCGGAAACTTATGTGTTGTACGCGACGGAAAACGATTTCCATTTAGAGAAAGGGATGTCGTTTGTGTTACAGGAATGTTTACAGGGCGTGTTGGAAGGAAATGTAATATTGTGGGAGAATTTGGAAGGTTGTGATTGTACCGATTGCGTACACATCAAAAAAGGGTTTAATTCCCTTTTGGCGGCTCCGCTTTATGTGAACGGAAGCGTCATGGGGGCCTTGTGTTTCGCGGCTACACAACCTGTGACGGAGTTTGTCCAAGGGGCGGAAGAACTGATCGGTATTTTGGCACGCCTTTTGGGGTTAAGAATAGAACTGCGGCAAACCTGTAAAATTTTAGATGAAGCGTCCCGTTCGGTCATTCGTACGTTGGAATATGTGGATAAGCCGGTGGTTATGTTTGACTTACAGTACCGTATTACTTATGTCAATCGCTCGTTTGTGGAGATTACCGGACGCCACATGGAAAATTTAATCGGACGTAATTTCTTTGATGAACTCGCCCGTGAAGAAGATTTGTCATTGGACCGGTTCCTTTACGCGCGGGAGAACGCAGATGAAAATATGTTTCATGTACAGTTAGATTTCTACCATAGAAACAGATTGTACGGAGATACCGGTTTCCAAGTGGTCATGTGTAAGGATGCGGAGGGCCAAGTGGTGGCGTACGCGCTTATCATAACGGATGATTAGTTCTTTAGGCGGGCGTATCACGCATTTTGGTATAATTTTTATATGAAAAAATGGGCTATTTTATTCAGCGCGGTTTGTGTGCCGTTTGCGGTAATGGGGCAAGAACCCCAAGAGGACGTTTCTAAAATTCAGGCCATCAGTAAATCTTCTTTATCGTCGGTAAAGTCGGAAAATAAATTACATAATGCCGTTTTTTATAAAAGTGTTTTATCGTACGCGTTGCCGGAAGAGTTGGAATCCGTTGCCCAAAAATGTAGTACGGCCCAAGAGGAATGTTTTTTTGCGTGGAAAACTTTTGAAAATTCGTCGGATACCCATGTGGCGGCGCAGGCCAATATAGAGTTGGCGGTTTTGTCCCTTCAGCGCGGGCGCGGCAAACAGGCCCTTGCCTATATTGACAGAGCGTGCGAATTGGAAAGTGATAATGCGTTTGCCCAACTGACGAAAGGTTGGATTTTGTTGTCACTCGGAAAATATAAAAAAGCGCGGCAGGCGTTTGACAAACTCTTGTTTTTAACGGCTGATTTTGAATATGTATCTTCTTCTAAATTAGGTACCGCGTTGGCGTGGTACTTCGGCGGGAGCAAAACAGAGGCCGCCTCTATTCTCCAATACTTATACACTTCTAATCCGTATGCCATTTCGTTTGTGTCGTATATGTTGGGGCGGATTTCATCGGAAATGAGCGACGCGAAGCAGTTGTCTCCCGTATTTTTAAAGCAAGCGTTATCACATGATGAAAACAATTACGCGGCTGCCGAATTGGTTGCGCGGCTGTCTGCCAAAAATAAAGATAATCTTCACGCGTGGCAATATTATGCGACGCTTTACAGTCTGGACCCGCAAAACAAACGGCTTGCCAAAAAGGTGGAAAAATATGCGAAAGATTTAAGCGGAAAAGAACGGGATTATTTATTTTATCTGCGCTTGGAACAGCCGATCGTACACGAAATAGCATCTATCCCTTCCGAAACGGTGCGTATGGCCCTGTATGCGAACCGTACGCAAGTGCCGCAACATTTAAAAAGCGTATCGGTTACGGGCTCCGGCGCGTCCGTCATAACGGACGAACGATTGGGCGAAATTTTAAGGGTTCCTTCCTACGTGGAAAAAACGATTTCCTTTAACGAGCAAAGCCATAGCGTCGATGTTAAAAATTCGCGCGGACAAGTGGAATTTTCGGCGGTGCGTCCTTTCAAAATTGTGCTGGAACAGGACCGCAAAACATTGCTTGTCAATAAAATACAGGCGGATTCCGTTTTTGCCGCCGATTTGAGCGACAAAGAATTAAAAGGGGTTTTACAGGTGATTCCCCAAACGGAAGGTTTTGAACTGGTGAACGAAGTTTCTGCCGAAGATTTAATCCCCGCATTACTGGCGACGAAAGTCAAAGAGGTTTCCGAACCGGCCGCTTTGGAGGCCTTGGCTGTTGTGTTACGTTCGGCTCTTTTACAAGCCGTTAATGAACGCAAAGATGCTCGTTATCACATTACGGACAATGACGATACGTTCGTATTCAGGGGAATCAATTTGGTATTTAAGTCGTTATTGGAGGCCTCGCAAAATTCCAATCAAATCCGTTTGACGCAATCCTTTGCGGATGCGTATGAAAGTTGCGGGGTTGTAACGGCCGATACGGTGGAAAATACCGTTCATAAACCGGATTATGTTTATTCCCCGGCCAACGTCGGCAAATACATGCTTTCCAATCCGCCGGCGGATTTATTTTCCCGCCCGCAGGACCCGACCCAATGGTCCCGGATTAAATGGATGTATTTGTACGAAGCGGGGGACATAGAAGCGCGCATCGGCTATAAACAGAATATCGGCAAACTGCGTGCCCTTATACCGACGAAGGTTTCTCCGAACGGACGTATTTTGGCGATGCGTTTTGAAGGAAGCAAGGGCTCTTATGAGGCAACTACACCGCAGGAAGTTTTATTCCTGCTCAGCGCCGGTACCATGCGGTCCAATTTCTTTGATATTGTGCCGTTTTATAAAGGCAAAAATATTGAACGTATCTTGGTGCGCGGATATGATACGGGGCTGGGCGAAGGGCTTTGCGTACGCGGGGCAGACGGACTTGCCAAAAACGGGGCGGATTATATGGCGATTATTAAATATTATTTTCCGCAAGCCCGTATTTTAAATACTAGTACAGGGATGATTAACTAATGCAGAAAACAAAAATTCTCTATTTCATTACTCGTATGGACCAAGGCGGCGCACAGGCCAGCGTGTTGACGACGATCAAAACCATTAACCGCCAGCAATTTGAGGCCTTTTTGGCGGCGGGGAAAGGCGGGCGTTTGGACGGAAAAGTTCCGCATGACGATCAGCATTTTTTCTTTATTACTTGGCTCAAACACGACACGCACCCGAAATATATTTTTCATGATTTTATGGCTCTTTTACAGATGGGGTTCATCTTACGTAAAGTGAAGCCGGATATCGTACATACCAATGCGCCGAAAGCGGGCATATTAGGGCGTATCGCCGCCCGTATTTTTTGGCGCAAAGCCAAAGTGGTTCACACATTTCACGGACTCGGTTTTGCCCGCGAACAAGGCGAAAAGCGGTTTAAATTTTTTGTGACGGTGGAAAAGTTTTGTTCCAAATTTACGGACGTGCTGATTTTTGTTTCCCGTAAAAATGCCCAGGAGGCCAAAGAGTTGGGTATTGGTAAAGGCGTGCGGACGGAAATTATCCGCGCCGGTGTTAATTTTAACCCGATATTGCCGCTTAAGTTTGACCCCGTTGCCAAAAAGGCCTCGTTGAATATTCCCGCCAATGCCAAAGTGGTACTTGCTTTGGGAAATTGTAAACCGCTTAAAAATCCGCTTCATTTTGTGTTTGCCGCTTACAAAGTGATTAACCAAATGAAGAACGTGTATTTTATTTTTACGGGGGACGGACCGCTCAAAGAGCAAGTTTCCAATTTGGTAAAAAATTTGAATATTGAAAAATACGTCATTTTCCCCGGTTGGCGTAATGATGCGCTTGAACTGTTGGCGATTGCCGATATTTATGCCAGCGTTTCGTTACGGGAAGGGTTGCCGATGTCACTACTGGAAGCCATGTCTATGCGTGTGCCGGCGGTTTGCTATGATGTGGACGGTATCAGCGAAGTAATTACCAATAATAAAACCGGATTTTTGGTACGTCCGAAAGATATTGATAAATTTGCCGAAAAACTGAAAGTTCTTTTGCGCCATACCGCGCTTCGCGAACGGTTTGAGGCGGCCATAGACCATCGGGATTTTTCGGAATTTACAGCCAACATTATGGTCAAAAAACAGGAACGGTTATACCGCAGTTTAGTACCGCCGACCAAAAAAAACGGGGGAAAACGCCGCTTTTTCCGCCGCCGCAATTTCAAAAAATTTAAGAAGGAGTTTTAAATGGATTACGCAATCAATGAGATGGAGCAGGAAGTCCTAAATGCTACCCGTGAATTTGCCCAGAAAAAAATAAAACCCGTCCGCGCGGAAATGGATGCCAAAGAACAATTTTCCCGCGAGATGTGGGAGGAGTACCGCAAAACCGGCCTGTTCGGATTATGGCTGCCGGAAGAATATGGCGGATTAGGCGGGGGAATTACCTGTTTGGCCATGGCATTTGAGGAACTCTCCCGCGCGTGTGCGGGGCTTGCTTTAACGCCGGGGACATCTGCGTTGGGGGCAATCCCGATGTTTTTAGCCGCAACGAAAGAGCAGCGCGAAAAATGGTGTCCGGATCTTGCGAGCGGTAAAAAATTGTGGGCCTTTGCGCTTACGGAACCGGAAGCTGGTTCTGATGCGACGGCCTTAAAAACAACCGCCATAAAAGACGGCGATTTTTATGTGGTAAACGGCACAAAACATTTTATTTCCACCGGCAAAGAGGCCGATTTTTACACCGTGGCCGTCAATACCAATCCTTCCCGCGGGGCGCGCGGCATTTCGCTTTTAGTGATAGAAAAGGGAACGCCCGGTTTTTCCTTCGGCAAGAAGGAAGAAAAAATGGGGATCCGTTCCAATCCGACGTATGAACTGATTTTTGAGAACGTGCGCGTGCCGAAAGAAAATTTGCTCGGCAGCGAAGGCCGCGGCCTTTTGTATGTACAGGAAACGCTGGACTATTCGCGCCCAGGTGTAGCGGCGCAGGCCGTGGGTATTGCGCAAGGCGCGCTGGATACGACGATACCTTATTTAAGAACGCGTCAACAATTTGGCCAACCGCTCATTACGTTTCAGGCGCTCGGTCATAAAGTGGCGGAGTTGGCCGCCAAAACGGAAGCGGGACGCGCGCTTGTTTACACGTTGACACACCGTATGGATAATGAGTTTTTACCTGCCGTCAAAAATGCGCTTGCCAACGGAACAACCGTACATGACGAACTTAAAAAAATAAAAGGTGCGCGGTGGACGAAATACAGCGCGGAAGCCAAACTGTTTTGTTCTAACGTAGCCATGGAAGTGGCGGACGAGTGTGTAACGCTCTGCGGCGGTATTGCGTATATGCGGGATTTTCCGTTGGAAAAATATATGCGTGATGCCAAAATTACCCAAATTTACGAAGGGACCGTCCATATCCAAAAAAATGAAATTTTGACGGCGCTGATTAAAGAATATGCCGCCAAAGGGGATGAGGAGTAACTATGCATATTGTGGCCTGTGTCAAACAAACACCCAAATCCGATAATGTAAAAATTGATAAAGAAACCGGTTGTTTAATTCGTTCCGGCACGGAAAGCGCGATGAATCCGTTTGATGAATATGCGTTGGAAGAAGCCGTTACCCTCAAGGAACAAGCAGGGGGGCGTGTGTCCGTGATTACCATGGGGCCGCCGCAGGCAGAGGCCGTTTTGCGCGACAGCGTGGCCCGCGGTGCAGATGACGTTTACCAACTGGGAGACCGTGCATTTGCGGGTTCGGATACATGGTCCACCAGTTACGCGCTTTCCAAAGGAATAGAAAAAATTAACGCGTTGCATCCCGTAGATTTGATTATTTGCGGTAAGCAGACCAATGACAGTGACACCGGACATATCGGTCCGCAGATTTCCGCGTGGCTCAATATTCCCAATGCCGCGTTTGTGAAAAAAATTGTCCGCCTGAACGAAAAAAGCATTGTAGTAGAACGCTTAACGGAAGACGGAAGCGAAGTGGTAGAGTTACCGTTCCCGTGTGTGATTTCCGTCGTAAAAGAAATCAGTAATCCCCGCGTACGCAGTATAAAAGGGCGTTTAAACGCCAAACGCGCGACGATAACGGTATGGACGGCGGACGACGTAGCGGCGGATAAAAGCAAACTCGGTATCCAAAATTGTCCCACGCGCGTAGTGAAGTCTTTTGTGCCCAAGCGGGAAATTACTTCCGTTGTTGTGGAAGGAAGTAATGGCAAAGAGAAAGGGGCAAAATTAGTAACCCTTCTCAAAGAGCAAAAATTTATTTAAGGATTTTTTATGGCATTACAAGATTATAAAAATGTATGGATTTTAGCCGAAGTACAACGCGGTAAATTAAGTCCGACTGCGCTTGAATTGTTGACGGCAGGACGGAAATTGGCGGATGATTTGGGGGAAAAATTGTGTGCCGTTTTGTTGGGGCATAACGTTCGTCCGTTTGCCCAAGAACTGATTGATTACGGCGCGGATATTGTCTATGTGTGCGACGACACACAGTTGGAAAATTATATAGATGATGTGTATGCCAAGACGTTGGCGGATATGGTAAAGACGTATCAGCCGAATAAATTTTTAATTCCGGCAACGAACCGCGGACGCGCATTGTCTGCTAAAACGGCGGTGTTTGTCGGTACCGGTTTAACGGCGGATGCTACCGACGTAACAATCAACAAAGAGGACGGCCAACTTTATGCCACGCGCCCTACGTTTGGCGGCAATTTAATGGCCACGATTACCTGTGCTCGCACGCGGCCGGAAATGTGTTCGTTGCGCCCGATGGCGTACGAAAAGGCCAAAAAACAAGCCGGACGGACAGGCGAAGTGATTGCCGTTCCGTTCCAACGCGAAAAATTTACTTCTGCCGCCCAATTTATAGAATTTATCAAAAGTAATGAAGGCGGACTTGATTTGTCGGAAGTGGACGTTATCGTTGCCGGCGGCCGCGGACTCGGTAAGGCGGAAGGGTTCGCGCTCTTACAAAAACTCGCCGACCGGTTGGGCGGTGCGGTGGCGGCGTCGCGCGCGCCGGTGGATAGCGGCTGGATTGATTACCGTTACCAAATCGGGTTGACGGGGCGCACCGTGAGACCGAAAATTTATATTGCCTGCGGTATTTCGGGGCAAATCCAACATACGGCCGGCATGAGCGGTTCCGACGTGATTATCGCTATCAATAAGGACCCGAACGCCCCTCTTATGAAAACGGCGCACTACGCGGTGGAAGGGGACTTATATGAAGTCATCCCCGCCATGTTAGAGGCACTACATTAGAATTTGAAACCAAATATTGAGTAAGGAAAGGAGAAGAATATGAAGAAAGTAATATTATTGGCAGTTCCGTTGCTATTGGCGGCTTGTGCGGCTAATATTAACCATAATGTGGCAGTTTTACAGGGGAAAACCTATTTAATAGAAACAAAAAATAACAATTTTTTTGGTTTTCATCAATGGAGTCAACCCAGTACATTTAAATTATTAGATCCTCAAGAGTTGGAACAAGAGACGGGCCAAAAATATGTAGATGAGATTGCTAAAGGATGTAAAAAAGAAGCGCGGGTAAAATCTTTCAGTACGACCGCCCCTATGGAGTATGATGCGGAAAAATTTTACGGTTGCGTGATGGAAAAATTAAAAAAATAAGTAACAAAATATGCCCACCCATTTTTATGGTGTGGGCATTTATTTTGTTAAATTGGCCCAGAAGGATTTTTTTTGTTCGCTTTTCGCAAGGGCGTATTTTTCCAAAAATCCTAATAATACCGCTTTTTCGTTGACGACGGGTAGCCACTCGGTTTGCGCTTTCTCAAATACTTCTTTGGCGCGTTCCAACGTGTCCGTCGGTAACAGCGTTTCGCAAGAAGTCATCACAGAGCCGCATACCGTTTCTTTCCCGTAAAAGGCAAGTTCCGCGCTGCGGATAATTCCTTTCAGTTCGCCGTCTTTCCCTACGATAAAACACAGTTGCGGCAGTTTCGCGCGCGGCAACGTTTTCAGCCGTTCTATAAGTACACCCGTTTTCGTGTCCGTTTTCAGCGCGATAAAATCGGTTTTCATCATACTTCCCACACTGCCGGCGGAAAAACTCCCTGCGTCCGTCAGTAACGACAAAAAGGCCCCGTCCAACGTACTTTTTAAGCGTTCTTGGTGGGGGGCAGAAAACTCCTTCCAAATCCGTGCGGCTTGCGGAACGTCCAAATGCGTCAGTACGTAAGCCGATTGTTTAAGCGGCAGTCGCCGGAGTACGGCGGCGGCTTTGGCAACGTCCATTCGGTTCAGGCACGTTACAAGCACATGCGCTTTGAGGTTCTTGGTAAGCAGAATAATCTCGTGCGTGGCGAGCGTCTCCAACGCCTTGGCGGCGGCGGACGGATCGGTCACGATAAATTTTTCGGTAATGATACCGGCTAAATTATTCATTGGATTATTCATAAATTACCCGTATAATTTATTATAATAAATTAGCACGGTGCGAGGAAATTATATGCTATTTAATAAACCTATTTACGATTTGACGTTTGAAGATGTGGTGGCTTTTTGCGGGCGGCAGCTGCCGGAAAATAAGCAGTTGGATTACAAGTATATGTTGCCTAAAAATCACGAGAAATTCGCCAAGACGATTGCCTCGTTTGCCAATGCATTGGGCGGCACAATTATCGTCGGCGTGCGGGATGATAAAAACGATAAGCCCTGTCCGCCGTTTGACGGGATTGCTTACCACGAAAAAGTGCGTAATTCCATTGAAGATATTATTAAAATGTATATTGATCCCGTTGTGTTTGTGGACGTGAATATTTGCGTCAATAAGCGGGGCGACCGTATGTTTGTGGTCATCCAAATTCCGCAAAGTAATCTTACGCCGCACCTCGTAGGCAAATTAAAACGCGCTTACGTCCGCACCGGACAAGCCAGCCGCCCCGAAACGATTGTTCACCCCGATAAACTGCCGTGGTTATTGGACCACCGCCAAAAGTCCGAACGGTTGCGCCATATTTTACACGATAAGGCCGAAAGCCATTTTTTTAATTACTTAAAAACATTGACGGTTAATACCGCGGCGGACAGCGTGGCAACTATGTCTATTACGCCGCTATACCCGGAAGAACCGCTGACGGATTATAAAAATTTGCCGTCTTTGATTTCGTCCGTATCGTCAAAGACTTCCTTCGGCACCATGGCAAACCCGGACTATCCGCACATCTCCGTTCAGGACGGGCTGACCGTTATTTCCAACACGCACGGGCTTTATAAAACAACGGAATTTAACGCTTACGGACTTCTCATGAATAATCAGGTCGTGTCGCAGGAGGAAACGGTAAACGGACATCTGTGTAAGACGGTGCATATTGAAACGCTCGTTCAAAATTTAGTGCTTTTTTGGGTAACGGCGCGTAAATTTTTAGAGCAGGTCTCGCTCGGCGGTCCGCTTTATTTCCGTTTCAAGATGACGAACACCCGCGCCCTGCGCGCTTTCTTGGGGGTGCAGCAATCCACCGTATTGGAAGATTATTTGCGGTTGGACAGAACGGTTTATCTGACGGATTTACAGTCCGATTTGGCCGAGATACTTAAAAATATCGCGCATGAAGTGGCGTGGTCGCTCGGATTGTCGGCAAAAGAGGAAGAAATCGGACATCTGCTGGAGACCTATTTAAAAGAGGTTTTATGAAAGGATTTACATTGTTGGAAATGATGATTGTTGCGGTAATTATTGCCGTGTTGGCGGCCGTGGCGTTGCCGTACTATTATAACGCCGTGGAAAGCGCACGTATGACGGAAGTGGTGGTATTGTGGGGGAAGGGAAAAGGGGCTGTTTCTGGGTATGAATTATCCCAAGAACAAGCGGACCGGCTTTCTCACCGTATGGAAAAAGCCAATTTAAAACACTTTACCGGGAACGTTTTTTGCCGTGAAGGCGCAACGGGTATCTGCTGGGAGGCGGAATTTACACAAAAGGGCGAACCGCATGCGCGTTATAAATTGGTCACGACGGAAAATTTCAAAAAGTTGGCTTGCGTGCCGATTAACGGCGCGGGACAAAGTTTCTGCGAGTCGCAAGCCGTCGGCGAGCCGGTAGATATAAACGGCGAAAAAACATACATTATAAAGGAATAAAAAAATCCCCGCAAATGCGGGGATTTTTTAGGTAGGAACTTTATTTGATAACTTTAAACGTATTGTTGGCGGTGTGTGCGCCAAATTCGGGCGCGTACATGGACTGTACCTGCGCGGGGAGTACGTTAAAATCGCCTTCCAACGTCGGGCGCAGTACATAGCGCAACGTTACTTTTCCGGCCGGCAAGCGGTTAATAAAGAAACGTGTTTGCGCGTCTTTGATTTCTTTATAATAATAAAGATTTCCCCACGTCCAACCGCTTAACAAATCTTCCGATTCAAAAGCAGCCGGTTTGGGGTCTTCCAGCAGTACATATTCGAACGCACTGTCGGTCGTAAGCGTTAAATGAACTTCTACCTCATCCCCTACTTTTACTTCGGACAATTTTTTAACGGGGCGCAATTTTTCCTCGTTATTTTCCTTTACGCGGACAAAATATTCGCGCGTTACGTTAAGGACGCCTTTGGGCGAGTCCGTCGCTTGCGTGGCCCGATAGAGAACGGAGAGCGACGCGAAATCCGTTACCTTACCTTGTTTGGTAACGGTGGCCGTGTAGGCGGCGGGTGTAATGGCGGAACCTTGTTTGACAAATTGTAAATCTTCCGTCCAGTCAAACGGCTCAAAGTTAAGCGATTTTTGTTCGCCGGCCCATTGAATCTGATACGAAGACGGCGCGGATAAGGCCCCTTTCGTTTTCATCACGTCCAATACGGTAAATACGGCTTGTGCGGCCTCTTTGGACGAGTGCCACTCGTTTGCCTGACGGTTAAACAACAGCCATTTGAGCATGGAATCTACCTTATCGGAATTGGGGCGGACGGCCAGTAACGTGCGCAATGTGACCGTCTGTGTGCTTAAGGTATCTTGATACCATACCCAACTTTGCGGTTCGGGGGCAAAATAAGCGCCGGTCAATTCGTTTTCCTTCATGCGGGATAAAACTTTATCTAAATAGTCATTGGCCTTTACGTCGTCGCCGAGGCGGTGATAAACGGCGGCCGCGTAGATTTGACCGAGTGCGGTCATCAGTTTATTGTGTTCGTCCGCATAATCGGCCCACGCTTTAATATGCGCTTTGGCCTTGGCAAATTCCTTCCACTCTTGCGGGAAGGAAGAAAGCGTATAGGCGGCGTACAACGCAAACGACACCGTATATACGGAACCTTCTTTTTCTTGTTCAAGCGCTTTGTTTATTTTCGGAATAATATAAGAGAACGCTTTTTTGGCTTCGTTTTGCGGAATTTGCGCGTCGTAATGTAACGCTTCGGAAAAAGATTCCAGCGCGTAAAGCGTTAAATATTCATCATCTTTTCCGCCCTCTATCCACGTAAACGCACCGCTTGAATTTTGGAATTTAAGGATGTTTTTCATTTCCTTTTCCAAACGTTGTTTGACGATATTTTCATCAAACAAATTGATAATATCCGCTGTCTGCTGTTGGCGTCCTTCCGCCTGATAGAGCCACGGCGTTTGTTCCAAAAGTGTCAAACGCAGCGGGTCTTTTTCGTCCCAGGAGGGGGTAAGTCCGGTCCGTTTGGGCAGTTTTTGTACCGCGGTTTTCAGTTCGGGATACGTCGTATAGAATTGGTTGACCACCGCTAAAGGTACATAACGGTTAAGCGAAGATACCAAATCGTTATACGGTGAGGAAATCAAATTCGGCATACTGTTAAGTACCGAAAGTGCCAAACTCGGGTGGAGGTTCAGTGCGGCGGTTTCCGGTTCCGCGGTTGCGTTATTTTTGACTTCCGTTACTTCCAATGTTGTATTGCCCTCTTTGAGTGATTTGTTGACGGTAGCCAATAAACGCATTTTGGCGGGCAGTACTAAAAAGTCCTTCTGTTCGCCGTCGCTTTTGCCATTGAGGCGCGCGGAAGCGGTCAGTTTATAAACTTCCGGACGGGTTGGAGTTTTCATCTTCCACTCTACATAGGAAGTCCCGTTCGGTTCCACCGTTACGGTTTTTTCTTTATCGGTAATTCCGAAATCCTTTAAGGCGGATTGGTTGTTGCGCGTGACGGATAACGTAACGGGGACCGTGATGCGTTTGTCCGTCATATTGGTAACGGCGGCCTGAAAAACACCGCTGTCGCCTTCGCGGTAGAAACGCGGCAGTACGAGCCGTACCATCCAATCTTTGCGGGAAACGGTGTTGGCGGTAAAGTCGCCGAACGAAACTTTCGGCGTCAGTACAAATCCCAGCACGTTCCAAGTGGTTAACGTGTCGGGGAAGGTTACTTTTGCCGAGGCCTTGCCGTCTTTGACGGGCAAAGTAGTGTTAAAATAGGCGGTTTCGGCAAAGTCCGACCGGACGGCAACAGGCGGTTCCGCGGCGGCGGGTGCGACTTTGCGGTACAACACAGTTTCGCCTTCTTCTACCCCGAACGCCGCGGATTCTTTGGCATTTTGGTTGCTGATAGAACCGACCATATCCCTTGCACCGGAGAAGGACGCCATTTCCACGGCATCTATGGATTGAACGGATTTCATCATGGCCGAACGTCCTTTTGTTTGGGTGCCCCATGCGTTGATACGCATGAGTAAATTGAGCGTCGGTAACGGCAACGGAGAAACGTGATTTCCTTTGTATTTTATATCGGAAATCTTGGAAAAATTGCTCGTTACGTTGCTGTTACAACTGTTCGGGAAATTGGCTCCCTGCGGGTACAGTGTTTCAAAATTGAAAGGATTTGTTTTTTGTGCGTAATAATCCAACGATTTATCATACACCGTTAAACTGGCTTGTCCGTTTACCGCTTTGCCGCTCTTGTCTTTTACCGTCAGTTTAAATGTGTTACTGCTGGCCGGAGCAACAGTTTGCGGAATATCCAATGCGATAGTTAACTGCTTATTGTCAAACGGAACATCAAAAGAAGTTTGCCCGTTATAGAAAACATAATCGGACGTGCCGAACCAACCCAGCGAAATTCCGCCGCGGTTTTCTTCCGTTACGGTATATTCAAACACGGAGACGCCTTCTTTTGAAATTTTTCTGTGGACTAAAAAGTCACCGTTTTGCTGGTAAAGTTCCACATATTTTGCGCCCTTTAAGTGCGGGTTTCCGAGCAAGATGCGGGCCGTTTCGCCGACGTAGTAATCATCACTCTGGGCAAGGGTAATGGTCGGCAGTTGTAACGTTTTTCCGTCGTTCACCACCACAAATACCACTTCCTGTGCGGCGGCTTTTTCGTTCGTTACTTTTAAGCGGTAAACGCCTTCTTCCAAGGCCGGCAGCGCAAGCACTTGATCCCCGGGTTTTTGGAAAGACATCTCTTTTTGAAGAATTGTTTTTTTGTCTTTCGCGTCTTTGTAATACAAGTGGAGATCGCGGACCGCGGTAAGCATCCCGAAATTGCCTGTCGTGAAACTGCGGAACGGATCCTCTTTCTTTTCCGGTTCTTTCAGTTGGGAAATTTGTACCTTGAGTTTGCCGGTGATGCCTTCTCCGTTCACATCCGTTAAATTAAGAAGTGCCAAATCAAACGGTTTGCCGGCATCATAAAATCCTTTTAAAAGGGTGATTTGAAATAAATGCGGGTTTAAACTGACGACGTAAGAAGCCGTATCGTCAATCGCGCGTCCGCTTTCGTCGAACACCTGTGCCGTAACTTGGTATTTGGCAAACTGTTCATCACGTTTTGCCGTTTTGGGCGTGAAGGAAATGTTAAAATCGCCTTTTGTGTCCGTTTTGGTTTCCCCTTGGGCGACAATTTGGGAGGTCTCTTGCCAATCCTCAAACCACCACCAATAAAACGGCGGATAGTAGGGCAGACGTTCTACGGTATATTTAACGGTCGCATGTTGAAGGGGAGCGCCTACGTAGTATTGCGCATGGCCTTTTACGGTCCCTTCTTTATTATATTCCAACGGTTTTTCCGTTCCCGTTAAACTGATTTCGTAATCGGGCCGTTTATATTCTTCCACGCGGAAGGAGTGATCGCCGAGAAATGTAAATTTTTGGTCGGCTGTTACCGAAATGGTATAGCGCCCTAACAGACGGGAATCGGACGGTAAGGTAAATTGTGTCTGTGCCGTTCCCATGGCATTGGTCGTTACATGCGTCTCAAAAACCGTTTTATAGTTGGTGTCTTTGACGGTTAAATGTATCCGGGTGTTGGGCCATACGTTATAGCCGGTAACGGTGCGTTGAAGGGCGTTGACGGACAGCATTACCTTTTGCCCCGGACGGTAAATGGCGCGGTCCGTTTGGATGGATAATTTAACCGGGCTGTCCGGACTGTGCGAGAAGGAAAGATTTTGGGTATAGGCAATATTTTTGCCAAAAGTCCCCAGCGCAGAGGAGGAAGAACTGATGCGTGATAATGTGTCCACTTCTACGGATTGGCTGTAAATGCCCTGTGTTTTCGTTTTTATTTGGTTATCTCTGGAAATGATTTCCAACGTGGCGGGTTGGAGTTGACCCGTTTGGCGGTTGAGGGTGTAATAGCGGAAAAGGTTGACGTTCTTCTTTTTGTTTTTTGCGGTTATCGTGCTGATATAATCTGCGGGGGAATCTTCCAACGCGGCCGTCGCAAAAATAGCCAAATCGGTAATGTTGACGATCGTTGCCTCAACAGGCGAGAGCGACGTATTAAAATCCTTATCATGAGAGGCCAGCAAAACATAGAGTCCGTTTGCTTGGGCGGGCAGCCGGAACGTGAAGTTTTCGCCCGTATAAGGTTTTTTATACGTGAGGTTCTGCGAGAAGGACTGAAAATCTTTTTTATTTTTTAAAATAAATTGGATGTCTTCTTGTAAAAGAAAGGAGACGGCGTTGCTGCCCTGATAATAATAGGATCTATCTTTATGCCATTGTTCCAGTTCGTTTCTGGACGTAGGATACAACCGGAAATAAAGCGTACCGATATTGACGGACGAAAAGGGAATTTCCGATTTTTGGGGCGTCAGTTTGTTGTTGTCCAACGGATCCAACGAAAAAGCCGGCTGGGTAATTTGACGGATGATTTGTTTACATTCGTTGGTAAAACTGGAAAACGCCAGCGTTTGGGCAAAATTACAAACCTCAAGAGCGCCTTCCAACCGTTTGTTTTGCTGGAGTAACTGTGCCGTGCGGTATGCGGTATAAGAACGTGCGTATTGATTGTCCACCAGAGCGGAAACATAATTTTTAATCCGTTCCCACCAACTTGTATTGGACTTAAAACCGCTTAACACGTTGAGTTCGTCAAGCGCGCGGTTGAGGGCTTTTTCTTTATCGGAAAACGTAAAATAAGGCGTTTCAAACGGAAGTAAAATATAGGACGTTTGCCAAAATGTTTTCGCATTTTGACGGTTTTCGCCACCGGCTGTGTAGGCGGTATATAAAATGTCTGCCTTTGCGGTGCCGACGGATTTTGAGTGTTCTTCAAAATCCGAATACGGATTAACGGTGCGGGGGGTTGCTTGAGGGGCATTTTCGTTGTTCAGCCAGTTTAAATAACTGTTGGTGGTAAAATCAAATAAAGTGGGGATACGGCGCAGGTCTGTATTTTTCGTATTAATGATAATTTTTTCCTGCTCCAGCGGGCGTTCCAACAAAAAATCCCGCATGGCCCACAGCGTTTTATAATCGTTGCCGATAAATTGCTGCCATTGTTTGGAGGTCCATTTTTCGGGATCTTGGCGGGCTTCTTCGTCGTCAATTTCCCGTTTTTCCAACGTTTTTCCCCGGTAGTAACGGTTGTTGGCACCGGCGGCAATTTGAATACGGTACAAGAGAAAACGGGCTTTCCACTCGTTTTCTTGCGGAAGAGGGGTAGAAATTAAAAATTTGGCCGCATTTAAGTTTTCGCCTAACTGATACAGACAGGCCGCATAACGCAGTTGTGCTTGGTATTTATCCGTACCGGTGGCCGATTTTAAAACCACCTCATATTGTTTTTTAGCTTCGCCGAAATTGTTGTCGTTAAATGCTTTTTCGGCTCGTTGTAAATCCTGTGCGTGTAAACAGCACGGTACGGTTAAAAACAGAAATAAACGGCTCAATTTTTTCATAAAATCCCCCTGTTATATGTAAAACTACTGTCATCCCCGGTTAAGGGGATGACAGTTTGACGGTTTTTTTAAATTCTACATCTCTTCCGGCGCGCTTACACCGATAAGTTCCAATCCTTTTTTGATCCGCTGGGCGACACGCTCGCAGATAAATAAGCGGGATTTGGTTTGCTGCGGGTTGGTTTCGTCCAACACGCGGCAGTTATCGTAAAACGCATGAAAGAGCCCTGCGAGTTCTACCAAATACGTTGTCAAATGGTGAGGACTTAAATCCGCTACGCAATTTTGTAAGACGGGTTTAAACCAAATCAGTTTGAGCAGTAACGCCCGTTCCTGTACGGTAAGCGGCGTAGAAATGCCGTCTAACTCCGTAAATCCCTGTTCGCGTGCGGATTTGAAAATGGAGTGGATACGCGCATGTACGTATTGTACATAGAAAACAGGGTTTTCGTTTGTGCGTTTTTTGGCTAAATCCAAATCAAACAGCATGTGGGAGTTGGGTGTGCGGCTCGCAAAAAAGAAACGGCACACGTCCGTTCCGACGTCGTCCATCAGTTCACGTAAGGTGATAAAAGTACCGGCCCGTTTGGACATTTTGACTTGCTCGCCGCCTTTTGTCAAATGAACAAGCTGGTGAATAATCGGTACGAAGGTATCCTCTTCATGGCCGAGCGCGTGTACGGCGGCTTTCATACGCGGTACATAACCGTGGTGGTCTGCCCCCAAAATATCTATCAGCGTGGTATAACCGCGGTCGTATTTATTTTTATGGTACGCAATATCGGCCATAAAATAGGTGGGGCGTCCGTCTTTGCGGACAAGCACGCGGTCTTTATCGTCCTGCGCTTCTTCATCCTGTGTGGAACCGAACCAAACGGCGCCGTCTTTCTCATACGTATAACCTTGTTTGGTCAAGGTTTCTACGGCTTTTTGAGGGGCTTGCTGTTTGTGTAAATCGGACTCGCGGAACCAGCGGGTAAAATCAACGTGGAAGTCCACCATATCCTGTTGTTGCGTTTTGATGAGTTCTTCCATGGCCCAGCGCCCGTACTGTTCTTCCGGCAAATCCGCAGGGATTTTTTTGGCTAAATCAATCAGATAAGAACCGTGGTACCCGTTCTCCGGCGGCTCTTTGCCTTCTTTGCGGGCTTTTAACGAAACGGCCAATAATTCGGCTTGGTTGCCGGCATCATTGACGTAATATTCGCTGTCGCAACAGTAACCCAGCGCACGGTGGATTTTAACTAAACTGTCCCCTAAACTTGCGCCGCGTCCGCTGGCCACGTGTAGCGGCCCCGTCGGGTTGGCGGATACAAATTCTATTAAAATATTTGTTTTGGAGGTTTCATTGGACGAGTCCTTGATACGGCGGTCGGAAGCGGTACTGATGATAAAATCGTCCTCCAATGTAAGGTTGATAAAACCGGGGGCTAATGCCTCTGCTTTTACAATGCCGGTTACTTCGTTCAAAATCCGGCAGGCCTCTTTGGCAATTTCCAGCGGATTCTTACGCAGTTTCTTGGCAGCAGCCATGGCCCATACGAGCGAGAGGTCGGCACCGGTATGCGCCGGCGCAGGGGAAAATTCCACCGAAGGAAGTTCATATCCTTTAAAATAGTCCGCACTGGAAAGTTTGGCGGAAATATCTTGTTTCAGTTTTTCAAACATGGTTCTTATTTTTTAGTCGTTTTCTTCACTGCTTTTTTGATTGTTTTTGTTTTCGTTACGGTTTTTTTAACAGCTTTTTTAGTGACTGTTTTTTTAACAGCCGGTTTTTTGACTGTCGGTTTTTTTGTTGTTTTTTTCTTCACAGGTTTGGCAAAATTGACGGCTTTGCCGAAACTGAAGATTTTATCCAACATATAAAAATCGCGTGCTTCCTGTGTCATGATATGTACTAAAAAACCACCGTAGTCGCTTACGCGCCATTGGTGGCTGTCCCCGCCGTCCCGATTGGATTTATAATATCCTTCTTCTTTGAGTTTTTTGCTGATTTCTTCTTCTACGGCGTCCAAATGCGGCTTGGACGTGGCGGTAGCAATCAAAATAAAATCACACAGGGAAGACAGCCCGCACAAATCTATTACCTTAATGTTTTCTGCTTTTTTATCGTCCGCAAGACGTGCTGCGTAACAAACCAATTCTTTTGTATTCATAAAGACCTCTGTTTTGTATATACATTTAGTCTAGCATTTTTATACTAAAGGGGCATACGGAAATCTTCCCCCAGAATAATTAGCGTATCGGAAGTGGCGGTGGTGGAAATTTCCGTTTGGATCTCACAGGTCAGTCCGATAGCGCGGCTGATTTGCGTGGCCTGAATCAGTTTACCGCTGTAATCAATGATGGCGGACGTCTTTTGGGGAGTAGGAAAATTACCGTAATCAATTACGTCAACCCGTAATAAACCTTTATTATTTTGTTCGCGCAGGTATTGGGTTAATGCTTGCGCGACTCCTTTCTTTCCGGAAGCATTGAGAATTTCCACGAGTAGCGGCTTGTTATCCTGTTGGGTGGATAATAGTTTTTCCGTAGGGAAATCTTCCTGTGCGCCTTTTTTAGAGGAGCGTTTTTTGCGTTTTTCCTGCGGAGGATATTTGACGGCAAAATCATTTACGTTCAGTTCCGTCATATCCTGGACCAGCAGAAAGAACTCCGCGGGGGTCAAATCCGTATGATTATTATGTAAGGCGTTTAAGTAAATCCATAACACTTTTAGGGTATGCGTGGGGTTAAAGCGCCACGAGGAAAGTAACGATTTAAAATTTTCCCAAAAGTCCGTTTGGGCGGTTCGGTGATCCGGTATAAAAAAACGGTCAAAATTTCCTCTGAAGCAATTTTTTTTATGCTGTAAGGCGCATTTGCCGGACGCAACGGTAATCATCACCTGATGTGTGTTGGGATTGTAGGTAAACAACATGGCGGGTTCTGTAAATACGGCAATACGCAGACTGCTGTCTTTGTGGTTGGTTAAATTTTGTACCATGTGTGAGGACGTATGGGATAAAACGGCATACCCTACGAGAAGCAGACACAGCCACAACAACAGCCGTTGAATCAGTTGCCTTGTTTTATCAGATGATTCCATAAGCCAATTCCTACCGGGCAAAGCCACTTTTGCGAGTCAATCGTAAAGAGCAGTTTACGGTTGGTAGCATAAAAAAGGGCTTTATCCAAATCCTGTAATGCGAGGTTACGGATAACAAACGCATCTTTGTATTTACGGTCTTTAGAGGAAATATCTGCCACAAACAGTATTTTGGAAAGCGTACTCATTGTTAAACTGCCCAAGGTATGTTCGGCAATCGCATTTAAAATGTCTTTGTTGCGTACATCAAAAATATGACGGGCAATCCATGCCGAGGCATAACTGTGTAATAACATCGGTTCGCAGACACAGATATCTTCAAAAAAGGGAACTTTTATTTTATGTTTTTTACAAAATTGAATCAACTCTTGCGAAGAAAATCCCTTTCCGGCATCATGTAAAATACCCGCTTTTACGGCAATTTCCACGTTTACATCATATATATCGCTGAAAGCTGCTGCCATTTCGGCCACGTTTTTAGAGTGAAGATAGCGGTTCGGCTTTAAGTGCTCTTTGAGCCAATCATGTACATTGAGACCGTACAATTTGTTTTCCATAATGGTATGTTTGATAGCGGCCGGGACAGTGGAAGGAACTTCCCCGCATGCCCAAATGTGCGCGCGAACGCGGCTGGACGATAGTTTCGGGAAGAATCCCGGCAGAAATAAATGTTTAAAAGCGGCCGGATTTTCGTTGTATCCTTTTCGTTTGCCGGCTACGACCGTAGCATTATTAAAAATATAGTCCGGGTTTTTCCAATTATGTAAATCGTTGAGGCAATCGGTTCCTACCAATAAAAAGATTTCGGGGTTGCGGTACCGTTCTTTGAGGTATTGTACCAGCTGGTAGGAATAGGTCATCCCGCCCTGTTTTAGTTCATAGTCATCAAAAATAATGTTATTGCCGGTTTTGGAAAATGCTTCCTTGAGCATTTTCATCCGCAAACGAAACGGAGTCGGCGATTTGGCTTTAAACGGGGAGTGATAGGCCGGAACAATATGTATCACATCCGGTGATATTACCTGCTTGGCCCGGCGCAAAAGGGCTACATGCCCTTTGTGAACAGGATCAAAACTTCCGCCGAAAACAAGTACTTTCATAAACACCCCGTTAGTTCAAAACGTTCGCTAATTGTCGTCCGTCCAATAATGATTTTTCCATGAACGAATATTCCCATAATCCGTATCGTCCCGCACAATAACAATCCTGTTGCCGAAGTAACCGCAGCAGACGGTTCACCGTCCGCGTGCGTTGTGTATCGTACCGGGCGTACGCATAAGGAATTTGGTGCCAATCCGAATAAACGGACCGGTCAGTATTTTTTATTATACCTTTTTGTACCAAACAGTTCCAAATCTGTTTTTTAAGTGCTGCGGAAGGGGTATGTAAGCCGGGAATCTCTATATAAAAAAGGGAGGTCCCTTTCGGTGCGTTATGGGGGGAAAACGAAGATTGTAGCCCTACGCGGAAAAAAGGAACTTCTTTTTCCGGAAAATAAATCCAACTGAACGGATTTTTTAAGGCGCGGTTAATCCCCAAATGATATACGGTAACAGGGGAAGCGGACAAGCGGGCTGCATATTTGCCCAGCTGCTGTTTATCTTGTACCAATTCGCAAAATTGGGGCAACGGTAACGTATTGACCAAAAAGTCGTAAGAAACGGTTTGTCCGTTTATGCGGGCGGTCTTTTGGGATAAATTCACCGCCGTTAAAGCCGCATGTGTGCGCACATTTTCAAGCGGTTGTAAAAGCGCATCTACCAGCGCGCGGCATCCGTTACGCTTTGGATAATAAAAAGAAGCATTGTACCCGTAATCCTTGCGGGACGGTTTCTGACAACTTTTTTGGATCTCTTGGGCGGAAAGAAGCGGAACGAACGACGGGCACCACTCGCTTGTTAATGCGGAGGGCGAAATTCCCCATAATTTAGTGTTATAGGGCTTAAAAAATAATTCGTAAATCCCTGTTCCGAAATGATGTTTACACCACCGTTCAAAAGAACGGGTGTTTTTATATTTACCGACGGAAGATAGCCCTTTTATACAGCTTCTTTGTTGTTCTTTTGTCAGCGCAAACAGGTTGGCTTGAAAAGGGTACGGAACGCGGGTGCCGCTTACATCAATAAATGCGCGGCGTGAGAGGCGTTGTAAATTTTTTCCGAGTAGGTTTTTTATGAGCCGTTTGCCGTACGGCGTGTGTAAGTGAAGGAGGTGTCCGCCGTAATCATAGGTAAATCCATTCTTTTGCGTGGAAGCACACAACCCGCCGCATACCGCCTGTTTTTCCAGAAGGAGATAATCGTGTTGTCCCTTTTTTTCTAAATGGTAGGCCGTACTGAGTCCGGTAAGTCCCGCGCCGGCAATTAAAATGTGTACATGTGGGGTCATGATCAGTTCCACCGTAGAAATAAAATGGAAATTCCGCCGAAAAATACAAATCCGATACAAAACAGCAATAGCGCCACCCACGAAGAACAGCGGGTCAGTAAATAAGCCATTGCATTAAAGAGTAGGGCGGTTGCTCCAAAGGATAAAAGGACCGCTTGATTGGAAACCCCTCTGCGTTTGAGCCGCAAAGCGAGGTGGTCGTCGCTCCCTTTCAGCGGATTTTTTCCTTTTTTGAGTCGGGCAATAATCACGAAAAACGTATCAAACAGCGGAACCGCCAAAATAAAAAGCGGGGCTAAACAGCCGAAACTGACGTGTTTACAATAACCGGTTCCTATAGAAAGAGCGGCTATCATGAAACCTAAAAATGTAGCACCGCTGTCACCCAAAAAAACTTTATGTTTGGCGTGGTTTTGCGGCCAAAAGCCAAAACAGGCCCCTAATAATGCCACTGCGGCAAAATTAACATAGACAAATTCCGAAGGCAACGAAATGGCGGCAAGCCCTATTGTACAGATAACGGCTTGGCTGACACATAATCCGTCGGAAATATCTAACAGGTTAAACGCATTGGTCAGGCCGACTAACCAAAAAAATGTTAAGGGGTATGAAATCCATACTGAGGAAATCGCGTGGATGGTGATATCGTAATAAATCAGTGCGACGGCCGCAAGGGCCTGTACGGTAAGTTTGACCCAAACGGGCATTCCTTTCGGCTTGTGAAGGTCATCTAAAATTCCAATGGTAAAAATCAGTGTGCCTCCGATAAAAATACCGCGTAAACTGTGTAATGTGCCTGTCGGAAAATTGGTGATAAACCGTATCACCGTTAAACTGATCAGCGTCGCAATAAAAATAGAAAGCCCGCCAAGTACCGGTACGGCGTTTTCGTGTGTTTTAAGGCCGGCCGGAACATCCAAAAAATAAGGAGCAATCGTTTTTTTGAAAAAGGACAAACTGATGACAGCGATAAATCCTGCCAAAAATAAAGCGATTAAATACAAGACAAAATTTTCCATAATATCTATAATATCATAATAAGGAGTATCTTATGCGTAAACAAATTTTAACATTTTCTTTGGCCCTTTTGCTCGCGGCATGCGGTGTTCACTCCGCTAAGCAAATTCCGCCGCAAGCACTTGAGTACAAAAAGGTAAATTTTTTTGCGGCCGGTCATAAACAGATAGCTTTTAAAGCCGTAGGCAGTATGGACGGTAATGCGTTGGAAGGTGTATTACAGGTTAAAAAAATCGGGGAAGATGATTTTGAAGTCCTTTTAATGACAAGCGGGGCTTATCGGGTACTGCACGCCACGGTTTCGGAAGAAGGAATTGCCTACCGCTACTTATTCAAAGATGTGGATAATGCGTTTGTGCGCGCCCGGATTACGCAGTTTTTGAATTTACTTTTGCTGGATATCGGAACGTACGAACGGATAAGTACCGCTAAAACACAGACGACGATTACATATAAAAACCAATTTGCCAAAACAAAATTACACTACCGAACAGGCGCGGTGTATCCGTATGCGGCACAGTCAATCGTAACGCTGAACACAGCCGATTTGGCCTATGACCAATATGCCCCTTCCTCCGCGCAAAGTGATGTGGAAGTTCCTCATTTGCTTGTGTACCGTGACGGAGGCGTGACGTTGGAGCTGTCGCTTATCAGCTTACGTTGATGTTGGGTGCCTTTGAACCCGTGAATTAAAAAAAATTTGTTTTTTTTGTTTAATTTTGCTTACATAATAGATAGGTATTTTTTAGGGATACGAAGTGTTAAAGCGAAAGGGGTAAATTATGCGTTTTTCTAAAGGGTTTTCTTTGATTGAGTTGTTAACCACCGTGTTGATTATAGGCGTGTTGGTTTCGGTTGCGGCTCCGCTATACACAAAGGTTGTAGAAAAAGTACGGTCTACCGAAGCAATTTCTACGTTAAATGCTATTCATAAAAATTTTCAGACGTGTGTAATGAGTCTTAACCTTAAAGAGTGTACGAAGGTTAAGGTGGGGGATAATATTTTTGAAGTTGGTGATTTGGAAATTGAAGGAGAAATAAGTGACTCTTCTTGTCTGGAAAGTAAGGAAATTTGTATGACGGTAAAGCGTTGGCAATATGGTGCCAAGAGAACTGAAATGAGAAATAATGGTTTTCTTTACGGATACCGAACAGACGGTGATGCGACTATTTTATATACCCTTCGGCTGAATCTCAATGATGGCCGTGTACAATGTTTCGACGGAACAATGCCATTCTGTGAAAGTCTATGTAATGGAAACGAATGTTACGTAGAGTAATATTTAAAAAATAAAAAACCCCCGCTTTTGCGGGGGTTTTTTATGAGAAAGAATCTATTTCGTTCCCGTAGAGCCGAACCCGCCTGTTCCGCGGGAAGTATCGGACAGCGTTTCTGCCTCTTCAAAAGAGGGGTAAAGCGTGGGTAATACAACTAATTGCGCGATTTTTTGTCCGGCTTCAAAAGTAAAATCTGTCGTATTTAAATTATACATACAGACCAAAATTTCACCCCGGTAATCTACGTCTACAAGCCCCGCCATGGCTTTAATACCCTTACTTTCTACGGAACTTTTTCCCCAGATGATACCGGAAGTGTTTTCGGGCAGTTCTATCGCAATACCGGTGCGTACTTTGACAACGGTATGAGCGGGAATAACCGTTTGCTCTAACGCAAATAAATCTGCGCCGGAATCGGTCGGATGGGCGCGTAAGGGAAGTTTCGCACGAGGATCTAATTTCTTTATTTTCATAATTACATGAGTTTTTCTAATTGTAATAACGTATTTTGGGCGTACATGCGTTCGGTTTCGTTGCCGGTTTTGGCAAGTAAGTTCAGCTGCGGAATAAAACTTTTCAGCAGACCGGTATCAAACGCGCGGTCCGATGAGTAGGCAAACGCTTTTGGATTGGATAATACCCCTGCCATATAAGCCAACGCACGCAACGTGTTGATACGTTCGTTTTCGTTTTTGCTTACCAGCGTCTGGCGCAGCGTGCTGACGGAATTTCCCGTCATAAATCCTAACGCAAGCGCGTAGGTGGTGGAAACGGGGTTTTGGTAGTTCTTTTTCAGTCCTTTGGCCGTATCCGCTAATACGTCACTTTGATTTTTCGCAAGGGACGTAGCAAGTTGGGTTTGGACAGCCGAATTTTTTTCGGTCTTTGCCATTTTTAAAAGCACTTGGTTTGCTTGCGGCGTGTGTAAATTGCCCAGCCACATGGCTGCCGACGCGCGGATTTGCGCATCCATATCAGAGGCGGCTTTTTTCAAAATTTTCAGTTTTCCTTCGGGCGATTCTTCTAATAAGTGTAGCGCGCGTTGGGAAAAGTTGGCATCAAAAATGTAGAGTCGCACTATTTCGGTCGCATAGGTTTTATCGGAGGGGTTTAAAATACCGTAAGCGGCGGCCGCATACGCCCGCAGTACGTCGTCCTTACTTTCCAATGCGTTTTCCAATAACGGGATAAATTCTTCATAGTGTGAGCCCATGGCGGTAATAATAATGGCGGCAAAAGTACTTTTGAGCGGTGCGTTTTGCCGTAATACTAAATTCATCAGCGCAGGTTCTTGTTCTTTTGGCGGTGGAATTTTAACTAAACTCGCACCGGCCGCAAAAATGGTATTGGGGTCTTTGGCTGTACGGAAAATTTGAAGTACGCGCTGGTTTTCTGCCAAGGTGCGCTTGTTCTTTTGTAACAGCGGCAACGTGCCGGAAAGAGTTTGGGCCGTCAAAGGCAATAAGGCGCAAAACGCCATGAAAACAAGTGAGATCTTTTTGAGCATACAACTATTATACTACATTATCTGGCAGGGTTTTAGCGGGAAGCCAAAGCATCTACCACGCGCTGCGGCATAATGGGGGATTTCCCGTTACCAGAGTATTGAGTGTAAACATCCATTTGGTCGTCATTTTTTAGCATGACCATTTTGGTGTCGCCGAGTGCCAACAAAAAGTGTAGGTTTTGAGTTTTTTTCATAAATTCACCGTAATAAATAAAAGTAATATACTACTACTTTAGCGGATTGAAACAAAATGTACAAGGGTCTTTTGGCCTAGAAAACGGATAGGTCCCTGGCCTAGGTCCTTTTATTTTTGGTACAATGCTATATATGAAAAAATTACTAGGAATACTTTTATTATGTATGGTTTCTCCGGCGATGGCGCAGGAAGCGGGACGTCTGTATGTCACTCCGGAGCGGGAAACTTTTTTAAATTTCCCTTCGCAGATTTTAGGGGATAAATACACCCTGACTGTTTTTTTGCCGCAGGACTATGAGGCGGGAAAACGCTATCCGGTTGTCTATTATCTGGGGCTTGATAGAACGAATAAAGAGATTACGCAGGCCTATGCCAAAGCACATAAACTGTTGCTGATCGGTTTGAATTTAAAGGAAGAAGATTATGCCGAACTGGGGGATAAATTATATGACTTTATTTCACAGGAACTTATTGCGTATATAGAACTGAACTACGCAACGCAGACGGATTCTTCCCAACGGATTTTAGCCGCAAAAGGCGAACAGGCCGCCAAGGCCGCCGCCGTACTGTTTGAGCGGGACCCCCGTTTCGGCCGTTTAGCATTATTGTATCCGCAGAGCGGTGCGGACAATTTGCGTGTGACGGAAGAAAAACGCGTGTGGGTAAGCGGCTTACAGGGAGAATTGTCAAACGTCCAACAGCAGTTAGAATCGCAGGGATTATCCTACGGGGAAAATTTCGCACTTTCGTACGGGACGTATGCGGAGGATTGGGTTTCGGAACTGAATACGGATTATTTGTTGGCACCTAAACAAGATGTTACGTTAAAAAAATTACAGTTAAAAACAGGTGCGGGCATTTTGCCGTGCGAAAGCGGAACAAGCGTGTCTTTAACGGGCTATGCGGTGCTGAACAATCAAATGAAAGGCGTTTATGTTCCTTCTTCCGTGCGTACAGGACCGCCCTATCTGGATTGGGAGCCGGTACTCGGTATGTTGCGCGTACGGTCCGGAGCCGAACCCGGAACGGTTAAAATTGACGTTTCCGCAGGTGCCGTTTCGGCTGATGCCAAAATAGTGCTTAAAAAGTAATAATTTTTGCTCAAAATAACAGCGGAATTAACATAAAAATAGCGACTTGTCAACAGTTTTTTGAAAAAAACAAAAAAATGCTATAAAATAGGATAAAATTGTTTATCTCCGACGGAGAAAAAAGATAGTTCTAGTAAAAAAAGAGTACGAAAAACAGGATTTATCCACAGAAAAACAGAGTTATCCACAATTTGTTTTCTTTTTAAGAAAGAGGACCGCGGCGAACCCCCTCTTTTGTAGAGTATAAGGATGAGTTATCCACAAGTTATCCACAGGGTGTGGATAACTTATTGAAAAAAATACATACAGAATAGAAATGCTTTTGCTATAATTTGAACAGGAGGAGTTATGAATTTCAAGACCGTTTTCGGTATTACTGCCGTTTGTGTATTGTGTGCTTGCGCTTCCGCGCAGAAGGACGATTTGGATGCGCCCCGTCCCGTTAAAGAGGATCCCGCCATTGAAGAACAGGCAAAGACGAACGCCCGTTTGTATAGTCAGACGCCGACGCAGATGTATAAGTCGAAAAAGTTGCCGTCTATCACGTACGAGTTTGACTCCGTACGTCCGCCGGAGTATGCTTACGAATTTTTAGACAAGTTGGCACAGGTAATGAAGGAGCACGAATCATTACACTTAATTTTACAAGGCCATGCGGATATTGTCGGCACTGACGAATATAATTATTGGATTTCGGGTTCGCGTGCGGCGGCATTGAAGTCTTATTTAGTCAGCCGCGGGATCAATGCCGAGCGCATCCGCATCCATGCCTACGGAAAGGATCGCCCGATTACGTTAGACAATTCCGAGGCCGGCAGACGTGCCAACCGCCGCGTGGAGTTCCAATTTACCACACGGGAGTGGAACGCTATTTATTAACGGACTGCTTAAACATCCGCAAACGTTTTCGGGAAATATATTAGAGGAGAACCTTTATGAAAAAGAAAAGTTGTAGTTTGTTGGTTGTAGCGTTTTCTTGTTTGTTTCCTTTTTCCGCACAGGCAGAAGTGGCTGTGTGGGAAGATTGTAAATCATTGACAAGTGAACTCGCAGAACTTGTTGATAAGCAATACTATACGCAGGCATTTGCGGCGATCCTCGGTTGTTTGGAAAATACAAACAACGCAAGTAATTTAAGAAAACATCTAAGCATGATCGGCGGACCGAATGATGTACAAGTCGGAATCTATGCGACCCAGCAGGCAGACAATGGCACTTGGGATCTTGCCGTTGGCGGGGATGATACGGAGATACATACACTTTTATATTCTTCTTTGTGGAATAATCCGACGCTCTCTCATAAAGGTTTTTCAAGAGCGGCCGGAATAGTGGCTAATACGTTGCTTTCTGATATGAAAGCCAATCCGGATGAAGGGGCCTATGTGTTTCGGGAGAAAAAATGGGTACAGGTAAATTCTCCGCTGGGGTATGCGGTTGAAGAAGGACTCTACAACAATGCCAACTTGCTTTTAAAACAAAATGCCGATCCGGATTATTCGTGGGATCAAAAAGCGGAAGTTATTTGGACCTGGGAAGAAGGTTGGCCGGTATCTAAAGGATTCAGTTTCAAAGACAGTTCCGGCTGGTTTGCTTTAAAGAGTGTTGTATTAAGCCAAAAAAGTAAAGAAAAATATCCTGTCAGGGATCGTTTGAATATGATCTATCTGTTATCCAAAAATAACGTTGATTTGGACCAGACTGATAATTGCGGACTTACGGCAATGACCAATGCCGTGATGTGTGCTACGAACCATCGTAATCGCACGCATTGTCCGAAAAATTTTACTCCTGCCGATTACAAAGAGATTGTTGCTTACTTAGTACAGATTGGCGCTAAGAAAAATGTTATCGGTGAGCAAAACAGCATGTGTTCATATCAGGGCGGACTTGTAAGCACCAAGGACGTAGTAAAGAATATACAGGACGAGAACGAAAGAAAGGGATGGCAGAGAGTACTTGACGGTAAATACAAGTACTAATTCGGCAATTTATAAAATATCCCCGTCTTCGGCGGGGATATTTTTTTACGGTATTTTGAAATACGGCAAAGGGATTTAATAATCTTTGCTGATGATGCGGGCCTTTGTGTCATAAGGGGTAATGAGTTCTTTTGATACATCTACTAACCATTTTCCGCACGGAAAGTCCGAGGCGTTCAAGTGTTCTCCGTCCACGCCCGTACGCGCTTTGGCATGACAGTTAATCAGATAAATTCCGTTCCCGTAGGTGCTCGCCTGAAGGAGCCGCCCGCTTAAGATAAAAACGGCGCCTTGGTCGCGGTAGTTGCGGTTCATTTGGTAAAAATAAGAATCAATTTGGGTGCCTTCCTGTTCCTGTAAAATTCTTTTGGCTCTTTCCGATTCGGACAGATTTTCCGTTTTTTCTTCGGATTCTTCCGCGTTCGTTTTGATAGCGGCTGTTTTGGCAGTGCCGGCCGTCTTGGCGGAAGAGGTGGTGCGTTTGCGTTTCTTTTTGGAAGAAGCGACCGCCTTTTTTGTTTTTGTTTCCGACGGAAAAACGGGGATTTGGTGCTCATCTGCCTCTACGTCAAATTCCTGTTCTTCCTGCGGCGGCGGTACCTGTAAAACGGGACCGGTTACTTCCTGATACGTCAGTTTCAAAAGCCCCTTGTTATTGATAGCCCCTTGAGGGGTTACTTTGACTTTTGTTAGATTGACAAAATTGGAGTGGGTTACTTTGAGGGTAACTCTTCTGGGGGAATATTTACGGGCGCGCCCTTTGGCGGCGAGTTCTTCCTCAAAGTTTTTATTAAAGTCCAAAACGATTTCATTTTGCTCACTGCGCCAACAACAGGCGGAAATACAACTTTTCGTTAAATTGATGCGCTCGGCTGCTTCTTGCGGCCAAAATCGGATGTTAAATTGTACGCAGGAATCGTATTGCTGACCGTCAAAATCTTTGCGGACGGTGGAAACATCCAGCCATGGTTTATTGGTCATAACACCGGAATTGCTTATGGGGGTGTAACAACCGGCCAACAGACAAAACATTGCAAGCGTAAGGACTTTTTTCATACACTTTAATTATAGTAACTTTTTTATTGAGGAGTAAAACATGCATTTCATTTTGCCGTATATACAACGAATCCCAAGTTTGCCGCCGTCGTATCATATCCTAACGGCGCAAATCATCAGTGCGATTTTATTTATCTTAATACTTGTGGTGATTGCTAAAGTGGCCACGTGGTTTTGTAACCGCTATTTGCCGCCTCTGCTAAAATGGTTTGGCGCGGAAGAAGGATTTAATGCGTTAAAAGAAAGACGTTTCTTCATAGCACTCGGTGTAGTGATTGCGGCCATTTGTGCGATCAATCTTCACCCGTTGTTTGTTACGGAACAAGTGGACTGGCTGGCAAAGACCATGTCCAAAGTGACCGGGTTGTTTGTGTTGTGTAGTTTTTATTGGCTGCTTAACTCACTCTTAAATACATTGGACCATTTGTACGGGCGTAACCCAAATGTGCCGATTAAGGGGATTATTCAGGTCTTTAAAATCGTTTTGTTTTTGGGCGTCGGGTTATTTATTCTCTCGCTGCTACTAGGGCGAAAGCCGATGTATATTATCACCGGTTTATCGGCTTTGGCGGCGGTGTTTTCGTTAATTTTCAAAGATCCGATTTTAGGGTTTGCCGCCAGCGTCCAGCTGACGACCAACCGGTTAATTAAAATAGGCGATTGGATTACGGTGGAATCTGCCGGAGCCGACGGAAATATTTTGGATATTTCGCTGACAAGCGTGCGCGTACAAAACTTTGATATGACCATTGTCAGCGTGCCTACGTATGACCTGATTTCCAAACCGTTTAAAAATTGGAACGGTATGTATGTGGCCAAGGCAAGACGGATTCAGCGCAGTATTTTGCTGGACGTGGATACGATTAAGTTTTTGGATACGGACATGTTGGAACGGCTGAAAAAAATAGATTTGTTAAAGGATTATCTGGCTGGGAAGGAAAAAGAAATCAGCGCATTTAACGCGCAACGCAACGTCCATGAAAATTGGCTCAACGGACGCCACCTGACGAACGTGGGAACTTTCCGCAAATATGCGGAGTTGTATTTGCAATCCCGTCCGTTTGTGGTGTCGGGCGACAGCAATTTTACGTTAATGGTACGGCAACTGCCGCAAAATTCGTACGGGTTGCCGCTTGAGATTTACTGTTTCTTAAATACAACGGTGTGGACGGAATATGAAAGTTTACAGAGTGATATTTTTGATCACTTGTTCTCCGTCTTGCCGGAGTTCGGTTTGTATGCCTATCAACAACCCAGTGGACGTAATTTGGCGCAGGGACTGGCCTTGTTTAAGAAAAATTAGTACCTGTTTTTCTCAAAAGAACCGCACGTTTTCTGACGTGCGGTTTTTTTGTGTGACAAGATGTTGTCAAACCCCTTTTGTATCTTAAATGTATAAGGAGAAAAATTATGACTTACTTATACGAAGAACAAAAAGCATATTATTATATTGACCGCATTATTAACAATCAGTATACAGATGTAGATGAGGCTACCAGGGGATTAGCATGGTTAAGAAGACGGTTTGGTTTGTCCGATAAAAAAAGTAGCAAGGGAATTGATGTGCTCATGGAACTTGCCAAGCGTTGGGATGTGCCAGAAAGTGAGGTAGAGAAGGGAACCCTTGCCGAAAATTTATTTTTTCTGATAAAAGTGTTTGATTTAAATGAATTGGAAGCACGGTGGCTTGAGTTTTTGGTGCTTTCCAAACAGGTGGAAATTTTACACAGTTTCGTAGAACGGTTTTGTTCGTCCGGCTGTTCAAAAACTTATCAGGTACAGCAGATTTGCGGGTTTTCGTATCAGGAGATGGAACAACTAAAAAGACGTTCCGGTAAGTTATGGCGTTTCGGGCTGTTGGGCTGCCCACGCTATTCGCGAAATGAAGTGGACATAACGGGCATGGTTGCCGATTTTGTTCAGGGTTCGTACGAAAATGAAAAAGAAAGGTGCCGTATTTTAATCGGCCCGATGATGAACGGGAATTGGCAGGCGAAAAATTTTTCGTATATTCCGGAAACCGATTTGGCCGTCAAAATTATTCGCGCGGTTGGAAAGACCCCCGGATGTAACATCCTTCTCTACGGAACGCCCGGTACCGGTAAAACGTGCTTTGCCCAAATGTTGGCTCGCGCCGCCAAGCGTAACTTATATACTGTCGGCGAAGAAAGAGAAGAGGATTTGGATGAAGAAAACAATCGGTTGGAGTCTTTATACCGCAAACAACTTTTGTTGGAGAAAGACCCCTCGGCGTGTTTGTTGTTTGACGAGGCGGAAGACATTTTCTTTAACCGCCGCGCCCGTTTTACGAAGGTGGAAATTAACCGTCTGTTGGAAACAAACAAATGCCCCGTCATTTGGACGACCAATAATATTTCAAGCATGGACCCTGCCTTCGTGCGCCGCTTTACGCTTGCGATTCATTTTCAAAAGCCGCCGAAGGAAGTCCGCCAACAGATGTGGAAAAAATTCCTTCGGGAAAACCATATTCAGGCAAGTCAAAAAGAAACGGCATTATTGGCGGAAAAGTATGATGTTGCCCCAGCGCTGATTGCCGGTTCCGCCCGCGTGGCGCGGCTTGTTAAAGGAAACTTGGATACGGTAAAAACACACGTGGAAATCATGAGCAAAGCATTGTGCGGCGGCAGGAAACCGCTTTTTAATGTGCCGGAGAAACAACTTTTTGAGCCGCGTTTAATTCATGCCGATACCGATTTAGCATTATTAACGGAGCGGCTAAAAAAATTAGGGCGGCTGAATTTTTCCCTTTGTCTGTACGGGGCATCCGGCACCGGAAAATCGGCGTATGCGCGGTATTTGGCGGAACAGTTAAATTTAAAAATTATCCACAAGCGCGCCTCTGATTTATTGGACGCTTACGTCGGAGAAACGGAAAAAAATATTGCGGCGGCGTTTGCGCAGGCCAAGGAAGAAAAAGCGTTACTTGTTTTTGACGAGGCCGCCAGTTTTTTACAGGACCGCAGCCGCGCCGTACGTTCGTGGGAAGTGTCGCAAGTAAACGAAATGCTGACGTGGATGGAATCACATCCGTATCCGTTTATCTGTACTACGAATTTGATGGACCATTTGGATCCGGCCTCTTTGCGCCGTTTCAGTTTTAAGGTGCGCTATGATTTTTTAACACCCAAGCAGGTTTGTCAATGCTTTGAATTTTTCTTCGGCGTAACGGTAAAAGAAGAACAAGTTATTCCGCTTACGCGGCTGACACCGGGCGATTTTTCCGTCGTCAAAAATAAGGCCGGTATTTTGGGCATTGAGAAGGACGTAAACGGACTTGTCAATTTGCTTGCGTCCGAACAGAAGGCAAAAGATGTGACGGACCGGTCCGCTATCGGATTTATTTCATAATAGGAGGAAACGTATGCTGTATATTGAAGGATTATATCTGTTGGTGGTGGTAGGATTATGTATTTCTATTCTCACCCGTACCAAATACCAAGCAGTGAGTTGGGGGTATTGGCTGGGATTATACTGCGTACTTGTACACAGTATAGCTTTTTGTCCGTACCGTCTGGCGCGCATTACGGGTGAGTTGTCATCTCTGTTTATAAAGTAAAAAAAAGTGCGTGGGAACGTTTTTCAAAACATCTATAAAAGCGTTATCAGCAGTAAAAGCGGTAAATTATAGAGGGTACTGTCCAGACGGTCCAATAAGCCGCCGTGTCCGGGCAGGAGCGTTCCCATGTCCTTTTGCCCGTAAAGCCGTTTGAAGTAAGAAAGGGTAATATCCCCTAATGCGCCTCCGACGGCTAAAAAGAGCCCGAGCAAGGCGGATTTTAAACTGTTTAGCGGTGTGAAAGAGGGGATAAACAATGCTCCCAGTACGGCTGTTGTCGCGCATCCGCCCAAAAAACCTTCCCATGTTTTAGCCGGACTTACGGACGCAATAAGCGGGTGCTTTCCGAGAGCTTTACCCCAGCAGTATTGTCCGATATCGTTGAGTTGTGTGAGGATAATTCCGATAAAAAATAAACCTTTCGCGCGGGATAATCCGCAGATGGCGCAACCCATGGCGGTTACAAAAAGTACCGCGGTATAACAGGAAAAAAACGAAAGCGGTTTGTTGCGGCTGACGCGGACGATTTCCCATAATCCCGTAAGGGTAAGCACGAAAAATAACCCATAGGTATATCCGCGCGGCAACAGAAAAATCAGCGCAAAAAACAGTAAAACGAGCCCCCATGTGTTGGCGCGTTTTTTATTGTTTTCAAGTTCGCAAGACGGGTGAACAATCGCCCAACCATACACGGTAATCGTGCCCGCCAGCCATACACCTGTCAGAACGAGTAAACTGGTTGAAAGGAACGTTGGCATAATGAAAAACCTGCGGACTTTTTCGCCCGCAGGTTGTAAAGATTAGTATTGGATTCCGGCCGCTACCAAGGCAAATCCGATTAAGGTAAGTGCCCATTGGGTGATACACAACGTAACGGCTTTGAAGTAGATGGTGCGGGTTCCTTCCCAACGGCTCTGAAGCGAGCGGTCTTTGCGGTGGACTTTCCAGAAAAATTGGATTGCGTCGTCAAAGGCCTTCGTTTCTTTCGGGTTATTATAGAGGACTTCAAATAATTTCCCTTCTACGAACAAGTGTACACTTAAAAACATGGTCCACAAGCCGATTAACGAGCCCATGCCTAAAATGGCGGCACCGATAATATCTATAATCACGTTGGGATTAAAAAAGAAGTTAAATCCACAGATAGCCGTTGCGTATGCGACTAACGATACAATCAATAATTGGGGGGTAACACTTAAAAAGGCCTTGACTACTTGCCCCGCTACCACATTTTCAATCACCTTATTTTCCATTTGTTTCATATTTTCTCCTTGAGCACTGCTTTTATTCATTCTATAAAAAAGATTCCATTGTTGTAAACTTTCTATTTGGGTGGGGGAGATTAAAACCGCCGGACGATATTTCTTTATATAAGAAACGGCTTCTTCTACGGTTTGTACGGTGTTTGTTTCCAACAGTTTGGCGGCACATACAGCCGCACTTCGCCCAATACCCAGCGAGCAAAAAACAAGAACGGGTTTATCCGCGGGAAAAGTGCGAAACGTATCCAGCGCGGTTTGAATTGCCGCCGGTGTCAACGGTAATAAATCCAACTGCGGACAACACACAAGCGTTTTGTTTTTCCAGCGGGAAACGGCAAATTCCGCCGTCATGTCCAGCAAATAATCCGGAGTGTCTTTTCCGGCGGGAAGCGCCCCGATAAATAAGGTAGGTGTCAATCGGTCGGCGGGTCTAACGCCGCGCATAAAATACAAACGGGACAGGCGCGCTCCCAAGGTATAAGGGGCCAGCAAAACGGCGGCGGAAACGGTTTGATATCCTTCTTTATTTTTTTGAAAAACGGCGGGGCCGATGGCCAAGTAGCCGACAGAAACGGTTAATAGCGCACTTCCCGTCCAAAAAAACAAACTTGCGGGAATAAACGGCATAACAAAGGCCGCCGTAAAACACAAAACGGATCCTGCCACATAAAACGCGCCTATTTTAATTCGCTTTCCAGAATAGGAGAATTTTTGCCGGGGATATTTTTCTATCGGTAAGAAATAAGAAATCAAGAGTCCGGCAAATAAACCGAGCGGCACGTCAATAAAATGGTGCTGATAAGTGGTCAGTACGGACAATCCGATTAAGATAAACCAGCAGGAAAGTAACGCGCGGGGCAGGCCCTTTGTATGTGCCCGAAACCGTAGCCACACGAGCCACGCAAGCACAATGTGTTGGGACGGGGCTTGATTAAAAGGAGTGGCTACTAATTTGGAGCCGAAGATCAACCAACGGAAAAACGGATTGGAAATGTGCGGAATTTCCGCGGAGCAGGCAAGCGGAAACAAAATAAAGCATATACAACACACGACGGAAGCCGTCAGCAAACGAAGCGCGTGGACGTTTAATTCCCGTTTAGACGTACAGATAAAAAACGAAATACAGTATAAAAAATCTATACTCCAATAAGGAATTGTCGTCCATGCCAAAAACGGAATATGTTTCTCCCACGGTAGCGCCACGCTGGGGACCAACGACAACCCCGCCGTAATATGATTGGCGAGTCCGTACGACGCAAAGAAAAAACCGCCCAGCAGCAATAAATAACATGCGGCGGTTTTTCGGAGGGGGAAATGCTTAAAACAGTTCATTGTTTTTGGGCGACGGATACGGAAAACATACCCCATTTATCAATAATTTGGGATTGTTTGACAAATCCGGCTTTTTCTACCAAAAAATCCATTTCGCCTTGTGTGCGCGCGCGCATAATCCACAGTTTGTCGGGGGATTCCAAATCGCGTAGCGTACGGGCAATCAGTTCTAATTGCGGGTGATAGGGTTGGGCGGTGTAGATTAAAAATCCGCCTTTTTCTACCGCTTTGGATAATCCTTCCAGCGATTTTTTGATGCCTTCGTTTGTGGGGAAGATTTCGTAGAAACCCGATACGACTGCCAACGTCGGTTTCGGCGTGACGGAGGCCGTTTTTTCTACTTGGAAGGCATCCCCTTGTTCGCCCGTTACCTGTTCGGAGAGTCCGTTTTCGCGGACGGCCTCTTGGATGGCTTTGACGTTTTGCGCGTCAAAATCCCTCAACAGTACATGGTCCGCGGAAGTAGTTTTCAGTAAATCCAAAATGTATTTTCCGCGTCCGGCGGCCGGATCAAAAATGAAAACGGGTTTGTTTTGGGCGCGCAGTTTTTCAATCGTTTGGCTGATGACATTTTGAAGATTGATTTTGCGTTGGCGGATACCTTCCCAACCCGGTGTTTTCAGATACATTTTATCAAACCATTTGCCGATTAAAAAACGGCCGGACGGTTGGTTGCGGTACACGTAATCCAACATGCCTCCCGCGTTAAAACCTATCTGTTTGCCGAGTTTCAGCCCGTCGGATAATTGCCCGATTGTATCAAACCCGAAGCGGGTAATTTTGTAAAAAATACTTTTCGGAAAGGAAGCCGGGGCTTGTAAATCGCGGTATTCGTCCGCCGGTTGGCTCCAACGGTCCTCGTTGGAATAATCGTGCGGTGTGTAGGGCGTACTGTAAATATTTTCAATAAATGTACGCATTTTATCAAACACAAGTGCGCGGTTCTGTTCGCCGAGCGTATCGTGGTAAAATCCTTCCATTACGTGTTTCTCTTTTATGGGAGAACTTAACCGTTCGTAAAATTTGTGTTGCGGCGTGTGGTGGACCACTACGTCACTGCCGGAAATAAATACCTGCGTAGGCGTGTAAATCGCGCGGGCATCCGCCACAATACGTTTGCCGAGTTGGGCAATTTCCAACAAAATATTGCTGGCAATCGCTTTACTGATAAGCGGATCCGTATTGTACGATTCCTGACGTGCGGGATCGTGTGTTAAAAATTTGGCGTTTACGTAGGAAGAAACAAAGAAATGTTGTCCGCGTATTTTTTGCCAGAGCGAAATTCCTTCGCAGGCAAACGGAACATACAATTTAATGCTAAACGCCGGAGAGGCGAGCACCATGCCGCGTATATGGGGTGCGTAATCATGTACCCAAGCGGACGCATAGACGGCGCTGATGCTTTGGGCAATCAGCATGATGTTGGTAATATCAATGTGATACGTAGTGCAGATATGTTTTACAAATTCATCCAAATCAAGTACGGAACGGGCCACCGACGGACTGTAACCACGCGGGCCTTCCGTTCTGCCGTGTCCGCGTGCATCCATGGCAAACATGGGCACGTCCGGCATGTTGAGTCCGTCAACGATATGTTGTAACCGCGCGCTGTGTTCGTGTCCGCGGTGTAATAAAATAAAGCATTTGTCCGTTTGCGGCGCAACCGGCAACCACGCCCGGTAAAAAAGTTCTTTTCCGTCGGAAGCGGTAAATGTGTGTTCCTGTGAAGTTCTAATCGTGTTCATTTGGACTCCTTTAACGCATTTTTAAGTCTGTTCCAGCATGTAAAAGCCAACAAAAAGCAAAGCAATCCCGTAATGTATTGCGTAATGTGCGGGCAGGGAATACTCCATACGCTGAGCAGTGCCAAAAATCCTACCCAAAACGCGCGGTCACTTTTACCCATCGGGCCGTCGTAGCGGCGGGAAGCGTTAATTTGTACGCCCATAATCCCGCAGGTTTCGGTCAGCAGGGTCAGCACGGTAAATAACAGGATGAGCCATACATTTACCCCGCGGACGTAGAAAAAAGGAATATACAACACGATGTCCGACAGCATGTCGCCCATCTCGTTGTAAATGGCTCCCAGCCGCGTTTTTTGGTTACATTCGCGGGCCATCATACCGTCCAACGCGTTGAGCGCCATACGGATAAACAGATAGACCGGTAATAATAAAAACGTCCAACGGCAAACGGGCGCAAATAAATAAACAAGCAATCCTACCGCGGCCGATAAAAAGAAGGCAGACAGCGTAATCTGGTTGGCCGTAATATGGGCTTTGTTGAGAAAGCGGATAATCGGCCGGAGTAAATTTTGAAATTTCGGCTTTAATTCATAAATAGAAATCATATTTTTATTATAGCATTATTGTACCGATTAAACGGTTCCTTTTGCTACAATATACCTATGTGGATTTTTATAGGTTTAATGGTTGCGGTAATCGGTATAGCCCTTTTTTGTAAGCAAAAATCAAAAGGAAGGAAAACGCCGCTTCAGGTATTTCCGCAAGATTTTGGTTTACAGGCGGAAACGGTTTCGTTTTTATCTTCGGACGGCGTGCCGTTGGAAGGGTGGTTTATTCCGTGCGAAAAAACAAAAAAGACAATTATTTTCGTACACGGATTTGATATGAATAAGGGAGATATGCTCAAGCGTACCCATTATTTGGCGGCGGATTATAATTTGTTTTATATGGACTGCCGCGGTGCCGGTAACAGCCAAGGGGTAAGCGGCATGGGCTTAAAAGAAGTAAAAGATTTGGAAGGGGCTGTTTCGTTTTTGCGTACCCAAAAACCCGCTTACGGCGAAGAAATTGCTTTTTACGGTTTGTGTATGGGTGCGGCGGTTGCTTCGTATTACGCGGCAAAAAAGAAGTGCTGCCGGTGTTTGGTGTTGGAATCTTCCTATTATTCCTTTAAAGAGATTGTGTGCCGTTGGGCATGGTTACATACGTATATTCCGTATTTTCCGGTGGTGTGGGCTTTTTTGATGTGGACGGAAAAACAAAGCGGAATACCGCTGGAGACGTTTTCGCTCAAAACAAATGCCTGTGAAATTACCTGTCCCGTTTTGATGCTTCAGGGAGAGCGGGACCGTTTGGCGCCGGTTGCCAATGCGTGTTTGATTTTTTATTTAATTCCCGCACCGAAGGAATTATGGGTAATTCCGGGAGCGGGGCACACGTCCTGCCATGAAAAAGGCGGGGAAGTGTATCAGGATAAAATCCGTGCGTTTTTCAACAATAATTTTTAGTATATAAAAAACTCCCCGGGGATTCCGGGGAGTTTTTACGTTAGATGAAAAGGGTTAATTTTCTTCTTCCGATTCTTGTTCCTCTTCCTGTTCCGGTTCGGACGATTCCTGTTCTTTCGTTTCGTCATCTCCGCCGAAATTCATCATGGGATTAGAGAACATTTTGTCAAAATTCAATTCGTCCAAGTTTTCAATTTTGACCACTTTCCAATAGTCGTCCACTTTTACTAAACCGAGAACTAATTTTACGTCCTTTTTCTCCGAATCCGACAAAATAATTTCCACGGTGGAATCTTTCTTATTTTGGGAGAGTACTTTTGCCGATTTAACTTCTATGGATTTGGTATTTTCGCCTTTTTGCGCGGAAGATAATTCGTTTTGAATTGCCGCTTGGATAGAAGCCGCCAAGGGGGCTTTGATTAACTCAATTAAACCGACGGCAAAGGGGTTATCCTTGAGGTCTTTATATTCTTCGTCTTTTGCGAAGGCCTCTTGGAGTACGTTATCAATGATTTTTTCAAAATCAACGTATTTTTTAGAGAGTTCTTTATCCCCGTTTTGGAAAGCCGTTGCGGCCTGTTTCAAGGAATAAAGCGGACTGTTTTTATAGTGCACGTAAACTCCGCCGCCGATAATTGCGGCAAGTACAACGATTGAAACAAGAATAACTGCTAGTTTTTTCATGACATATCTCCTTTTTAAGATGTTCATATTATAGCAAATTCAGGGTAAGTAAACGGAAAAACTGTTATTTTACGGACGGATTATTTTTTTCAGAAGGCGTACAGAACGGTTTCCCATAAATCATTGGAGTAATGACGCACATAAAGACGGTACCCCAAACGGAGCGACAAAACCCACAGGGGAATTTCCAGCATATCTCTGTCGGAGTGATAAATACAGATGGCTAATTTGGGTTTATTTTTGAGGATGGTTTTTTGGGCACCCTTTAAGGCGTTTAGTTCGGCGCCTTCCACGTCCATTTTCAAAAAAGTAGCGCCCGCACAGGCGGGGATTTCATCTATTTTACAGACGGGAATAGAAATCAATTCGGAAGGAGGGCAGTTGCCGGAAGTATCGGCATATTCCAGCCGTGACCCGGCCGAACCCGTTGCCAAAAACGGCAGATGCGCGTTTTTGTGCCATACTCCTTTATTGATACAGGTACAATTCTCAAAGTTATGCTGTTTTAGACGGGCAAAGAGGGCCGGTTCCGGCTCAAACGCGACGATTTTTTTATACTTATTTTCGGTAAATTTTAAAAAATTTTCAATCGTATCGCCTGTATATGCTCCGCAGTCCACAAATACTTCCTCCGAAGAAAGACGGAGAATATCCTGCGGAAAATATTGTGGCGTTTTATCCCAAACGGAGGGGGTTATATTGTTGATCCGGCAACGGAGTAAATCGGAAAACGCTTGGCGGGAGGTGTCGTCCTCCAAATGAGAAAGGATTGTATCCACCTTGGCTTGGTGGTGGCGGAAATAATCGCCTGACGGAGGAAAATGTTTTTTGGCAAACGTACGAAGCCGATGCGGCGTGAACGGGGCTTGTGATAAAAAAGAAGTGACCCGTTCCCGACACGTATATAAAAGACGATCGCCGAAGTGAAACATATTTATATTTTATCATTTTAGGAAGGGAAACAAAAAAATACACCGGACTCGTAGCACCAAATTACCGATAATGCGTGTGTTGCTGGAGTTTGCTTGCTCCGGGCATAAAAAACCTGCCAACGCGACGGCTTGTATTACAATAGCAAGAAATAATTTTTCAAGAATTTTTGATTTATGCTAGGCACGAACGAGGGAGGAATACTGTCGGAACGGGCGCGGTAGCGCCGAGGTATCCGAGCGAGTGAGAACAACGCAGAAATAAAAAATACGACGAAAATATTTGTGCCCGGCGGGGTCCCCTACGGTAAATTTTCTGACGAAAATTTCCTCCGGGCCGGGGCTCGCGGTTTTTGCCTTTCGCGGTCAATGCCGCTCAAACAAAAACATCGCTCCGCCCTTCGCCTCCCGACGCAAGCAAAGCAGTTTGCTTGCTCCGGGCATAAAAAAACCTGCC